>Ga0208766_1002073_pt1 | contig 10502 bp, 5 predicted proteins | sample ETN01SmetaG_3_FD_185792 | JGI IMG/M metagenome (GOLD analysis project Ga0208766, IMG submission 185792) | Marine microbial and viral communities from oxygen minimum zone, Eastern Pacific Ocean - ETNP2014F12-01SV263 (SPAdes) (version 2) | ecosystem: Environmental > Aquatic > Marine > Oceanic ...
CGTTCCTGCGTTCCCTTTACAGTTTCTATTACGCAACAGTTGAGACGGTTAAACAGAATCAGTCGTTTACAGAGTTGTCAAATTGCCAAATGGAGTGGATCGACCAGCAGACAGCGAGAGTTGTATTGCCGGAAGGTGTTGAAAATGATTCCATCCAGGGCAAGTTCTTATCCATCAGCGGGGCGAGTGAAATGAGCTGCAATGGTTTGTTTGAAGTTTTACAAACAGGTCCGAAGGAATTGAAAATCCACCGTCCTACTGATTATGCCCTGAAGAATTTAATGGATTCAGAGATGGACCCTGATGCGAAATCTCTCATGGAGAGTATGTCCCAGCAGGTCAGCATAAATAAACTCAATACTCTATGGAAGGAAAAAATTGAGCCTGATTCCAAATCGCTTCCTATGGGACTTAAAGTAAAACTTAATGAGTTTAATCAACGAATGATCAAGCAGTTTGCCTGGTCAACCTCCTTCACAAAACAAAAAGTAGGAATCTTGGGTGATCAAACACTCAAAGAACGGAATAGAGAAGTTCTAATGTTTTACCATGAAATATTAGGGGCATTTTTAGACACTGATAGAATGAAGGGGCCAGATGCATTTCGTAACTTTATGGATTTGGTGCCGAGCTCATTTTCCATTGCAGCCCAGGAGGAAATTCTCAATGGGGCGAAAGAAGATTTTGTCAAACAGGATTACTTAAAGGCAGAACATTTCGAGGTAGACCTTCCTCTTAAAAACTTGAACGGGAATCAAACACATCAGCGTGTGCCGTTGCTTGGATTAGTGGAACCTCAATCAAGTCTCTTCAAGTTTTTTGCAAGAAACCCGATGAGTTACCCGGACTCTTCAGAGGAAAAACGTTACCCCCTAACCTATGTCCACAATCCAAAAAACAAGGGCAAGGCGAGTGAACACATTATCAGTGTACCTCCTACCGAACCATATAACCTCAAAGGGTTTTCTGAATTACTGGAGAAGATAGAAGACCGTTCAAGAGCGGAAAAAAAGGAAGCAGAAAGGCCTAAGAGTAAACCTAGAGTTGGATATGTTTACAATGATCCTTGGTACGATGAAAGAGACAAGAATAATTCTATGATAGACAATCCACAAGATGGTTCAAGACTGGAGCGTTCAGACGTGCTTGAGGCACTGTGGCACATTGGGAATCCTTTGGATAGAATAAAAATAAAGTATGCCACTACTTCCATTTTCATTCCATTTTGGGAAGATGGAGGAATTGAAAAAATAAAGAGTTTGTTTACCACCGACAAGTATTGGGAAAAGTTCAGCTATAAAAAAGCGGATAAATTAAAACAGTTTAAAATGGCAAATGGATTTCTTCCATTTGTAGAGGAAATATTTAATACAACGGACCAAGAACCAACGGCTGAAGGAACTTTACAGGCATGGAGTTACAAAGAAAAAGTAGAGTTAAATCTCAATCCTGAGCATGTTCATGACTATGGACCCGCTGTTAGCGAGATCCGGGATTTGGCAAAGGAAAGAGCAAATAAATTACTCCAAAATTCAAAGGCAATAATTGATCTCAGGATCTTTGCGTATGAGTTCGGCTTGGGTCTCATTAATTTGGACATTGATCTATCAGAAATAAATTGTTCAATCATGGATACCCAATGGATGGAGCATCTGATTTCCATAACAGAATTTAAGAGTCTGTTAAGTAAAACAAACATAAAATCTGCAAAAATTCGTGCCCTTGTTCCTAGCAAACACTTTGCCTGTACCACGCTGACAGATTTCGATTATAAAGCAGGGAGCATGACTGATTGTCGTTCTTTAGGCGGAGGATTACAAATGGTTGTCAATGATGCTGAACCACTATTTCACAACCTTCCTACCGAAACACACTTGAAAACTGATCAAGCAGTAGTGGATGAGGTAACAAAACGTCATTATTACTGTTCCTCCTCCTCAATGCTTAACTTTGATGATGTTGCTTTCAAATGGGAGCATATAGAAGCACATGCTTATGCAGGTATGATTTTCAACATGGTTCTAGCCCAACGTTTCATCCTCGCTAAGTCTCGTAAAGATATAGTTGAGAAGGAATGGGACTACAATGAAACAAGTAATATTAATTTTTGGGGGTGGTTGAAAAAAAGAATCGAAGGAAAGAAAGAATCTCCGGAAAATGAAATTCATGCATTACGAGAACGGGTACAGCATATGACCACCAGCTCGTGGTTCAATGTCGTGAGTTCGGATAGCGCCATCCAAAACGTCTTTGAAAAGCTCAGGCAACAAATGAATGTAGACAAATTTTACACAGAAGTACAAGAACGCTGCAATGATCTGGATGAATTTATCAGACAAAAACAGGCCTCAGTCCAGAGTAAGGTTTTTGATATTTTTACCTTTGTGATGTCACCTTTCAACCTTGTTGTTGGCTTCATGGGAGGTTTGTATTTTACAAGGTTGAACGAGGATACTCACCCATTCCCATTCTTTGATCTGGATATTCAAAGTGGTTGGATTTTGTTCCTAATCTATGGTGTATTATTTTCGATCTTATTTTTAGGGGTCTGGATTCTTTACAAATATAAGAGTTTTAAGGCTTGAACCTTTTCAAATAAATCAACATATTAAACAATTATCACCCCTTTAATTTCAAGGATAAACATGGACTCTTATGAAAAATATCCAAGACTATTTGCTCTTCCTTTTCAAATATCTCTAGAACCTACTCCGCAACGTCGAGACTATCAGAGGGTAGCGCTGGAAAATATGCTAGCTTTTAATGCATCAGTCTGTTTAAGCGCCTTTTATCAACACATTTCTAAATTAGAGGAAGAACCAGAAAAGGAAGTGTCACCCGACCTTCAACTGCCATTTGAACTTGACCAGATGTCGATTGGTAAATGGAACGCAATAGCGAGAGAAACATCAAAGTTCCTCGAAGAAAAAAATGTCAAAGAGGGGAAATTATTTTGGGGCCCCATCCACGATTTATATCATGGAGCTGATAATAAGGGGTGGAGAAATCTTGTGGATAAAATGATAAGTAAAAGAAATCAGGATGCCCATGGTTCTACAGTGTACGACGAGGAAATGCTTAAGAAAGAACTTGATGAACGTCAAGATATGCTTATAAAAATATTTGATATGCTTTCATTTTATAACGATTCAACACTCTTGGTACCTATTAGTGTTGAATTAATAGATCGGCAGATGCAAAGGCAAGTCAGAGTGTTTGAAGGTTTGGAGGAAACCACACGTGTTACAAGTACTTTCCCGGATTACCAAAGCACAGGTTATGTCCCACTGCTTCATACTCCAGGAATCCAAAATGATACTGACAAAAGTCCTGATTTAGGAAAAGTTGAAATACTATCTCTACATCCTATGATTTCAGTGCAGCCTTATGAAAAAGGAATGCACCTGTTTATTTATTCAAAAACTCTAAACCGAAAACGAGGAGACCTTAATTATCTTGGAATAAATAAATCAATCGTACTAGAAGCAAAAGAAAAAGATGATTCTGTAGGAGAGTATTTATCTTCGAGATCGATTTGTCATGAATTCAGCAAATTTAGGATTCGGGTGGAAAAAGAAGATTTACTGGAACAGAAAAAACCGATTTTGCAATTGATACGTAAATTTATACTGTCAAAGGGGAAAGACTCAGTACTTAAGGAAGACGAACTATCAGTCAGAGTCACTATAGAAAATACTGGTAATAACACTGCCGAAAACGTTCAGATTAAAATGCCTATTCCATTAATGGCAGTTGCAGCAGATGACACACGGGTTAAGGATGATGGTTTTTTTAATATTTATCTTGAGTCATTGTCTCAGGGGGCGACACATAGTGAAACATTAATTTTAAAAGCCACGAAAGGGGGGCAACATGAGTTCTCTCCGTTCACGGCTACCTACGAATACGAAGATATAAAAGACAATAAAGTAGAAATAGATAAAGATCATGACGATACACCTCAGGCTCAAGCACACTTTTTGGAAGTTCTGGACCCTACCGATCCCGACAGTATGCTTCCTCTAGTCAACATAAACCTTGAGTACAGTAATATAACTCCCAGAGTTGGAACTAATTTCGATTTGAAGGTTAAGGTTCATAACGTAGGAAAAAGTGTGGCCAGAGATGTAGATGTTCATATTTTCCCTCCTGAAAAAATGGCAAATCTGGTCAGCGGCAATACTCGCTGGAAGGGTAATCTTAATCCCGGTCAGGAAGAAGTTATCTCCTTTACATTGCTCCCCAAAAGTCCTGGTATCTTCTCAATGAAGATGCGTGACATCCACTATTTTAATTTACAGGGAGATGAGTTCAAAACGCAGGCTTACGAAGATTATAAGGTCCTGATAGAAGAAGATGCAAAAGCTACTTTTCAATTTAAAATGGAGGAGTACTGGAAGGACCTGAAGCTCTCTGAATCAGAAAGTAGAGATATTGATTTCATGAAAAAAACCGAGCCATACAAGACTGCTATTTTTTCTGAAAAAGGAGAGGTTGGAGCACAGATAGAACTAGAGGTAAAAATTAAGATTATTCGCGAGGTAATTTCAAAGATCGCTTCGGCTCATCCAGATTCTGATTTTAAGATACGAGAATTTAATGGTAATCCACAAAAGGAAGATTGTAAATGGTTTGCATACGTATACCAAGAAATGCCCGTCTTACTCTTGCTGAGGATAGATGATGACAAAAAAGTAGTATCTCTATTTTTTAATGATCCCAAAGGGAACAAAGCCTTAACTTGGCGAGGTGAATTCAGACAAGTCATATTCAAAGAAATAGAACTAGAAAAAATAATAAACAAAAAGGCTCCCAACGGTGAAAAAGAGGGGATCAACGGACTTAAAAAACTACTAAATGAAAATTTTAATCGAATAAAAAATAGTGCTGATCCGCGTCTAAAATTTAGGGAAGATTTTATTTATGCATTTGGGATAAACGATAATCAACTATCACAATTTCTGCATCAGGAAAATTCTTTCTCGTTCAAGATTATCTTTTCAAGTATGCAGGATGATGTTTTGAACAGATGCAAACAAATTGCTCTAAAACCGTTTCAGAATTTTTCTTGTGTTGCCTTAAATAACAAAGAATCTAGTATAGTTTGTAGTTTCGAACAAAAATATCGAATGGCCGGATCATTAAGGGACAATAAAAACTATAAATTAGTAGGACAAGACGGGAAAGAATTAGGAAAAGGTCAAGGAGCCACTTCTAGTGTGGCAATAACCACACCTCGATTTAGCATCAAAAATGATTCCGAACAATTTAGCAATTTACCTAATTTAATACAAACATTTGTCAAAGATTGTTTGGAAATACAGTATCTCAATTTAATTAACGACAAAAAAAAGGATTTCCCATGGCTGAAGGGATTTGTTGATAATATTCAAAATAATCTACAAGAAATTAGTAAGAGAACATTGATTGTCCCGGAAGAACGGAAACGTGATAGTCAAAAGAACTTTTCTTATGAAGATGGATTCAGCTTCTTAGTTGATGAAGGCGAAGATTTTTTGAGTACAAAATATGAATTTTTGAGAATCGACTTTAACTCAACATATGTCTATTTGAAAACTCGTTATTTGGACATGAATAGTAGCTTTGATATTTTAAAGCTGATCAGCCAAAAAGAAAATATCAAGTTTTCAATAGGCGGAAAAGGTCCGTGGCAATACGAAATCAGGATTTTAGCTAGTATAATAAATGATTTAGAATTTGATGAAATAATTAAAAAATTATTGATTCCTGCAGTTTCAAATATCGGAGAAAAAGACCTTATCAAAACATCATTTGGAGTAATTCGTAATTACCTCAATGATCCAACTTGGAAAGGCATTTTAAAAGGATTGCTGGAAACTGAAGATGGTCTCAGTTTTGATGAATGCGACAACATTTTGAATGAACCAAAACGCCAGCGCGGTCGACCTATTACTGCCAAATTTGGTGGAATTTCACGTGAATTTTCTACACGTGTTATGGAGAATCCCCTAGACGCAGACTACAAAAATGAGAACCTTAGGATCAAGCCTGAATATCGCACATTAATCTATGAAGTAGATAAAAGTTTGGAAGAAATCGATAAAAAATTGAGTGGAATTCAAACTGCCGATGATGATGACTCAAATGAAGTTCAAAGCGATTCTGTTTCAGATCAGTCACATTTATTATCAGAAGATGTGGATAAACGTGCCATTGCTGAGGAAACATCAAATATTAATCAAGATATTGGTCAGTTAGATACTGTTCATGAAAAAGAAAATTAAAATTAGTTTTAGGTGTCCATATAGGTGTCTATCAGCCCTGCCCTGACCTGAAGCGCACCCTTGTGGCCATGTCAGAGCGTACAGGACTGAGCATCAGTCAGGTTACAGATGAAGTGCTATACACCGGCTTGATTGAGATGCAGGAGCTCTGAGGGTTGGGGGGGAGCAAACTGGCCCCACCCATTCAATACAGAAAGTAGTTACTCGCATTTCTGCCTAGATGCTTCCTCAGATGGCACCAGTCAGGCGCCCTCCACAACCTCCCTCCTCCCTTGAATAATTCACCAGATAATGGTATATATTGGGTTCTCCTAAACCAACTCAATCGTATAATTCTTCGTAGTCAGACAATTCTTGTAAAATTTTGCAACATAAGTTTGTAGTTGTTGACAAATGTTAGAAAAAAAAATATATTGTTAATACACGTTGGTAAATAGTCAACATCTATTGAATCTTGGCTCAGTGAACAAAAATTTACCACACTTTTGTAACGAGCTATTGTGGTTAAGGATGATTCTCAGTTTCTTTTAGTTTGCCTGTTAGTCACTTAGCAAGTTGGTTTGTTACGCTATATTTAAGGAGTAAAATATGTCAGTTAATCAGAATAGTTTGGAAATAATAAGAGACATGCTATACGGCACCGGACAAGAAGTTCCTCTTGGAGATAATGATTTATTATCTGTTTTATTAACGTACCCCGCTTGTTTGGTTGCGGCTGCAGATGGGAAAGTAGATGAAGCCGAGCGGCTTTTTCTGCTCAATGTCTCGGAGGAACTCGGTGATGGCGATGTAAGTGATTCCCCATCAGGTCGAATGCAATCTGCTGAAAGATATCGTGCTTTCATGTGGCTTTTGAATGAAAAAAATAAATGTGACAAAATCATTTTGGATGGACTTAAGGAGTTTTTAAAATTAAACCCGGAAACCTCAGATCAAATAAAGGAAATGGTTTGGGGTATGGCGGATGCATCTGATGGCATATCAGAAGTAGAAAAAAAAGAAATAAGTAGAATTTTCACGGCCCTGGACATAGTAGAAACTTTGAATTGAGGAGATGAGCATTATGAAAACATTTCAACCTACAGAAAAAACTGTACCGGTAATTGTAAGAGTAGGCAAAATAGCTTTTATGGATACAAATGTTTACGACCATCGTGAACGTTATGATCACAAAACTGAAATGCTTGAGGAAGGTACTTATTGGATGGGTTCAAAAACCACCAATACAAGGTGTAATAAAATAACGTTTATTGGAGCAGACAAAAAACATGCTGATGATACGAAAGAGAAATAATTGATACTAGTCATTACCAATAAAAGTGATATACATTGCAACCCCGTAATTAAACATTTTTATGATAACGGTGATGATTTTTTCCGTCTAAATACTGATTCATTACTTGATGACTACGATATTTCATTCTGGGTAAAAGAAAATATTCCAGAATTAAAGATTATAAACAAATTTAATGGGAAATATTTAGTCTCAAGTTCAGTTACATCAGTTTGGGAACGGAGACCAATTTCTCCTGAGATTACAAAGTTTGTTGATCCAATGGTTAAAGTTGTTCTAAACGAGGAAGCTGCGGAATTTAGCAAATGGCTACGTTATTTTTTCATTAACTCTAGGAATCTGGGGAGCTCGGTGTGGGACAGGCCTAACGAGAGTAAACTTAGACAGCTGGAAGTAGCAGGAAGAATAATTAAGGAACAAAAACTAAGTATAAGGATACCCGAAACACTTATATCTAACATTAAATCGGAGATTTTAAAATTAACCAAAAATTATAAATCCATTGTTGTAAAACCAATTGGGGCCGATAGTATCGAATTAGATGAAAAGTTAGAAATGCCATTTGTGAGTAGAAAAGTTTCTTCAGATCAATTTGACAATATTTGCGAGAAGGAAACACAATTATGTCCAACATTTTTGCAAAATTATGTTGATAAAGAATATGAACTTAGGATCACGGTAGTCGGTTCAAAGTTTTTTTGTTGTAAAATTGATTCTCAAAAACTGCCTGAAGGAAGTGGTAAAGAGGATTGGCGTGAAGGCTATGATCATGGACTTTCACAATCATGGATATCGATGCCCGATGAATTGATAAAATTTTGTGGTTCTTATTTGAATTCAATTAATTCCACATTTGGTTGCTTTGACTTTATTTATGATATTTACGGTGAATATCATTTTCTAGAATGCAATCCAAACGGCCAATGGATGTGGATGGAAGAGGATATTGGAATTCCTATTTCCGAAGGGATAGCCAATTATTTGACATTCCGTGCTAACTGAAAATTTCGATCATATAATTGAATCATACAGGTTTCGTACTTTTTCTAATATTAATGAGGTCAGGGAGACTTATAATATTAAAGAAAAAATGGGCCCCTTGTCAGAGAATGTAAGTGTTGAAGGCTTTTTAGTTTGTGAAACACTTGATGGCATCTTACTATCACTCGTATCTTTTTCAAGGGAATTTTTTCCGTATCAAGATGCTATCTCAATTCATGTTTACATTCCTAGTAAACAAGAGAGATACCTTTCAACAATATCACTTCTGAAGTCTTTTGTCTTATTGGCTAAAATTACTAGTTTTTCAAAACTTATTTCTCGTCATGCTCCAGAAAATATTGAAACACTTTTTATGTTATTAAGCTTACAGTTTCGAGTGTCGGAGTTGAGTTACCTATCGAGACGTCATGCGCTGGTGGAGAAGCAGTTTGACAAGAACCTTCTTGAAAAACTCGATTTTAATTCGTTGTTTGGTATCAGAAAATTTTATAGTAATTTCTCATTTGAAAACTCGGAACTTAGACGACAAAAGGAAAAGTTATCCTTAGCCAAAGAAGATATAAATATTCTTAAAAATTGGCTGGGTATTAACAAGGATTCTGGATTTTATGGATTGAAAAATATTGATATATTATTGCAGAAGCAGGAAAACATACGCTTCACTAGATTAGAAGATAGAATAGCCAAAATTTATTTGTTTCAAAATACTGAAATAAATGGGGGATTAATTCTTTGTGCTAACCAATTTTGTTCTCGAAGAAAATTTCTTAAATTATATAATATACTAAAAGAAGATAAGGCTATCACGGTATATTATACAACAGCATCTAATGATTTTATTAACTCAATTTTTTTTCTCTCTGGATATTCAAATGCTAGTATAATTCGAATAACTAAAAAATGTCATATGTATAAGTGGGAAAAATAAAATTTGTGATCTTATGTGATTTGAATTCCTCCCCGCCCATTGATACATAAAGTAGTTAGGCGCATTTGTGCCTATATGTTCCATCAGATGGCACCAGTCAGACACCCTCCACAACCTCCCTCCTCCCTTGAATAATTCGCCAGATGATGTTATATATTGTGTTCACCTAAACCAACTCAATCATATAATTCCAGCAAAATGAAAACTCAAATCAAGCAAATTTCATATTGTATTAAGTGCCAAAAGCTTATTTGAACAGCTGGGTGATAAGGAGTGGGTAAAAAAGGTTTATAAGAAAGCAGAGGGCAAGGCAGAAGATAGTTATAGCTTCAATAGTCTTGCCGATGAAATTTGCGAAAGACTAAGCGATAAGGAATGGGCAAAGAAGTTTTATAAGAAAGCAGAGGAGAAGGTAGAAGAAGATTTTGACTTCCTTCGAATTGCAGAGAGCATATGAGAACAGTTGGGTGACAAGACATGGGTGAAGAAGATATACAAGCAAATAGAGGATAATGCTGAAGATAGTTTTTCATCTGAGAAAAAAAATAAATGATGGAGGTTGAACTATGGTTATAGACGTTGGTAAAAAACTCCCCTTTGAAGGTTTTAATTTTAACCTTTTGCCTGATCCTTTATGTGGTGTCATTTCTAACTTATTGAAAGAGCAGGCTGAAAATGGTGTCTCAACGACTGCAGATGAAACCTGTGAAGCAATCGAGGCATGGTTTAAATTAGTAGGGGGTCTTTTACTGGCTGAGTATCTCGATGCCGGGGCACCGGATCATGATTTGAATCGGTATGCATTTGCCTCTCTTGAAAGTAAACGTGGTCTTTTTGTTGGACAGTGGGTAGCCCAATCCAGGGGATGCCTGAATGCCCTGGATAGAGTGTGGGGTGAAGGTTTTGAACCAAGCTGGCCTTCTTTAAGAAACTTGAACTTTGGCAACCCAAATGACTCCACTCACCCTATAACCAGGCTAATCTCCTACAGAAACAAATTTAGCCATGGTTC
>Ga0208766_1002077_pt1 | contig 10483 bp, 11 predicted proteins | sample ETN01SmetaG_3_FD_185792 | JGI IMG/M metagenome (GOLD analysis project Ga0208766, IMG submission 185792) | Marine microbial and viral communities from oxygen minimum zone, Eastern Pacific Ocean - ETNP2014F12-01SV263 (SPAdes) (version 2) | ecosystem: Environmental > Aquatic > Marine > Oceanic ...
GGCCAGAAAATCTAAATTTTGATAAAATCAACGCAATAAAAAAAGTAGCACCGAATGAGCAGACCAGAGTTGCTCCTGTAGGTAGATCGAGATAGAAAGATAATGTCAACCCTATCAAACTCACAGCAATCGCAAGAATCGAACCGACTACAAACTGTTTAAATAATTGATCTACAAATAATGCCACACATGTTGCAGGGATAATCAGAAAGGTGAAGATTGTAAAGATGCCAGCTGTTTTGATGAAAAATACAATGACCACTCCGAGTAAAACATAAAACAAAAAATCCCATTTCCAAAAGCTAGATATTCCAGTCGTCCTTAGACTCCTATAACTCAAGCTTTGTTCCTCGATCTTTTTATGGTAAATGCCAAGTAGAACAGCAACAATTGCAGAAACAGCAAACTGTCTTATAACTTCTTTCCAAGTGACCCATAGGATAGACCCATTCAGCATAGTCTTAAGGTGCTCGTCCCCATGGACTGAAAATGAGGACAGTAGAAGTGCTGCAGAAGCAGCAACGATATAAACAATTCCAATAACAGCTTCTTGAGGGACTCGGTGACTGAAGGAACGGGTCCAGGTAAAAAACGCTCCCCCTACAAGAACAAATAAAACAGAAATAACCAAAGACTCTGGCGTGTCAAGCTCGATCTCCATGATAAATGCAATAGTTGCACCTAATGCCGCAAGTTGAGCCATTGAAAGATCAACGAAAACGATTTCTCGTTTCAAAACATGGCAACCGAAATAGGTAAAAATGATCGACAAAATAATACACCCTACTGCTGGAGCACTCATAAATGTGAAAAACTCTGCCATAATATTCAGCTTGTTACCTTAGATAGTGAAGAAAACTAGTAGAAGTAGTAAGAAATCTCTACAAAGAACTTTTCAATAACGGAGCAGGTTTAAAACCGACGGTTTTACTAGCTTTAATTTTTATTTCAGCACCTGTTTGTGGGTTCCTTCCCTTCCTTGCTTTTCTGTTTCTAACTGTAAATGTTCCAAAAGCTGGATAGGAAAAACGCTTTTCCTTTTTTATTGATTTTCCAATACATCCGAAAGTTGCATCAATCACGCCAGAAACCAACCTTTTTGAAAGGTCGTCTCCCTTACAAGATTTAACAACCGCTGTTACTAATTCGTCCTTAGTCATCCTCTCCTCCTTCTTTAAAAATTCAATTAACAAATTTAAAATGAAAAAAAATCAAGTGTGAGTACCATTTGATTTATGAATTAGAGAACACGTTCTCCAGTTTAGTCACAATATATTCCATTGTAGATAGATAATTTGTAGCTTCGGATACTCCACCAACAAATGCAGGAAGGACCACCGTTTTCACTCCTGTTTTTGAAGATAATAAATCAGGGAACTTTGAATCGAAATGGACGGCCTGAATAATTACGCGAACATTATTTTGTTCTATTAAATTTTTAATCTTTGCCAAGTGCATGGGCGTGGGTGGTACCCCTGGCAGTTTTTCGATCGTTCCTATTTCATCGATTCCAAATTCAGCAAAAAGATAGTTCCAGGTTCTATGAAACACAATCACCTTCTTGTTTGAAATTTTGTTAAGGCGAGATTTCCAGTTGCTCAAACGATCATTTATGTTCAACACAAACTGATCCAGGTTTTTTCGGTAGACTATCTCGTTCTCATGATCTAATAGACTGAGTTTATCGGCAATGGCATTAGCCATTTTGATAGCATTGCTAGGGCTCAGGTTGTAATGAGGGTTACCCTGAGGATGAACATGTCCCATGGATCGGTCTAAATCGCCAATTGGAATTTCAAGGGGCTCAATTACATTGGAAAGATCAAGGTGTCCTGGCTGGAGTGGCCTAACCTTGGGATTTCTTGCTCCTTCAATTAACAAACTTAACCACTCGATTTCAAGTTGCAATCCTTGATAAATAAGAAGGTCAGCCCGATTGAGTTTAACCATGTAGCTTGGTTTTGCCTGAATATAATGAGGGTCTTGACCCCCCTTGGCAATTGAATCGACGGATACAAAATTACCTCCTATTTCTCTAGTTATTGATGCAATATCCGTGGTGGTGGTGACGATATTAATATTTTTCGCTTGAACACTCGTTACTGTTGAAAATAAAAAAATAAAAGCTAAGTATATAGTTAAGGATTTTGTTTTCATTACGCACCTTTGGTTTTAAAATTAGTTTAAAAATTGACCGCACTTTTTAGTAGCTATGTCCTTTATGTGCACCTAGAGTAAAGTTGAACCGAAGAAACAATTGGTTTTCATCTGCCGCATATTGATTCAAGTGAGTGTACTCCAGCTTTGTTTTAATAAACTCACTGGGAGCATAAGCTAATGCCAATGAATACTGATTTTGGTCAGAACGATCGCTTTGCTGATAGGAATGGCTATATCTGCCTTGAGCCCACCAGTACTTGGTAAATTGCTGTTGCAGATAAGTATAAAACCCTGTCTTGATCTGTTCCCTAGTTGATGTTAAAAACTCTGATTGCCAGATGGTTGTTCTATAAGCTTCCCGACCCAGTGGTTTGTGTTTAAAGCGTATATCGACTCCAAGCACTTCTGTCGTTTTATATGTTCCGGACAAACTATTGTCTCCGAAAGCATATGCAAGATTAGCATCCATGGTTGTCTCATCACTTAGATCAAACGAGTTGGCTGATCTTGTTAAGTAAGCAAATCCATCATTTACAGTTGATGCAAAAAGGTCTTCATTTTCCCCCTCAAGGATTTGCAGGTTAATCTCAGAGAAAAATGAAAAGGGTAAAAGATAATTTGCACCAAAGCCGATTTCCTTAAGACCCTCTTCTCCCAGAACCATCTCATTGGATACTGGTGTGGCGACAAAGGGCTGAGCGTGCGTATGTAGTTGATTGTGCTTGCCCATAGGGGCGAAGAATTTTCCTACTTGTAAGCTAAGGTTATTTGTAATGAGACCAGAGCCAACCAACTCTTCCATGCCAAATGGTCCTTCTGTGCCTTCCATAGAAAAAGTAGAAGTCACTCTGAACCAAGTGTCAACATTGCCCGCTAGTTGTAACTCCATTTCTTGGACACTAAGCCCGGTTTTATTGCTTTGACTGGAGTTATCGTTGCCTTCTGAGTTGTATGTTCCAAGAAGTAACCCGTTTAAATTAATTGCCGGATTGAATGAACGTGAAAGACCAGTGGCTGTGGAGATATTGTTTAATTGAGAATTTTTTCTCTCGGATTCTAATTTTTTGATTCTTTGTTCAAGCTGCTTGATATCTTTATGGGTTTTACCATCGGCTATTGCGTGAGATTGAATTGATGGGTAGAAAAAACCTATTAAAAAAAATAGTAGGCAAAAAAGTTTCATACTATTCTCCCTATGAATTAAATTGAATGATAATACTCACAACCACAATGCACCATTTTTCTCAAATGACGTTTTTAGTGATGGAGAATTTTTAAATTACGGAAGGACTTATGAAACAAGCGGGGGGCCACGGATATAAAAACCTGACAAAAAATCTTCAGATTTTAAAAAGGATAATTGAAAGAAGGTGTCGCTGAAAGAAAAATCGTCGGCAATATAGGTTTTTTCATTGTGGTCAACTTTGTGTGATTTAGTCCAATTACAGGGAGAGCAGTTATCATGTGATTCGCTAAAATCATGATCGTGATCGTGTAGTAATTCAGAGTAGCCTGTCATCCCAACAAAACAAAGAAGTACAAGCATAACAAAGAAACGACTAAAAAGTATTTGTGTTTTATTACGTCGCATAAAGTTATTTCATTGACATATCTGCAGTTAAAAAACGTTTATAGTTTTAAGGTTCAGCTAAATTAAAAAGGTTTAAAAATATTTAAATCGATTCGAAAAAAAGTGAGAAGGAACCAATTGAGGCCAAACTAATACATCTTGCGCCCTTTAATAAATTAAATTGACAGACGATATTCATGTTACATTACGTAATTGCTATTTTGCATTACATTTTGTACAAACCCCAAAAAACTCCAAAGAATGAGTTATATCTGAATAGCCTTTATCGCGAATCACTTGCTCAATTTCAGAGAGAAAACAATATTTCATTTTAGCTATGCTTTTACAAATGCGGCAAATAATATGATGGTGATGGTGTTCTGTATCTTTGTATTCATACCTGATTATCTCGTCGCCCAAATAGCACCTGTCCACAAGATTCGAATTCTCGAATTGAACAATGCATCGATAAACGGTTGCCAAATCGCAAGCCTTATTTCCTAACCCATTATGAATTTCTTCAACCGAAAATGGCCCGTGATTTTTAAGTAAGAAGCCAAGTATGTTTTTCCTAGGTTCTGTAAGGCTTAAATTCTTTTCTTTTATTAGCTTTTCCGCTTTTTCGATTAGTTTTTTGGAAATGGCTGTCTTCATCCGGCACTCCTACTGAGCGGCCTCCTGCGTAAAGGTCACTCCATGCTCAACGCTTCGTTCATGTTCAGCGCTCCGATCATGATGTGCCATGAAAGACTAGCGCATTTGATTTACGAGGGAAACTCGCGTACTCCTAAAAACAGGATTCGTTTGACCAAATGGTGTTCTTTGTTTTCCGGCTCGAACTCATTCATAACCATTTTCCCATATTAATTTAATCAAAACAAAAATTATTTATGCAAATTACTTGCATATATTTTTAAAGTAAAGTAGGTTAATTCTAATCTAATTGCGAATAATTTGCAAATAATTATTATCAACAATCAAAAAATAAATGGAACCAATGCATACAGCACAAGCGATAACAGACAAATTGGCTATAGGCTTATCACTGATGTGTGCCATCCATTGTCTGTTTCTAACAGGTTTATTGGCATTATTGCCCAGTTTGGCGACATTAAATCTGGATAACGAGGCCTTTCATCTTTGGATGGTTGTCGCCGTACTCCCTAGCAGTAGTTATTCCTTAATCTTCGGATGCAAACAACACAAGCGCTATCGATTGTTCATTTTAGGTTCCATCGGATTAACACTACTTATTATGGCGTTGGTTTTGGGAGAGGAGCGAATCGGCGAGGTTGGTGAAAAAATACTTACGGTTCTAGGAGCCGGATTCGTTTCTGTTGGACATTGGTTTAATTTTAGACTTTGTCAGGCACAAAAAAATATAGACTGTTCCTGCCTAAACGAAAAGCACTGGAACCCATGATAAAACGAGTTTTTTTGCCTTCTGATGATCCGCGTAGATAGAGCTCGAAAAATCAAAGTCATACTAGAACAATCTGCTTGGGTTTTAGATTGCTGGTTTAAATAGGTGATTCCGTGCTCAACGCTCCGATCAAGGTGTGCCATAAATGACTCGCGAAATTGATTCGCGAGTAAAGCCCCCGCACTCCTAATAACATGGTCTTTCAGATTTACATACTGATTGAAGGAAACAATATTTATTTATGCAAATAATTTGTATAAATTAAAAAAATATATTAGTATTCCAAAAAATTATTTGCATTTTATTTGCAAATTCTTCTTAATCGAGAATCAGAAAATAAAAGTTTTCTTGGAGGTACATGGAAAAGGCAATTTTTTATCCCTTTCTAATGTTTATTTTTGCAATCACTATGATTGGGGGATGGATACCAACAATTAAACTATGGTCACAAGAAACATTTCGTCTTGTTATCAGCTTTTGTGCAGGTATTCTTCTTGGTGCAGTTTTTTTTCATGTTTTGCCAGAAATTTCTACAGTTCTTGGAAGGCATTTGGGTTATTCGGTAATGTTCGGGTTTCTCCTTATATTTGTTCTAGAGAAATTTATCATGGTGCACCCTTGTGAAGAAGGTGAATGCGAGTATCATAAAATCGGGGTTGCAGCATATTTAGGAATAGGTTTTCATAGTATTTTAGATGGGATTGCTATTGGAGCTGGAACTATGATGAACTTGAGCTCCATAATTATTATTGCTGTGACGATTCATAAGTTTCCTGCTGCTCTCGCATTGAGTAGTCTATTGATGAAGGGAAAAGAGTACACTAAAAGGAAGATTTTAGTATCAATGTTCATTTTTTCTTTAGCTACTCCCCTCGGAGCTTTGATCTCAGTTTTTGCTTTTCAAGGTTTTGGTGATTATGTGGTAGCCACAGCACTTGGAATTTCGGCAGGAACCTTTTTGTTTATTTCAATCGGTGATCTTTTGCCTACAGTTTATGCAGAACATGAAAAAGGTTATAAAAATCTTGTCTCATTGTGCCTGGGCACTCTAGTTATGATTCTTTCACATGCCATTCATATTCATTGATTTTTTACTTATTCTTATTTGGTAAAGTACGTAATACCATCCCTTTAAAAGAATTAATGCACCTAGAAAAAAAATAAAACCTTACCTGCTATACTTTCAAAAACGAAAGCACATTTTATTGTAAAAAGATTGGTTTTGATTTAAATTTAAAAATTTATGATAATATTACAAGTAGTTACATTATAAATTCATCGACTGGTAGTCTCACGAGTCCAATTAGTGGCATGTTGAAAATAAAAATCATCAAAAATAAAATTTTTTTGGTACTGCTGATTTTTAGCTTCGCCACATTGGCAGGATTTGAGTCTGTGCTCCATAATCACGACTTCGACCATGAAGAAGTTCATGATGATTGTGCGCCCTGTCTTTGGAAGCAAAGCAACTCTCAAGTTGATTCAGGATTACCTGGTTTTCCGTTTTCCTCTTTTATTCAATCATTCGATTTTATTACTAGCCCCTTATTTATATTCGACACGCCCTTCATTTTTACCAGCCGTAGCCCTCCTCAGTTTTCTTGATTTTCATTTGTTTTTTTTTATCCGCATTTTGGAAACAAACCGTATTCCGTGCGCTTATTTGTTATTAAGCAAGGTGTGGGAGGTGGTTGTTATTCCTGAAGTATTAAGAAACAGAAATTTCTTAGGGAGTATCATCATGTCTAGAAATGGCTTTTTATGTCGGTCAAGATTAAGAATCAAGGCTTCTCGAAATCTTTTTAAAAGAATTTTTCTGCTCTGCGTTATTACGGCTCTTGCCGCTTCTCTTCCTGGGCAACTGTTCTCGGCAGAACAAGAAAGTTTCAAAGTACAAATGGTTGAGTCGAATTTTTTTACAAGCTTCAAAAGTAATCTATCTGAATTGTTTGGCCCAGACGAAAACAATGAAATTCCCCCGGCAAGGAAGGTGACCTGGGATGACTTATACGATCTTGATTTGGAAACCCATCGGCCCAGCGTGAAGTTGCAGTCACGACTTAGTTCAGAAGTATCTATCAAGGGATTTATCATCCCCATGGAATACGATGAGCAACGAAGAGTTACTGAGCTTTTGCTGGTCCCTTATATTCCCTCTTGTATGCATGTTCCACCACCACCTTCAAATCAAATGGTCCATGTCAAACTCAATGAAGGGGCAAAGGTAGAGGACATCTTTTTCCCCATAGAAGTCGTGGGCCATTTAAAAATCGCCAAAGGAGAGTTTTATGAAGGCTATATGGCGAGTTCATATGAAATGGAGGTTCGGTCAATGGAAGTTTTGAAGGATTCGAGTATGGATCCATTTAGAGATTTTTTCGGAAGCGCCATTAACTAAGACACAAATAAAGGAAAAATTGCGATGAAACTTCAATTTTATTTTTATATAGCAGTACTATTTTGTGCATCGCCCGTTTTTGCCAAGGGTTCTTTAAGCCCACATCTTCATGGACATGTCAAACTCAACGTGGCCGCCGATGGGAAAAAACTTTTTTTAGAGGTTCGTTCCCCTTCACAAAGTTTTTTGGGATTTGAACAAAGACCGCAAACCGATCAACAAAAAAATATATGGGCTTCGGTTAAAAACCAATGGGAAAAGAAAATATCGGAATTGTTTCAAATTGATCCTTCTCTTGAATGTAAAGTCACAAAAGCTCATATTGGCATGCATTTTGAAGAGGAAGAGCATCATCATGATGAAGCGAATAAAGCACATAAAGAGGAATCGCACGATGAGAGCGAACACCACAGTCATGAGGGACACGAACCTTTAAAAGGAGAACATAGTGAAATCAAGGCAGAAGCAATTTTTTCTTGCAACAAAGAAATAAAAAATTTGCAACTGATCGTAAGGTTCAAAAAATACTTTCCTAAGATTGAGGAAATTGAAGCCCAGGTGCTCCCAAATTCAGGAGTTCCATATTCCAAATCGCTGAAAAAGGATAAGGCAGTTCTTGGTTTTTGATTGTACTCCTCAAAAGGATATCTGGTTATGAAACTAGCCATTAATATGCAAAACCTGAGTTTCCACTATGAAGATGCACATCCCATTCTGAAACTCGATGTCTTTGAAGTTAAAAAGCAGGAAAAGATATTCATTTATGGCCCAAGCGGGTGTGGAAAGAGTACCCTGCTAGGTTTGATTGCGGGGGTTTTTTTACCTCAACAGGGAACTCTTGAAGTTTTTGGTTTGGACTTTTGTTCCACCTCAAGATCAAAAAGGGATAAGATTAGAGGAAAAGAAATTGGTTATATATTTCAAACCTTCAATTTAATTCCATACCTAAGTTGCCTGGAAAATATTTTACTTCCATGCATAATTACCCGTCAGAGAAAAAACAAAATCACAGGACCTCTGGAACAGGAGGCCGCCTTGCTTGCAGAACATTTGAACCTTACTGAAGTTTTGCATAAAAAAGCTCGCCAACTAAGTGTAGGTCAACAGCAAAGAGTCGCTGCTGCTCGTGCGTTGATCGGAAACCCTCAGCTTGTGATAGCAGACGAACCCACCTCTTCTTTGGACGGCAAGAATACTAATGAATTTTTGAAATTACTTCTTCGGGAATGGGAAGAAAAACAATTTACTCTGGTGTTTGTCAGTCATGATGAACGACTGGCAAATGATTTCAACCGCAGTGTTTCACTGCCTGAATTGAACCGAATCAAGGATTTAAGAAAATGATCACCTATTTAACCAGAAAATCCATTCAAAATAGAAAATTGACTTCCTTACTTTGTGTTGCTTCGATTGCTTTAAGTGTCGCCCTGCTTTTGGGAGTTGAGCGGATAAAAAACGGCGCCCGCGATGGTTTCACCAATACCATTAGCCAAACCGATTTGATTGTGGGGGCAAAGGGTGGGCCACTTCAACTGGTACTGTATACGGTGTTTCGTATTGGTTCACCCACAAACAACATTCGCTATTCTTCTTATACTGAAATTAAAAACTTTCCCGAAGTGGATTGGACAATTCCTATCTCTCTAGGTGACGCTTATCGAGGATATCGGGTGGTAGGGACCGATGAGAATTTATTCAAACACTATCGATATCGCGGCGATCAAAAAATTGAGGTTTTGGACGGTCAAGTTCCAGTTGGTATTTTTGACGTGGTTCTGGGTTATGAAGTGGCGCAAAAATTTCAGCACAAAACTTCCGATTTGATTATTTTATCGCACGGCATTTCTGAAAAATCTTTCATGGAACATTCCGTTACGCCTTTTAAAGTTGTGGGCATCATGAAACCAACAGCCACCCCCCTCGACCGCAGTATTTTTATCACTCTCGAAGGAATGGAGGCCATACACTTGGGCTGGGAAAACGGTGTTCCGGGCAAAAATCCCGGCATTACTCCAGAAAATTTGAAAAAAGAAAACATACAGATTGGGCAGATCACTAGTTTTCTTTTAAAAACAAAAAGTCGTATCCAAACACTTAAATTGCAAAGAAAAATTGACACATACCCGGAAGATCCAATGATGGCAGTGATTCCAGGCTTGGCCCTGCATCAGTTGTGGAGAACCCTTTCCTATGTAGAAAATATACTTTACCTGATCAGCCTTTGCGTTTTGGCCGTTGGCCTTATCAGTGTGGTCGTCTCTCTCTATACATCTTTAAATGAACGTCGTAGGGAAATATCAATTTTTCGTGCATTGGGGGCAGGAGCCGGGAAAGTAGTCTCATTGCTTTTGTTTGAGTCGAGCCTGATCGTCCTAACAGGTATCCTTATTGGCACGACTCTCCTCTACTTGTGTCTGTTTATTGTTCGGCCTTATCTGGAATCCAACTTCTCGCTTTACCTCCCGATTCAATTCCCTTCTTCCACGGAATTGATTTATCTAGGGAGCATCCTTTTTGGGGGTATAACAGCTGGTTTCATTCCCGCCATCAAAGCCTACCGTAATTCATTGCAAGATGGTTTGACCATTCAAGTCTGACAAACCCAAAAGGTCCCTTCCGAGTATACGTTGCATAAAGTTGCGTTATAGTACGGTGTCTTTAATTAAAAAAATCCTGTGGATTATCTTCGATGCAACAAGTTTATCAAAGATTCTAAAATTTTTAAACTGTTCGAAAAGAGTAAGAACGAGCTAAGTGTAAAAAATGCGCCAATTTTGTGCCAATCTGATAGCCACTTCCTGGCATTTAGTGGCACAACACGCAACGAGCGTCTCCGCAAGTCTTATTAAAATAATGGTTGATAAACTGCACCCATGCTTTGGGAGCAGGGGGTCGGAGGTTCGAATCCTCTCGCCCCGACCAGTAAGATCAA
>Ga0208766_1002079_pt1 | contig 10478 bp, 9 predicted proteins | sample ETN01SmetaG_3_FD_185792 | JGI IMG/M metagenome (GOLD analysis project Ga0208766, IMG submission 185792) | Marine microbial and viral communities from oxygen minimum zone, Eastern Pacific Ocean - ETNP2014F12-01SV263 (SPAdes) (version 2) | ecosystem: Environmental > Aquatic > Marine > Oceanic ...
AAGCAAATCAGATGAAGAAAGATTAAAATTTTGGTCAGGAAGAAAAGCGGCTTTTCCAGCTTGTGGAGCAATGGCACCGGATTATTACTGTGTAGACGGTACTATTCCCAGAAGTAAGTTAGCTAAAGTTTTGAAAGAAATTACCAAAATGTCAAAAAAATATAAATTACCAGTAGCCAATGCCTTTCACGCAGGGGATGGAAATCTTCACCCAATAATTATGTTTGATGCGAATGACAAAAGTTCACTAGAAAAAACTGAAAAGTTTGGTGAAGATATTTTAAAACTATGTGTAAAAGTTGGAGGGGTTCTATCTGGAGAACACGGTATAGGAGTTGAAAAACGTGAACTAATGTGTGAAATGTTCAACAACAATGATATTCAACAACAACTAAATATAAAGATTTCATTTGATCCAAGTTCTTTACTAAATCCTGGCAAAGTGTATCCTATTTTAAGAAAATGTGCCGAGGAAGGAAGGTTACATATTCATGGAAGAGATAAATCAAAATTCTCAGACATCCCTAGATTTTAATTCAAGTATATTAAAACCCAACAATGAAAATGATCTTCAAGATACAATAAAATATTGTTACAAAAAAGATTTACCAATTGAAATAGTGGGGACAAGAACAAAGAATGAAATAGGAAAAAAACTTCAATGTGCCAAAATTCTTGATATGTCTAATATTTCAGGAATCATTGAATATAAACCTGAGGAACTTTACATAACGGTTAAAGCTGGAACACCCATTAAAGTTATCCAGGACGAACTAAAAAAAAACAATCAACATTTGGCTTTTGAACCAACAAATTTTTCTGGAATTTTTAAAAAAGGTTCGAACGAAGGAACTGTAGGTGGGACCTTATCATGTAATTTTTCTGGATCTAGAAGACTCAAAGTTGGCAGCGCAAGAGATCACATTCTTGGATTCAAGGGCTATAATGGTAAAGGAGAAAAAATTAAATCAGGAGGAAAAGTTGTAAAAAATGTAACAGGATATGATTTATCTAAATTAGTTACAGGTTCTTTCGGAACTCTTTTGGTATTAAGCGAAATCACCTTGAAAGTTTTACCACTACAAGTTGATACAAAAACTATTGTTATTAGCGGTTTGGCACTAGAACATGTCCTAGAAATTATGGGATCCGCAATAGCTTCATCAAATGACCCATCAGGTGTAGTGTTTTATCCAGGAAGTTTAAGAAATAATTTTGTATTTAACGATCTAACTCATCCGGGTTCTATAACTGCGATAAGAATTGAGGGAACAAAGGTATCAACAGAACAAAGAGTAAATAATTTGTTTGAAAATTTAGTTTTGAAAGATAAACAAACAACAATTTTAGATAGTACCCAGTCAGAAATTTTTTGGGAAGATACAAGAGCTCTTAAAGTTTTTTCAAAAAGTGAAAAAAATATCCTAAGAGCTGTGGTTCCTCCATCACAAACGGTAAATTTAATAAGCAGGCTAAAAGCTTTTCATCCAAGCTATTTTATTGATTGGGGCGGTTCATTAATTTGGCTTGAATTAGACTATATATCCCATCAAAAGATTGAACAAATAAGAAAAAGAATTTTAGATTCAGGTGGTTACCTGACAGTAATCAAATCTCCAGCAAATATTAAAGCTTCTTCCGAAATATTTACTATTGATCCAATTAAATTTAAGATTTCTCAGAATTTAAAAAGAAGTTTTGATCCAAAAAGAATTTTTAATCCAGGAAGAATGTATACAGGAATATAAATGCAAACAAATTTTTCAGAAGATCAATTAAAAGATAAAGACAATAAATCTACAGAAAAAATTTTAAGAAAGTGTGTTCACTGCGGTATGTGCAATGCAACATGCCCAACTTTTAATCTTTTAGGAGATGAATTAGATGGTCCGAGGGGAAGAATATATTTGATAAAAGAAATGCTAGAAAAGAAAAAAGTTCCAACCAAAAAGGTAGTATCACATATTGATAAATGCTTATCATGTTGCTCTTGCATGACAACTTGCCCTTCTGGAGTTAATTATATGCACTTGATTGATCATGGCAGACAGTATGTAGAAAAAAAATACAAAAGACCATTTGTAGAGAGAATTTTTAGAGACTTTCTTTCAAAATGCTTGCCAAAACCTAATATTTTTAAATTTTTAATTTTTTTTTCAAAGTTTGCAAAAATTTTTAAATTTTTAATGCCAGGAACCTTAAAAAGTATGCTGGATGTGGCTCCTAAGAAAATATATGGAAAAACTTTAAAGTTTCAGAAAATCTACAGAGCCGAAAGGAAAAAGCCAACCGCAAGAGTTGCTCTATTAATTGGTTGCGTTCAAAGAGTTGTTTCACCACAAATTAATGAATCTACCATAAGAATATTAACCAGGCACGGAGTCGAAGTAATTACAATGCCAGAAATAGAATGTTGTGGATCTTTAAATCATCATCTTGGCAAAGAAGATCTTGCAAAAGAGAGTTTTAAAAAAAATATCGACTTATGGTATGACGAATATTTAAAAAACGGATTAGATGCCATTATTTCTAATACTTCTGGATGTGGAACTACTTTAAAAGATTACGGATTCATATTTAGAGAGAATAAAGAATTCAAAAAGAGAGCCAAAAAAATTTCAGATTTATCAAAAGATATTTCAGAATTTCTTGATGAAAATTTAAAACTTAATTTTAAAAAAGAAAAAAATCCCAAACAATATAATATTGCATATCACTCTGCTTGTTCGATGCAACATGGTCAAAAAGTTCATAAACAACCAATAGAACTATTAAAAAAAACTGGAAATAAAATTTTAAATATACCAGATGGACATATCTGTTGTGGTTCAGCTGGGATTTACAATATTTTACAAGCAGATATTGCAAAGGAATTATTAAAACAGAAAGTAGAAAATATTAATAAAGTTAAACCAGATTTAATTTCCACCGGAAACATTGGATGCATAATGCAAATTGCTAATGGAATTAATATTCCAATAGTTCATACTGTAGAATTGATGGATTGGTATACTGGCGGACCAAAGCCTAGAAGTCTTAATTCCATATGAAAAAAAAAATTTTAATTACTAGAAAACTTTTGAGGTCAAACGAAGAAAAAGCGTCTAAACTTTGGGACGTTAAATTAAATTTAAATGATGAAGTTTACTCTCAAAAAAAATTAATTGAATTGAGCGAAGGATTTGATGGAATTCTAAGCTCTTTAACTGACAAGATTGATGAAAAAGTTATAAACAGTTTACCTTCAAGTATCAAAATTATTTCTAATTTTGCAGTTGGTTTTGGAAATATTGATCATGAAGCAGCAAAAAAAAGAAATATTGTTGTTACTAATACCCCGGATGTTCTAACAGATGCTACAGCTGAGATAGCAATGCTTTTAATTCTTGGCGCATGTAGACGAGCTAACGAAGGTATTGATCATGCAAAAAAAGAAAACTGGAAGTGGTCAGCAGATTTTTTAATTGGCAAACAGCTGACTGGTTCTAGACTTGGTATTTTGGGTATGGGAAGAATTGGAAGAGCTTTGGCAAAATTAGCTAGAAGTTTTGGCATGGAAATTCACTACAGAAATAGATCAAGATTAAGTCCAGAACTTGAAATGGGTGCAAAATATCACAAAGATATAAAAAGTTTGTTTTCAGTTTCCGACGTATTATCCATTTGTTGTCCCGCAACAAAAGAAACTAAAGATATTATAAATAAAGAAACTTTAGAATATTTTCCAACCGGATCTATTATTACAAATGTTGCAAGAGGAGACATGATTGATGATGAAGCTATGGTTCAGGCTTTAATAAACAGAAAAATATATGCAATAGGTTTGGATGTTTACAAGGGAGAGCCAAAAATTCATTCTGGTTATCTAAATCAACCTACGGCATTTATTTTACCCCATCTTGGCAGTGCTACTAAAAAAACTCGTACGGCAATGGCGAACCTTGCCATAGATAATATTGATGAGTTTTTTAGCACTGGCAAGTGTAAAAATAGGATCAATTGATACAATCTAAAATTGAATCTCTAAAAATTTATTTTGAATCATCGAGACTCTCTAACTCATTTATGCTTAAATAATTTAACTAGTTAATTAACTAAGGGGGACAATATGTCTAAACAAGAAAAAACGTTGAAGAGAGTTAAAACTCCTTCTAGACGTAAGTTCTTTAAAGCAGCAGCAGCAACCGGTGCAGCAGCGGCAGCAACTATTGCAATGCCGAATGTAGCATTTGGTGCTCCTAAAACTTTAAAGATGCAAGCAGCTTGGCCATCTGGAGCTAATATATTCTTCGAAATGGCAGGCGACTATGCAAAAATGGTTGGTGACATGTCGGGTGGAGAAGTGAAGATTGATCTTCAGCCAGTTGGCGCAGTAGTTAAAACCTCTGAAATCGGTCAGGCAGTAAGTTCGGGAGTTCTAGATATGGGACACTGGGTAACTGCATACTGGTACGGAAAAAATCCAGCAGCATCGTTATTTGGTACTGGTCCTTCATACGGAATGTCATCTCAAGAAGTAATGGGGTGGATTGAGTATGGTGGAGGAAGAAAATTATATAACGAAACACTTTCAAAAGTTGGTTTCGATTACGTTGGTTTCTTCCATATGCCAATGCCTGCTCAGCCATTTGGTTGGTTTAAAAAGAACGTAACTAAAGTGTCTGATGTTAAAGGTATGAAATACAGAACAGTTGGTTTGGCGACTAACGTTCTAACAGCAATGGGAATGGTTGTAAGACAACTTCCTGGTGGCGAAATTCAGCCAGCTATGAAAACTGGATTGATTGAAGCCGCGGAGTTTAACAACCCAACATCTGACTCACAGTTTGGTATGCAAGACGTATCTAAGCATTATCACTTAGGTAGTTTTCACCAATCTCAGGAGATGTTTGAAATAGCAGTGAACAAAAAAACATTTAATGGATTAGATCCTAAGCATCAGGCTATCCTTAAAAATGCTGCTTATGCTGCAAACACTGACAACTACTTCAAAGCGTTAGTGAGATACTCAGCTGACTTATCTAAGTTGATGAATAAACACAAAGTTAATGTTTATCAAACTTCAGATGAAATCTTAGCTCAACAATTAAAAGGATGGGATAAAGTTATAGGTGACTTTGTTAAGAAAGATGCATTCTTTAAGAAAATTGTAGACTCACAAAAAGCTTACGCTAAAAGAGTAATGAAATACTTACTCATGAATCAGCCGAACTATAAATTGGCTTATGAGAATGAGTTTGGCGCTATAGGAAAAGTTAAAATTTAATAGCTTTTAAAAAATTAAAAGGGGGCTCTAGTAGCCCCCTTTTTTATTTTATAGTAATTCAAAAGAAATTAGACTACTTTATTCTGAGTTATGAGGGGATACATCCATTTTGCGGATCAATTAAGCGTATCATTAGGAAAAGCTTTTTCTTGGTGCATAGTAGTGCTAATGGGCGGAACTTGTTACGAAGTAATCATGGCATATGCTTTTAATGCACCAACTCTCTGGAACTTTGATTTTAGCTTACAAATGTACGCAGGAATTTTTATGATGGCAGGTGCATACACCCTTTCAACAGAAGCTCATGTAAGAGGAGATGTAATTTATAGGCTTTTTAAACCTCGAGCCCAGGCTTGGATTGACTTGGTTTTATTTATACTTTTCTTTTTTCCAGGGGTAATCGCATTAGTTTTTTATGGTTATGATTATGCTGCTCTTGCCTGGAAGATTAAAGAAACCAGTTGGAACAGTCCCGCGCAGATAAATATATATATGGCAAAATCATTTATTCCTTTAGCTGGATTGTCATTAGTTATTCAAGGTGTTAGTGAAGTTTTTAGATGTATTATTTGTATTCAGACAGGACATTGGCCGTCTAGAATGGTTAGTGCCGAAGAAACAGAAAAAATTTTGATGAGAAAATCTCAAGAAGAGGACCAAACAGATGTTATTTAGTTTAACAAATCCTGAGATTGCAATTTTAATGATGGGAGTTTTCCTATTTGCAGTTCTTCTAGGGTTTCCAATTGCATTTACTTTATTAGCTATGGGCGTTGGTTTTGGATATTATGCGTATTTTGATCCTACACAAATGGAGCACCTGTTTGATAATAGGATTTTTACACTACTTGTTTCCAATACATACACAATAATGGATAACAACGTTTTGACAGCTGTACCTCTGTTTTTATTTATGGGTTATTTAGTAGAACGTGCAGGAATTGTATCTAAATTATTTTTTGCGATTAGACTTGCTTCGCACAGATTACCAGCTTCTATGGCAGTAGCTGCCTTAGTGACTTGCGCATTATTTTCAACAGCAACAGGAATAATAGGTGCCGTAGTGACTTTAATGGGACTACTTGCCTGGCCAGCTATGATAAAAGCAGGATACGATAAAAAATTTGCATCAGGTGTAATATGTTCAGGAGGTTGTTTGGGAATCTTAATTCCTCCAAGTATTATGCTAATTGTCTATGCTGTTATTGCCCAACTATCTCCGTTGAGATTATTTGCTGCTGCTATTTTTCCAGGATTAATGTTGGCAGGTTTATATATCATTTATGTAATTATTAGAGCCTATTTTAATCCATCTATAGCACCAAAACCCAGAGAAGAAGACATACCGCCTAGAGCTGAAATTATAAGAGAAGTTGTGGTTTCGTTTTTACCTTTGTTTTCACTAATTATGTTAGTTCTCGGAACAATCCTGGCTGGTTTAGCGACGCCTGCAGAAGCAGCTGCCGTGGGTGCCTTCGGAGCTATTGTGCTTTCGTTTTTTTACAAAACTTTAAAGTGGAAAAATTTTAAAGAGTCAGTTTTTTTAACGGCCAAGACCACAGCTATGATTATGTGGCTTTTTGTAGGTTCTTGGACCTTTGCTTCAGTATTTTCTTACTTAGGGGGGCACGAAGTATTTGAACACTTCTTTAAAGCTATGGATCTTCAGCCATGGCAATTCCTGGTTATCACTCAAATAATTATTTTCTTATTAGGATGGCCTCTTGAGTGGACAGAAATTTTAATTATTTTTGTTCCAATATTTTTACCACTAGTTGAATTTTTTGGAGTGAACCCATACTTTTTTGCAATGTTAATAGCTTTAAATTTACAAACATCATTTTTAACACCACCAATGGCCATGTCGGCGTATTATTTAAAAGGAGTGCAATCCAAAAATGTAGAGTTAATGGATATCTTTAGAGGCATCATGCCATTCTTGCTAATTGTTATTTTTGCAATGTTTTTAATGTATATGTTTCCTGGAATAGCACTTTGGTTACCAGAGGCACTTTTCGCAAACTAGTTTAAGATAAATGGAAAATATAATTTCACTTTCAGCTAATGAATTAGTTAAAAAATTAAAAAGCGGAGATATTTCATGCGTTGATGCATGCAAAGCTTATATTGAGAGAATTAATAAGTTTGAAAAAGATGTTCAAGCTTGGACTTTTTTTGACAAAAAACTTTTATTAGAAAAGGCTGAAGAGAAGGACGAATACAGAAAATCTGGAAAGCCCCTAGGACCACTTCATGGCTTACCTATTGGAGTTAAAGATATAATAGGAACCCAAGACATGCCTACTGAATGTGGAACAGTATTAAGAAAAGGCATATCCGAAAGTTCAGATGCTGAAGTTGTTAATTTAATTAAAATTGCTGGCGCTATAGTTATGGGGAAAACTGTAACTACAGAGCTTGCATATTTTGATCCAGGAAAAACAACAAATCCGCATGACAAAACTAGAACTCCAGGAGGATCTTCAAGCGGTTCTGCTGCCGCAGTAGCAGCACACATGACTCCTTTATCACTCGGAACTCAAACTAAAGGATCTATAATTAGACCAGCGTCTTACTGCGGTGTAGTAGGATATAAGCCGTCATTTGGCTTAATATCAAGAAACGGGGTTTTAAAACAATCATCTAAGCTTGATCATGTTGGAGTGTTTGGAAAAAATGTCGAAGATGTCGCTCTTCTTGCCAGATCTCTTATTAAAAAAGATTTATATGATAAAGACACGGTTCATTATTCAGCTGACAACATGCTAGAAGAATGTAGAAAAAAACCGTTGTTTGATCCCAAATTTATATTTTATAAAACGTCTAACTGGAAAAATATAAGCAAAGATTCTCAAAAAGCTTTTGAATTTTTAATTAAAAAACTAAAAAAAAATATAGAAGTATTTGACGAACCTTCTTACTTCAAAGATATACATAAACATCACCAAGTCATGCATGAGACTGATATGGCAAACAGTTTTCAAAAATATTATAAAAACTCAAAAAACAAACTTGGAAAAAAACTTGTAGAAGCTATTGAACGTGGACTTAAATACTCTGCAGGTGAATACACAGAAGCTAAAGATTTTATGGAGCAGAGCTACAGATCTTATAGTGAAGTTTTTGAGGACTATTACGGCGTTATCACACCAGCTTCTACCGGTGTAGCTGATAAAGGCTTAAAGTTTACTGGCAGCCCAGAATTTTGTACAGTATGGACTTATATGGGATTGCCCACAATCTCATTGCCTTTACTTACAGGAGAAAATAACCTACCATTAGGCGTTCAATTGGTGGGAAACAAGCTTGATGATCTAAGATTTTTAAGCACAGCTAATTGGCTTGAGAAAAATTGTAAGGATAATGAATAGAATAACTGCAATAATTGGATGCGGTTTAGCCATAGCGTTTTTTATTGGCCTGGCTACTACATTAACCAGATCAATGATGATTGGTTTCAAAGACGTTATTCCAGTTTATATCCTTATGGGCTTAGTAATTGTTATGATGCTTTATGAAGCCTTCTACGAGGAAAAGTAAAAATCTAATATTTCCATACTTTTTATTATTTTTGCAGTCAGTTTTTATGGGTGTATATTTTGCAAAAAAAAAATAAATTTATGTATACCGCGGCTATTTCAATCGCACTTTGTTACTTACTGGTGTTGACTTTTATATTTTTTTATCAGCGAAACCTCCTGTACCATCCATTTGAAAATAATTATTCTAGCGATCAAATCAATTTTTCTTACGAAGAGGTTTTTATTCCAACATCTCATGGAAATAATTTAAAAGGATGGTTTCACAAGAAGGATTTAAATAATAAAAAAACTCTAGTTTTTTTTCATGGAAATGCAGGCGATTTAAGAAACAGAATTTATAAACTTAATTTGATAAAAGACTTTGATGTTAATTTTTTGATTGTTGCTTACAGAGGTTTTAGCGGGAATAAAGGAAAACCTACCGAAAAAGGTTTGTACGAAGATGCTAGAAACACATTGAATTGGCTGGCAAAACAAAGAATTAGAGAAAATCAAATTATAATTTATGGAGAATCTTTAGGTACTGGAGTTTCAATTGAAGTTACACAGAATAAAAAATTTGCTGGAATTATTTTAGAATCGCCATTTACATCCATGGTTGATGTTGGAAAATTTTATTATTCTTATCTGCCTGTTTCGCTTCTACTAAAAGATAAATATGAAACGTTAAAAAAACTGAAAAATGTTAATATTCCCATTCTAGTTATGCATGGAAAAAAAGATAAAATAGTTCCTTTTCAAATGGGTAAAAAGGTTTTTGAAAAAGCTAATGAGCCAAAATTTTCTTATTTTCCAAATGACGATGATCACATGATGAATTATAATGAAGATCTTTTAGATGCTTTAAGTAATTTTTTTAAATCTATTTAATTTCAGAACCACTTCGTGGGATAATTTCTTTTTAAAATAATTTTATTTATAAAAACAGACATCAAGATTATTGCAATAGTTCCAGTAATAACTGGAAACAAGACAAAATCAAAAGATACATCTGTAAATAAAACTACAAGAGGATTAGAAGCAGCTGGTGGATGCATTACTTTAAAATACACCATTAGTGCTACCGCCACTCCTACTGACAAACCCAGTGAATAAAAAGAAATTCCAATTGTTTCATTAAAAATAATTCCAACTAGGACCGAAACCAAATGTCCAAAAAAAATATTTTTTGGCTGTGCAGTTTCTAAATTATGAAGGGCAAAAACTATAAAAACGGTTGCTCCAAAAGAAAACATTAACCACACTCCTGCAGATGTTTTTAAAGTTAAAAAAGCAAGAACCCCTATAACTATTGCCGCAGATATTCCCGATGCAATTGGTTCTATATTTTTTGGCATTTTCATTTTTAATTTTTAACTAATATTTTAGCAAATTGGTTTGAATTAAAAGAATGTAAATCACTTTCCTTTTCCCCCATACCAACTGCGATTATGGGTAAACCATATTTTTTACATATAGCCAACAATATTCCTCCTTTTGCCGAGGTGTCTAACTTAGTAACTATCAAACCAGTTAGATTAGAGATTTTTTTAAATTCTTCAACTTGATTTAAGGCATTTTGACCTGTTGTGGCATCTAAAACTAAAATAGTTTCGTGAGGATATTCTGGGTTTATTTTTTTGAGAACAGTAAATATTTTTTTATATTCCTCCATAAGATTTTTTTTATTT
>Ga0208766_1002082_pt1 | contig 10459 bp, 10 predicted proteins | sample ETN01SmetaG_3_FD_185792 | JGI IMG/M metagenome (GOLD analysis project Ga0208766, IMG submission 185792) | Marine microbial and viral communities from oxygen minimum zone, Eastern Pacific Ocean - ETNP2014F12-01SV263 (SPAdes) (version 2) | ecosystem: Environmental > Aquatic > Marine > Oceanic ...
ACCCGAAATGTTTCATGGGGCTTAAATTAAGAACCTTGTATGAAGAGTCAAATCTATGTATTTATTATCTCGTTATTGCCATTTTGCAATAATATTGTCCAAGGACAACCCAAATTAAGCATTGACCTGGGAGTGGGTTTCTATGAGCCTACCCTGACTGGTTTTGACCAAAATGAAACGGTGCAATTCCCTCCTAAAAGCATACTGAATAAGAATCTTATGCTTAACTGGGGTATCTATTACGAATTCTTCAATAATGCGAGAATAGGATATAATTCATTCACCTCCTATGCTATAGGAAAGAGCATCACATTGATCAATTCCGAGGCCGTCTTTCGTCGATCATTATCGTATAGGATATTTCCCATTGAGACATTCTTCAGATGGAAACCTAATGTAGAATTGAATTTCACCCTTGCGCCCATATGGGGTAGAGGCCGAATAGAGTTGGACACCACACCCGGAGACAAAACGGATGATTGGAATTATTTCATCAATAGTTTTGGTGGAAGTCCTGACCCTGTGTCTGACATGGGAGCGACCGATGTCATGATAACGGACTGGTTTGGATATTCAAGTATGCTTGGCTTTAGATACTACATCAACTCAAGAATTGGAGTTGATGTCAAAGGTGGTTTTATGAATAATTCATATAAGGAAGAAAATTGGCGTATTCAAAGACAAAAGGTCACTGGTCCAAAGATGAAAGTTGATGACCTTCCAATATTCTCTCTCAAGATCATATACGGCATACGTTGAGAAGTCTCTTTTTAATTATTCTATTTTTTAATATCATCATTGCGCAGTCACCAAAGAAGTCTGCAGATAGTCCATGCGATGACCCACTGATCAGACTTGCAGAGTTAGAAGGGATCAAGGCCGTTCCATTAAAGGATCTGATTCGATTGAAGAAATTAATGAAAGCCTGTGAGAGGGCAGGTGGAAAGGACCAAATATCAAAGCTCTATGAAAACGATTGGAACAGGGATTATAAGAAGGCCAGAAGGATGGCCTCATGGACCTCAACCCATGCGATGTGCGTCTTTGTCTCATTCGGCTATTATTTTGTTGGTAAGGTGCTCGCAACCAACCCTGATTCAGACTAAAAGGTCACCTATTAAATTAAGATCATTTGGCATATTAATTTTCAATATCAAATACTAAGTTCCGCGCGCTACTTATAAAGAATATCAATAATAAATAGATCATATATACAATGAAAACATTATCTCCAATATTATTAGCTATTATTTTCTTCTCTTGTGGAGGAGGCAGTGACAGTTCTTCATCCATTTCGAAAACAGACTATGAATTAGTGCCAAAGGACACAGTGACAAAGCCTGAAGATGGTGGATATGGCTTTGAAAATATAGCAGCAAGCATGGACTATGAAACGTATGTGTTCACTGAGGAAGATTATCAATATTTTGGTGACCCTGACGCAAAAAAGGGTGGCAATCTAAAATTCACCTCCAGTCGTTTCCCTGCAACTATGAGGGTGCTAGGACAGCATTATAATTATACTGAGAATTATTACGTAATTGGTGACCTATGTTACCAGGGCCTCATAAATACTCATCCTGTGACGCTTGAGTACATCCCTAGTCTCGCATCTCATTGGAAATTATCTGATGATAAGATGGTGTTTTATTTTAGGATAGATCCAGATGCACGTTGGTCAGATGGCCAAGAGGTTACCGCTGAGGATATAGTTGCATCTTATGATATACGCATGGATGAGACAATTCTCTTCCCATCTACCCAGGCGACCTATGGTAAAATACACCGCCCAGAAATTGTAAGTAAATATATTGTTAAAGTTAGATCGAAGAACTTAAACTGGAGAAATATGCTTTATTTTGGTGGGATGTATATCCTACCAGAGCACTACCTAAAGGACCTTGATGGAACAGCATACCTCGAAGAATATAATTTTAAATTGCTCCCTGGTTCAGGACCATACGTGATAAAGGAAGAGGACATAGTCAATCAGGAATCCTATGCTTTAACCAGAAGAGATGATTGGTGGGGTGCAGATGCAAGGACCAGCAAATATCTATATAATTTTGATAAGATCACAATTTCTGTAGTCAAGGATAATCCAACGCTTCAATTCGAAAAGCTCAAAAAGGGTGAGGCCGATGCAATGGTGATCAGAAAGCCTTCGATGTGGGTGGACGAGACAAATTTTGATGCAACGGATAAGGGTTGGTTGCAAAAAAGAAGAGTCCAGTCAAAGGTGCCTGCAGGAACATGGGGATATGCATTCAACATGCGTAAATGGCCTTTTGATGATAAGCGTGTACGATATGCATTCTCATATCTTTATGATCGAGAAAAATTCAACCGTGAGATATTATACAATGAATATACTCTCCAAAATTCACTCTACTCAGGAAGTGAATATGAAAATCCCAATAATAATAAATTTGAGTTCAACCCCAAAAAGGCAGTGGCGCTTTTAAAAGAGGCTGGCTATGTAAACAGAAATGAAGACGGTTATCTAGTACACAAAAATACAGGCAAGGTCTTGAGCTTTACGATAGAGACAATGAAACCTGCAGAGTATCGCATTACCCCAATGCAGCAGATCCTCAAAGAATATGGCATTGACATGCAGATAAAGTTTGTAGACTCGACCACACGCTGGAAGAATTTAATGGATAGAAATTTCACGATCGACTTTCAAGCATGGGGTGGTCTAGTTTATCCAAATCCAGAGACCTCATTCAAATCTACATTAGCAGACCAAAAGAATAATAATAACATCGCAGGTGTAAAGAGTGAGCGTATTGATAAATTATTGCCCTTTTACGATACTGAATTCGATCACGCAAGACGTGTTGAGATCATCCAAGAGATAGACGGCATTGTATCGGACATACATCCTTCAGCATGGGGTCTTTCAAGAGAGCCACCTGCGCGACTACTTTTTTGGAATAAGTTTGGATATCCAGAGTATATGCTTTCAAAGTATGGAGGTAGATTCTACGACATCCTCGCACACTGGTGGTTTGAACCGGACAAGGAAGATATTCTACAAAAAGCAATGAAGAATAATGAGTCGTTACCCAAAGGCGATCTAGAACATACCTTTTGGAAAGATCTATAAACCACTACGATCATCTGACCTGATCTGCCTATGGCCACTTACTTTTTAAGGAGGCTATTATTGATGGTGCCCACATTCTTGGGTTCCACCATACTTGTATTTATCATTTTACAGATAGCGCCAGGCGGTCCCATCGAAAGAGCGATCATGGAGATGCAGATGGGTGGAGATGAAGCAGGCGTTACGTCATCTAGTGAATTTGGTAGTAGTGTTCTTCCTGAAAGTGCACTGAAAGAGCTAAAACGCTTCTATGGTTTTGATAAGCCCATATACCAGAGATATCTTATTTGGTTGGGTATATGGCCTAGAGAGATCAAGCACAGGGAGGTGACCTTTGAGGCAGACGAGCTGGTCGTAGAAAAACGGGTCGGAAAGCGTGATGGGAAACTATGGCGTGTCAATATAGAAAATTCAAAAAATGGCCGTCTAATAGTCAAAGAAAGTGATGGCACTAGGAGTAGGATCTGGAGCGCGTCTATTGATAGTAACAGGTCAGATGGTTCCATCGATGGAGTTGTATTCCAGAAAGAGTTCTCGGGTATCCTAACGGGTAATCTTGGAAAGTCATATATCTACGCAAGACCAGTTACAGAGGTAATGGCTCCCAGATTCAGGGTATCCATGTTACTTGGTTTGACAGGTATCATCTTAAGTTATCTAGTTTGTATTCCCTTGGGTATTAAAAAGGCTTTAAATCATGGTTCTTTATTTGATCTTGGGTCAAGTGTAATGATATTCATTGCATATTCTATCCCTGGTTGGGCCTTGGGTGGTGTTCTGCTGGTCCTTTTAGGTGGAGGAAGTTTTTTAGATATGTTTCCACTGGGTGGATTACATGCACCGAAAGAGATATGGGATCAGATGACTCAATTCCAAAAGATAGCAAACCAGGTCCATCATATGATTCTTCCAATCATTGCATGGTCCATTGGTAGTTTTGCAACACTGACAGTGTTGATGAAAAATGGACTATTAGAGAACCTGAGTCAGGATTACATACGTACGGCATTTGCCAAAGGTATAAGTGAGAAGAGAGTGATCTGGTCACACGCAATAAGAAATAGTGTCATACCTATTGCTGCGAACATAGGTCACATCATCGGTGTGGTGATCGCAGGGTCCTATTTTATTGAGAGAGTATTTAACATAGAAGGTTTTGGGAAATTAGCATTTGAGGCTGTATTGCAGCGTGATTATCCCATCACACTAGGGTTTTTGGTCATAGTTGTTTTACTTAGGCTTGTTGGGAATATCATCTCCGACTTTACTCTAGCCTTGGTCGACCCAAGGATAAGGTTCAAATAATGGATCAATTAGATAGATCTGTTGAATTCAATGAATCCATACTCCAAAGGAGATGGCGAAAATTTAAAACGCTAAAGCGTGGATATTATTCATTGATCATTCTTACCTGCCTTTATGGTATATCATTTTTCCTACCATTTTTGATCAACAATCGCGCATTGGTCGTAAAATATCACGGCCAATACTATTTTCCAGTATTGACAGGCTATATCCCTGGTAATGAATTTGGACAGAATGTCCCCGGAGAGACTCGATATAGAAAACTAAAGAGTGAGTTTAATGACCAGAATGAGTTAAACAGTTGGGTATGGATGCCTCCGTATCCATACTCGCCTTATGAGGATATTACTTTTGAGGGTAATAAAATGTATGAGCCACCTTCAGGGACACACTGGTTGGGTACAGATAATACCGGAAGAGATGTCTTTGCAAGGCTTTGCTATGCATTCAATATCTCCATTTCATTTGCGCTGTTGTTGACGGTGATCAATTACGTGATTGGTGTGCTCATTGGTGGTACGATGGGATATTTCGGTGGATTGTTCGATCTTCTATTCCAACGTCTCATAGAGATATGGTCTAGCCTACCGATGCTGTTTGTGATCATTATCTTATCCTCTATTCTAAAACCATCATTCATTCTTCTTGTCAGTATCTATACGCTTGTGAATTGGATAAGTATGACCTATCTGATGAGAGCAGAATTTTATAGAGAGAAGGCCAGGGCCTATGTGGCGGCTGCGTTAAGTATGGGTCAGTCTGAGTTCAAGGTGATGTTCAAACATATCTTACCAAATGCCTTAGTTCCCATAATTACTTATTTCCCATTCTCTGTAGTTGCTGGCATAACAGCATTGGTGGGGCTTGATTATTTAGGGTTTGGCCTTGCGCCACCAACACCATCATGGGGGCAGATGCTAGATGTGGGCCTTCAGAACATTAGAAAATGGTGGATGGTATTTGCACCAGTTTCTGCGCAATTCCTCACTCTACTTTGTATTGTATTTATAGGAGAAGGCGTCCGAGAGGCATTCGATCCAAAGGTGTATTCAAGACTGCGATGAGTGATAACAAATTATTTGAGATCAAGAATCTCAAGACATTCTTTCACACTGAGGCAGGGACTGTCAAGGCGGTGAATAATGTCTCATTTGACATTCATAAGGGTGAGGTATTAGGCATAGTCGGTGAATCTGGGTCCGGAAAATCAGTTACATCACTATCGATCAATCGTCTTATTCCTAATCCTCCTGGAGAGATCGTGGATGGTGAGGTACTTTATAATGGGACAGACCTTTTAAAACTAAGCTATGAAGAGATGCGAGAATATAGGGGAAAGCACATCGCAATGATCTTTCAGGAGCCAATGACATCACTCAATCCAGTCTTAAGGATCGCAACGCAAATGAATGAGGTATTGATTCATCATGAGGGACTGAACAATGATGAGGCAACTATTAAAAGTGTTGAGATGTTGCACGCAGTTGGCATCCCAGAACCAGAGAGAAGGATCAATGATTATCCGCATCAATTCTCCGGTGGTATGAGGCAGAGGATCATGATCGCAATGGCGCTTCAGTGCAATCCATCATTGCTCATAGCTGATGAGCCAACCACGGCCCTTGATGTGACAATCCAAGCACAAATATTAGACCTGATGATGGATCTCAAAGATACACGAAAGGATGCGGCTATCTTATTGATCACACATGACCTGGCTGTCATAGCCGAGACCTGTGACAGGGTGATCGTCATGTACGGGGGTGTCATTCAGGAAATTGCAACAATAGATGAATTGTTCAAGAACCCACTACATCCTTATACAAAGGCATTGATGGAATCAATACCAAAAATGGACAAAAGATCAAAACGTCTTAAGTCCTTAAAGGGAATGGTGCCATCCATCCTTGAACTCGGAAATGGGTGCAAACTATGTTCACGATTTGAACCAGAAGAATGTGCATGTGGTGGGACCAAGGTCGAGCCTGAGCTAGTAGAGATCGAAGAGGCACATTTTGCTAGGATCAACCTAGACATATTAAGATCATGAATAATAAAAAACCCATTCTCAAGGTACGAGACCTTATCGTTGATTTTCCCATCTTTGGCGGAATTTTGCAAAAACAGATAGATTCTGTACATGCCGTGAAAAAAGTTAGTTTCGATCTGAACAAGGGAGAGACACTTGGTATAGTTGGTGAGTCTGGTTCTGGCAAATCCACATTGGGAAATGCCATAATCAATGTCCTGAGGTTAACCGCTCCTGATGTGACGATCTCGGGTGATATTAGTCTTCTATTAGATGATAAAGAGGTTGAGATAAGTAGACTGACTCGAACACTAAGTAAACCATACAGAAAACATATTCAAATGATCTTTCAGGATCCCTATTCTTCACTAAATCCTAGAATGTTAGTTAAGGATATCATAAAGGAGCCCCTAGACATAAATACCAATCTCACAAATGTAGAAAAAAATGAGAAGGTGGATTGGCTGTTGAACAAAGTTGGCCTTTCATCTGAACAATCAACGAGATATCCGCATGAGTTCTCTGGTGGGCAACGTCAACGAATAGGAATCGCTCGTTCATTGGCAACTGAACCAGAGATAATCATAGCGGATGAGCCGGTCTCAGCATTGGACGTGTCCATTCAGGCACAGATCATCAATCTGATGATGGATCTGCAAGAAGAATTCAATCTGTCCATTATTTTCATTGCACATGATCTTTCGGTCGTAAAACATATCTCTGATCGTATAGGTGTCATGTATAATGGTGAATTAGTTGAGATCAACAACACGGACGATATATTTGATGATCCTAGGGATGACTATACAAAGGAATTGCTCAGAGCCATACCCCAGCCAGACCCTTCTGGAAGGGAAGAGAGGAAGAGAGAGCGATTGGGGATTGAATAGGTCAAGGATGTTGATCATGTATTTTAAACCAAGTATCAAACCATAGAGGGAAATATGAAATATAGTGAGTTACACTATGAACGTATAGATGTTGAAAAAAGTAGGGAGGCCATGGCAGAATTGGTCAATAGGTTCTCCAATTCTGATTCGGCAGAAGATCAGGTCAATGCGATCATGGATGCAAACGAGTCGGCAAGTGAATATCAATCTTATGCCTCTATAGCAAGTCTGAATTTCAGTAGGGACATAAATGATGACAAGGCAAAGGCTGAAAAGGATTATTACGACTCCATTGGTCCTGACATGATGGAAATTGGTGACTCGTTCGATAAGGTTGTAGATCAGTCACAGTTCAAGAGCGAGCTCTCTGAAAAATGGGGAGATAAATTTCTCAAGGACATTGAGACATCATTAAAGACGTTCGACCCTAAGATCAAGGGCATGCTCAAAGAGGAAACGGACCTTAGAAATGAATATACAAAACTCACTGCTGGTGCAAAGATAGAATTCGATGGCAAGGAATATAACCTAGCAGGGTTAGGGCCGTTCCACAGCGATATGGATCGTGACGTGCGGAAAAGCTCATATGAGGCAAGATTCAAATGGTTTGGTCAGAATTCAGATGCCCTTGATGATATCTATGATAAATTGGTCAAGCTACGACACAAGATAGCAGTAACGCTTGGATACGAGAATTTCATCGAACTAGGGTATATGAGGATGGGCAGATCAGACTATGGACCAAATGAGGTATCTAATTTTCGAAAACAGATAGTTGATCATGTAGTGCCAGTTGTCAATAAGTTGATAAATACGAAAAAAGAGATTCTAGGCTTGGACCATCTCTACTTCTATGATGGGATCAACTTTAAGGAAGGTGATCCTAAGCCAAAGGGTACACCTGATCATTTAGTCAAAGAAGCGCAAGTTATGTATCATGAACTCTCCAAAGAAACTGGTGAATTTTTTGATATGATGGTGGAGGAAGAATTAATGGATCTTGTGAACCGAGATGGCAAGCGACCGGGTGGGTTTTGTACCTCATTCCCTAAATACGATCGACCCTATATCTTCTCCAATTTCAATGGAACAGATCATGATATTACAGTGCTCACACACGAAGCAGGTCACGCCTTTCAATGTTATTCCAGTAGAAAACAACCGTTGCTTGGTTACCTATGGCCCACGATGGAGGCCGCGGAGATTCATTCCATGAGCATGGAGTTTTTCACATGGCCTTGGATGGAGAAATTCTTTAAAGAGGAGACTGATAGATTTAAGTATAAGCATATCGCTGGTAGTCTGTCATTTCTTCCATATGGTGCATGTGTAGATCATTTTCAACATTGGGTCTATGAGAATCCCAGTGCGACACCAAAAGAAAGAAATCAAAAATGGCTAGATCTAGAATCCAGTTATATGCCCAACAGAGATTATGATGACTTGGAGTTTCCTAAAACAGGAGGGATTTGGCAGGGGCAATTGCATATATATCAAATGCCATTCTATTATATTGATTACACACTCGCTCAAACATGTGCCTTTCAATTTTGGATCAAGGATCAACAGGATAGTGAAAAGGCATGGAAAGACTATGTGCATTTATGCAAAGCAGGTGGGAGCCTTTCTTTTACAAAATTAGTATCATTGGCAGGCTTAGAATTACCATTTAATGATGGTTGTCTTGAGTCCGTGGTCAAGCATGTCAGTGAGTGGTTGGATAACATAGATCCGAAAGAACTATGATCATTAAATGAGAATATTATTGCTTATTTCGATTCTGTCAATACTTGGCGCAGGTGAGCCAGAGGTGCTAGAGGCATTTGTGGTTAAGTATTTTATGCTTTCTAAGAGTAAAATGGAATATAGTCCTACAGCATGGCAGGATACTAGAGAGGGGTATTTTAGAGCCTATGGTTCATATAAGGCCAGTCAGGTTCTTGACAGTCTTGATATGGGTACGCTCTCATACTATAAGGCTGGAATACGTCATTTTAAGGGTATGGACAAGATCAGAATAGAGGTCAATAGTGGTAAAGATTTTGGCCATGTGGTCAAAAGATCAATTAAACCTACTTTTAACGTAAATTATTTCTCATCCACAGAAGATTGATCAGGGTCTATATCAAGTTCCTTGAATATCATTTTTGATATTTCCTGGGCCGCCTGATCTTCATGGAGACCATCATCTATTAGGGCATTGAATGCCACTAGAAGGACCTTAATATCCTCTTCCTCTGAAAATATGCTATCTAGTATCGAAGATGGTACCTTGAAGTCTCTCAAACGCTCATAGATATTTAATCGGTCTACATCCATAGTAAAAAATACAATTGATTAGAAAACAAAAAACGGAATTGTTAGAACGAATTCATTGGGTAAATTTCATGACTACTATTAGAATGTATATGATTTTATGGCGTCGTACCCAAGTGGCTTAAGGGACCGGTTTGCAAAACCGTCATTCGCCGGTTCGAATCCGGCCGACGCCTCACCAACTGCCCGGGTGGTGGAATTGGTAGACACTGCAGACTTAAAATCTGTTGTCCGAATGGACGTGCCGGTTCGAGTCCGGCCCTGGGTACTCATTGAGAAAAGGCTCTGTTTGAGCCTTTTTCTCTTAGAGTTCTTTTGACAGGATTGCTTTTATAAAGGAGTCTATTTTGACATTTCAAGATCTTGGGAGTTTAGGAGAATTAATTGCAGCGATAGCCACAGTATTGACATTGGGTTACTCTGCCATTCAATTAAGGCAGAACACGCGTGCATTAAGATCACAGACTTTCCAGCAGAGTAGCATGGACATGAGCCTAACTGCAAACGCGATATCGAGTGATGGAGAACTTGCTGCAATCGGGGGTCTATATGGATCGATTGATCAAGTAAGAATAGAAGGATTTGAAAGGTCGATCCTTACTCTGATCGCTTCGGGTGGGCCAGTTGAATGGTGGATATCCGCAAAAAATGCATTCAGCTCCGACTTTGTAGAATATGCTGACATGCGTCTAGCAACAGATTCATTTAATAAGCCTTTACACCCTGGTATGAATAAAGAATAGGCTGTAAATGAGATCTGAAATCAAAGGAATGCTATTGATCATAACATCATTCCTCTTATATGGA
>Ga0208766_1002088_pt1 | contig 10453 bp, 7 predicted proteins | sample ETN01SmetaG_3_FD_185792 | JGI IMG/M metagenome (GOLD analysis project Ga0208766, IMG submission 185792) | Marine microbial and viral communities from oxygen minimum zone, Eastern Pacific Ocean - ETNP2014F12-01SV263 (SPAdes) (version 2) | ecosystem: Environmental > Aquatic > Marine > Oceanic ...
CCTTACCAATGTTCATTGCACACAATTCTGGAAACACTACCATATCAATTTGAGGAAATGTTTTATGTATATGCTGCAAATATTGCTCCATTGTATTAAGATTTTTATCCTGGTCTTGCGTCATATGCATCTGGACAGAGGCAATATTTAAGCTGGTTTTTAAATTCTGATTATTCATTATATAATACTATACATTATTATACTCCGCCCCAATTAAGCTTTTCGTATATGACTGTTTCGGATGATTAAGTATCGTATATGGATCATCATCTTCAATTATTTCTCCTTTATATAATACAGCTAATCGATCCACAGTGTCCATAACGATTCTTATATCGTGTGAAATTAATACAATAGTAAGATTCTTATCCTTTATTAACGATTGTAATAAATCAAGAATTGTCTGTTGCGATTTTATATCTAAAGCGGATGTAGGTTCATCTAAAATTAATAAAGAGGGGTCTTGTATTAAGGCTCTGGCAATTGAAACGCGTTGTCGTTGACCACCTGAAAGCATATGCGGGTATCTATTTAATAAATCCACGCTTAGCTTCACTCTATCAATATAATTATTTATTTTTTTCGTCATGCTTGATAAATCAAAAGAGCCAAGAATGCTCATTGGCTCCATTAGTATTTCAAAAATTGTCATGCGTGGGTTTAGCGAACCCAATGAATCTTGAAACACGGCACTTAACTGTTTGCTTGGTCTATTATGGTTGATCATATTTCCATCTTTATCGCAAACGCTGATATTTCCCTTATCTTGATCAATAATTTGAAGCAATATTTTTGCTAAGGTACTCTTTCCGCTTCCAGATTCACCGATAATTCCAAGAATTTCATTTTTATATATATCAAGATTTATATTTTTTAGTGCGTTATTTTGTTTTCCTGTAACAGTATAACTTTTGTATAAATTATTTATTGAGCAAATGATTTGCTTTTCAGATTTATTATTAGAATTGTTTGGTTTAATTAGCTTGAGAGAGCGAATTAATGATTTAGAATACTTGTCTTTTGGTTTTTTAAATATCGTATCAGTTTCAGAAAACTCAACAATTCTACCGGACTTCATTACGGCTGTTTTATCACAATACTTCTTTATTGAAAAGAGATCGTGTGAAATTAGCAGAGCGCTTATGTTTTCTTCCATTCGCAACTTATTAATCAAATCAAGAACTTCTTTCCGTAAAACCGCATCAAGCGCTGTTGTTGGTTCATCAGCAATTATCAATTTGGGTTTCACCGACATAGCAATTGCAATCATCGCTCTTTGCATCTGACCACCAGATAGTTGGTGTGGGTATCGATTTAAAATGTCATTTTCTTTATCTAGGTATACGCGTGTTAACCAATTTCTCGCTATGTCTAGAGACTCTGCTTTTGTTTTGCTAAACCGCTTCATCAAAATTAACGAAAATTGCTTACCAATAGTTTGAATAGGGTTTAATGAAAGCATTGGGTTTTGAAAAACCATGGAGAGTTCTCTTCCTTTTAATCTGCTTTTACCCTGTGTTATTTCTTTATTATTGAAAAACATTCTTCCGCTTACAGCGCACCCCGCAATTGGCAATTGGTCCAAAATAGTCCATGCCAACATTGTTTTTCCACTTCCTGTTTCCCCTATAATTCCAATTGCTTCACCAGATTCAATATCTAGGTTAATTGAATCAAGAAATGTGGTTTCAATGTTTCTATTGTATGATTTTAGACTAACGTTTTGTAATGATAACAACATTCTAATTTTCTGCAATTTTAGGATTCAGATAGTCTCTCAAATCATCACCAATTATATTAAATGAAAGAACTGTAAATAGAATAAAAATTCCCGGGAAAACAATCACCCACCAATGATAAAGAAACTGTGCTCGCGATGCTGTAATTAGCAATCCCCATTCAGGTGAGGGCGGCTCGGCTCCGAGGCCTATAAACGACATTCCAGCAACAGTCAAAATAGCATACCCCGCATCGATGCTGGCTTGAACAATTACAGGGCTAATACTGTTTGGGACAATATGCTTTTTAATGATGTGAAAAAATGATGCCCCCATGCTTTTTGATATTAAAACATAATCGGAAGATTTAATTATTATTGCCTGTGCGCGGGCAATTCGCACATACCAAGGAAACCATGATATGGCAATTCCAATCATTACGCTATTTAGCGACCCGCCTAATGCAATAGCAATTACAATTGGCAGAACTAAGGGAGGAAAGGAAAGAAATGCGTCAGATATTCTCATAATAAATTCATCTAACCTTTTTCCAGATATACCAGCTACAAATCCCAAGGGAACCCCCAACACAACTGACATAAACACCACACCAACAGCAACCCGAATGGATATCATAGCCCCTCGGATAGTTAGTGTAAACATATCTCTACCAGCAGCATCTGTTCCAAAAAAATGCGCTAGAGATGGTGCTTGGTTATTTATTTCAAGATGTACTGCGCCATTTAAATCATCAGAATAGGGAGATACGAATGGAATGAACACTGCTAGTAAAATAATTGTAGATAAAAACAATAAAGAAACTGTCGTTGTTTTTTTATGCTTAGCAAATATGAAAAAATTATTCATGGTCTTACATCGTTCTGGGGTCAATAATTATGTACAACATATCAATCAAAAAATTTATTAGTACATAACTAGTGGAATAAATTAATGTTAATCCAACAATTGCTGGGAAGTCACCCGTTAATATAGATAAAACCCCAAATTGACCAAGGCCCGGCCAATCAAAAACTGATTCAATAAGAAATGTTCCACCAAGCATCATTCCATAGCTTAGCCCCACAATAGTTGAAACAGGGACTAGGGTATTCTTATAAGCAGAACTCATAACAGCTTCTTTCGGAGTAAAGCCAAACGATAATAAAGTAGTAAAAAAGGGTTCTTTCATTGTATCCATTAAAGAAGATTTTGATATTCTAATGATTATTCCCACAACCGCTACGCTCATCGTTATAACCGGTAATGATATATAATGAACTGCATTTGTAAATAAAGCCCACTCACCAGAAATAAGTGTATCAAATAATATAAACCCTGTGTTTATAATTAAATCGGCATTCATATATATATCAGTTGAAAACCTGCTCTGCAAAGGAAACCAGCCGATCCAGCCAAAAAATATAATTTGAAGAATCATCCCCAACCAAAACACGGGTATGGCAAGCCCCACATAGCCAAGTCCTCGTATAAACAGATCAATCCGTGAATTGTTTCTCAAGGCAGCAATAAATCCTAATGGAAAAGCAATTATAATAGATAATAACATGGAAACACTTACTAGTTCAAATGTTGCTGCAAAACGAGTGGAGAGTTCTGTCGTTATTGGTTGCTTGGTTCGTAATGATATTCCCAGGTCGCCGTGGAAAATATTTAATATATAGCTAATATATTGTTTGCCTAAAGACTTATCTAAACCAAGGGTCTTTCTTGCGGTTTCTAATTGTTCCTCTGTAGGGTGTGAACCTACCCATAGTGCCGTTGGGTCACCAGGAAGCCAGTGCGCAATGAAAAAAGTGATTGTTACAACAGCAAAAATTACTGCAGCCATCATCAGCAACCTCTGGAGAAAATAATTAATCATTTTTTCTTACCAAATTATAAACTAAAAGCGTTGAGTAAGCTGGGTTTGCTCTAAGTCCGTGGATGTCTGATCTATAAACTGATTGAACATTCAGATCTGATGCTGGAATAACTACACAATCATCGATCAGTTTTTCTTGAATTGTTTTATAGTGTTGTTTTGATATGTGCGGGTGTGTGACCTCTTGCTCCCAGGCGATAGTGATTAATGAATCTACTTCTGGGTTGCTATAATAAGACAAATTAAATAATGGATTTTCCTGGGTTTCGTATAAACCAAAAAACCAATCAGATGGCGACGCATACGTTGGCCACCAGGCCATAGATATAATGTTTGGCGCCGTCTGTATGTTTTTTGCTTTTTCCCAATTTCTTGACCACAACCCCGGTTCAAGCTTTGTGTTGATACCAATCTTTCTCAGGTTATCAAATAATGTTAGTGCTGTTAATCGATACTCTTCAGAGGTAGAAACATATGAAATATCAACATTGATTTCTTTATTGGATAAACCTGATTGTTGTATATAGTTCTCAGCCATCACTAAATCAAAATTTATAAGACTGTCCGGAGCAACAAACAGGGGCGTGTTTGATGGAATTAACCCGGTTGGCTCACGTCCTAGATCGCGATAAACATATTGATTGATTTTCTTTCGGTCGAAAGCCGCTGCAATTGCTCTGCGAATAAAAACATTATCTGTGGGGTGTTTCTTTGTGTTTAACAGATAAAAATGGTTGATCCATGCGGGGAAAAAGGAAACGTTAACATCATCTGAGTCTTTTAGTTTATCCAAGAGTTGGTTTGGTATCAATACAGCATAATCCGCGAGACCACTCTCAATCATTTGTAATCTTGTTGAGGATTCCGATACAACCCGAATTTGTATGGTTTCAAAATAATAAGGCTGTTCCCACCCGCCCCAATACTTGCCATTACGAACAAGTTCGATTTGATGGTTTCTCTGCCAACTATTAAACATATACGGTCCGGTTCCTGCAACATGCCCCATTGCAATAGAATCTGCAGACATATTCTTTATTGCGGGTGAATACATCCACGCTCCATATTGAGAGCTTACAATTCTATCTAAAGGCACCGCCTTATCTAAAATAAATGTAACGCGGTGTTTGTCATCTGCCCGAACTTCTTTTACGTTGGACCATATATAGCTTGCTCCCCGATAAAGCGATTTATTTCTATCCACCACATACTTTACTGCCTCAGCATCAAAATACTGACCATCGTGGAAATATACATTTTCTCTTAATTTAAATGTCCAAATAAGACCGTCTTCAGATTTTGTGTAATCCGTTGCAAGGGCTGGTATCATTTTATGATCATCACCAGAAGCATCAAACCACAACAATGGTTCATATATGTTTGACATGGGTAGCACCTCTAGTGAAAATGCTGTTGCAGGATCCCAATCAGTAACATCATCATATGTCACAATAACAAAAACATTCCCATTGTTTTTTATTTCCGATGAACACGACAAATAAAAAAATACGGGGAAAAATGCTAGGCGTTTGATCCAAACCATAAATCTATTCCAAAGATTAATTGAATAGTGTTTATATAAAATACACCTGTTTACGAGATACTAACGATTAAGAATCATTTTTTTTGTTAAAACATCTCTTTCGCTTGTTAGGCGACAAAAATAAATCCCACTTGGAACAAGGTTTCCTGTGTTATCTACCCCGGTCCATTGAACATTGTGATTTCCAGCGCGCTGTAATCCACGATGTATTGTAAACACTTCTCTACCCAATAAATCATATATAGCTAAATAAATGTTTTCTGTGTTACGAAGCGAATAATGAAATTGCGTTTGAGGGTTAAATGGGTTTGGATAGTTTTGATCTAATGAGGGTTTTTTAGGAAGAGTAGCTTCTATATTGTCAACTGCAAGCTCAGTAGATCCATCATGTTCGAGAAAATAAATATGTGGTTTATCAGACCCAAGCCCCGCAGAAGTAAACACAATATCTCCATAGTTATCATTATCAATATCTCCTGCAAACAGCTTTGCTACTCGAACCTTCCCTTGATCTGTGCCGCTTGTAAAATCATCGGTTGTATCATCCATAAAAATTATATGTTCAATAAAGCTTGAATCGGACAAAGGGTCATCTCCAATAAACTCCCAATCATATACAGCTTCATTATAATGACCCGCCAGGTATAGGTTTGGCTTCCCGTCTCCATCGGCATCTCCTGTATTTATTTGTCTTAAGCCTCCCTGGTAATGATTCAAATAATGAAAGTTTGAAAATGTCAGCTGACTTACGTTGTCACTCCCTTCAATTGCATAAAAATAACCAGGGGTTAACAATTCTCCTGTTAATGTATTTGTACCAGAGGTAACAGCATATAATTCATTGGTGTTGTTTTCATCGAAATTTGCCATAACAATACTTTGATTGCCCCGCTCATTTACTTCATTGCTAATATAAAAATCTGTTTGATAAGCGTATAAATCTTCCGATCCAATGTTTTCATAAATAATCAGACGATAGTACTCATAGGCTATGGTATAAATTTCCATAAGCCCATCCTGATCTAAATCGTTCACATAAATATTATAGCCGCTCCAGTTTGTTGTTATGGGGTCTGTATACTCTATATGCCACGATGCGGAATCTAGATCTCCATTTTCTAATTCAAATATCATAAAATGACTACTACCAGCTGTTCCCCATGGTCCGTTCATTATGGACACAATAACCTCTTGGTTTTCGTCACCATCTAATTCAGCTGCTACTATCTGTCCAGCTTCCCAAACGCTGTCCAAACCCATATCCCAAGTAGTTGTTGGCATAAAAGGAAATAAAAGGGAGTCTGTATTCCATTCAAAGATTTGCAATCCGTGACCGCCAGGGGTTCCTGGTTCTGTATCTGCTAACACTAAAATTTCTGGTATACTATCCCCATCCACATCTCCAACTGTAACGCTAGAATAATTATCAAAAGAACAGCTTAGATCGCCAAAATAGTAATACCACTGTAGAGCAATAGTGTCATCTTCTGTCGCTTCGAAATGATATACTCCATTACAAAAGGTGCCGGTATAACTACTTGTAACTATAAAATCACCAAATCCATCATTATCAAAGTCATATGGGCCGACCATGCTCCAGGGTGGTCCATCTGGATGGATGCCTCCGCTCCCCCATGGTAAATCTGTCCACTTTACTGAAAAAGAGCTGTCTACTTCTGCTCCTATAATTAATGTAAAGCTTAAAGAAATAATGAGTGTATTAATATATATTCTCATTGAGCTTCTCCTCTAAATGCTAAGAAAATATCAGGTTTATACTATTTGTGCTTTTAATTTACATTATCCAAGTAATTAATCATGAATATAGTTAAACATCCATGTTTATTTTTCGCAATAACGCTTGCTACTACAATTGTTGCCCAAAGCCCCTTTTTAGAATCATTACCATACGCATCTCCCGATTTTCAACAGTACCCCATCCGACACCATACGGATCATAACTTTCCAACACAAACCCCCAATGGTGTCAACGCAAGGTTTGATGGTCGTATTTTTACAGATAACATTGTGGCTTTCAATTGTCCTGCTGGTGTTTCTTGTTATGATGGCCACGCCGGAAATGATTATCATATGCCAATTAACACCCCTATTCTTGCTGCTGCTGATGGCTATGTTGTTTGGTCTTCATTTTCTCCTGGGGCAGACCCTTGTCCTGGGGGTATAGATCCAAATGGAGACACTGGTATTATTATTATTTATCACTACAATGATTACTTTTCTTGTTATCTACACCTAAACCCCCCGCTAAATGTTGCGGTGGGTGAAACGGTTGCTGCAGGAGACACTATTGGGTTTAATGGGATGACAGGCTGTGCAACCTCCCCTCATTTACACTTCGAGATACGAAAAGAGAATTACTTCTTTGATCAACAACTTCCCTGGGTTGTGGATCCATATGGTTGGTGGGGTGACTATGATGATCCGATTATTGGTTTAAGGGGTTTTGAAAATAAATGGCTCTGGAGATCGAGCTGGATTATAGATGATGGGGATGTTGCCTTTCAGCGCTTTTATGGACCAAACTGGACCTATCAGAACACTGGGTATAATGATGACTCTTGGACTGTTCCAGTTTCTACCGATGAACAAAGCAGTGCTCATTATGCAATATGGGTTCCGGAACTTGCGGACAGCGGGGAGTACCATATTGATGTGTTTGTACCAAATATTCCAGACCTATCTACTGCCGCTCAATATGAAATTATTATAAAAGATACTAGCGGTATTAATACAAAAAATATTATCACTGTTGATCAGACAAATAATCCAGGTAATTTTAATACGATTGCCACAGTTAATTTGCGATCCGGTTCAAATTGTGCGATTATTTTACGAGATGCGGTGGGGTTAGAGTCTGCTGGTTCCAGCGTTGCGTTTGACGCGATTCGATTTATAAATACTCAGCAGCTGGGTAGTATCAATGATAACAACTTGGTTGCAATGCCAAAAGAGATCATCGTTCACCCTGCCTATCCAAATCCTTTTAATGCAAATACTATAATACAATATCAAACACAACAAACAAGAAAAATAGATGTTTCCATATTTGATGTATCTGGAAAACATATTAATACGCTAGTGAATGAACTTAAAAACCCTGGTGACTATGCTATTACTTGGGATGGGTTTAACTACAACAATCAAGTCGTTCCATCCGGTATATATTACTGTGTTGTTACATCTAACGGGTATCGCCAGGCCCAAAAAATTATACTATTGAAATAAAATTTACCTTATTTAATTAATAGCATTTTTCCAGACTTCGTTACTATGTCGGTCTTTAATTGATAAATATATACTCCGGAACCAGCAGCCTTATACTGATGGTTGTTCCCATTCCATGTTATTTCCATATTTCCCGGAGAAAACTCTCCGCTAAATAATCGTTTAACAAGCTGTCCTTTATAGTTGTAAACAGTTAGTGTCCCATCTGTTTTGCTTGGTATACTTAAATATATTGTTGTTTCATATGTAAATGGATTAGGATAGTTGCCATAGCGGTCATCCGCAACTTCCGGTTTTCCTAGAAACACAAAGTTGATATCTTTTACATTAAACTCTACATCCACAACTTGTAGTTGTAAATACCCATCACCTGCATCAATATAATGTTCTCCAACAAAAACATACTTCCAGTCTTGCCACCCCCCTGTATTGGGAACAGTAACAACTTGACCTATGGTTTCATCATTGTACACCAAACGAAGTTTTCCACCGCTAACATTAGAAGACACTCGTATGCTAACCGTATAGTTTCCTGAAGAATCAGCCTGAATAGTATATCCAGTCCAATCACCAACATTCGTCCAACCTATATTGTACTCTGCGCCAATATTATCTGTGCTTCGTTGAATGTCTACACCATCATTTCGATAGGTCCAACCTGTATTCCACGATTGGGAGTTGCCTCCAAACTTGTCTGGGTCCTCAAAAACTTCATCTTCATATGACACCCCATGTAGGCCTATATCATATTCAACAACAGCAAGAGATCCTGGAATATGCTGTTCTTTAAAAGGCTTGGGCGTTGTAGAAAAACTTGAATCATTAAACGCTGCTAATAAACCTTTATTGGAAACACAGTTTTCAAATTGATAGGCCGCAATTAGTTCTTGTAGCCCATTTTCTGCATTTGTTTTTGATGGCTTTGGCCCAAGGTTGTTCCAGTATTTTAATATGGAATTATAGCCATCCGGCTCCTCTACTCTCATTAAAACAGAAATACTACCATTGTGTTTGTAGTTCCACCAACTCCAACCAATGTTGTGTTGTTCAAATAGTTTAATTTTATGATATGCCCAATGATTAGAGTTTTCGCCAACCTCACCAACCCACAAAGGAACATCATATGTTTCACTCATGCTGGTATACTGGCCGACCCAAGATGTTTGCGTACTAGGACCTACATAATGATGAAAGCTATATGACATATTATCATCAAACGGAGGGGTGAGGTTCGCAAAGTCATTTCCATACCAATTCCCCTCAATAAAAACAATGTGGTTTTGATCCACAACGCGAATAGAGTCGATAATATCTATATAAAACTGTCGAAGATCTAATGATGAAAATCCTGCTTCAAGCACAGGTTCATTAATTAAATCATACCCGCCGATCCATTCAGCCTCCGAATAGTAGTCAGCAATATATTTCCAAATAGCTTTTGTCCAGTCGCGGTTATATTCATGAACCCATAGCCCCGCCTCTTCTCCATTACCGTCTGAAAAATCATTTCTATTTTGACCCCCCGGTGCGCAGTGCATATCTAAAATAATATATATTCCATACGTGGAACACCACTGCAATAATGGGTCAATAATATCGAAACCATCATTAATAAATACACCTGTATCTGTAGAAAAAAACTTATAGTGAAAAGGAAGTCGCAAGGAATTAAACCCCCACTCTGCTAACTGAGCAATGTCTGATTCCGTAACATAGGATGAATAGTAATTTTGATAAAAAGCTTGCGCGGAGCTATCCCCTACTAACTCAACAAGTTTTTGTTCAATTACGGATGTAGATCCATAAAACCCGCTTGTGTTCCACATATACCCTTCTTGTACAAGCCACCCCCCTAAGCCAAAACCACGCAACTGAACCGTGTCGTTATTTGTGTTTACAAATACTCTTCCGGAGGTCCCGAGATATGCATATACAAAAGTGGGAACACAAAATGAAAATAGAAATATTATTATATATATGTGTGGGCGATAAACAAACTTTTTCATAATGAATAATTTATCGCCCTAATATATAATCTACTTCATCAATATCATTTTTTTAATG
>Ga0208766_1002089_pt1 | contig 10450 bp, 8 predicted proteins | sample ETN01SmetaG_3_FD_185792 | JGI IMG/M metagenome (GOLD analysis project Ga0208766, IMG submission 185792) | Marine microbial and viral communities from oxygen minimum zone, Eastern Pacific Ocean - ETNP2014F12-01SV263 (SPAdes) (version 2) | ecosystem: Environmental > Aquatic > Marine > Oceanic ...
TCAATTTCATCATTCAATCTTAAATTGATTACGCTTTCAGATATTATAAATTCACTTTTCAAGAAATCCTGAAAAATGTTATTATTGCTTTTTATTTCTTGTTTATTTAATAAAATTAAATCTTTTACAAATTTTGGAATAATCCATTTTTTAAAATTTTCTTTATTTAGATTGGTTGATGCTTCTTGGTATAAATCTAAGTTAACCTCTTCTAAAAGAACTTTTTCAGTTTTAAATTTTCCCGAAAAAAGTCCAATTAAAGAAAAGTAAGCGTTGGCTTTTTGGATAAAAATATTTTCATTTTTATACAAAATTTTAACTTTTTCAGCTTTAATTCCTATTGGGTTTTTTATGTTTCCTAGACTTAATTTAACATCTTCTATTTCTGCTGATAAGCCAAGCTCATCATTAGATAAATTTTCTTCAATAACTTTAGTTAAACCTTCAAGGTTAACTAAAAATGATGAAGTTTGCCAAAGCAATATAAAAACAATAACCATTAATACGGCGGTAGCAGATGCCAATAAATTGGACATGTAAAAAACTAACTTTTTCATTAAAAAATTTACCTCTAGATTTATTATCCTAGACTTTCAAAGCTGTTATATTAAATAATATAAGAGTTTATTTTTTTTGCTACTAATTTATGGAGACATTTATGGTGAAAGAAGGTGATATTATTACTGCATTTTCAATTCCAACTGACAATGGTGATTTTGAGCTAAAGACAAATAATAAAAATAAATCTGTAGTTTTTTTCTTTCCTAGAGCCGATACATCTGGGTGTACAAAAGAAGCCATTGATTTTAGTAAGTTGATTAACGATTTTACTAAATTAAATACAGTTGTATTAGGGATCTCAAAAGATCCCATTGAAAAGCAAATGAAATTCAGAAAAAAGTATAATTTAAAGTGTTTGTTAGGCTCTGATTTTGAAAACAATGTCTGTGAACAATTTTCTGTTTGGGTCGAAAAATCTATGTATGGCAAAAGCTATATGGGCATTCAAAGGAGTACCTTTATTATTAACGAAAAATGTAAAGTGTTGAAAACCTGGGATAAAGTCAAGGTAACTAACCACGCTTCAGAAGTACTTCAGACATTATCCGAATTGTCTTAATTTTTGAGTCCTATTTTTTTTGAAAGTGCCGCTTCAATAAAAAGATCTATTTCTCCATCTAATACTGACTGTGTATTACCCTTTTCTACATTCGTCCTTAAATCTTTAACCATTTGGTAGGGGTGCAATACATAAGATCTAATTTGATTACCCCATCCAATTTCAGTTTTCTCAGAAGAAATTGCACCTGCCTCCTCTTCTCTCTTTTGGAGTTCTCTTTCATAGAGCCTTGCCTTTAACATATTCATTGCAGATGCTCTATTTCTGTGCTGACTTCTATCACTTTGACACTGAACAGCAATACCTGAAGGCAAGTGTGTTATTCTTACCGCACTATCTGTGGTGTTAACATGTTGTCCTCCCGCCCCACTACTTCTATATGTATCTATTCTAAGATCTTTATCTTCAACTTGAATATCAATTTTATCGTCGACCACTGGATAAACCCAAACTGATGCAAAAGAAGTGTGCCTCCTTGATGCACTATCAAAAGGTGAAATTCTTACCAATCTATGTATTCCTGACTCAGTTTTTGTCCAACCATAAGCATTGTAACCATTAAACCGCATTGTAATTGACTTAATTCCTGCTTCTTCACCATTGGTTTCTTCTAATATCTCTTTTGTAAAATTTTTGTTTTCTGCCCATCTTTGATACATTCTTGAGAGCATATTGGCCCAATCTTGTGCTTCAGTTCCACCTGCTCCAGGATGAATCTCTATATAACAATCATTTGCATCCGCCTCCCCTGAAAGGAGAGTTTCGAGTTGTTTTTTTCCGCATGCTTCTAAAAGTTCTATTATGTTCTCTTCAGCTTCCTTAACTATAATTTCGTCTTTTTCTTGAAGACCAATTTTCATTAACTCCTCAACGTCCAATATTTCTGATTCCAAGCTTAATATTGAGGTAATATTTTTTTCTAGGTAGTTTTTTTCTTTAAATAACTTTTCAGCCTTTTCTCTGTCATCCCATAGATTAGTTACTTGAGTTTCTTCAATTATTTTTTTTAACCTTTCTCTGGCTTCATCAATATTTGTATGATCCTTTAAAAGAGATATTATATGTTTGATTTCAGAAACTTTATTTTCAACTTCAATATTCATAATTTATTATATTTAATTAATAAATACCCAGTTCTAAATCTTGTGTCTTTTCTCTTATACTATTTTTTTTGCCTTGCGAACTAAAATGTTCTGGAAACTGCCCTGATTTGAATGCTTCTTGAATAACACCTTCCTTTATTTCGTTAGCTCTCATGCCATTTTTAACATATATAGGTATTAGCCTAATACCTCTTGGTCTTCTGAAAGGGATATCTGGTTTATCTTTTGAATATTCCTTAAAAAAATATTCGAATACTGGTACAGCTGCACTTGATCCTGTTTCTCTTTTGCCCAGGGGTTTTGGTTCATCATACCCTATATATACACCAACTACTAAATCTGGAGAAAACCCTATAAACCATGCATTTGTGTTGTCGTTTGTAGTTCCTGTTTTACCAGCTAAATTTATATTTAACTTTTTTAATTTAATACCTGTTCCTCGATCTACAACCCCCTTTAGAATAGAAGTCATTTGATAGGCACTTGATGGATCTGTAATTGATTTTCTATTGTCTATTATTTCTGGAGGCAATTGACCTTCCCAACCTGATTCAGATTGGCATGCGGTGCATTCCCTTTTGTCAGACAAAGCTATAGTTTTACCCCTCCTATCTTGAATTCTATCAATTAATGTGGGTGTTATTTTTTTTCCCCCATTAACTATCATTGCATATGCCTTAACAAGCCTTATTAAAGTTGTCTCTCCCGCACCAAGAGACATTGATAAGAGTTTTGGCATTGTATCATTAATCCCAAACCTTTTAGCTATTTCTTGAACTCTTTCCATGCCTAACTCTAAAGCTAATCTAGCGGTCATAAGATTTCTTGATTTTTCAATGCCTGTTCTTAATGTTGATGGACCGTAAAACTTATTTGAGTAATTTGAAGGTTTCCATTTTGGAAGACCTGGACCCTGATTAATTACAATAGGAGCATCTCTGATTAGTTTTGTTGGTAAATAATTATTTTCTAAAGCTGATAAATATATGAACGGTTTAAAAGCAGAGCCTGGTTGTCTCCAAGCTTGTGTAGATCTGTTAAATTCACTATCAGAAAAAGAATAACCACCTGACATTGCTAGAATTCTTCCAGTATGTGGATCAAGTACCAGTATTGCTCCAGAAACAAGGGGTTTTTGAGAAAGCACCCAATTATTTTCATTAATATTCATATCTTTTCCAAACGGCTTAAGAATTGGGACAATGTCTCCAATCTTTAAAATTTTAGTTAAATCGCTTGGTGTTTTTCCTAGGTTTTTATAATCAATTTTTTTTCTAGCCCATAATGAATTTTGAAGAGGGATATAACCTTTATGCCCATTACTAATTATGATTTCTGCTTTTTTCTTTGAAACATTTTTAACAATTGCTAAAAGATAACCTTTGGGCATTAGTTTTAAAGTTCTATTAAAGGCTTCTTCAATAGTTTCATTATTTTTAATTGTTGATAAAGGCCCTCTCCAACCCTGTCTTCGATCCAAACTTTCTATTCCATTTTTTAAACTTTTTTCAGCAAGTTCCTGTATCTTAGGATCTATAGTAGTTTGTATCGACAGACCTCCAGTATATAGAGTTTTTTCTCCATAGCTTTTCATTAATTGCCTTCTTATTTCTTCAACAGGATATGGAGCGTATGCCGCGTCAAATCCAGAAGAATATAAAACTTTTAAATCTTCTAAAGACGCTTTTTTGAACTCATCTTCAGTTATGATTCCATTTTCAAACATTTGAGATAAAACCCAATTTCTCCTAATAATTGCTTGTTTCTTTTTTTTAGTTGGATGGTAATTATTTGGACCCTTTGGAAGGGCAGCTAAGTAAGCCACTTCTGGTAAAGTTAATTCAGAAAGAGATTTGTTAAAATAGTTGAGAGCAGCAGCAGCAATACCATAACTGTTAAAACCTAGATAAATTTCATTCAAATATAGCTCAAGTATATGGTTTTTTGAAAAAGTTCTCTCAATCCTTAACGATAGAATAGCCTCTTTAAGTTTTCTCTCAAAACTATAATCAGAAGATAATAAGAAGTTTTTAGCTATTTGTTGAGTTATAGTTGATGCGCCAATAGCCCTTTTACCAGAGTTGAAGTTTCTAGCATTAGCAAATGAAGCTCTCACAATAGCTTTAAAATCGAGCCCTATATGATTATAAAAGTCTTTGTCCTCTGAAGAGAGAAATGCTTCAATTATAAGGGACGGAATGGATTGTATCGGAACAAAAACCCTTTTTTCCTTTGCAAACTCAGCTAATAGAGCTCCATTAGTTGCATAAACTCTACTTACTACAGGCGGTTCATATTTAGAAAGTTGATTATAGTCGGGGAGGTTTTGACCATAAACCCAAAAAGTCCATGCCACTAAGACAATGCCTAATAAGCTTAAAAAAAATATTAACCCAATTAAAATTGACAATGTATTAAAAAATAATTTCATAGTATTTCTACTTAACAGTTAATAGTGGCAATCTTAAGACATGCATTTATACTTTAATTCATATAAATATTTTTGTATTTAGAAACTGCCATTGAAATTCTGTCCATTAAATTTGATATGAAAATTGGGTTATTTAAGTTTTTTTCATCTATTTTATTAGATAAAAAACCCATTTCAATTAAAACTGAAGGAATGACAGGAGACTTTAAAACAGCAAAATCTTTTTCTTTCCAACCTCTTGAGTTTGAAGGCAAACTTTTAAGCTCTTCCAGTATCAAGTTCTTGAGTTTTATAGAATAATTTCTTTTTCTTCTTTGGTACATTTTATACAGAACATTTTGGGTCTCTTGAATTTCTTCATCAAGGATCACATTTCCCAAAACATTTTGATTGTTGTTATTTTTTTGAAAATTAGCTCTTTCTATATCTAGATCTTTATTTAAGCTAAAAATTGAATACCCACTAACTTTTTTTGATTTTGCTGAATCAGAATGAATAGATATAAAAATATCCGCTTTTAATTGATTAGCGATTTTATACCTATTATGAAGACTAACAAAATTATCTTCAGTTCTTGTCAACACTGCTTTTACGCCACTTATTTTATTTAACTTCACTTGAAGTATTTTTGAGGCATACAGATTAATGTCTTTTTCTAAAGTTTTTGAAAAGCCAATTGCTCCTGGATCCTTCCCTCCATGACCTGGGTCAATTACAACCAAAAAAGTAATTGGTTTAGAAAAAGGCGTTAATATGGAAATATTTTCTTCATTCAAATTATTTTTAGGAAGTAGAATTTTTTGTTTTTTTCCTTCAAATAAAACGACCTCTTTTTTTTTAATTTCTGGTTTTTCTCTTAAAACTATATTTAACTGTTCTTTTGAGAAATCATTGAATGATTTTTGTGTGACGATAAAATCAGTTTCACTACTATAATAAATATCAATAACCAATCTTTCCCCTCCATTTGCTCCAGGAAGCCAAAAGATTTTGTCTAAACTGAAAGGTTTGTCTATATTCAAAGTTAAGTTTGTTTTACCAAATTCATCATTTCTAAAGATATATGATAAAGGTATATTTGATTGAAAATTACCTATTCTAGGAGAAGAACCCACTCTCCATAAAGATTCAGGAATTGTAATTATAGCTCTATACGGATTATCCTTTAATTTTACAATTGCCTCAACTTTCTTTGAGGTTTCTAATACCACCCTGTAAAAGTTATCATGTTTTCCAGCCCTAATATTTCTTATTTCATTTAATGATTGAGCAAATAGAGCGTTTAATTGAAAAATTATACATGAGAAAATAAGCAGACTAAAAGCAGCGCTATAATAATTCTTTAGACTCATTTTCATTTATCTTTTAAATATTCTAAAGTACATTTCGATTTATAATTTATAACAATACAATAAAATTTATTAATAATGATAATTTATGTTTTAATATTATCATTTATAATGTAAATCTCTAATAATCAATATTTCAAATAGAATGCTCTTAAGGGCTTGTGATGGACTTTAATAACATGTCTAATATTATAGAAGAGAATTTTCAATGCAGCTGTGCAAGCGCTTATTTAAGTCCTGAGAGCAATCTGTTTTTATTATCAAATTTAACAAGAAAAAAAAGAATTTTACCTAATTTATCTTACAATTTTTTAAAAAATTTTATGATAAATATAGGTTTGGAGTATTTTTATGGCAAAAAAATTATTAATAGACGCAAAACAACCCGAAGAAACGAGAGTTGTTTTACTAAATGGCAACCGAATTGAAGATTTCGACCAGGAAACTACCACAAAACTTCAAAATAAAGGTAACATTTATTTAGCTCGAGTAACTAGAGTTGAACCTTCACTTCAAGCAGCTTTTATAGAGTATGGTGGCAATAGACACGGATTTCTGGCGTTTAGTGAAATACACCCTGATTACTATAGAATTCCTATCGAAGACAGGAAAGCTCTTACAGAGGAAATGTTAAAGGCCGAAGAACAAAATTCTGAGGAAATCATATCTGAAGAGATGATTTCTTCAGAACAAAGTAATTCTGAGGAAAAGGATAAAATTGATACTGGGCATCAAAAACAAGATGTAATCGTTAGAAGTGAAGAACCTGAAACTATTGGTGGCGTTGATGAAACCGCCTCATTTAACCAAACTAAAGCTTTCAAAAGATATAAAATACAAGAAGTAATTTCCAAGAGACAAATACTTTTAGTGCAGGTTGCTAAAGAAGAAAGAGGCAATAAGGGAGCTGCTTTGACTACCTATATATCTTTAGCAGGTAGATACTGCGTATTAATGCCTAATACAATCAGAGGTGGTGGAGTAAGTAGGAAAATAAACAAAATTGAAGATAGGAAGCGTTTAAAATCTATAATAGAAAGTATGAAGATGCCTGAAGGTATGGCAGTTATCATCAGAACAGCAGGATCAGATAGAACAAAAGCTGAGCTTAAAAAAGATTTTGTTTACTTACAAAACTTATGGAACATCATTCGTGAAAAAACCTTGAAATCAACAGCTCCAATTTTAATAAATGAAGAAGGAAACCTCATAAAGAGAACCATACGAGATTTATACAATAAAGACGTTAACGAAATATTGGTGTCTGGGAATCAGGGATTTGATGCAGCAAAAGAGTATATTAAATTAATGATACCCAACCATATAAAAAGGGTTAAAAATTTTGAAGATGATAAAAATTCTCTTTTTCAGAAATTTAACGTTGAAAAACAACTTGATGCCATTCATTTACCTTCAGTTAAACTAAAGTCTGGTGGTTATCTAGTTATTAATCAAACTGAAGCGTTAGTTGCAATCGATGTTAATTCTGGAAGGGCTACCAAAGAAAGGAACATTGAAGAAACAGCTCTAAAAACTAATTTAGAAGCAGCTGAAGAGGTTGCAAGGCAACTAAAGTTAAGAGATTTATCAGGCCTGATTGTAATTGATTTTATAGATATGGATGGTTACAAAAATCAGACCGCTGTCGAGAAAAAACTTAAAGAGTCAATGAGCCTAGACAGAGCTAGAATACAAATAGGAAGAATAAGTCACTTTGGCTTACTCGAACTCTCAAGGCAACGCCTAAGACCAAGTGTATCAGAAAATTATTTTAGTAGTTGTTCAGCTTGTGGAGGGACTGGTGTAATTAGATCTGTTGAATCTTCAGTAATACGTGTGCTGAGAAAAATAGAAGAGGCTAAACTAAAAAATCAATCTATACAGGTTTTTGTTCCATCGAAAATTGGTATGTATATTCTTAATCAAAAAAGACAATCTATCCAAGAAATAGAGAAAAAATTAAATTTAAACATCATTTTTGAATTTGATGATACTGATATAGATTTAGATTGCAAAATTGAAAGAAAAGGCAACCTCAAACCTATAGAAAAATTAAAATCTAGTAATGAAACTATTGAAGTTAAGGAAATTGAAGAAACACAACAACAAACCAAAGTAAAAAGAACTAATCGTAGCCCATGGAAACAAAACAAAGTAGCTGCTTTGAATGGTGATGTGAGAAACACTCATTCCAAGAATAAAAAATATGTGAATGACACGAATGATAAATCTACCAAAAGATCAACTAAGGATGAAAAAGATCATCCTGCAGTTCAAGAGGACAATAAAACAAACCCTGCACAAAACAAAAAAGTAGTCAAAAATTCTGAGATTAAATCAACTCAAGAATCAAAAATTAAAGTAAAAAGATCGTCAAGAAAAATCAAACAAGAAAATTCTTTTGATCTTGATAAAAAAACAAAAATAAATAAATCGAAGAATCAAGAAACTTTTGAACAAACAACGAAAAATTTTGATGACGTGAAGAAAGACCTTGACAAAAATAAATCATCTAATAATGGAAAAGTTAAAACTACTAAACGTCCTTCCAAATCCTCTGAACCGTTAGATGTAGTCGATGTTGATAACTCGACTAAAACTAAAAGGGGCGGCTGGTGGTCTCAAACAAAATCTTGAGGTTTGTAAAAGTAAACAAAATATTGCCTTTTAAAAAAAGTTTAATTTTTTTGGCTTTGAGTTTTTTTGTTTTATTCCAAAGCTCTAATGTCTTTCCTCAAAATACTTTCAATGAAAGTCAAATCAAAGATTTTGAAAAAATTATAGAAAATTGGATAGAAAAAAATCCTAAAAAAGTTAAACAAGTTTTAGATAAACTTCTAGCCCAAGAAGAAATAGACCATAAAAATAAAACTTTTGAAATGTTGTCCAATCATACCATGGACCCAGTTATGGGAAATCCAGAAGGTGATGTTATTTTATATGAATTTTTTGATTATAACTGTGGATATTGTAAGTCAGTTTTCAATACTGTTATCAAAACTCTTGATAAAGATAAAAATACCAAGCTGGTTTTAAAAGAATTACCTATTTTATCACAAACATCTATTAATGCATCATTTTTTGCTTTAGCAGCTAAAAAGCAAAATTTGTATTCAGAATTTCATACTAAAGTAATGCAATTTCGGGGTCGCTTGACTGATGAAATACTATTGGAAATAGCTAATCAAGTTGGTTTAGATATTGAAAAATTAAAAAAAGATATTCAAAGTGATGAGATTAAGTTAACAATTGAGAAAAATAAAATTTTAGCTGAAAGATTAAATATTACTGGTACACCCTCTTTTGTAATTGGAAATACAATAATACCTGGCGCTCTAAATGAAGAGCAGTTACTTAAATTTATTAAAAAAATTAGAAATGAAAATTCTTAGTTTAATTGAAATGAGTTTGAAATGAGTTTGAAAAAAATTCTAGTTATTTCAGGCCCAAACCTAAATCTCTTGGGGAAAAGAGAACCTGAAATTTATGGGGAATTGTCTCTTGAAAAAATCCACTTAAATATGCAAAATATGATTGATGAAACCAAACATCAACTTGCATTCAAACAATCTAACTCAGAAGCTGAAATAATCGATTGGATACAAGATGCATATGATAGATACAACGCAATTATCATTAACGCTGGCGGTTATACTCATAGCTCTATTTCTATACGAGATGCTCTTAAACATTTTAATGGATTTAAGATTGAAATTCATTTGTCCAACATTCATGCAAGAGAAGAATTTAGAAAAACATCACTGTTATCAGCTGTGAGTAATGGAATAATTGCTGGATTTGGTGATAAATCTTATTATCTTGCTCTAAAAGCAATAGAGTTAAATTTAAATGAGGGGTGAAATTGATGACCAAAGATAATAATGGAAAAACTTTTTCCTTGCCTAATGTAAAAGAATTAGAACCATATTGTGACTTAATGAAAAAAAGAGAGATTTCTGAGATAGAGATTGAAACCGACCAAATTAGAGTTCGTCTAGTCACTGGCGGCAATCTAAATAATAATCCTCAAAAACAAGTTCTCAATGTAGTAAATCATGATGATATTTCTTCAGTCAAAACTAACGTAATTGAAAAGGAAATGCCCAAAAGTAATATTGATTTATCTGGTTCTGTAAATTCACCTATGGTTGGAACTGCGTATTTGTCGCCAGAACCAAAAGCAAAACAATTTATCAAAAAAGGTGACAAGGTTTCTAAAGGTCAAACCCTACTAATAATAGAAGCAATGAAGGTTATGAACAGCATTTCATCTCCAAGAGATGGAGTAATTCAAGATATTTTGATTGAAGATTCTCAACCAGTTGAATATGACCAACCTTTAGTATTGATCAAATGAGAAATGATAATAGGATTTTTAAAAAAATACTTATTGCAAACAGAGGTGACGTTGCTTTAAGAGTTTTAAGGGCTTCAAGAGATCTAGGCA
>Ga0208766_1002090_pt1 | contig 10445 bp, 6 predicted proteins | sample ETN01SmetaG_3_FD_185792 | JGI IMG/M metagenome (GOLD analysis project Ga0208766, IMG submission 185792) | Marine microbial and viral communities from oxygen minimum zone, Eastern Pacific Ocean - ETNP2014F12-01SV263 (SPAdes) (version 2) | ecosystem: Environmental > Aquatic > Marine > Oceanic ...
GGCGATGTTCGCGATTATTCTGGCCACCGACCCGGAAACGACCGGGGCGGGCGCGGATCCGCGCTTGGTGGATTGGAGACTCATCCCGGCGACTGGATTGATATTGTTTGCGGTACTTATATTGACGGCGTTAGCCTTGGCCTGCTCGACACGGCTTGAGTTGTTGCCGACTCTGGCGATCTGCTCCGGAGTATTGTTCCTCGGGCTGATGTCGGACTGGCTCTTTTTGGCTCGGGTAGAGGGAGGCTCGTGGTGGGCTTCAATCCTTTACACCGTAACGCCCAACTGGCAGAATTTTTGGCTAGCCGACGTCCTGGAGGGGGATGGAACGATTCCCACCCGGTACATTGGCCAAGCGTTCGGATACCTAGCGGGTTATGTGGGGGCAACCTTGTCGGTTGCCCTTTGGTTGTTTGAGGATCGAGAACTGACTTAATGGAACAGCAAAACTCAAAAAAACTAGGACTTATCAACAGCCTTGTACTGTTGGGCATCACTATTGCGGCTCTCTTTTTGGCACTAAAGGCTGGCTCAACGGCAGGCTTGGCGGGGGTGGTTCTCTTGGGAATCGGTACCCTTGTCGGTTTTTTCGGCTTTATCCATTCGCACTTGATCGACCGCGAGCGGGTCGAGACACTGGAGATGCAGGAGTTGGATCGCACCCGCGGCAACGAGTCGCTTTTTGCCGGCGCGGCGGAGGACGCCTACCCCGCTCGCAACGCTCGGCGGCAATTCGAAAAATGGGTGGTACCGGTCTTCTCGGTCTCGGTGCTACTTGGCCAAGCGATTGGCCTGTGGTGGGTTTACGGTGAATTGCAAGAGTGGGCGGCCCCGGCGGAGGACGGTGCAGTCTTGTCGATCATGTTCTTTGCCCTGTTCATGGTCGTCCTGTTCATGATGGGTAAATACTCCGCCGGACTTGCCCGAATGGATGGTCAGGATTTGCTGCGCCCTGGTGCGAACTACATGCTGCTTGGCTCGGTGGTGAGTGCTGCAGTGGTGCTCGCGCAGGCAGCCTCCTTTTTTGGTTACCCCGCCTGGGACAAAGGCCTCACTTGGGCGGTGCTGGTGGTGGTCGCGGTTTCCGGGCTGGAGAATCTTATCACGCTTGTACTGGAGATTTACCGGCCACGGATCGACGACAAAAAGGCGCGACTGCTGTACGAGAGCCGGCTCATTGGCCTGCTTGGCCAGCCGGGCGGGTTGATCTCCACCGCCGCTCAGGCGCTGGATTACCAGTTCGGCTTCAAAGTTTCCGAGACGTGGTTTTACAAGTACCTGGAGCAGAAGCTGGCACTAATCATAGCCATCCAGGTCGTGATGCTGTTCCTGAGCAGCAGCTTCGTCGTAATTCAGCCCAACGAAGAGGCTTTCCTCGAGCGGTTTGGCAAGCGCAACGCCCACCTCGGGCCGGGCTTCAGCTACAAGCTACCGTGGCCGATCGATAAGGTGTACCGCTACAAGACCAGCGAGATTCAGAACTTCGTGCTCGGTGTGATGGATGAAAATGAGGAGACCAAGCCGAACACCGGCTCCCCCGACGATGTGAAGGTGCTGCTCTGGACCAGCCAGCACAATCACGGCTCCTCCAAGGACCCGGAGCAGAATTACAACATGATCGTCGCTAGCAGTGACGTGTCGCTGGATGCTGCGGCCTCCGACTCCGTGCCGGTCAACCTGCTGACGGTCAGCATCCCGGTGCAGTACCGCATCAAAAACCTGACCAACTGGGTATACGAAACCGACAATGCAGGCTCGTTGCTGCAGAAACTCTCCATGCGCGAAGTGACACGCCACTTGATCGGAGTGGATATCAACGACCTGATGGGGTCGGGCCGGACTAAGGCGCAGGAAGACTTGAAAGAGTCCATTCAGGAACAGGCCGACCGCATCCAACTCGGCGCAGAAATTGTGTTCGTAGGGTTGCAGGACATTCACCCGCCTGTCGGCCAAAACGAGCAGTCCAAGGCCAGCGGCGGTGTGGCGGAGAGCTACGAGAAGGTGAACGTGGCCCAGTTGCACAGCGAGACCAATCGGCTTGGTGCGTTGCAGTACAAAGCCGGAAGAGTACCCCAATCGCAAGCTAATGCGGCCGAAATTTTGGCCACCGCGAGCAGCGATAGCACCAACAAAGTTGCCTTGGCCAAGGCTGAGGCCGCTCGGTTCGCCCACCAGATTACGGCCTTCAGTGCGGCACCAAGCGTGTACGCAACACGCTCGAAACTAGAGACCTTCCAGCGGGCAACGCAGGGCGCCCGCAAATACATCCTGTCCGATCCGAACAAAAACGATGTCATCAATTTGGAACTACAAGACAAGTTACGAAGTGATATGCTCGACGTGACTGTTGACCCTAATAATTAAATTTAACATTCTAGAACGATGAAAAAAAATCAAGTCACACTGACGATAGGTGCCTTTTTGGTGACCATCTTCGGTTTCATGCTGCTCACCTTTCAGGTGCGCCAGACGGAGGTGGCCATCAAGACCCGCTTCGGCAGGGCTGTCCAGTCCGATGGCAAGGCCGATCTTGGCCCCGGCTTTCACTTTCGACTGCCCTGGCCTGTCAACGAAGTGTACGTGTTCGACAACCGAATCCAGAGCTCCGAATGGACCTTCGAGGAGACCGGCACCGCCGAGGGCAAACCGATCCTCATCAAGGTATTTGTCACCTGGAAAATCAACGATGCGCTCAAGTTTTTTAACAGCTTCAGCGGCGACTTAGCCAAGGCCAACGTAGTACTCGAAGGCAAGGTGCGGAGCGCCCAAAATGCTGTCATCGGCGAGTACGCCTTCAACAATCTGGTCACGACCAACGAGCAGGACCTCAAACTCGATGCCATCGAGAAAGACATGAGAGAGCGAGTCGGCAGCGACTCGAAGGATAACGGCATAGAAGTCATCATGGTCGGCATCAAGCGACTCGGCATCCCTGAATCGGTCACCAGCGCGGTGTTCGAGCGCATGAAGGCTGAGCGCCAAGCCCGGATTCAGGAGATCGAGGCCGAAGGCGACCGCCAAGCCAAGACCATCAAGGCCGAGGCCGATCTTGAGGCCAACAAGATCCTGGCACAGGCCCGGGCCGAGGCGATCCAGATTAGCGGCGAAGCGGAGGCGCAGGCCGCGAAGTATTACGAAGTGTTTAAGCAGAACCCCGAGTTGGCCAACTTCCTGTTCAATCGCAAGGCACTTGAGGGGCTGCTTAAGGACAACTCCACTCTGATTCTCGATCCCAACACGCCCCCATTCAATCTGCTGACGCAACCGAGTGCCAACAAGCCATGAGCGTTGCCGATAAACCGGCCGCGGCGCAACGCACGGAGGCTATGGACGACGCACGCTCACGTGCGCTGACCGAGGCGCTGCAGAGCAGCTTCAAGGTGGTACGGTTTATCATGGTGATATTGGCTGTGGCGTTTTTCAGCTCCGGTATCACCAAGGTCGACAACAACAAAAAGGCCCTGCACCTGCGGTTCGGCAAATACCAGAGCACCCTCGAACCTGGGCTGGTTTGGGCATGGCCATACCCGATCGATGAAATCGTGCAAATCCCCGTCAACGAAAACCGCACCATCACTTCCGACGTCGGCTGGCGCACCGAGGACGAGGAAACCCCACAGGCAAACATGTCCTTCCAGCCGACTTACGACGGCTATACCCTCACCGGCGACGGCAATGCCATTCACGTCAAGGCGGAGCTGAACTTCAGCCTCGACGAAAAATCCGGCGACGCCATCAAGGCCTACGAGTTTGGTTTCTCCGATGTCACGCAGTTCCTCAAGTCGATCCTCGACAACGCTGTCTACCATGCCTCCGCCGGGCGAAGCGCCCTCAATGCGTACACTCGGCAGTCCGACTTGCGGGACTCCATAGAGCGCCGCGTTAAAAAAACGATCGGCGAGATCGACAGCGATCTACGCATCAAGATCAACTCACTGACACTCGACGTCACCGTGCCGCTCGACGTCAAGCCGGCCTTCGACGCATTCCTGAAAATTCAACAGGAGAGTCAACAAAAAGTCGCGACGGCAAAGGCCGAGGCCGAGAGCGCCAAGGCCAACGCACTTGGCCAAGCCAAGGTTGTCGAGGGCGGCGGCCAGACGACTGCCAACACTCTGCTCACCTCCGTGCAGGCCGAGGCCAAGGCGTTCAAGGAACAAAAGCCTTTTTATGAGGATAACCCCACGCTTTTCGAACAGCGCCTTGTCGCAGAAACCATGCAGCGAGTGCTTACCAACGCTGTTGATGTTTTTTACCTATCCGGACGTCAGCCGCGGATTTGGCTCAACCGCACGCCGGAAAAACGGAAACTGAAAGAAGGCGAAACGCCATGACGGCGCCGGTGCAAACCGCGCTTGGCCAAATAAAATCATAACAGGAAAACCATCATGCAGGTTACATCACTTTTAAGCCGAAAAGAGATCCGAGAGCACCATCACGATCACGAGAGTGACTGCAACAACTGCGGGCACGACCACGAGCACACCGAGTTCAAGCTCACCACCATGATCGCTGGAGTGTTGTTCATCGCGAACTCGTTCCTCATGGAATGGTTCGGTGGCACGGACGACCGGATCGCTGGTGTGAGTGCGTTCATCGGAGCGATCATCCTAGGCCTCCCAATCCTCAAGCTGGCCGTTAAAAGCATCCTGCGCGGCATGCTCACCATCAACGAATTGGTCGCCATCGCATTTCTAGCCGCGATCGCCTCTGGCGAGTCGCAACTGGGAGGCTACCAGACTGCTGGCATCGTCGCGTTTTTTATGCTGCTTGGCGAACTGATCGAAACCCGCACTGCAGCCGGTGCTCGTGCTTCGATCGCGTCACTCGTCAAGATGACCCCGACCAAAGCCCGACGCATTGTCGCTGATGGTGAGGATGAAGTCACCGCGTCCGAACTGAACGTTGGCGACGTGATCCGGATTCGCCCCGGCGACAACGTCGCAGCCGATGGCATCATCGTCAGCGGCCAGGGCTCCATCAATCAGGCCAACATCACCGGCGAATCGCTGCCGGTGGACAAGGCTACGGGTGAGGAGGTCTTCGCCGGCACAACCAACCTGACCGGCGTGCTCGAGGTCAAGATCACCCGCGCCGGTGAGGATACCACCTTTGGCCGCGTGCGTGACCTGATCCTTTCTGCCGAGCAAACCAAGCTGCCAATCATGCGGATCATCGACCAGTACATGGGATACTACACGCCGCTGGTGCTGGTGATCGCCGGTGTCGTCTGGTTTTTCACACAGGACATCCAGCGTGTTGTCTCGGTGCTAGTGATCTCCTGCCCGTGCGCCTTCATTCTCGCTTCGCCCACGGCGATGGTCGCCGCCTTAGCCTCGGCCGCAAGGCTTGGGATCCTTATCAAGAACGTTGCTGACATTGAGATTGCAGCACGCATTAACGCATTTGTATTCGACAAGACTGGTACACTGACCACCGGTGAGCTTGCGGTCAGCCGCCTGGCTCCGCAGGGCGACATCAAACCGGCTGAGTTGCTAAAAATTGCCGCCACCGCGGAGAAATTCAGCAACCATCCGACTGCCAAGGCGCTCGTCAATCTGGCCGGCGAGGCCGGGGTGACCTTGGCTGATCCCGGTGATTTCAAGGAGACCGCCGGCAGGGGTATACAGGCCAGCGTGGACGGTTCGAGCATCGTCATCGGCCGCGCGCAGTGGCTCCGTGACAACGGCGTCACTGATGATTTCGAGTCGAAGGTTGACCTGAAGGAAACCGAAGGCTACAGCCTGCTCTTCGTCGCCAGCGCCGGTGTCTGTATCGGCTGGATCGGCCTGCAGGACGCCACCCGCACCGAGGCCAAGGGGGCACTTGCTGATCTGCTTGAGTCTGGCGTTCGCCGTGTGGCGATGGTTTCTGGCGACCGCCAGCCGGTGGCCGCCCGCGTCGCCAAAGAGATCGGCTGCGGCGAGGTCGTGGCCGAATGTCTGCCACAGGACAAGGTGAGTTTCGTGGATGACCTAAAGAAACGCGGCTACCGCGTGGCCGTTATCGGCGATGGCGTCAACGATGCCCCAGCGCTTGCCGCGGGAGATATGGGCGTCGCAATGGGCGCAGCCGGCAGCGAGGTGGCCATCCAGAGCGCCACCATCGCGCTCATGAACAACGACCTACGCCGGCTACCGTTCCTCGTACGCCTATCGCGACAGACCCGCTCCGTGATCAACCAGAATTTCCTGTTTGGCATCCTGTTCATCATAGTCGGCATGATCCTTGCCAGCTATGGAGTGATCAACCCGATCGTTGCCGCAGTGCTACACAACGCAGGCTCGCTGATCGTGGTGTTCAATAGCGCTCGTCTGGTTCGCCAAGGTGAGGAGTTGGGCTCCTTTGAGCCGGAGTCAGCCTCGGCGGATGCCGAAGACTCGCCCGGCATGGCACCGCAGCCGGCCTGAGGTTTTTAATGAGCAGTGCTAGGCCAATGGCCTAGCACAGGAATAACGCAGCTATGAGTTCAAACGAAACGGTTATTTCCGCACAGGGCCTGACCAAGGTGTTTAAGGATTTCTGGGGCAGGGCCAAGGCGCGCGCCGTCGAGGGCATCGACTTCGAAGTCAAGCGCGGCGAGGTGTTCGGCCTGCTTGGCCCGAACGGCTCCGGTAAATCCACCACGGTAAAAATGCTGCTCGGGCTGCTGTACCCGACCCGCGGCCGCATCACGGTGTTCGACCACTCGCCGCGCCATGTGCAGACCAAGGCACGCATCGGCTATCTGCCGGAGGAGTCGTACCTTTACCGCTACCTTAACTCCGACGAGACAATCGACTTTTTTGGTAGCCTCTTTCACATCGACTCGAAGGAACGCCGCGAACGTGCCGAGCAACTGATCGAGATGGTCGGGCTGGACAACGCCCGGCGCAGGCATGTCGGCGAATTCTCGAAAGGCATGCAGCGCCGCATTGGCCTGGCGCAGGCGTTGATCAACGACCCCGACCTCGTCATTCTCGACGAACCGACCTCCGGCCTCGATCCGATCGGCTGCCGCGAAATTAAGGATTTGATTCTCACCCTCGCCGAGCGTGGCAAGACGGTCGTGTTGTCAAGCCACCTGCTGGCTGATGTGGAGGATGTCTGCGACCGGGCGATGATCCTATATGGTGGCCGCGTGCAGGCGATGGGCACGATGAGCGAGTTGTTGGCCAACCGCGATGCGACGCGCATCACAGCGCCGACCCTCTCGCGCGGCACCATGGACAAGGTTCTTTCGCTGATCCGCGAGGACACCGGATCTGAGGAAGTGCGCGTGGATAATCCAACCCAGAATCTCGAGAGCCTGTTTCTCAACATCGTCGAGCAGGCGCGCCGGAAGGAGTCTGAGACTTCCGGAGCGACTTCCGGTCACAGTGTAGCGGATTATTTGCGTGGCGACACAGCGGGCGAACGGACCGACCGCGTGCTCGGCCACCTCACTCGCGCTACGGACGAACCAACACCCGGCAATGCACCAGAGGTGACCAAGCCAACAGAGACGGTGGACATCGCCACGCTGGCCGACTTAGCCAAGGCCGAGCCGGCCCCGAAAGTCGACGTCGCCCGCAAGAAGGAGGAAAATCTGGACAAAGCGAACGAGAAGCTGGGCGGACTGCTCAGCGACTAATCGATCCGCCTCAAACCAAGCGCCATGTGGCCCATTGCCAAGCAGACCCTGAAAGCCGCCGTCCGGTATCGGTTCGTCGTGGCGATGGTTGTCGCGCTGATGGTCATCGTGTTCGGCATTCCCATGCTGGTAAAGAGCGACGGCACGGCCAAGGGCACAGTGCAACTCGTGCTCACCTACACCCTTGGCTCGACCACCGCACTGCTGGGCATTGCCTCGCTCTGGATGGGGTGCGGCACGCTGGCACGCGAGATCGAGGACAACGTGATGCAGATGGTAGCCGTCAAGCCAGTCGCGCGCTGGCAGGTTTGGCTGGGGAAGTGGCTCGGCATCATGCTGCTCAACGCCGCGTTGATGGTGCCAACCGGACTGGCAATTTTCTTTCTCATCAAAGCCCGGGCCGACTCGCCAGAGCTCGATGAGTACCAAAAGGCCAAGCTGCAAAACGAAGTGCTGGTGTCGCGTAGCAGCGTGCGGGAGCCCGCACCGGACTTTTCGCTGTCGCGCCAGAAGGCGTACCGCTACGCGTTGCTGGTGGCCGAGGGCAAGACGGAGAACCAGTATACGGAGAAAGAGCAGGCGTTCCGCATGTCGGTGACCGGCCCGGAGCACATCCTCTCCTTTCGGCCGGAGTACCCCCGGCTGGTGGAGCAGGCGCAGACCCGGCCTACCGAGGACATATTGACACAACTGAGGCAACTCGAGAACGACGCACTCCGTATGTCCCGGGCCAGTTACGAGATTGTCATGCCCGGGCAGGATCGGTTTTGGGAGTTTCAGATCGATCCCGACATGGTCGATGAGGTCAACCAGAAGCCGGTGTACCTTCGGTTCAAGTTCAACGCCGACGACGAGTACGACCCCAAGTCGCACACGCTATGGTTCTCGATCGGTGAAGGCACCAGCAAACGCTGGCCTCCCGAAGGCGCCTTCAAGGAAATGAGACGGGGCTCGAGCGCATTTCATGAAGAACAACTGCCGGTCGGGATCGTGCCGGACAAGGGGCCTCTGCGAGGCAAGGTGCGTGTTCATTTCATGAATCGCAACACTGAGCGGCCGATTGTGTTCCTGCTCGAGGACGGCCCGATGATCCTTTATCACGACGGCGGCTTTGGCATGAACCTGTTACGCGGCCTGCTCATCATTTATTTCTGGCTTGGGCTCATCTCAGCCATAGGACTGATGGCCTCAAGCTTCCTCTCCTTCCCGGTCGCCACGTTCATGTCCCTGGGTATCCTCCTGATTTCTGCCTCCACTGGTACCCTCGAGCAGATCATCGAGGAGGGCGGCATCACCGGGATCAACCACGAGACCGGCAAAAAAGACGAATCGTCGCTGCTAGACGGCGCGGCCATCTTCTTCGCCAATAACGCGGTGAAGGTCACCTCAGCCATTTGGGGATACTCACCGGTCGATAGTCTCAGTGCCGGACGCACGATCAAGTGGATCACGCTGCTCGCCGCCTTCATCTGGGTTGTTCTGATCGTGGGCGGACTCGTGATGGCCGTCGGCGCTTATCTATTCCAGCGAAAGGAACTGGCACTACCGAATCCGACGGCTTCGATGAACTGACACACGGCATGAGACTTCACGGAAAAGCATACAAATTCGTCATGGCCCTTTTGGCCTTGGCCTTCCTGTTTGCCGTGAATTTCAGTCAGCGCAGGATGAACCAGTTCCGCGCGGAAAAAAAACTGACGCATACGGAGCAGATTGAAAACCTGCCGCCGACACTCGCCTTCACCACCGTCGTACTGGGCGGTTTTCGCGGGTTGATCGCGAACATCCTCTGGGTGCGCGCGATGCAGATGCAGGAGGACGGCAAGTTTTTCGAGATGGCACAGCTTGGCGACTGGATCACCAAGTTGCAGCCGCACGCCGACCACGTTTGGCGCGTCACCGCGTGGAACATGTCATACAACATCTCGGTGAAGTTTGACGGCATTGAAACGCCGCATGTGCGCTGGCACTGGGTCAAGCGCGGCATCGAGTTGATCCGTGACGGAGGGCTGGAGAACAACCCGCACAGCGCCCACCTTTACCATGAGTTGGCGTGGCACTTTCAGCACAAGGTCGGCCATAACCTCGACGACGCTCACCGGTTCTACAAAATGGCTTGGTGCTCCGAAATGATGCACGACCCCGGCCCAGACGGACGCCGCAACACCGAGGACGACATCCGGGATGGCGGCGTCATCGGCACACGGCGCAACGGCTATCTCGACCTGCTCGCCCCCCAGACCGATCAGGACCGCCGCCGACTTAAGCGCCTCCGCGAGGAGTTCAAGATGTCGCCTAAAAAAATGTTGGCCGTCGACGAACTGTGGGGGCCGCTTGAGTGGCGCCTGCCCGATGCCCACGCCATCTACTGGGCGCAGCAGGGCATTGAGGATGTCACCCAGCGGTTCGACGTGACCGGTCCCAACGGAGTTCCCGATGGCGTTCTTAACGTCGACGAGGAAAAAGCCGCTGGTGGGGATTTCCTCAAGCTGCGCCGGATTATTTATCAGGCACTGCAGCAGGCCTGTATGCAGGGGCGCCTGATTGTACCACCGCCCAACTTCAACTACGGCTGGAATGTTGAACTCGTCGACAAGGCCAACGCTTCCTACGAGGAACAAATGGAGGCTAAGCGCCGCGAGGATACCGCCTCCAACACCGACACAGGCCTCGCCGAGCACATGAGCACCGGCCACAAGAATTTCCTACGTAGCGCTGTCTATTTCCTCTACGTGTACAACCGCAAGGACGAGGCGGCCAAGTGGTATAAATACATGGTCGACCTCTATCCCCAGTCCATCCCGGTCCCGGGCCTGAGCCTCGACGAGTACTG
>Ga0208766_1002092_pt1 | contig 10442 bp, 10 predicted proteins | sample ETN01SmetaG_3_FD_185792 | JGI IMG/M metagenome (GOLD analysis project Ga0208766, IMG submission 185792) | Marine microbial and viral communities from oxygen minimum zone, Eastern Pacific Ocean - ETNP2014F12-01SV263 (SPAdes) (version 2) | ecosystem: Environmental > Aquatic > Marine > Oceanic ...
TGAAAATGATTTAAATCACCAGCCTCATCAGGATTGTCATAGTCACCTCTAGTAACCTTTAATCCATGTTTTAAATATTTTATTTGAGGAAAACCAAGATTTATAGTGGTAAAAATTCCAGTTCCTAATAGCGCAATAATCATCAAAGGAACCATTCGCCTAGAAGGGAAATCCCAAATACCTTTATAAAATTCTAAACCAAAAGAGTATAATAAAAGAATTATCACCCCAAATGAAATTATTGCACCAGTTTTTTTACTCATTTTATATATTACCTGTAGATTAGCATTAATTAATACATTAAGATTATTAATTGTTAATCAAATAGTCAATCAATCAAATTGTAAATTTATTCATGATTATTTTGTCATAAATTTTATAATGAATATTCTTTGTGGAATAGATGAGGCTGGACGAGGTCCTTTAGCTGGACCCGTAGTGAGCGCTGCGGTAGTGTTACCAGATAATCACTCTATTAAAGGTTTAAAAGATTCAAAAAAAATTTCACCAAAATTACGAGAAGAGCTATTCGATGAAATAATTTCAGTTTCAGATGTAGGTATAGGAGTTGTTTCAAGTAGGAAGATAGATAGAATCAATATTTTGCAAGCTACCTATGTTTCCATGGAAAAAGCATTGATGAATTTAAAGAATTTTCCTAATAAAATATTAGTAGATGGCTTTCCATTGCCTTCAGAAAAAATTAAGTCTGAAGGAATAATTAAAGGAGATGAAAAGATAGAGCAAATTAGCGCAGCTTCAATTATTGCCAAAGTAGCAAGAGATAGATTCATGAAGCTTGTTGATCCAATTTTTCCGGAATATGATTTTTCAAACAACAAAGGATACGGAACAAAAAATCATATAAATGCTTTAAAAAATAAAAAAGCTTCTTTGATTCATCGAATGACTTTTGAGCCAGTAAAATCAAATTTACCCAGCAAGAGTTTGATAAAAAATACTTACTACAATGATCGCATTCTCAATCAAAAAAAGCAGCTTAAAATATTGAATAAAGAAATAAATAATTGGTTCAAGTTAAATAATCTTATTAGGTAATTTAGTAGTATGAAAAATAGAATTAATAAAATGATCAGTGAATTCAAATCATTATTTATTCTGATCATAATCATATTAACAATCAAAGTGACTATATTTGAAATGTATATCGTTCCAACCGGAAGCATGGAAAATACAATCATGACAGGAGACTTTTTAGTTGGTAATAGATTCGTTTATGGTATGAATACACCTGATCGCATAGGGGTAATGGATTTAGCCTTTAATATTCCATCCTTGAAATTTCCCTCCTTTAAAGAACCTAAAAGGGGAGATGTTGTCATTTTTAAATTTCCACGCGATACTCGACAAAAATATGTTAAAAGATGTATTGCCGAACCAGGTGATACTTTAGAAATTAGAGATAAGATTGTTCATATCAATGGTCAACCCTATATATTACCTAATAATGGGAAATTTGTTATGCCAAATATGCTCGCAGAAACTTATTCACAAAATGATATATTTCTAGGAAGTCAAGGCAACAAAGATCAATTTAAAAAATTAAGAATGCCTCGAAAAGGTGACCGTATAAAAATCGAAAGCAGTAATTTGCAGTTATTGATTCATCTTATGTTGCTAGATGGGAATAGCGTTATGTTGATTAGTGATGGCAAGGAATATCCATATACAATGACTGATCCTAATGAGCTATTTAGAAGAAAAAGTATGTTTTGGTTTTTTAAAAGATCAAACCCCAATAAGATATATTCAAATATAACGAGTCAATATTATCCAAGGGGTAGCCTTCTAGTTCCTTGGCAAATCAATAATCGTCCTAATCCTGATAATTTTTTAATTAATGGTATTCCTGTATCTGAAATGGACTCCTATGAAGTCAAAAAAGACTATTATTGGGCGATGGGTGATAATAGAGACGATAGCTTAGACTCCAGGTATTGGGGCTTTATTCCTCGCGATTATATATTAGGGGAAGCATTATTTTCATGGTTTTCTCTAAATTTAAATACTGGATTTCCAAGATTTAATCGAATTGGAAATGTTATTCAATAGAGCTTGACTAGCAGAAAATTGAAATTGTATTTTGCCTTAATAAATAAACCGAACAATTGACAATGAAAAGACTTATACTTATTACATTATTATTACAAACCGCTTGGTCTCAAGAGGATACAACTTCTGTTTCATCAATAAGTGAATCTGTAGATAGCGTTGGCGTTGATAGTTTAGACCAATCTTCTGCATTGACTGCAGAATCTCAGCAACCTGCCGTACTTGACCCATCCATCCCCTTAACACTAGATGTTGGCTATAAGGGGTTTTTATGGGGTAGCTCCTTTAATATGGGCATAGTTACAAATTTTGCCCAAATGGATTCAGGAGATAGTCTTACGTTAATTAAATCTTACACTGGAAAACTAGGACCTGATTCAGCGATGGTTCATTATTTTTTTGCTGATAGTGGATTTTGGAAAGTTGAAATTGATTTTTATATCGAAACTCACCGTGTAGAAAAACATATTCAAGATTTTCTAAGACATGAAAAAAATATTTCTGAAGTTTATGGTCCTCCATCAAAAATTAATCATAAAGAATCTGGGGTATCGAGCTCCTATTCAAACTTACTTGAACAAAAATTTTCCAAAGCGTTTTATAGATCAGCTTGGAAGGCAAATCCTGCCGTGATAGAATTATATTTGAATTCATCGGTTCTTATGCCGAAAACAGAATTATCTATTTTCTCTGGTAATTATAGCGTTTTGAAACTCGTTTATTATAATCCAGACTATATGCATTCTTCAAAACCTGCTCCGGAACCTGAAGTGTTGCCTTCAATTTTTGAAATATATTAATTAATCTGACATTAAATATATTTACCAAGCTTTTATTTGTATCAATAATTAGCCTTTCTTGTGCCACTAATCCAAGAATGGTTCGGTATTATGATTATTATCTACCAAAGGATAGCGTATTAAATGAATGTAGACAAATATTACTATCGCTTGACTATGACATAGACATTTACGCTCCAGAAAGTTTTGCTTTAACTACAAAATCAATTAGAATTAGAAGAACCTTAAGAAAATATGATTATGTCGTATTTATTCAAGTTGCAGATAAAATTGAAGTGCATATATCAGCTAGTAGGAGTATTTTTAGAAGAGGGTCTGAGTCAAATGTTGGTAAATATGATTTAATTATTCAGCAAACTGAAGATAGGATTCCATTGTCATTACAGAGAAAAATTTATGACCCAATTAACAGAGCGTTTAATAAAAAATTTAAAAGAAAAAATAAAATCTCATTTTATTAGAAAAAAACTTTATTAATTTCACGTTCTTATTTTTAGTTTAGAGTGTTAATTTGAAATAATTCTATGAGTATTGATTTTAGTAAAAAAGAACAAAGAGAAGGTTATCTTCAAAATAAGCTAGACGATCTACTAGATGGCATTAATGCTTCCTATGGACAATCTTTGCTTGATGAGTTAATGATAAGGCTTGAAGCAACTATCGATGATTTTAACAAAGAAGTCGATGATTTAATGGATGGCCTTAAGAAGAGCTCCGATGAAAAAGAGAAATTGTTGCAGCAAATCAAATCCGGTGAAGTAGACAGCACACAAGATGTTAAACCCGCAGGTGATAACGACGATGAAGCTACTGGAGAAAAAACCGACCTTAGTGAGTGGGAAAAAAGATTAGAAGGTATAAGTTAAACTAGAGGAAACGATGAGCGTTAAGGATAAAATTATTTTTGGATTACTGGGTGTTTTGTTAATAGCTGGAGTTTATTTTCAATTGATGGCTGATGACATGAAGTCTCGAATGTCAGAGCTAGATAGCAATGACTCAGAACATCTTGATGTAATTGATAAGGAATTTAGAGAAGGATTAAGGCAATTTAATTTGAAATTTGAAGGCAGAGGCAAACATATTAGAAAAGCACAGGAAGATATAATTTCAAATACAAACCTAATCAATGAAAAAGCCAATCAATTATCCGATAAAATTGAGGAAGTACAATATAATTTAGATGAATATAGTCGCCTTACTAATAAAAAGATTGACCGTACCAATAATGAAGTTGCAGATCTACAAGATAGTTTTGACAGTCAAAGAAGATTAACAAAAAGAAAATTATCTGACCTAGAGCAATCGATTACACAGTTAACTAACCGCGTTAAAGAATTAGAAAATCCAGAAAAGGATAAGAAGAAGTAATATAAAGTTTATATTAAAAAAAGTCGCTTAACGCGACTTTTTTTTTACCCTAACCTCAAATAAAACTTTAAGTGTATATAAAAATTATATATCCAAATTAATTTTTGGATATTATACGCTATATAAATCACTACAATTAATACATAAAACAGCTAATAATTGTAAATTATTACTACACTCTTAAAGTAAATTATTGATATTTATAAATTCACATATATTTGGATATATGCTAGATAAATTAATGTTATACATTGATATAAATAGGAAAGAAAATGGGGTAGTGTTCACAAAGACCTCGGAACCGAGTGAACGCCTACCCCTTCCACATACCAAAGGTACCAAGCCAGCACCTTGATGGGTTAAAGTAAAAGTTTAACGATTAAAAATGCAAGTTTTTTATATAATTTTATTTTTGTCTATTTTGGAGGGATTTGAAAAAAAAAATAAAGTGCCGGAGGGGGGACTCGAACCCCCACACCTTGCGATACGCGAGTTTGAGTCGCGCGCGTCTACCAATTCCGCCACCCCGGCATTTATTGTATAGATTTGTTAAATAAATTATTAGGATTTTTACTGTGAAGTCAAGTACTGAGAATTGATTAATGATTTAAATTAAACTATATTCTTATAAGTTGAATTTCAAGTTTTGGTTGAATGTGTACAATCAAATATTTAGGAGATTATTATGATCACACCTCAAGTTTTATTAGAAAATGCAAAAAAATACTCAGCCGAACCTGCTCTATCTATTAAAGATTCAGATGGAAATTGGCAAACAGACTCCTGGGAGCAGTTCTACAATGTAACTGAATCTATAGCTAAATCCTTATTGGCGTATGGTATTGAAAAAAATGATAAGGTAAGTATCTATAGTTATAATAGAAAAGAATGGAGTGCGTGCTATTCAGCGATACAGTTAATTAATAGTGTTTCTGTTGGCGTATATCACACTTGTTCATCTAGTGAGGTTGAGTGGATTGTAGGTAATTCAGAATCTAAAATAGTTTTTCTTGGTAATAATCCAAACGATGGAGATGAAAATGATAAAATGCCTAACAATCGATTATTACATGTTCTGGATAATTTAGATTGCGTAGAATTGGTCGTAACAATGAATGGGGTTGAAAAATTAAATCATCAAAAAATAATTTCTTGGGATGAATTTATTGAAATGGGAAAAGATATCAATTCAGATGCTGTTATGGATAGATGCAATAAAATAGATAAAAATGATACTTGTACTTTAATCTATACATCCGGAACAACAGGAAATCCAAAGGGAGTAGAATTATCATTTAAAAATTGGTCTTTTGCACTTTCATCAACATCAGAAATGTTAAAATTTAATCAAGGTGAATTATATGTATCTTGGCTACCAGGGGCTCATGTATTTGGCCAACTTGTTGATTGTCATTTTTGGGTAAAAAGTGCAATGCATATGCATATCGTAGATAGCCCTTTAAATACAGTAGATTATGCAAAAGAAATCCAACCGCACTTGTTTATTTCAGTACCACGAATTTATGAAAAAGTTTATTCGAATCTAAAATCAGCTATTGATTCAAAAGCAATCTTAAAAATTGGACTTAAAATTCCAGGTTTATCTTCGGTGTTTAAGAAAAAATTGAAAGAAGCAGCAGGATTCAGTAACCTAAAATTTGCAATTACAGGTGCCGCACCTATAAATCCAGATATTTTAAAATTATTTCAATTTTTAGGTATACCTTTGTATGAAGGATGGGGGCTAACGGAAACTACCGCAGGTGCAACATTAAATTATAATAACCATAACAAAATTGGTTCAGTTGGAAAATGTATTCCTGAAACTGAGGTGAAAGTTGCAGAGGATGGTGAGCTTCTATTAAAAGGTGACCATATCATGAAAGGTTATTATAATAATCCCGAAGCTACCGCAAAAGAGATAATAGATGGATGGTTTCATACTGGTGATGTTGGAAAAGTAGATGAGAATGGATATGTATATATTACCGGAAGAAAGAAAGAAATTTATGTTAGCTCCGCTGGTAAAAATATTGCCCCATTAGTGATTGAAGAAACAATGAAATCTATTCCTATGGTTTCACAATGTTTTTTAGTTGGCGATAATAAAAAATATTGCTCTGCACTATTCTCCTTAGATGTTGGAGTTATATTAAGGGATAAAGTAAAAATAGATGCACATAAAATTCCAAAAGATCCAGCTCTTCAAATAAAAATGCTTGAGGAAAATTCTTTTAGCCTTTCAGATTTTACTGAAAATAAAGATATTTTTTCAGAAGTCGAGAATGAAGTTGGCCGATTAAATAATGAATTTTCAAATCCAGAGCAAATCAAAAAATTCGTAATACTTCCAAGAGATTTTACCATTGATGATGGGGAGCTAACTCCAACATTAAAAATTCGTAGAAAACAAATTAATGATAATTGGTCTTCTGAGATAAATTCAATGTATTCTGAATAGATACATGAATAAAATATTAGTATTAGGATGCGGCACATGGGGCAGCGCTATCGCTCAATCCTTATCAAATAATTCCCACTTGGTTACTATGTGGCATTACGATGAAGATAAACTATTAAATTTTAATAAAACCCGTATTCACCCAAATCTTTTAAATTTTACTTTTAACTCAAAGATCAATTTTGATTATAATCTTGAGAATTCGTTATCTGAATCAGAAATAGTTGTAGTAGCTACACCATCTAGCGCTGTTCGTGGTATTATTGCTAAAATAAATCCCTTTTTAAAAGATAGTCAAATTATAGTCAACACTGCAAAAGGATTTGAAGATAAAACATTATTAAGAATGAGCGAAGTAATTACTGAGGAAATTACTATACCTAATTTTGATAATATTGTGTCCTTGTATGGACCAAGTCACGCTGAAGAAGTAATTAATGAACAACCAACCACATTAGTTTCAGCTTCAAAGTATATAAATATTGCAGAGAAAATTCAGTCTGTTTTTTCTTCTGGTATATTACGCGTATATACAAATCAAGATATTATTGGTGTTGAGCTAGGTGGATCGTTAAAAAATGTAATAGCTATTGCTACTGGTATTTGTGATGGAATAGGTTTTGGAGACAATGCAAAAGCAGCTTTGATTACAAGAGGAATGGCTGAAATAATTAGGTTAGGTGAAAAAATGGGAGCTACTGCTTCTACTTTCTCGGGTTTAAGTGGTATGGGTGATTTAATTGCAACTTGTTTGAGTAAGCACAGTAGAAATAGACATGTTGGCGAATCAATAGGCGAGGGAAAGAGTTTAGATGAAGTATTGAATTCTATGGAAATGGTAGCTGAAGGCGTTAATACTGCAAAAGCTATAAATGATTTATCAATTAAGTACCAAGTCGATATGCCAATTTCAAATGCCGTATATAAAATTTTATTTAATAATGATGACCCAAAAAAGATAGTCAGTGATTTAATGAATAGGGATCTAGTTCAAGAAAAGAATAATTAATATTTTCTTCCTTTATCTTTGTTGATTAATATTCATAATTTTTATTATGCCCCTGTAGTTCAATGGATAGAATAAATCCCTCCTAAGGATTAGATACTGGTTCGACTCCAGTCGGGGGTACAAATATATACTGTAAGGAAAGAAATGCTAAAACCGAAAAGAAAAATTACCAGAGATGAAATTAAAAAAGATTCATTTGTTGAATCTGTTTTCCAACTGCGAACATTTATTAAAGAAAATAGGAAATTATTGACGCGTATTGGTGGAGGCATTGGACTTTTAGCGTTTGTGATGATTTTTTTATCTCAAAGTTTTCAAAATAATCAAAAAGAAGCTCAATATTTATTAACCAAATCAACTCTATTTTTAGATAATGGAGATTCGCAAAATGCTAAAATTCAACTCCAAGAGCTAGTAGATGAATATGGCTCGACTGAAGCAGGTAGAGCAGGCGGGTTTTATCTTGGGCAAATATATTTTTCTAATAATGATTATGAATCATCATTACCTCTTTTTCAAGTTTATTCAAAAAAGGGAAAAAATACATTTTTAGTGATTTCAGCAAACGAAGCTATTTCTAATATATACCTATATAAAAATGATATGAAAAATGCGATTAAATATCAATTAAAAGCTGTAAATCACTCAAATACAAACAAACTCAAGGCGTATAATAATTTAAAATTAATTGAATTATATCTTAAAGATAGCGACTATGATAAATCAAATAAGATAATAAAAGATCTTCGTTCTAATCATTCTGATGATGTAGATATCATGCAAAAAGTTGACTATGTTATTGGGCTTATGATGAAAAAATAGTTTTTTATTTACTGATTGTTGAAGTTGAAATATAATTGTAATTTATATGACTGAAAAGTGGGCTACTGGCCCACTTTTCTTTTAATTAGACCTATGGATATAATAAAAAATACAATTGAAGATTTAATTCCTGATGATCTTGTGATTATTGATTATAATGATTTTTCTAAATCAGGGAAGTTGAAAATAATTATTGATGGTATAAATGGTATTGATTTAAAGACTACATCATTATTGGCAAAAAAAATAAAAAAATTAAATGTCATTAATGAAATATTTCCTGATGGTATACAGTTGGAAATATCATCCCCAGGAATTGGTGCGGACTTAATGTTTCCTTTTCAGTATAAAAAAAATCTTGGTCGAACATTAAAAATTATCACCTCAGATAATTTAGATAATTTAAAAATAGAACTTTCTTCTTGCGATGATGTTGGGTTAGAAGGAATTCTTCCAGGTGGTGAGAAAATAAATTTGACATATGATCAAATTGAGAAAGCAAAAGTTATTGTTAATTTTTAGTTTTTTTAGGAGGAGTTTTGGTAAATAGAGAGCTAATTGAAGTTTTTTCAGAGATTGCCAGAGAAAAAAATGTTGAAAGATCTGAGCTTGGATCAATTATAGAATCCCTATTTTTACATCTTGTTGAGCGAGAAAGGGGTGATGCTAGTAATTGTAGTGTAATTGTAAATCTTGACAAAGGTGAGTTTGAAATTTATGTAGAGAAAGATATTGTTGAAGATATTGAAGATCCGGTCATGGAAATAACTTTAGATGAAATTGCTAAAATTGATAGTGAAATGGCTAATGATCTTGAAGTCGGAGATTCATATATTGAGATTATTGATCCTATGATTTTTGGTAGAAGGATGATATATATGGCCAAACAGTTTTTCTCCCAGAAGCTACAAGATGTTGAGAAAAAATATATATATGAAGATTATGCTAATCGTGTTGGGGAGATCATAATTGGAACAGTTCACCAGGTTCAAAGGGATAATGTATTTGTAAATATTGACCAAGCTGAGCTTAGAATGCCTAAAAAAGAGCAGATACGCTCCGAAAGATATCGCAGGGGAGATTCAGTTCGTGCTGTGATAAAATCAGTCGAAATCACTTCAAGAGGGCCTGATATAGTTGTATCAAGAAGTGATAATCATTTTCTATATAAAATGTTTGAGATGGAAGTACCAGAGATAGAAGATGGAATTATTGAAATCAGTTCTATTGCTAGATATCCTGGTGAGCGAGCAAAAATAATTGTTAAATCACATGACAGAAGGATTGACCCTGTGGGAGCATGTGTTGGTATGAGAGGAAGTAGAATCCAAGCTATTGTTCGTGAATTAAATAATGAAAAAATTGACATAATTAACTTTAGCGAACAATCTGAAGTATTGATTAGTAGGGCTTTATCCCCGGCTAAACCACTCGACCTTTACATTGATGATGATAGAAGCTATTGCATCGCTATTTTTGATGATGATGAATTAGAACTTGCCATTGGACGTGGAGGTGTAAATGTTAATTTAGCGGCAAATGTAACTGACTACAAAATCGATGCATTTGGAAAGAAGGAATATGAGCGAAAACAGGTGGAACAAGAAACACTTCTATCTGAAGTTGAAAATATAAAAAAATCCGTGGCTAAAACTTTAAGCGATCATGATATTTCTACAGTATCTGATTTACTCAATTCAAGCGAAGAAAGCCTTCTAGATATTGATAAAGTTGATGAAGATCTTCTAGAAGAAATCTATGATAATGTACAGAAGTTTATTGAAAAAAATCAAAATGAAGAACCTACGGAAGAGGAAACACCTGAAGAGGAAGTAGCCGAAGAACCTACGGAAGAGGATACACCTGAAGAGGAAGTAGCCGAAGAACCTACGGAAGAGGATACACC
>Ga0208766_1002097_pt1 | contig 10438 bp, 9 predicted proteins | sample ETN01SmetaG_3_FD_185792 | JGI IMG/M metagenome (GOLD analysis project Ga0208766, IMG submission 185792) | Marine microbial and viral communities from oxygen minimum zone, Eastern Pacific Ocean - ETNP2014F12-01SV263 (SPAdes) (version 2) | ecosystem: Environmental > Aquatic > Marine > Oceanic ...
CTGCCACCCCGACAGATTAATTCATTTACCTTAGTGCCTAGATTTTTTCTTATCCTCAATTATTTATATCTTCATGTTATAACAACTAACCTTTATCATGAGAATACTAATAATTTTGTTGTCTACTCTTTTTGTTTCTAAGGCACAGGAGAAGGCTAACTTCAAGGCAGCTGAAAAGTTCAGTCAGGCCAATTTGTCAAAGATGTTAAAGACCACATCAGTGTCACCACAGTGGTTTGAGGAGAGCGATAAGTTCTGGTACACGTACACGACAACATCAGGAAAATTTTTTTATTTGGTTGATCCAGCTAGGAGAACGAAGTCTAAGCTTTTTGATAACCTTGAGTTCTCGGCTAAGCTAAGTGATCTCACAAGAAGGCCAGTAAATCATAACGACCTTGACCTTGATGAGCTGGAGCTTGAAGATGATAACAGGACTCTGACATTTCAAATTGATAGTATCGAGTACATGTATGACATCTATAATAAATCTCTGAAAAGGGGCGACACAATACCTGAAGAAGAAGATAATGACTGGGCATCTTACGCGCCAGATTCCTCTTATGTTGTATTCGCGAAAGAGCACAACCTCTTTCTTATGGAAGTTGGTGACGAGGATAGTGTAGAGATACAACTTACTGAGGATGGGGAGAGATGGTTCTCCTACCAGTGGAGGCAGGGAGATACTACGTCTGACAAGAAAATGAGGGCAAGGGCTACGTGGTTTAAGGATTCAAAAAAACTTTACTCTAATAGGTCTGACTCAAGAGAGGTAGACGAACTTTTTGTCATAAATACTTTGAAGGATCCAAGACCTGAACTTGAGGTCTATAAGTACGCGATGCCTGGAGAGGTAAATGTACCTCAGGAGGTATTAGAAATTTTTGATGTTGAGTCTAAGTCTAGAATTACGGTAGGTGCAGATAAGTACGTGGACCAGACGATGTCTCTTCATCTAACAAAAGAAAAGTCAGAAAGACTTTACATGGTGAGGCTGAACAGGACAAGCGATACTTTAGACGTGTCCTACATAAACACTTCTGACGGCTCGGTGAAGCATCTATTTGAGGACGTTAATCACCCTTACCATAACTGGAATTACAGGCAACTTGCAGTCTTAAACGAGGGAAAGGAATTAATATATTGGTCTGAGAAAAATGGCTGGGGGCAGCTCTATCTCTATGACGGGAACACTGGAAGATTAAAAAATAAGATAACTAACGGAGGTTATTTTATCACTGGAAGAATACAAGATATAGACACTCTAAATAGGAAGGTGTACTACCAGGCTTTTGGTAAGGAGAGGGATGTGGATCCTTATTACAGTATGATGTATAGCTCTAATTTTGATGGTTCTGGTATGAGGCTTCTTACCAAGGAAAAATATAATCACAGGGTGAATTTTTCTGAGTCAAGTAAGTACTTTGTGGACAACTACTCAGCTGTAGATAAAGTGCCTACCTCTGTACTGAGAGATGCATCTGGGAATATAGTGATGAAGCTCGAGGAGGCTGATCTTAGTCTTCTGTACCATGCCGGATGGAAGATGCCTGAGAGGTTTAAGGTGAAGGCAGATGATGGGATCACGGACTTGTACGGTGTGATGTATAAACCATTTGATTTTAACCCTGAGAAGAGTTACCCCGTAATATCTTACGTTTATCCTGGTCCGCAGGTGGAGTCTTTCCGAAATGATTTCACTATCTCTGGTAGATATAATACCGCGCTTGCTCAGCTTGGATTTATAGTTGTGAGTATGGGTCATAGGGGAGGTAGTCCTATGAGGTCTAAGTACTATCACACTTTTGGTTACCAGAACTTAAGGGATTATGCCCTTGCGGATGATAAGAGGTCACTAGAACAGTTAGCTGAGAGACACTCTTGGATTGATCTTGAAAATATTGGAATATTTGGCCACTCAGGTGGTGGGTTTATGTCAACGGCTGCCCTTTTAACTTATCCTGACTTCTATGATGTGGCGAGCTCTTCTGCAGGTAATCACGATAATAACATCTATAATAAGTGGTGGAGTGAGACACATAACGGGGTTGAGGCTGTGTACAAGAAGAAGAAAGATGATGACGGTAATGAGTCCGAAGAGTTGACATGGAACGCAAAAATTAAGACTAATCAATCCCTTGCTGAGAACATGAAGGGACACCTTCTTCTTACTCACGGAAATATTGACAATAATGTGCACCCGACAAACTCTCTACGTCTTGCGGATGAACTCATCAAGGCAGGTAAGAGGTTTGATATGATGATCTTCCCCGGGAAGAGGCATGGTTATGGAAATTTTAGGGGGTATTATGAGAAGATGATGTGGTACTATTTTGCCGAACATCTGTTAGGTGACTATAGGGATAATGTAGACATAGCACTTCCTGACTCGGGTAACTAAAAAAGCAGAATATTTAATACTAAAATAATTAGTATTTACTAAAATAATTAGTAATTTTAACTCCTTTTGAAAAATTCAAATTGAGTTAGATATGAAAGCCACAAAACCTTCGTTCGAGAGGATTGACACGTTCAGTAATCTCCCTTTCTACTCCCAGTCTGTTGCTGCCGGATTTCCTTCTCCTGCAGATGACTTCTTGGAGTTTGATCTCTCTCTTGACAAGAAGCTTATAAAGCACCCAAGTGCTACATTTTTTGTTCGTGTCAGCGGAACCTCTATGATAAATGCTAAGATATTTGATGGGAGTATATTACTAGTAGACAGGGCAGAGAAGATAAAAAACAATGATGTTGTCCTTGCCGTCGTTGACGGAGACTTTACGGTTAAGAGGTATAGGAAGTTTGGAGGCAGTGTTTTCTTATATCCTGAGAATAAGACGATGAGGCCAATTAAAATTCTCGAAGGCTCTGAGTCTTACGTGTGGGGTAAGGTCATGTGGTCTTTTAATAGCGTAGCATGATAGCCCTTGTAGACTGCAATAATTTCTACGCCTCTTGTGAGAGGGTGTTCAGGCCACACCTGGAGAATAAGCCCGTTGCGGTACTCTCTAATAATGACGGGTGTGTGATAGCCCGGTCTAACGAGTCTAAGTCTCTGGGTCTTAAGATGGGTGAGCCTATATTCAAGAAGAGAGAACTTGTGAGAAGACACAATATCCAACTCTTCTCATCAAACTTTGCTCTGTACGGAGATATCTCCAAGCGCGTATTTGACATTGTGGCAAGAGACGTACCCTCTTACGAGATATATTCTATAGACGAGGCATTCCTTGACTTTAGTGGGATGAAAAATCCATATGCTTTTGCTTTGCATCTTAAAAAGAAGGTGAGGGAGTGGACAGGAATACCTATATCTGTTGGAATATCTTACACAAAGACTTTATCAAAGGTGGCCGGGTATATTGCCAAGAAGTCTCCAGAGGGTGTGTGTCATCTCCACGACAGGGCGCAGATAGATAATGTACTAAGTTCTCTTCCTGTGGATGAGATATGGGGCGTGGGGATGAGGTACGCCATGAAACTGAAGAAGTACGGGATACACACAGCAAAGGATCTCTTGGAGTGTGATGAGACATGGGTGAGGAAGGTGATGAATGTCGTAGGTCTAAGGATGGTCAGGGAGCTGAAGTGCATCACGCACTTTAACCTAGAAGGGGGAAGAAGTATGAAGAAGAGTATATGTACCTCCCGCTCATTTTCTGTCGAGGTCTCAGAATACTCTAGGATGTCCGAGTACGTGAGTATGTTTGCATCGAGATGTTCGGAGAAGTTACGTGGAGAGGGTGCGTGCGCAAGATCGGTGAGTGTCTTCATGTACACGAACAGGTTCAAGCCAAAGACCAGGCAGTACTCAGGATATTTCTCGATGGATTTTGACACCGCGGCAAGTGACACGATAACTATCACTAAGCTCGCTATCCACTGTCTGAAGAAAATATTCCGCTCGGGTTACTCTTACAAGAAGGCTGGTGTCACGCTATCAGGGATAGTACCAAGAGACCAGGTACAGTTAAATCTTTTTGACTCCTTGAACAGGGAGAGGGCGGACACACTCATGTACACGCTAGATAAGATTAATGGTAACATGGGCAGAGACGTGCTAAAGCTCAGCTCTTCAGGAATTAATAATAAGTGGAAGATAGGGAAGGAGAGTTTGTCTCCGTGTTACACTACGCGTTGGTCAGACATATTAAAAGTTAGAGTATGAAAGGAAACACAGCCTTCCTTTCTTTAGGGTAGTCAGGGAAAGTACTCTTATACCACCTGTGGTGTGAGAGTGCTCTAGGCACAAGATTAAAAAATGTCCAGAGGAAAAATGCAAGTCCCGCAACACTCCACGTCATGATAGCGAAACCGAGCCACTCCAGCATCTCTCCAAAGAAGTTAGGGCAGGACACGTAGTTGAAGAGACCTTTTCTAGGAATCACGTAACCCTTCTGCTTCCCTTTCCTTAGGCTTATAAGTAACGAGTCAGACTTATTGTTGACGTAGAAACCTATAAAGAAGAGAGATATTCCCACAATAAACTCAGGTGATGATGCCCACGCTTCTGAGTAGTCGAACCTGACACTACCAAAATATATTCCGTTGACAAGTCCATTCACGACATTAAATAAGAAAGCAAGAACAGCGATCAATAGAGGCATCTTCTTCTTCTTTGTCTTTATCCTCATAGGGAAGACTATACTCCTATTGAAGTAGTGCATTACCCAGATTAGGATAAATACTTTAGTCATCCCAGTAACTGCATTTTCACTAGTAAGCACTAAGAAAGGGCATAGAATAAGGGCAGGGAGCTCCATAATTATCCACGCAACTTTATTATCGACTAGTGGTCCCCAGCTATCTGAGGTATGTCTTCCGTACGGGGCATTGTATCTCAGGATAAAAGGGAAAGCCAGAAATCCAATGGCTATCCACCCATAAACAAATATCTCATAATCACTCATATATAGTCTCTTTAATTGTCTTTTCGAGAGGGCTTACCTTAAGTCCGAGTTCTTTTCTTGCCTTGGAGTTGTCAATAGTTTTAGGAGAGTTAATAATATTTTCGATAGCCTCCTTTGTCATGTTCTCCATTCCTGGAAATAATTTTCCATTTATCTCTGCTGCTCTCTTGAGGAGTCCTAATGGGAAAAGAGATAACAGAGGAAGACTCATGTTTACCAGAAATTTTGGAAGAAAGAAGACGGTAGATTTTTTATCTTGGAAGTTCCGGATAGAGGAATAAATTTCTTTGAACGATCTCCATTTCCCTGATACCAGGTATGACTCACCGTCTCTACCTTTTGATATAGAGTTATAGACTGTCTTGGATAGGTCTTCAATGTCTATGATATCAAGGCCTCCGTCTAAGAGGAAGGGAAGTTTACCTGAGTGAAGGGCTTTCACTATTTTACCTAGCCTTGAAGGCTTAAAATCATTTTTCCCAAGTACTGATGTAGGGTTAATTGATACCTTCTCAATCCCTTTGGAATGTAACACGAGGTCTTGTGCCATTGCCTTTGTCAGGTCGTATGAGCTCCCGCTTCTGACAAGTTCTCTTGTCTCATCAAACTTTATATTTTTAGACTTTTTATTGAATGCGTTTACTGTGCTAATGAAAATAAATTTCTTTACATTCTTCTTAATACATATATCAAGAAGATTTTTTGTGCCAACGTAGTTTACCTCAAAAACTTTATCGTAAGCGTCAAAACCTATTGATATCATTGCCGCAGAGTGGATGACGACATCACAAGAATCACAGAATTTTTCAATAGATTCCAAGTTGTTTAGGTCACCATAGAACTTTTTACATTTTAAACCTTTAAGGTAGCTCACATCTTCTCTTAAGAGGATATTTAGACTATCTCCATTAGCTAAAATTTCTTTGCACACGTTATAGCCTACGAGTCCTGAGGCTCCAGTTACTCCTATATTCATTCTGACTGATATTTTTTAAATGATGAGCTCACTTTTACCTCTATCTCCTCAGCAATGTTCTGAAATAATAGTCTAGGAATTTTAATCTTGTGGTCCTTAAGCATTATTTTAAACTCTGTGTCTATAGTAACTTCATCATCAGATTTATTCATTATCACTGGCACAGAAATTTTCTTTGTGACTCCGTGGAGTGTTATCTCCCCAATAGCATTATCTCCTTCTAGATTTCCTCTGAAAACACATTCTGGGTATTTGTCGGTCTCAAGGTAGCTATCACTAAAATGTTTTTGCATGAGTTTATTTGGGAACTCGAAAGAGGAGACGGGGATCTTAATGATAAATTCCCCTGTTGACAGATCAATAGCTCCAACAGACTCTGTGTTAACTGCCTCAATATCTTCTAGTGGGGCATAAGAGTAGAACTCAATAGAAGAGCTCTCTATGACGTACCTGTTCTCTTCTTGAATACCAAAAAGAAAAAAAAATAGGTAAAAAACTACCATTTGTCATCTGATTTTTTAGATCCAGAAAATTCTCTCAGGATGTTAAAACCAAAACATATCTGACCCTTATCCCAGCTCTTATCTGTCTGGAATATAAATCCTTTCTCGTGTAGGGGAGAAGAGTTAGATAGATGGAATTGGAACACGTGACCCCCGGCCTCAATATCTACTCCGAGACTAAGAGAGTTGTTGTTGTCTTCAAATACATTTTTGTAGGCTAGAGATTTGTCATCTTGATGATGGAATCTGTTATAGTACTCAATGCTAAGTGCAACTCTTTGTCCTACCATGTACCTGGCACTTACTCCTAGGCTACTAAAAATATTTTTCTCGTAGTTATAGAACTCATGAAATATTATTGTGGGAGACAGCTGTAAAGAAAACTTTCCCATCTTCTTTGATATGAGTACCTGGTTGACTTGGCTGAACCTCTCCATGAAAGGAATCTTATCGCCGTACCTGAGAGTTTCTACTGATGCCGCAAAAAGATACTGGAGGGATACGGGAACAGAGTTGTCAGTAGTCTGCTTTAGAAAGGAAAATTTAGAAAATATATCGTATGTCTTGTTGTAGGAGCTTCTTCCAAAACCGACCATCACATTATCACTGATGCCGTAATCAAAACCCAGTCTTATCTGGGCATTGTCTAACCCAAAAATATCGTAGAAACCTTCTTCAATGGTGCCAAATCTGTGTGATATCCTGAATTCACCTACTCCCTCAGGGATCATCTCCACCGAGTGGCCATTAATAATTCTTGTGGAGCTAAATGTTGACGTTACAGCCTTTGGTTCATTAGATATAGGACCTAGAATATCTTCTAATGAATCTTGGGAAAATAGATTGTTTGATATTAATAAAAAACCTACTAAAAATAATCTCATGTATTTATATTTGTTACCAAGTTAATTATAAATACAGTTTTATGGAAGTAAAGGTTTCCATGTCTTACCTTGATGACGAGAAATATAGTGTAAAAAATGTTTCTGGAAATGAGTTAGTTGTAGATATGTACGCTAGAGATGAGAAGGAAAACTTATCTCCGATGGAGCTTCTTCTCTCAGCCGTAACTACGTGTGCTGCAGTAGAAGTTGTGTCTATGATAAAGAAGAGGAGGAGAGACTTTAAAGATATTAAAGCTGAATCATCTGGTGTGAGGGCTGATACGCACCCAATGTATTACAAAGAAATAACTATAAAATATATTATATACTCAGATGATCTAAAAGAAAATGAGGCAGATAGATTTATTGGCCTTGCTCTCACAAAATATTGTTCAGTAGGATCATCTATAAGGAAGGACACGAAAGTAAATCATTCTTTTGAGATAATAAGATAACCAACAAAGATTATATTGACTTTTTAAGATTTTCTAGTTTGATAAGTGCATCATCTCTCTTCTTTTTCTCAATATCTACTACACTTTCTGGAGCGTTATCTACAAAGCTCTTATTTGATAATTTCTTGTCTACTGACTTAAGAAATCCTTCTAAGTACTCAATCTGCTTGAGTGTGTCTTCCTTAGAACCTTCAGACTTATCAATAGCTAGAGATAAGGTATCTTTCCCTGATACTATCGAAGGGTAATCATTCGGAATATCTTTTACTGTCTCAAGGTCTTTAGTCTTAGATAATTTCTCTATAAGTTCTTTATATGAATTAAAGTCAAAAACTGACTTTTTATTGACCATTACTTTTACTACATCTATCTGCTTTACCTGATTGTCTGACTTTAATTTTCTAAGTCCTGTAACCACCTCAAAAACTTTCTTGAAATTTTCGTTTAGTTCAGTATCAAACTTCTCATGCTTTGGATAATCAGATACCATGATATAGCCTCTCTCTCCATCAATCTGATTCCAGAGCTCTTCGGTGATAAATGGCATGAAAGGGTGGAGGACTTTAAGGATTTTTTCTAGGATAGCAATTGTGTCCCTATAAGTATCTTTAGATATAGAACTATCCTTTATAATTTCTAGGTACCAGCTACAAAAATCATTCCAGATAAAGGAGTAGAGGGAGAGGAGAGCGTCAGAAATTCTGTACTTTGAGAAGTGGTCATCAAGTTCATGTAACACCTCGTTATACCTAGAGTTTATCCAGCTTGCTGCAAGGGACTGGTCCTTTCCTTTGTCTGATACCTCAAGAGTCTGGATGAGTCTAAACGCATTCCATAGTTTATTAGAGAAGTTCCTTCCTTGCTCGCAGAGTTTCTCGTCGAATAAGAGGTCATTTCCTGCGGGTGCACTGAAAAGCATTCCGGATCTGACTCCATCAGCACCGTATTTTTTCATTAGCTCTATAGGGTCTGGAGAGTTTCCAAGGGATTTGGACATCTTCCTCCTCTGCTTGTCTCTCACTATCCCTGTGAAGTACACGTTCTTAAAAGGCATCTCTCCCCTGTACTCGTACCCTGCCACGATCATCCTTGCCACCCAGAAGAAGATAATTTCTGGCGCAGTCACAAGGTCAGACGTAGGGTAGTAGTAGTTAATCTCTTCGTTATCAGGTTCGTTGATTCCGTCAAATACAGTAATTGGCCAGAGCCAGCTAGAGAACCACGTATCCAGAACATCTTCATCTTGAGTGAGCTGATCTTCCGTTATATTCTTATCAATTTCTTGAGCTTTTTTGAGTGCCTCTTCCCTAGACTCTGCCACCACAAAATCTCCAGATGGGAGGTAGTAGGCTGGTATCTGGTGTCCCCACCATAGCTGCCTAGAGATACACCAGTCGTTAATGTTTTCCATCCATGCCCTGTACATATTTTTTAGTTTTGAGGGATGGAATTTGATGTTGTCATTCATCACATTCTCTAGTGCTGGCACCTTCACCTCTTTCATGCTCAGGAACCACTGGGTTGATATCTTTGGCTCAACAACTGCGTCTGTCCTCTCTGAGAATCCTACCTTGTTCCTGTAATTCTCTGTCTTCTCTAGTTGCTCGATCTTATCGAGATCTTTAGCAATTTGTTTTCTGACTTTGAACCTGTCCTCGCCAACGTAGAGGATCCCATTCTCGTTGACTTTTCCTTCTTCATCAAATATATCTATAGACTGGAGCTTATGTTTCTCTCCGAGCTTGTAGTCATTCTCGTCATGTGATGGAGTGACCTTGAGGCAACCAGTGCCAAACTCCATGTCAACATACTCGTCTAGTATGATAGGAACTTCTCTATCAACTAGAGGTACTATTGCAGTTTTACCGTGCAGGTGTGTGAATCTCTCATCATTTGGGTTTACACATACCGCCGTGTCACCTAGAAGAGTCTCCGGCCTAGTTGTGGCGATTGTAAGTGTCTCATCACTTCCTTTTATTTTATACTTAATATGATAAAGTTGGGAGTCTACTTCTTTGTAGATTACCTCGTCGTCTGCTAGTGCAGTTTTACCCTCGGGATCCCAGTTAACCATTCGTATGCCTCTGTATATATGGCCCTTCTTGTAGAGGTCATTAAAAACTTTTATGACAGATCTGGACAGGTCTTCATCCATCGTGAATTTCGTTCTAGACCAGTCACATGAAGCGCCAAGTTTTTTGAGTTGCTCTAAGATTATACCCCCGTACTTCTCCTTCCACTCCCAGGCGTGTTTAAGAAACTCATCCCTTGTCAGTGAATCTTTCTCAATACCTTTCTCTTTTAGCATTGTGACAACTTTTGCCTCAGTTGCTATAGACGCGTGGTCTGTTCCAGGAACCCAGCACGCCTCTTTACCTTGCATCCTTGCTCTTCTGGTAAGAATATCTTGGATAGAGTTATTGAGCATGTGTCCCATGTGAAGAACTCCTGTGACATTAGGCGGAGGGATTACGATAGTGAATGGTTCTTTTTCTGAGTTTGGTGATGACTTAAAGCACTCGTCTTTGAGCCAACTCGCGTACCACTTATCTTCTATACTTTGGGGGTTATATTTTGAATCCAGAGACATAACTCAAAACTAACAAGACTAGGCTGCTATTGTTAGCATTGCCTCAATAAATTTATCAATATCTTCTGTTGTCGAGTATAAGTTAGGTGATACCCTTATCCCCCTTATCCCTCTGTCGTC
>Ga0208766_1002098_pt1 | contig 10437 bp, 10 predicted proteins | sample ETN01SmetaG_3_FD_185792 | JGI IMG/M metagenome (GOLD analysis project Ga0208766, IMG submission 185792) | Marine microbial and viral communities from oxygen minimum zone, Eastern Pacific Ocean - ETNP2014F12-01SV263 (SPAdes) (version 2) | ecosystem: Environmental > Aquatic > Marine > Oceanic ...
GATTTTTCAAAAAATAATAAATTTAAAAAAAATAAAAATTCCAATCGCATAAGCATTGGTAAATTTGGAAAAATAATAAATTTAATTAAAGAAAAAAAATCAAAAAAAGTTTTGTTTGCAGGTAAAATAGCTAAACCTAAATTTTCTACATTAAGACTTGATCTTAAAGGAATTTATTACATGCCAAGTGTGATTAAAGCAGCTAAACTAGGTGATGCTGCAATTATAAAGACAATTATCAAAATATTAGAAAAAGAGAAAATAAAAGTTATTAGTTCAAATTTTTTTAATCCAGAACTATCATTAAAAGCTAAAAATTACACAAAACTAAAACCAAATTCTAAAGAAATAAAATCTATTAAAAAAGGAGTTCTTTATTTTAATCAATTGAATAGTTTAGATCATGTTCAGGCATTAATTGTAAAAGATGAAAAAATTATAGCTACTGAAGGAAATCAGGGAACTAAAAAAATGTTATCAAAATTAAAAAAAGGATCAGCAGGAATTTTAATTAAATTACCTAAGAAAAAACAGGATTTAAGAATGGATTTACCAACAATCGGTCTTAACACATTAAAAGATTGTAAGAAATATGGGTTAAAAGGTATTGTTCTAAAATCTAAGAAAAATATTTTCTTAAATAAAGATAAATGCATAAGCTTTGCCAATAAAAACAAGATATTTATTAAGATTATATGAAGAAAATATTCATTTTAACTGGTGAACCTTCTGGAGATAAATTAGCTTCAGCAGTTATTTCAAAGCTAATATTGCAAGACCCTAATGTTGAGTATTTATCAGTAGGAGGAACTCATATTAAAAAGCTTGGTATTCAATCAATTTTTGACCTTAAAGAAATTACTTATCTTGGGTTTACAAGCGTATTGCTTAATATTTTTAAGATAAGGAATAGAATTAATAAAACAGTTGATGAAATTATAAAATTTAATCCAGATATATTGTTTAGCGTTGATAGCCCAGATTTTACATTAAGAGTAGCTGAAAGAGTTAAAAAGATAAATAATAATATTAAAACAATTCATTATGTTGCCCCTCAAGTTTGGGTTTGGCGGAAAAATAGGGTTAAAAAAATTAAAAAATTTATAGATCATATGCTTTTGTTATTTAATTTTGAAAAAAAATATTTTGAACCAGAAAATATTAAAACTACATTCGTAGGACATCCACTAATTGAAAAAAACGAAAATGTAAAAACGGATTTAAATGATTTAATAACTAAAGATAAGAAAATTATATCAATTTTTCCTGGTAGTCGTAAATCAGAAACAAACGTACTTTTACCTATATTGTTAGATTTTATTAAACTCATGAATAAAAAAGAAAATATTTATTCTTTTATTTTTCATGCCACAGACGAAAATAAAAATTTTATTATTAATGAAATGAATAACACTGGTTTAAATAACGTAGATGTTGTTTCTGATGAAAATATCAAATCACAAATATTATCTAACTCAATATTTGCTGTTTCTAAATCAGGTACTGTTTCGTTACAAATTTCAAGTGCAAATGTTCCATCAATAATAATTTATAAATTAAGCTATATAAATTTTATGATTTTCAAATTATTAGTAAATGTTAAATTTGCTAATATTATAAATATAATAAATGGCAGAGAAGTAATTCCAGAATTATTACAAAATGAATGTAATGCTAAAGAAATTTTCAATACAGTTATTTATTTTTTAAAAAATCCAGATTTAATAAAAAAACAATTAAGTGATTGCAATAAAACTTTAGAGGGCATTAAATCTAAAACATCTTCTTCAAATGAGTCAGCATCAATTCTAAGCAAGTATCTTGCTTTCTAACCTTTTTTTAACCTCTTCTTTACCCAAAGAAATTATAATATCATAAAGTCCTGGGCCAAATTTAGAACCAGTTAAAGCCACTCTTAATGGTTGACCAACTCCTTTAAAATTTGTCTCATATTTTTTTATTAATTCATTTACGATTGGTTCAAGATTTTCTTTATTTAAGTTTTCTAAACCTGTTAAATTATTGTTAAATTCTTCTATAATTTTTTTTGCCTTTTCGTCTATTAATTTTAAATCCTCATCTTTAAATTTTACTTCATCTAATATTATGTATTTTGCATTATTGTAAATATCTTCTAAAGTTTTTGCTTTATTTTTGAGAAAAGATAATGATGGTTTGATTTTTATTTCTTTTGTTGGGTTTATTTTTTCTTTATATATTTCACAATATTCTACCAGATGTTTATAGAGCTCATTCTCATCTATGTTTTTTATATAATGCTCATTCATCGATAAAATTCTGCTCATATCTAGTTTAGAAGGAGATTTACCAATACCTCCTAAGTTAAAGTGTTTAATACTCTCATCTAGAGTAAATATTTCCTTATCCTCAAAAGACCAACCTAATCTGAGTAAATAATTCCTTAATGCATCAGGCATTATGCCAATTTTAGAATAGTCATCTAATGTTGATGCATTATCTCTTTTTGATAATTTTTTACCTTCTATTGTATGAATGAGGGGTATATGTGCAAATTTTGGTAAATCCCAATTCATTGCTAAATAAATTTGCATTTGTTTGAAAGTATTAATCTTATGATCATCTCCTCTAATAATGTGTGTCATATTCATTTGGTGATCATCGACAGTGGCAGACAAATTATAAGTTGGTGTACCATCATTTCTTAAAATTATAAAATCTTCAATTGTATTATTGTCAATTTCAACATCACCTTGAACCAAATCTTTTAATATCGTTGATCCTTCTATTTTACTTTTAAATCTTATTACTGGTTTTATATCTTTTGGGGCATCAGACTCTGAAAGATCTCTCCATTTTCTATTATAAATATAAGGAAGTTTTTTTTGTCTAGCTCTTTTTTTTTGTTCTTCAATTTCTTCATTAGAACAATAACACTTATAAGCATTACCATTTTTTAGTAATTCATTTGCAACATCTATATGATCTTTAATTTTTGTTGATTGAATATATTCTTCACCATCATGTTCTATACCAATCCATCTTAGAGATTTAATAATTTGAATTTTGTGTTCATCTTTAGATCTTTCTTTGTCTGTATCTTCAATTCTTAGATGAAATGTTCCTTTTTGGTTTTTAGAAAATAACCAATTAAATAGTGCTGTTCTTACACCACCAATATGAAGAGCTCCAGTAGGTGAGGGAGCAAATCTAGTTGCTACTTTTGACATCAGTGATGTTTAGACTATTTTTTTAGAAGTTTCTATATAAAGATACTAAAACTCCTTGGACTTTTACTCTATCTGGTCCAAAAATCTTAGTTTCATAGTTTCTATTAGCACTTTCAAGTGCAACTACTTTACCTTTTTTACGAATTCTTTTAAGCATTGCTTCATGTTCATCAATTAAAGCTACAACTATTTTTCCATTATCAGCAGCATCTGTTCTTTTAATAATTACAGTGTCACCTTCATTGATTCCAGCTTCAATCATAGAGTCTCCCTGAACTTTTAATCCAAAATAATCTCCATTTTTTTCTAGATTACTTGGCAGAGGAATTCTTGATACCTCATTTTGTATAGCTTCAACTGGTGTACCTGCAGCTATTTTTCCAAGAACTGGAACTTCCATTTCATCAGAATTAATATTAACCTCATCCAAACCACCTTTAATTACACTTGGTGAGAAACTATTATAAATATCGTTTGCAGATGCCGTTTCAGGTAATTTAATTACCTCTAAAGCTCTTGCTTTGTGGGCTAATCTCTTAATAAATCCTCTTTCTTCTAATGCACTAATTAATCTATGAATTCCAGATTTAGATTTTAAATTTAGTGATTGTTTCATCTCTTCATAGGAAGGTGAAACTCCAGAACTTCTCAACTTCTTGTTGATAAATAAAAGCAGGTTTTTTTGTTTTTTAGTAAGCATAAGAACAAATATCGTACAAATAATGTTCTACAAAAGTTCTTATAAAGAAACAACAGTAAAAAAGTTAAGTAAAATAGGGATTAATTTGACTATAAAACTGAAAAAATAGAATTTTTTGACAAATTTTTTAAAAGTGATTCACCAATTAAAAAAGTTTTAATAGAAGTTTTATTCTTTAAATCTAAAAGTTCATTTTTTGTTTTAATTCCACTTTCAGAAATTAAGGGTCCTTGGTGGTTAATAAGTACATTATGAATATCGTAGGTTGTATTTATATCAGTTTTAAGTGTTTTTAAATTTCTATTATTAATACCAATTAAAGCTTCTTTAAAATTTAAAGCTTTTTCCGCTTCTTCAACAGTATGTACTTCAACGATAACTGACATGTTAAATCTTAATGCTTCTTCATACAATTCGTTAGCTAAATCATCAGACACTCCAGCTAAAATAATTAAGATTGCATCAGCACCATAACTTTTTGCTAATGGTATTTGAAATTTATCAATAAAAAAATCTTTACATAAAATTGGTAAACTAAATTTTTGTTTAATTTTGTTGATATGAATTAAATTTCCTAAAAAAAAATCCTCCTCTGTAAGCACAGATAAGCAAGTTACATTATTTTCGTTATAAATTTTCGCAATTTCAACAGGGTTATAATCATCTATAATTATACCTGCTGAAGGACTAGCTTTTTTAATTTCAGCTATTATTGAAATTTTATCTTGAATTATATTATTTTGAATTTTTTTTTTAAAATCGATGTATGTATTATTCTTATCTATAATTTCATTCAAAGACTCTAGGTTCGTTGATTTTTTTAAAAAATCTATTCTTTCAATTTTTTTTGTAATTATATTGTTTAATATATTTTCAGGCATTTTGTATTTTTTCTAAATGTGAATAGGGCTTACCAGATAAAATAAATTCTCTTGAAAAATTATAAGCATCTAAAAATTCTGTGAATTTTTCACTAACTATTAATCCAGCTGCTGCATTTAAACAAACAGCTTTTGAAAAATCATTATCTTTACCTTTAAAAATTTCAATCATTTTATCAGCATTAAAGCTAGCATCATCTCCAATTAAATTTTCAAATTTTTCTGCATTAACATTAAGTGATTTTGGATCAATTATGATTTCAGATATTTTTCCATTCTTTAATTGAATTACATTTGTTTTTCCATAAGGAGAAATTTCATCTAAGCCATCTTCACTATTTACAATCCATGCAAATTTAATATCTAAATTTCTAAGTCCTTCAGCAAATATTGTAAGTAATTTTTTATCGAATACTCCTACAACTTGTCTATGAACTAATGCAGGGTTACTTAAAGGACCAATCATATTAAAAATAGTTCTTTTACCAATTTTTTTTCTGACAGGACCAACAAATCTCATTGCGCTATGATAGTTTGGCGCAAACATAAAACCAAAGTTGTTATTATTAATCTCTTTTTCTATATCACTGGGCTCAAGATCTATTTTAATTTTAAGTGCCTCTAAAACATCCCCAGATCCACATTTTGATGAAACAGCTTTATTGCCGTGTTTAGCTACTTTTGTTCCCATACTAGCTAAAAGTAAAGCAGAAGCAGTAGAGATATTAAGAGTATTCATGCCATCTCCTCCTGTTCCACAAGTATCTACACAATCACTAACATTTACTCTTTTTGATTTTTCTCTAAGAACATAAACACCACCAGCAATTTCATCCGAAACTTCACCTTTTTCAGAGAGTAGGGTTAAAAAATCATAAATTTCCTCTTCACTGGCTTTACCAGTCATTAGTAATTCGAAAGCCGATTTACTCTCATCAAATGTTAAATTTTCTTTATGTCTTAATTTTTTTAAAATTTTTTCCATTTATTTATAATTTATAAAATTTTTTAAGATCTTAATTCCTAGTTTAGTTTTAATACTTTCTGGGTGGAATTGCACACCATGAATATTATATTCTTTATGCTGAACGCCCATTATTAACCCATCATCGGTTTCAGCGGTAATCTCTAAATTTTTAGATAATGATTTTTTTTCAATAATTAAACTATGATATCTTGTAGCTTCAAATGCTTCTGGAAGATTTTTTAAAATTCCAATTTTTTTAGATTTAATCTTACTTGTTTTTCCATGCATTAATTTTTTTGCTTGAATAATTTTTGAACCAAAAACTTGGCCTATAATTTGATGACCCAAACACACACCTAGAAAAGGAATTTCTTTATGGAGAGTTTTTAAAATATCTAAACAATTGCCTGATTGATTTGGATTTCCAGGTCCAGGTGAAATTACAATTTTATTATATTTATTTTTTACAATTTCTTTAGAGGTAATTTTATCATTTCTAATTACATCAACTTTTGTCTTTAATGATGAAAGATAGTGGTAAAGATTAAACGTAAAACTATCATAATTATCTATCAATAATATTTTCATTATCTTAAGGCGTTAATTAAAGCTTTAGCTTTATTAACGGTTTCCTCATATTCTTTAATTGGCTTACTGTCTGCTACAATACCTGCGCCAGCTTGTACATAAAATTTTTTATTTTTTGCAACTGCTGTTCTTAAAGCAATACAGGTATCGAATTCTCCATTAGCTGAAAAATATCCAATTCCACCAGCGTATACTTTTCTCCTAGTTGTTTCTAGCTCATCAATAATTTCCATAGCTCTAATTTTGGGGGCCCCCGATACTGTACCAGCTGGAAATCCTGCTAATAATGACTTAAATTTAGAGAATTTTTTATTGTATTCTCCTATTACGTTAGAAACTATATGCATAACATGAGAATATCTTTCAATAATAAAACTCTCAGTAACTTTAACTGAATTAATTTTAGAAACTTTACCTGCATCATTTCTTCCTAAATCTAAAAGCATTAAATGTTCTGACAATTCTTTTTTATCTTTTAATAAATCTTTTTCGTAATAAAGATCTTCTTTATATGTTCTTCCTCTTGGTCTAGTTCCAGCTATTGGTCTTACAGTTATTTTGTTATCTCTTAATCTGACTAATATTTCAGGGCTAGCCCCAACTATTTGAAAATCACTAAAATTAAAGAAAAACATAAAAGGTGATGGGTTTGTAATTCTTAATTTTTTATAAATTTCCAGAGGATTTTTTGTTAATTTTGCTTCAAACCTTTGACTTAAGACAACTTGAAAAATATCACCTAATTTTATGTATTTTTTGGCTTTATTAATCATATTAAGAAATTTATTTTTGGGCGTGTTTGATTTAACCTTAATTTCTTTAACGGTCTTGTTTTTAGACTTACTTAAATTTTTTATAGTGGATTGAATTGAAAGTTTAAAAAGTTCTGACCTTATATCATCAAATTTTTTTTGATAATTACTAATTTTTTCATCATTAAAAATATTTATAATATAAAATATTTCTTTTTTTAAATTATCATGAATTACAAGTGTTCTAGGTCTTAATAATCTAACATCAGGTAAATTAAGATCATTTTTGCAGCTATTCGGTATTTTTTCTACATATCTAATTGAGTCATATGAAAAATATCCAGATATTAAAGAACATATCTTTGGTAATTTTTTTGGAGTTTCAAATTTAAATTCTTCAATTATTTTTTCTATTAATTCATCTGGTTTATCTTTTAATTTAATTTTTTTTTTATCCTTAATTAAATATGAATTTTTGTTATTAAATTCCCAAATTTTATCGGGGTTTTTACCAAAAATAGTGTATCTGCCTTTAATTTTGCCTTTTTCTACAGACTCAAAAATAAAACTATTTTTCTCAATAAGAAAGTTATCTATAAGATTTATAACCTCATTGTCATTTTTAACTTTTTTAGATGTATAGATTATTTGATTTTTATTGCTTCTATGTCGAAACTTAAAATCTTTGAAGTTTCGATTTATTATCATTTGAAATAATTTTTAACTCTATCAATAGTTTTTTGATTTAATTGAACTTGATATTTAGTGTTTAGCAAGAGATCGTAAGACTGAAGAATAGATTTTCTAGTGTTAGTATTCTGAGTTTTGACAAAATTTAAGTAATTTTCATCACTTTCATTAAAAGTATTTTTTTTTGTATCAACTAATTTTACTAGATAAATTTTATTTTCTTTATCATTAACCAGTGTAAAGGAATTAATGGGTAATGTGTAAAGCATTTTTACTGAGTTTTCTTCAAATCTTTCATTATCATTAATTGAATTTAAAGTTATATACTCAATACTAAAACCTCCCATTTCTTTAAACTTGTTGTTATTAAATTCTTTTTTTTGGATTTCTTCTAGAATACTTTTATTTTTATCAAATTTACCTTTTTGATATACAAGTTCACGCATTCCATTTTTGATAGTTTCATCTGTTAAATCGGGGTCTTTATCGTACTGGTTTGTAATTTTATATAATAGAAAATTATCTTCATTTTCAATTAAATCAATTTTTGTAGATCTTTTTGAATAAATATTATCCTCATTGATTTTTTTTGTTGTAGTGGGAGTAAATTCTTTAACTTCTTCGACGCTCACATTTAAATTTTCAATAATAGATTCAAAACTATTACCCTGAGAAATTTTGTTTTCAATTTTATCTATTTCATCGAAGAATTGCTGATTAAATTCTTCTAAACCAATTAGATTTTTTGGATTTAAAACTGCATATTTAAAATCAATGTATTCACTTTTTAATTCATCTTTATTTTCGTCTAAAAACTTTTGAATTTCTATGTTAGTGTAATCATCTTTATCTTTATAAAGGTTTTCCATAGTAAAGTATTCAAGTTCTAGAGATTTATTTTCTTCTTCAAATTTTTTTTTAATCTGAAAATCAGGAGTTATTGTTCCAGCTCCAATAAAATCAAATAGATGTTTTTGAAGCTCACGATTTTTTAATTGTAGTTCAAACATTGGTGCTGACATATTATTTGATAGTAAAAATTTTTCGTACTTAGTTCTTTGAAAAACATTATTTTCATCTTGAAAATTTTTATTTTCTTTAATCTTTTTTAAAACTGTTAATTGAGTAATTGAAAGATCAAAATCTTTTATTTCTAAGTCAATTAAGGTTGTTGAGATAAGTCCGGATATTAGTTCTTCAATGATATTATTTTCTAAATTCTCTCTAATAGCTTGTTCTGAAATTCCACTTTCATTTAAATAGTTCATAAAATCTTGAGTGGTCACATTAGTTTTATTAATTTTAGCTATATTGTTTTGATTATTGGTACTAAAACCCCCTCCAAAACCTCCAAAACCAAATGCAATTATAATGACGGCAATTAAGATTAAACCACCTAATTTTTTTCCACCAAATTTTTTTAAAGTTTCTATCATTAGCTATAAATTTATTGATCTGTAAAAAACAAATCTATAGATTAAAATTTCAATTATGACAAATAAATATATGTATTTTATAGCTAATTGGAAAATGTTTGGTGATTTAAGAACATTAAATTCACTTGATAGTGTTATAAAATTTTCAAAAAATAATAAAAATACTAAGTTTAGAATTGTTTACTGTCCTCCTAACACTTTAATTCGTCCATTATCAAAAAGGTTAAAAAAAACAAATTTAGAAGTTGGTGCGCAAAATTGTCATGAAAGTGAAAACTATGGGGCTTTTACAGGACATGTTAATTCAAAGATGTTAAAAAATGTTGGAGCTAAATATGTTATTTTAGGACATTCAGAGAATAGACAATCTGGCGAAACTGATAAATTGATTAATTTAAAAATTAAAAGTGCAATTAAATCGAAATTAAAAGTCATCTTTTGTATAGGGGAAACACTTAGTGAAAAAAGAAAAAAAAGAACGAATAAAGTTTTAGCAAAACAAATTTACAATGGATTAAAGTCTGTTAAGAATACTTCAAATATTATTATAGCCTATGAACCAGTATGGTCTATTGGCACAGGTTTAATTCCAAAATCAAACGATTTATTAAATTCAATTTCATACATCAAAAGTAAATTTCGTAAAAAAACTCCAAAAGTTTTATATGGCGGCTCTGTAAACAATAAAAATATTGTTCAATTAAAAGATATCAACATTATTGATGGTTTTTTGATTGGCGGAGCCTCACAAAATTCAAAAAAATTCATTGATATAATTAAAAAAACCGTTAATTAACCCCTCATGGAAAACATATTGTTAGTAATTAACATCATCCTAGCTTTGATTTTAGTATTTTTGATACTATTGCAAAAATCTGAAGGAGGAGCCTTAGGTATTGGAGTTTCTCAAGAAAATTTTATGCTATCAAGATCTGCAGGAGGTTTTATGACTAAAGCAACAGCAGTTGTTGCTACATTATTTATAATTTGTAGTTTGGCATTGACTATTATTTCCAGAGCTGAATTAACTCCAACAAGTTCAGTTTTAGACACAATTGAGGAAAAGACAGAAGACACACCTTCAATTCCAGAAAATAATTAATTAATACTTTCCAATTCAATTTTTATTCGCTATAAGATAATTCCATGGCGCGATATATATTTGTCACCGGCGGCGTGGTTTCTTCCTTAGGTAAAGGTCTCTCTTCGGCATC
>Ga0208766_1002105_pt1 | contig 10416 bp, 6 predicted proteins | sample ETN01SmetaG_3_FD_185792 | JGI IMG/M metagenome (GOLD analysis project Ga0208766, IMG submission 185792) | Marine microbial and viral communities from oxygen minimum zone, Eastern Pacific Ocean - ETNP2014F12-01SV263 (SPAdes) (version 2) | ecosystem: Environmental > Aquatic > Marine > Oceanic ...
CTGCGATACACTTATGATGCTTGCATAATTCATTAAATTTTTAATCTTTTTCTTTAACGAGAAATTAGATTTGTTAAACCTTAAAGTAATTATTAAAATAGAAATTAATATCCCTATTAATATTCCTCCTATAATTCCATAAAATATTGTAACAAAAAATGTAATAGTTAACAGAAAAAATTCATCTATAAAATTCGAAAATAATTTTCGAGGAAATTTGTAATCAATAAGATTAAAAACAGCTACAATGATTATTGAAGACAATACTGCCTTTGGCAAATGGTAAAGATAGGTGGTAAAAAAAATAATAATTAGAGCTACAATAAACGCACTAATTATAGCTGAAATTCCAGATTTAGCTCCGGATTCATCATTGACAGCTGATCTGGATAACCCACCACTTACAGGATAAGATTGAAAAAATGATCCTATTATATTTGACATGCCAAGGGCAAAAAGTTCTTGGTTGGTATTAATTTTATAATAATTATGTTTTTCTTCTATTTTTTTTGCTATTGAAATGGCATGAATATAACCCAAAATAGCTAATGTTATTCCTATTGTAAACAAGTCAATGATAATGTCATAGTTTAAAAGAGGTATTTTAAATTCAGGAAGTCCTTTTGGAATATTTCCTACAACATCAATTCCTAAGTTATTTAAATTAAAAATGTAAGAAATAAAAGTCCCTAAAATTAATATTATAAAATATATTGGAAATTTTGGCTTATATTTTTTGACAAAAAGTATTATTAAAATTGATGATAAACCGAGATATAATGTTGGTAAATTAATTTGATTTATATTATTGTAGATATCAATTAAAATATTTTGAATTAGACTGGTCTGTGATAAAGAGATTCCTAGCAAATACTTTAATTGACCAAAACCAATTATAATTGCTAGTGCTGAAACAAACCCATTTATTATAGGTTTAGATAAAAAGTTTGTAATAAAACTAAATCTAAACAATGCCATTATAATTTGAAAAGAACCAACGATAAATGCTAATGAAATAGCCATTAAAATATATTGTTCTGGGCTTGAAATAGAAATTATTCCTAAACCTGAAGCTACAATCAAAGAATCTATAGCAACTGGTCCTACAGCTAGTTGTCTAGATGTACCTAGAATAGCATATACAATTTGAGGCGTTAGAGCAGCATATAGACCATAAATAGGGGGTAATCCAGCAATTAAAGCATACGCCATTCCTTGAGGAATTAATAAAATACCGACATTTATTCCAGCTACAAAGTCAAAATAAAAATTCTTTTTTTTATACTTTAGAAGCCATTTAAGAATTGGAATAAAATTTTTCAAAATCTTTTGTTTATTCAAAAATAAGGTTCTTTTTATTAGCTATTTTTTTGTCATTAAATATTATAAACATTTAAAAATTTTACTGTTAAAAAAAAACTTAACTATTTTTGTGCAGAAAAATTTTAATAGATGTCGAAAAATTTAGTTATAGTAGAGTCCGCAACAAAAGCTAAAACAATAGAAAAAATTTTAGGTAAAGATTTTAAAGTAGCTTCTTGTTTTGGACATATATCAGACCTACCTTCAAATGAATTAGGAGTTGATGTTGATGGGAACTTTGTTCCTAAATATATAATTTCATCAGATAAGAAAAAGATTGTAAGTGAATTAAAAAAACTTTCTAAACAGGCCGATATTGTTTGGCTTGCAAGTGATGAAGATAGAGAAGGTGAAGCTATAGCGTGGCATTTATCTAACAATTTAAACTTAAATGAAGAAAATTCACGTCGAATAGTTTTTTCAGAAATAACTGAAAAAGCTATTAAAAGAGCTATTGAAGTCCCTAGAGTTATAAATAATAATTTAGTTAATGCTCAACAAGCAAGAAGAGTTTTGGATAGACTTGTTGGATATGAATTATCTCCAGTACTCTGGAAAAAGGTAAAAAGCGGGTTGTCTGCTGGTAGGGTTCAATCAGTTGCTGTAAGATTAATTGTAGAAAGAGAAAGGTCAATTAAGGACTTTATTCCTAAACAAAGTTTTAAAACTCAAGCTAAATTTATTACAGGTGATGGAAAACAGCTGTTGGCTCGTTTATATGAAGATTTTAGTGATGAGAACCTTACTAAAACTTTTTTAGAAAAAAATAAAAACGCTAATTATAAGGTTAACTCTATTTTAAAAAAACCATCTAAAAAGACCCCATCTCCTCCTTTTACAACTTCTACACTTCAACAGGAAGCGTCTAGAAAATTGTCTTTTTCAGTTAGTAAAACAATGACTGTTGCTCAAAGATTATATGAAGCGGGTTTAATTACTTATATGAGAACTGATAGTGTAAATATTTCTGATGAAGCAAAAAACAGTATAGCAATTGAAATAAAGTCCTTATATGGAAATGATTATTTGTCTACAAGAAGTTATAAATCAAAATCAAAAGGAGCTCAAGAAGCTCATGAGGCAATAAGACCTACAGATTTTTCTAAATCTACTATTTCTTCTGATTATGATCAGACTCGTTTATATGATCTTATATGGAGAAGAACAGTTTCTTCTCAAATGAGTGAAGCCAAAATTGAAAAAACACAAATTGAAATTTTATCTGATCAATTTTCTGAGAAGTTTATTGCAGATGGAGAGGTAATAATTTTTGATGGATTCTTAAAAGTTTATTTAGAGGGAAAAGATGAGGAAGAAGAAAATGGTAAAGTTTTATTGCCATTTGTAAATAAAGGGGATAATTTAATAAGAAAAAAAATAATTTCAAGACAAAGATTTTCAAGACCTCCATATAGATTTTCAGAAGCTTCTTTGGTTAAAAAACTTGAGGAATTAGGTATCGGCAGACCTTCAACATTTGCTCCTACTATATCTACAATTCAAAATAGAGGCTATATTGAAAAGGGAAGTTTTGACGGTGTTAAAAGGACTTATATAGAGTTAGAGCTTAAAGAGTTAGAGATTACTGAAAATAGTTTAACTGAAATTAGTGGAAGTGATAAAGGGAAATTAGTTCCTACTGACATTGGAAGTATTGTAAATGATTTTTTAGTTTCAAATTTTAAGTCGATATTGGATTTTAATTTTACAGCACAAGTAGAACAAAGTTTTGATGATATAGCAAAAGGATCTAAAGACTGGACTGAAATGATAGATTCTTTTTATAAAAATTTTCATTCTAATGTTGAAGATGTAAAAGAAAATGCAAAAAGAGAATCAGGGGAAAGAATATTAGGAAATGATCCTAAAACGGGTAGAGTCCTTAAAGTTAGATTAGGGAAGTTTGGTCCAATTGCTCAATTAGGAGAATTAAATGATGAAAAGAATCCAGTTTATGCAAGTTTGACTAAAAATCAACTTTTGGAAACTATTACTTTTGAAGAAGCTATAAAATTATTCGAATTTCCAAGAATAATTGGATCCTATGAAAACAATGAAGTTTCTGTAAATAATGGGAGATATGGTCCTTATATAAAATTTGATAAAACTTTTATTTCTATTCCAAAAGATTCTTCTCCATATTCAATAAATATTGATGATGCTATAAAACTTGTTGAGGAAAAAAGAAAAGCAGATGCTCCTATACATATTTATAATGAGCTTCCTGTTGTTAAGGGTGTTGGAAGGTTTGGTCCATTTATAAAATGGAATGGACTGTTTATTAATGTTAATAAATCATATGATTTTGAAAACTTGCAAAAAAATCAAATTGAAGATTTAATTAAGGAAAGAATTCAAAAGGATAAAGATAAGGTGATACATGATTGGAAGGAGTCTGGAATTAGAGTTGAAAAAGCCAGATGGGGAAGATCAGTAATTATTCAAGGAAAAAAGAGGGTTCAACTTTCTAAAGATATAGATCCTCAAAAATTAACTAAAGAAGACGTTGAAGGCTACCTTGGAAAGAAAGCAAAGAAATAATTAACAATAATGATTGAAGATTTTTTAAATCCAATTGATATAGATGAATATCATCGAATTTCTTCTCTTCCTAAGCAAATTATAGGGAAGAACATAAAGATTTATAATAAAAAAGAGGGATTACCTGACCTGAAAAATTTTTCGATTGCTATAATAGGGGTGTTTGAAAATCGAAATAGTTTTTATCAAATGGAAAAAAATGATTTAAATGGTTTTCGAGAATCTTTTTATTCACTATATCCTGGAAATTGGAATATTAATATTATTGATCTTGGTAATTTAGAAAATGGAGAAACGGTTGAGGATACTTATTCTGCACTTAATGAAATAATTTTGTCTCTTCGTCAATTAAATGTTATACCAATACTTTTAGGAGGAAGTCATGATTTAATTTATCCTGCCTATAGATCTTTTCAATCAAAAAAACAATTAGTAAATATTGTTTCAGTTGATCATTCTTTTGATTTTTCTCAGGATGAAGAATTAATTTCAGGGAGATCTTACATGAGTAAAATCATTATGGAGCAACCAAACTTTTTAAACAATTACACAAATATTGGATATCAAAATTATTATTGTGCTCAAGAGGAAAAAGATTTAATGGATAAATTATATTTTGATTCAATTAGTTTAGGAGATGTTTTATATGATGTTAAACAAGTCGAACCTGTTTTTAGAAATGCTGATATTGTAGGTTTTGATATGAAATGTTTATCATGGCAAGCTAATGGAGAAATTAACTCAACTCCAAATGGTATTGACAGTAGAACTATTTGTGCTTTGTCTAGATATGCTGGTATTAGTGACAAAGTTTGTTTTCTAGGGTTATTTGAGTTAGGATGGTCCACACCAATATTTAATCAATTATTAGCTCAAATAGTTTGGTATTTTATTGAAGGAGTTCAATTCAGATATAATGAGTTCCCTATAAATATAAGTGAAGGTTTTTTGAAATTTAATGTAAGTTTATCAGATAGAGAAATTGTTTTTTATAAAAGCGATAAAAGTCAAAGATGGTGGATGGAATTAATAAATGACAATATATCAAATAATAAATTTAAAACTTCTACGTTATTACCTTGCACGGAGCAAGATTATGAAGAGGCTATGAAAGACAAAATTCCTGAAAGATGGTTTAATGCTATTAAAAGGTTGCATTAAAGAGTCTTTTAGAATTAATATTTGTAGAATGTATAATGTGGTTATAGAAAAAAAAATAGGTAGTTTTATGCAGAATCAATTATTGCAAACTATATTATTGAATAAATTTTTAATGAAAAAAGTATTTTTATTAATTGTCACTTCTTTTATTTTATTTTCTTGCGGAAATAAAAATAGAGGTGAATTAATAGGTGTAAAACAAAAAAAGTGGTTTGGCGAAAAGCCTTACGGAATGACTTTAATTGAAGGGGGCGCTTATATAATGGGTAAATCAGATGAAGATCAAGCTCAGACACAAAATGCACCTGCAAAAACAGTTACAGTTCCCTCTTTTTATATGGATGAAACGGAAATTACTAATAGTGAATACAGACAATTTGTTTATTGGGTAAAAGATTCTATAGCCCTTGCTATGCTTGCTAGAAAAGCTGCTGAATTAGGAGGAGATGGTGAAGAAAATACTGAGGGTATAGGCGAATTTTCTTTCCAAGATGCAGATACTTCAGATTTAAGTGAGTTTCAAAAATATATGAAGCAGAATTATTATGATGTAAGTGAAGATCCTTACGCTGGAAGACCTTTAAATTGGGATGCTGATTTGTCTTGGGAGACTGAAGGTTATGTAGATCAAGCTTATGCTGAAGTTATGGATTCTCTTTATTTACCTCCTGAATTATGGTATAATGGAGAAATGAAAATTGACGTAACTAAACTTGTTTACGCTTATACTTGGTTTGATGCTGAAGGTGCAGCTGCAGAATCAAAAAGGAATAGACAACAATTTATTGACAGAACACCATTTATTAAAAAAGAAGAAATCCAAATTTATCCTGATACAACTGTTTGGATTAAAGATTTTATTTATTCTTATAATGAGCCTATGCATAATGATTATTTTTCTCATCCTGCATATCAAGATTATCCTGTAGTTGGAGTTTCTTGGAAACAAGCAGTAGCTTTCTGTAATTGGAGGACTAATTTTAAAAATGGTTATCAGAGATCAAAAGGAAAACATACAGTAAGTAGATTTAGGTTGCCAAATGAAGGTGAGTGGGAATATGCTGCTCGAGGAGGAATACCTTCTGGCACATACCCTTGGGGCTCTCCTTATCTTCTTAATGATAGAGCCTGTTTTTTAGCAAACTTTAAGCCTTTAAGAGGTGATTATGCTTCAGACCAAGCTGTTTATACTGTTGAAGCAAAGTCCTATTTACCTAATGATTATAATTTATATAATATGGCAGGAAATGTAGCAGAATGGACTAATTCTTCTTATGATTCGGGTTCCTATGATTATGTAGCAACTCTAAATCCAAACATGTCATTTGAAGGTGAGCAGAGAAAAGTTATTAGAGGTGGATCATGGAAAGATGTTGCATATTTTCTTCGAGTTAGTTCTAGAGATTACGAATATGCCGATACTTCGAGAAGTTTTATTGGCTTTAGAACAATACAAGATTATTTAGGTTCACAAAAAGTTAAGATAAAATAAAAAAAAACACTTAATAATTTTTATATTTAAGAAATAAAAAACAATAAATAAGATGGACGATAAATCATTACAAAAAAGACTTAGAGGTAAATTAATAATGCATATGCTTTTCGGATTAGGAGGAGCTGTTGTAATTATTGGAGCATTATTTAAAATTCTTCACTTAGAATTTGGACCGATAACTGGGGGACTTGTTCTTGGAATAGGACTAGGAACAGAAGCCCTTATTTTTACAGCTTCTGCTCTTGCTACTGGAGAAATTCATGAAGAACATCAAGAATATGTTGCGAAAGCAAAAGGTGGAGGTGGAGCTAAACCATCTGGTGGAGGTCCTGGACTGTCATCTAAAATTGATGCGTTAATGGCTGAAGCTAAACTAGATGTTCAGTTAATGAACAGATTAACAAAGAGTATAAAGGATCTTGAATCTTCTGCTCAAGCACTTAATCCGGCATCTAATGCTGTATCAGCTTCTGAAGCATATGCAGAAAAAATGTCAAAGGCTGCTGCTCAGATGGAAGAGCTTAATGCTAAATATCAAGAGCAAATTAATTCTGCACAAGGAAATACAGAATTTAATGAAAAAATTGCTAGTAATGCTAGAAAATTGAAAGCTCAAATGGATAGTATGAATGCTAATTTAGCTTCGTTAAATCAGGTTTATAGTGGAATGTTAAACGCGATGGAAAAGAAATAAAAAATGGCAGGAGCTAAAGAAACACCCAGGCAGAAACTTATTAGTTTAATGTATCTGGTTTTTATTACTATGCTTGCATTAAATGTAAGTAAAGAAGTTTTAGCGGGCTTTGGTCAAATGTTTTATAAGATTAAAGATGCTAATTCTAGATTAGCTGAAACTAATCAAATTCTGTATGAAAAAGTTAAAACTAACGCTGAAGAAAAAGAAGGTAAGTGGTTAGGTCATAATAGAACTGCTCAAAGAATTAAAGAGGAATCGGATAAGTTATATGATCTTGTGGGTAATATTAAAAATGAAATAACTGAAAAGCAAAGAGAAAAAGATCCTGAATTGATAAAATTTCAAGAAATGGATAAGGGAGATCAATTAAATTCAGTCTTTTTTGGCCCTGATGGAGTATCTGAACGAGGAGTTGAATTTGTTAATCAAATAAATGATTATAAAATGCAAGTCATTCAAGTTTTTGGTAGTCAATACCCTAAATCTATTGAGGTTGTAGAAGCTAGGTTTTTTACTGGAGATCAAAACAGCAATGTGAAAAATAAAGATAACGCTGATCAACCATGGTTAGCATGGAATTATGAAGGGTTTCCTCTTGTTTCATCACTTGCTAAATTAACTATGCTTCAAAATGATATTCGTCAAACTGAAACGGATGTTCTTACAACACTTATGGGTAAAGAAATGGAATTAGAGACTGGAGTCAATGAATCTAATTATATTACTTTACTTAAAACTGAAAAAGGGGCTTATTACTCTGGAGAAACTTTTGATGGAAGTGTTATCCTTGGAAGAAAAGGAGGAGCACAAAATCCAAATAGTGTAAAGATAAGTCTTGATGGTAAAGAGTTGACAGATAAACAGTATGAACTTATACCGGGAGGAATTAAATTAAAAGTAGATGCTGGTAGACCAGGGGATCATACATTAAGTGGTGATCTAGTTTTTTTAAATGATGGAGAGGAGTCCAAGATCAGAGTAAATCAAACTTTTACAACAATTTCAAAACCTAATTCTGCGGTTATTTCTGCTGATAAGATGAATGTTGTTTATAGGGGTGTGGATAATCCAATTACAATATCTATTCCTGGAATTATAGATAGTAAAGTTAGAGCAAGTGCTCCAGGTTTAAAAAGACTTAGAGGAAGTAAGTATATGTTGTCACCACAAAAAGGAAGAGAAGTGAAAATAAATGTTTCTGGAACTCTTCCAGATGGTAAAAGAGTTTCTTCTGTTTCAAAATTTAGAATTAAAGAAATTCCTAAACCAACAGGTTTTTTTAGAGGTAAAGATGGTGCATTTGGTTTACCAAAAACTAGTTTAGAAAAGGGGAAGGTTGAAGCTAGACTTGTAGATTTTGATTTTGATTTACCCGTTAAAGTAACTGAATTTAGATTTAGAGCTCCAGGAATGCCAAGTATGGTTATAAAAGGAAATAGACTTAATACAAAGGCAATAAATTCTTTGAGAAGAATAAAAGCAGGTCAAACAATTATAATTACTGATATTAAAACTGCTATTACAGGATCTAAATATAGATTGCAAAATCCATCTCCAATTTCTATAACTATAAATTAAAATTTATTGTCATGAAAAAATTCATCGTTTATCTTTTTAGTATTTTATTAATGCTTGCCTTTAAATATTCTTTTGCGCAAGCAAATTTATTAAATGCTAAGGTTCCTCAGGAAATAGGTATTCCTAATGAGCAACAACTTGAAGCAGACGATGAGACGCCTATTGCTTATGGTTTTGTTGAAGACCGTGATGTTATGTGGTCTAAGACAATTTGGGAGAAAATTGATTTAGATGAAAGAATCAATTTTCCTTATTATTATCCTACAGTAGCTAATGGAATGTTATCTGAAAACAGGAAATCTCTTTGGAGAATAATTATTGATGGAATTAAAAGTGGAGAAATAAAAGAGATCTATAATGATGATTATTTTACAGAGAAAATAACTTTAGTTGAATTAGGAGATAGACTTATAAGTAGGAATATTTCTGAAGATGCAAGAGAAAGATTAAATGCGGGTGAGATTACAGAAGATTTTTTAGTTGAAGATGATTACGATACTAATCTTATGGAATCTGATGATATAGAACAGTTTTTTGTTAAAGGAACATGGTATTTTAATAAGAGATTAGGAGAGTTAAAATATAGACTTTTAGCTATAGCACCAGTAGCTGCTGATATTTCTACTTTTAGTGATAAAACGGCTAAGGCAGATCCTGAAAACTTTAATGCATTATTTTGGGTTTGGTATCCAGATGCTAGAAAAGTCTTAAATCAAAATAAAGTGTTTAATATTAAAAATTCTTCTCAACCTGTTAGTTTTGATCATATGTTGAATTCTAGAAGATTTAACGCAACTATATATAAGGAAGAAAATGTATATGAAGACAGGGAAGTAAAAGATTATATGTATGAGGATGCACTTAGACAACTTTTAGAATCTGAAAGAATTAAATCGGTTATACGTGATTTTGAGCAAGATCAGTGGAATAATTAAATTATATCAAAGTATAAAGAACGCTACTTATATAAGTGGCGTTTTTTTTTATATTATTATTTTTAACGAAGTATGATTGATTTCATAATTGTAGGCTATGGAATAGCTGGTTTATCTTTGGCCTATAAGCTTATTAAGGAAAAGAAAGATTTTGTAATTTTTGATCTGCCTAGAACAAACTCAACGTATCAATCGGGTGCAGTCTTAAACCCAACAATATTAAAGCGTTACACTCTATCATGGAAAGGATTAGAGTTTATGAAATTCGCTAAGGAATTTTATTTAGAATTTGAAAAAAAATATAACGTAAAAGTTTATGATAATATTTTAATTCATAAATATTTTTCAAATAAACAAGAACAAAATTATTGGATTGAAGCAAGCGGATTTAAATCTCTTGAAAATTATTTAGATCATAAAATTATAACCAAATACAACAATCAATTTTTGTTAAAAAATGGATATGGAATATTAAAAAATACAGCCAAAATTGATCCAAAATTAATGTTGGATACATTTAAATCAAATTCTGGAAAAGATAAATTTATTGTTAAAGACTTTAACCATAGTAAATTGAAAATTTTTGACAAATATGTTAAATATGACAATGTAACTTCTAAATACATAGTTTTTTGTGAAGGAGTTCA
>Ga0208766_1002106_pt1 | contig 10415 bp, 8 predicted proteins | sample ETN01SmetaG_3_FD_185792 | JGI IMG/M metagenome (GOLD analysis project Ga0208766, IMG submission 185792) | Marine microbial and viral communities from oxygen minimum zone, Eastern Pacific Ocean - ETNP2014F12-01SV263 (SPAdes) (version 2) | ecosystem: Environmental > Aquatic > Marine > Oceanic ...
TGACAAACAAAGCTATTTTGTAATTATGCCGATGAAAATTTGAAATATATTGATTTTAAGAAAAAAATTTAATTTGTCTCATATTACCCTTATCAATCAATGATAATTCACTCATCTGTTTTAAGTTCGTTTTATATAACTAAAAAAAGATGATACAATCAACTTTCTAGTTTAAAATGAAAAATAGCGAAAATACCAATTTCAACAAAGATTATCGTGCAGATTCAATCAAGGTTCTAAAAGGATTAGACGCTGTTCGTAAAAGACCAGGCATGTATATTGGAGATACAGACGATGGCTCTGGTCTGCATCATATGGTTTTTGAAGTGGTAGACAATTCTATAGATGAAGCAATAGTTGGTTTTTGTAAAAACATAACTGTTACTATGCATAAGAACAACTCTGTAACGGTCGAAGACGATGGAAGAGGTATACCGGTGGATACACACAAAGGAGAAAAAAAATCAGCAGCAGAAGTTATAATGACCCAGCTACACGCGGGAGGTAAGTTTGATCAAAATTCTTATAAAGTTTCTGGAGGGTTACACGGAGTTGGTGTGTCAGTTGTTAATGCGTTATCAGAAAAATTAGATTTGACTATATTTAGAGATGGAAAGGAATACTTTATATCTTTCGAAAATGGAAAAGCAAAAAATCCAATCAAATTTATAAAAAAAACTAAAAAATCTGGTACAAAAATTAATTTTCTTCCTTCAAAAAATATTTTTTCATCTACTAAATTTAGCGCAGCAACGTTACAAAAAAAAATGAGAGAATTAGCCTTTTTAAATAAGGGCTTAACAATTGATTTAATAGATGAAACTCATGCCAAAACAAAAACTTACGAGAACAAATATGATGGAGGAATTGGTGAGTTTGTTACATTTTTAGATCAGAAAAAGTCAATTTTAATAAACAAAAACGAAAAAGCAGTTTTTAAAAAACCACTTTATCTAAAAGGAGAAAAGAACAATGTAATTGTAGAGTGCTCTTTGGAATGGAATGCTGGATTTTCAGAAGAAGTGTTGGCTTTTACCAACAATATTCACCAAAAGGATGGAGGAACACACCTGCTAGGCTTCAGGAGTTCGTTGACAAGAATAATAAATAAATATGCTTCTGAAAAAAATTTAACCAAAAAAAACAAAGTGACTATAGGCGGCGAAGATATAAAAGAAGGACTAACAGCAATTTTGTCAATTAAAATGCCGGATCCAAAATTTTCATCTCAAACTAAAGATAAATTGGTTTCATCAGAAATAAGAAATATTGTTGAGTCTATAATAAGTGATAAAATTTCAGTTTGGTTTGATCAAAACCCTTCAGTCGTAAGGACAGTTTTAGACAAAGTTTTACAAGCCGCAATAGCCAGAGATCTTGCAAGAAAAGCAAGAGATAGTGTTAGAAGAAAGGGTACATTAGAATTATCCGGTTTACCCGGAAAGCTAGCTGATTGTCAAATTTCTACAATGGAAGGAACAGAACTTTTTATTGTTGAGGGAGATTCTGCCGGAGGTTCTGCTAAACAAGGAAGAAAAAGAGAATTTCAAGCGGTTCTTCCGTTAAGAGGAAAAATTTTAAATACATATGTTAGTGAAACTAAAAAAAATAATGGAGCTAACGGTGCTCATGAAACTAAAACTTTATCTAAGATGATGTCGTCAAATGAAATAGTTACATTAATTAATGCACTGGGAACCGGCTCCAGGGATTTTGATATAGAGAATTTAAGGTATGAGAAGATCGTTATTATGACAGATGCCGATGTAGATGGATCTCATATAAGAACTCTATTGCTTACTTTTTTTAATAACCGACCATTCAATCAGTTAATTGAGAAAGGCCACTTATATTTAGCACAACCTCCTCTTTTTAAAGTCACCAAAGGTACAAAGAGTACTTATATAAAAAATGAAAAAGATTTAGAGAAATATATTTTAAAATTATCTGAAAATGGTGCCAAGAAATTAAAAAAAGCTGATCTAGAAAAATTTATTAGCGATCAAAAACAAAAATTAAATATACAGAGATTTAAAGGTTTAGGAGAAATGAACCCAGAAGAATTATGGCAGACTACATTAAATCCTGAAAATAGAACTTTGTTAAAAGTTCAATACTCAAAAGAAACTAAAGAAAAATCAAAAGAAGACCAGAATATTATCAAGATACTCATGGGAGATGATGTGGCGCCAAGAAAAGATTTTATTACCAGTAGAGCCCTGGAAGTTGAAAATTTAGATATTTAGTTCGATGAACTTATACGACCTCTTCAAATCCGAAGAGAATTTACAGTTAGAAAAAAAAACATTAGTTTTTTTAAGATGGATTGCAATTATTGGTCAACTAATTGCAATATATACGGTTTACTTTATTTTTAAATTTCAACTTCCAATTCTTTATTGTTCATTAATAATTTTTTTTGGAGCAATAACTAATATTTATTTGCAGTTATGGTTTAAAAAAAGTGAGTTAAGCACTTTAGATTCAACATTTTTTTTATTTTACGATCTTTTTCAGTTAAGCTTTTTGTTATTCTTAACTGGAGGTATAAAGAATCCTTTTGTAATCTTTTTGATTGTACCTTCGATAGTGTCTTCTACTTTACTAACTTTAAGAAATACCTTTATATTGTCATTTGCTACAATACTATTTTTGTTAACGATTACATTCTACCATTTACCACTTCCTCATCCTGGCGATTTTGATTTTATTGTTCCAGACTACTATTTATATGCAATGCCAACATCAGTTGTTACTGCCATAGTTTTTCTAACTTATTTTGTTGCTAGATTTGGACTTGAGTCAAGAAAAAGAGCAGAGGCTTTAAAAGAGTTAGAATTGGTATTGGCAAAAGAACAAGAGCTCGAATCTATCGGTTTGCAAGCAGCCGCAGCCGTACATTCCCTTGGTACTCCATTATCAACAATAACAGTAATTGCAAAGGAACTAAAAAAAGAAATTGTTAAAAATCCAAAATATTCAAAGGATATTGATTTATTATTGAGCCAAGCCAAAAGATGTAGCGAAATACTTAAAAAGATATCACAGGCTCAAATCGAGGATGACAAATTTGTTAGCGAAGTCACTATACAAAATTTACTTATTGAAATCACAAGATCATTTGAAGAAATATCAGAAAAAAAAATTACTTTAAATTTCGATAAGGCAAAAAAAGAAATATTGATGGATAGATCGGTAGAAATAACCTATGGAATTCGTAACTTTATTGGAAATGCGGTGAAATTTTCAAAAAGCAATGTAAAGGTGAGTTTAGATTCGAATTCGAAGCAAGTTAAAATTAGTATTTCCGATGATGGTCCTGGTTTTCCTGAGGATGTTTCTAAAAAAATTGGCCAACCTTATATTGCAACCAGATCAGAAGATTTAGGCTCAAAAGCTGGTTTGGGATTGGGAACTTTTATAGGAAAAACTCTTCTTGAAAGGAAAAAAGCTTCTTTAAATTTCTCAAATTCAGAAAAAGAAGGCGCTCTAGTTACAATAACTTGGAAGACTTCTGATATTATAATTTGAAATTTACAAATTTATAAGAAAGAATTTTATAAGCTAATTTTGCCACTAAAAAATTATAGCCCGCAAATCCTTTTATAGGGGACAGTTCATTTATGTCCGCGCCAACTATTTTAGAATACTTGGATGCAATTTTTATAATTTCTATTGTTTCATCCCAAAAAAGTCCACCAGGTTCTGGAGTTCCAGTTGCTGGCATTAAACTTGCATCAAAACCGTCAACGTCAAAGGTAATATAAACATTTTTATTTTTTATTAATTTTTTAAAAATATTTAAATTCCACTTTTTTTTGTCTTTTGCCCAAAAAATATTTATTTTTTTTTTATTTTTTTTTAAATAGCTTACTTCGCTATTTGATATATTTCTTATACCAAAAGATACTATGTTAACATTTCTATAATCCAAGCATCTTCTAATTGCAGATGCATGAGAAAATCTATTTCCATTATAACTTTGTCTTAGATCTGCGTGAGCATCAAAATGTAGCAAACATAGTTTATCAAACTTTTTTACAAAAGGCGCAATACATCCTGGTGTTATCGAGTGTTCACCTCCAAGAACCATAGGAAAAATATTTTTTTTTAATAGAGATTCATTAATTTTGGAAATCTGACTTAATGCATCGTTCATTTTTTTTTTAATTGGAAAGGGCTTCAAGGTTTTGATTCCAATTTTCTTATATGGTTCACAATTCAGATCTTCGTCAAATAACTCAACTTGATGAGAAGCCTTGATGATTTCTTTAGGCCCATTTCTTGTTCCACCTCCATAGCTTACAGTTTTTTCCAATCCAAAAGGAACAACAACAGCTTTTTCTTTTATATTGAATTTGTTTTCAATTCCTAAGAAACCTTGTTTGTTAGATAGATAATTCAATTTTTATCCAAATATGTTTGAAAAATTTTTTCTTTCTCTATTTTGCCAAAATTTACGATGATAAGCATCACTTGCAATTAAAGGCAAAACGCTTGTAGCTTCAGCAAAAACCATTTGTTCTTTGGAGGTATCAACCTTCCCCCATGAACTTGCTTCTTTTAAAGTGGAGCTACTACACGCACCATCTCTTGTGTCTGCGACAGTCACTTGTATGGCATATTTGTGCATATCAACTTTTTTTCCTAAAAGTTCTGCACAAACTACCGTGTCTTGGACAAAATTTTTAGGAACTCCACCACCAATCATCAATAGTCCAGAAGCCTTTGATTTTAGTTTAATTTCCGTCAGCTCTCTAAATTCTCTTATAGAATCTATTGTAATATGTTTATTGGGATTTTGTTCTTGATGCATTACTAAGCCAAAGCCCGCAGAACTGTCGGTAAAGGCTGGACAAAATATTGGTACATTGTGATCATAGGCAACTTCAATCAAAGAACCTTTTTTCTTTGAATTTTTTTTCAAATATTTACCAATTTCTTTGATAAATTCCCTGGAAGTATAAGTCTTAGGTGTTAATTTATTGGCTATTTCACATATAGTTTTGTCACAAGCTTGCAGCTGTTCTTCGTCAATATAAGTATCGTATATTCTGTCTATATAATTTTCTCTTAAAACCTTGTCATCTTGAAATTGACTGCCCTGATAGTGTTTAAAACCTAGGGCTTCAAAAAAATCCATATCAATTATTGATGCTCCAGTAGCCACTATGGCATCAACCATATTATATTTGACTAGATCAGAATATAGTTTCATACATCCTGCAGCAGAAGTCGAACCAGCAATTGTCAAAAAAATTGAACAGTTTTTATCTTTTATCATGTCATTATAAATCTCAGCAGCATTTGCAGTGTCTCTTGATGTAAAGGACATTTTTTTCATAGACTCGATGATTTTACGAGAATCAAAAGATGTTATGTCGATATGTTCTACTTCCGATTTTAATAGGGATTTTTTATTGTGTCCTATAGTTGGACCGTTTTTTTTATTCATTACGCAACCAAGTAATCAAACTTATCTTTTCGATCGTACATTGAAAGAATAGGTTTGTCATCTACTTGATAGATTGTATCTGAATAGAAGCCATTAAATTTTGTTCTAAATGTAGTTCCGTAGGCCCCAAGTTGGCCAAGCTCAATATAATCTCCTTCTTTGATGTTGTTGGGTAGTAAAAATGGTCCTTTCATGTAATCCAGACTATCACAAGTTGGTCCGTAGAAATTGAAAGCAGTGAGTCTTTTAGAAACAACCCTTCCATTAGTAATCATTTTTGAAGGTAAAACAAAATTTGGCACACCGGCATCAAATAGGGAACCATAAGTTCCATCGTTAATATAAAGTTTTTGTTTTTTCTTTAATAGAACTTTTACGATAGTAGAACCAGACTCTGCTACAATTGCGCGACCAGGTTCACAAAATATCTCTGGCATTTTTTCTAGCTTTAAGTTTTCTAGAGCTTCTTTAATTTCTTGCAAATAATTTTCTAGAGGCTCAGGAGTTAAATCTGGATATATAGCTGGAAATCCTCCGCCCACATTAATTACGTCTGGTATAATTTTTGTTTTTTTAATTATTTTACCAATTTCAGCTATTCCTTTTGAAAAGGAAATTTTATGCATACATTGCGATCCTACATGAAAGCTCAACCCAACCTTCCTGCCATGTTCTTTACATAACCTCAGTAATCCCAAAGCCTCACTTGGTGAAGCACCAAACTTTCTGGATAAATCAATTTCAGCATGTTCATTTGAAATACTTACTCTTACATATAAATTTAAATCTTTTGCATTGTTTGTAGCTTCAAGAATTTTAAGTAACTCGTCTTTAGTATCTAATGCAAAATCTTTAACATTATATTTACAGTAAGCTTCTTTAATACTCTCTCTACTTTTAACAGTATGCATAAAGTATACCTTAGCTTTACTGTCAATCCCTCTTATTAATTTTACTTCATTGATTGAAGCAACATCAAAATCTTGAACTCCACTACCAATGATGATTTTAATTATTTTTTCGTCCGGATTAGTTTTTACAGCGTAAAGAACTTTTCCTGGAAAATTATTTTTAAAAAACTCCACAGACTTTTTAACTGAATTGGGTCTAATACAATAGACCGGATTTTCAGGCTGCAAAGTGTTAACTAACTCGTTAACGTTACTAAATTTTTGCATCGTGTATGCTTTTCCCCCGTTAATTACACAACAAACTTTTCATAAGGCTTCCAAAAAATTTTATAAAAAAACCTCTATGTTTTGCATTTAATGGTTTTTACAATTCATGTAAAGAAAATAATTGCTTGAAATCTTTTTACGAGCAACTATCATGAAGACATGACAAGGATGAATAAGGCATCCCCAGGTTTAAAAATATCCGACTTTGAGGACAGATCTCTTCTCATAGTTGATGACGATGATCCTCTTAGAGATAGGCTATCCAGGGCCATGGAAAGAAAAGGATTCCAGGTAAAAAATGCCAAAACCGTTGAAAATGCTATCAAATTAGTGAAATTATCACCTCCAAAATTTGCTTTAGTAGACCTAAGATTAGAGGATGGGAACGGTCTAGATGTGGTTCAGGAGATTAATAGGGTCAAAAAGGATAGCAGGATAGTGATGCTAACAGGGTACGGAAATCTGCCCACAGCTGTTGCTGCCGTGAAGGCTGGAGCCATAGATTATATGGCCAAGCCAGTCGATGCTGATGATGTCGAATCGGCTCTTTTAGCATCTCTGGATTCAAAGGCCAAACCCCCGGAAAACCCTATGTCAGCAGATAGAGTAAAATGGGAGCACATACACAGGGTATTCGAACTTTGCAACAGAAATGTATCAGAAACTGCAAGAAGACTAAAGATGCACAGAAGAACCCTGCAGAGGATACTGTCAAAAAGATCCCCAAGTTAATACTTCTATAGTTTTCTAAATTTTAATACCGCAGGCATGAGCAAGGCTAAAAGCAAAATTTTGAATAGCTCTGCTAAAAGAAAAGGTTGTGCACCTAATTTAAACACTGGCTTGTCCCAACCGATTAATGATCCTAGCCAAATTAATCCTAAAAGATATATAAAACTTACCGAGAATAGCAATCTTGAAAAATTCTTAAAAAAATTATTATCAAAGTTAAAAAATCCGGTTAAGTAAACTGCTAATAAAAAGCCTATTAAATACCCCATAGTTGGTCCAGTGAAATAAACTATACCCATACCTTTTTCTGGAGTTCCAGCAAAAACAGGTAGTCCAGCAATGCCTTCAACTAAATAGAGGGCTACGGTAAACAAACCTAATTTCCATCCCAAAGATACACCAAGTAATAAAACCACAAAAGTTTGCATAGTCATGGGCACCGGATAAAAGGGAATTTTTATTTTTGCAGATATGGCTAGAAGAATGGAACCTAAAATTGCAATAAATAAATTTTTTACTAGAGAGGCTTCTTTTAAATTTTTAATTAACTCCATATTCCGATTCTTACTTTTATTTACAGAAAAATCTACTTATTTGTTACTTGTAAAAAGATATCTTCCAAATCACCCTCATCAGTAGAAATATCAAGTATTTCAGCATTATTTTTTACAACATGTATAATTTGGTCAAATTTGAATTTGCTCTTATCATAGGTAGCAACAATTTCGGAACCAGTTTTTGAAAATTTTACACCATCAAGTTTAATATTTTCAAATTGATTTAAATTTTTAACTTTAAATTTAATTTTTTTACTTTCAATACGCTCCAATAGTTTTTGTGTAGTATCTAGGGCAACTAAGCTTCCTTTATTAATAATTGCAATTCGATTGCACATTTCCTGAGCTTCATAAAGATAATGCGTTGTTAGGACAATAGTTACACCAAGTTTGTTTAGTTCTCTAACATTGTTCCACAAGTTTTGTCTTAATTCTACATCAACTCCCGCAGTTGGCTCATCCAAGAATAAAATAGGCGGTTGATGCACCATTGCTTTTGCGATAAGCAGCCTTCTTCTCATACCGCCAGAAAGATTTCTCGCATAAGCATGAGCTTGTTTTTCCAAAGAAACCATTTTTAAAATAAAGTCTGTAATTCTATCTTCTTTTTTTACTCCATAAAAACCAGCCTGAAGTTCAAGTAATTTTTTTGGACTGAAGAAAGGGTCAAAGTTAATTTCTTGAGGAACAATACCAATAGAAGCCCTTACTTGTCTTGGATCTTTATCAAGATCAAAACCCCACACTTTGGCCTGACCAGAAGTTTTCATAACCGTACCCGCCAAAATATTTATAAAAGTTGTCTTGCCAGCCCCATTAGGCCCTAAAAGACCAAAAATTTCACCTTGTTTTACCTCTAAGTTTAACTTGTTTAGAGCCAAAACATTTTTGCTTAAACTATTATTTTTTGAATAAATTTTAGTTAAATTTTCTGCGGATAATGCAATTTTGTTCATAATTTAATATTATTATATCATTAAAAAAATTAGGATATCATTAATTGATGAATGCAATAAAAAAGACAGATCACTTCTATTTGGTAGATGGATCTGGTTATATTTTTAGAGCTTATTATGCACTCCCTCCTTTGTCGAGAAAGAGTGATGGTTTGCCGACAGGAGCCGTCAGCGGTTTCAGCAGCATGCTTTTCAAACTTTTGGAAGAGTCAAGATCTGATGATTCAGAAAACAAACCAACTCATTTTGCTGTAATATTTGATTCAGCAAGAAAAAACTTTAGAAACGAAATTTATAAAGATTATAAAGCTAATAGATCAGAAGCTCCAGACGATCTGGTTCCTCAATTTGAATATATAAGAAAAGCTGTGAAAGCTTTTAACTTGCCTTCTATTGAACAATTAAATTACGAAGCTGACGATTTAATAGCAACTTACGCCAAACAGATTGTTAACGTAGGAGCCAAAGTTACAATAATTTCTTCTGACAAAGATTTAATGCAACTTGTCTCTAACAAAATAAGATTATTTGATCCCATGAAGAGCAAAGTAATTGGAGAAAAAGAAGTAATAGAAAAATTTGGAGTTAAACCAGAGCAGGTAATTGATGTACAGTCATTAGCGGGAGATTCATCGGATAATATACCGGGGGTTCCAGGTATAGGAATCAAAACTGCTGCCGAATTAATTAAAAAATACAAAACATTAGACAACTTGCTTAAGAGAGCAGAAGAGATACCTCAAAAAAAAAGAAAGGAAACTTTGACTGAGAATAAAGATTTGGCACTTGTAAGTAAAAAATTAGTTATCCTTAAAGACAATGTTCCGGTAGAAAGTAAAATTGAAAGTTTTGATATTAAACCTATTGAAAAAAATAAACTTTATGATTTTTTAAGAGAAATGGAGTTTAATAGACTCCTAAGTCAAACAATCGATTTTTATGGAGAACCAAACGAAAAAAGTAAAATAAAACAAGATATTAAATCAAAACCAAAAAAAATTGACATTACTAAATATACAACTATTACAAAAGAAGAAGAGCTTGAAAAACTAATCAATACTCTAGAAGAGAAATCTATAATTTCGATTGATACTGAAACATCTTCTGTGAATCCTATTGAAGCAGGTTTGGTTGGTATTTCCGTTTGTTATTCTCCAAATGTAGCATACTATATTCCCTTAAAACATAAGAGCGAAAAATGTTTAGATAAGAAACTAGTTCTTAGAAAAATCAAAAAAGTTTTTGAAGATCCAAGCATAAAAAAAATTGGTCAAAATATTAAATTTGATTACATAATTTTAAAAAGACAGGGAATTGATGTAGGACCAATCGAAGACACAATGCTTTTATCTTACACTTTGAACGCTGGTATCAATCGGCATAATCTTGATACTTTGTCCGAAATTCATTTAAATCACAAAACCATTTCATTTAAAGATTTAGTGGGGTCAGGAAAAAATAAAATGATTTTTGAAGAGGTTGATTTAAAAAAAGCGACAGAATATGCAGGAGAAGATGCCGATGTTACTTTTAGATT
>Ga0208766_1002109_pt1 | contig 10405 bp, 8 predicted proteins | sample ETN01SmetaG_3_FD_185792 | JGI IMG/M metagenome (GOLD analysis project Ga0208766, IMG submission 185792) | Marine microbial and viral communities from oxygen minimum zone, Eastern Pacific Ocean - ETNP2014F12-01SV263 (SPAdes) (version 2) | ecosystem: Environmental > Aquatic > Marine > Oceanic ...
CCCCTTAAGTTATCCAAGTTCTGCCGATTGGGTGTGGACTGGAGATGTGGATGCAGATTATTTTGATGACCCAATGGGTGCTAAAGGTGGTGGCGCAGCCAGTGGAGACCCCGTTCCCGGGCCACTGGGTCCACCAAGTCCCGGGCCATGTCCACCCGGTCCCGTAATGCCCGGTCCACCAAGTCCGGGTCCACCAAGTCCTCCTCCTCCAATGCCCGGTCCAACTCCTTTCTTAGATAATGGGGAAACTTCTAATGGTGGTGGTCCACCAAGTTCGGGTGATGCTATGCAGAAAGGTCGTGAAGATGCGGCCAAATCTGATGCAGCCGCAGAACAAGCCCGAAAAGATGGGCTACAACAAGGTGCTGAAAGAGCCAACCAAGGAAAACAAGATGCTCAACAATCCGCAGGCCAAGGACAAGGTTCGGGAGAATCCGGCGGCGAAGGAGGTTCCGAAGGAAGCGGTGAGGGTTCAGGCGAAGGCTCTGGAAGCGGAGAAGGCTCTGGAGAAGGTGAAGGCGGAGAAGGTCAAGGCTCTGGAGAAGGTGGAGAGGGTGAAGAAGGAAGCGGAGATGGAGATGGACAAGGCGAAGGTGGAGATACACCCTCGGATTCAGGAAGTCCCTCTGATATGCCCGGAGATGATGGAGATTCTGGGACACCGACTGATGCTATGAGTGATTTCCAAGATGCGGCTAATGCAGCCAATGATGCTATTGATGGCGCACGGCAAGCCTGTTCATGTTGTAATCCTGACTTAGATAAAGAGAAAGAAATGGCCGAGGATGCAAAAGATGATGCAAAGAAGGCTTTGGATGCAACCAAAGAGGCAGCCCAGAATGCTGCTGATGCTGGTGATATGACTCAAGAACAAGCCGATAACGAGAAAAGAAAGGCAGACGCTCTCAAAGAAGCAGTTGATAGTTTAGAACCGGGTGTTGATACCAGCCCTTCGGGAATGGCAGCACAAGAAGCAGAAGCCCATAATCAAGCAGCCCAACAAACTGCGGCAGAAGATAATTCAGTGGAAAATGTGGGTGATATTGTTGAAGATGCCATGGCTTCGGCGGCTGCTGCTGATAAATGTGATGCTAAGGGTGACTCTCGTAAGAAGGAGGACCAACTAAACTCGGAACAAGCCGATATGAGTGCTATGGCTGCTGCGGCAACTGCTTCCGAGGCAATTGAGGATGCACTTAACGAAGAACTTATTGATGAAGCAACCGCAGAAACCTTACAACAAGGTGTGGATGACATGGTGCAAAATGCAGAAGATAGACAAGAAGCACGAGAATTACCGGGACGATTGAGTGAAGAAGCCCAAAAAATGGCAGAACAATCTATGAAGAGTGCTTCAGACTCTAATAATGAACAAGCGCAGGATGAAGCCATACGAGCCGCCGAGAAAACCAAAGAGTGTGCTGATGCAGCCAATCCTTACAATGAACAAGATAGAGAAGATTTGAGTGATGCTATTGAGAAAACAATAGAAGCCTTAGATGGTTGCGACCCAACACCTGAAGTCATTAAGGCCAAAGATGAAATGGAAGCCCTGCAACGGAAACTTTCAAAAGATGAAACTGCGGCTCACAGCCAATGGGGTATCTGGCGGTTAATAGATGGACAATGGGTTCAAACTAATTATGGTGGAGATATGATATTTGAAACCAAAGATGAAGCCGCAGAGTGGCTTAAAGTAAGAGGAGGGCAAGTATAATGACTGTTGAAATTAGACCCTACCAAGGTGCCTTAGATGAATCATTTGCTAATTCAGGATTAGATGAAGATGCTTTTGACGATTATGCAGAAGGATGGAATGAACAACAAGAGGCTGAATCATTACAAGAAATGACACAAGAAGATTATGATGCTCGGTTAGATAATGGCATTCCGACTGAAATCATAAACTTTAATGGTTTGATGTTATTGTATGAAGATAACAACTTTAATGGTGAGATGATAAACTATGTGGGACAACAGATTATGACAGGTTATGCCCCAGATAAAATCGGTATCGGTTATGAAGTAGTCATCATTGATGAGAATCCTACTGGACATCTGGCTATGGGTGATTATGTTATTGTTTCTTCTAAAGATTTAGTGGATATGAGAGTGGCGGCACCATTAGTCTATGCAGCCGGCGGCCATTGGTGTATGTATATGCGCCGGGAAAATCTAAAACATTATTTATCTCCACCAGTAATTTTGGAACAAACAGAGTTTATTATCAAAAATGATTTAGTAGGCACGATTGCAGAAGTGGAACATGAGGGATATGAAAAAACCGAATGGATAGAAGCCGCCATTGTAAAAGAACACGACAGTATTAGTAACCGAGGAAAACTATGTGTCAATTTCAGCACTGGTGAATTACAATATATGGACACTCCTACTAAGGGCTGGGCTATTGTGGAAAATAGAAAACTTTTGGGAATACCTTGCCAAACTACGCTGGTTGCTCTGCACCAGTTGATGGAGACGCTGTGGGCGAAAGACATTGTGGAAAAAAGTAATTTGGTTGATGGCACCGAATTGTTAATTCACTGCACCAGTCAAAAACAAGCCACAAAAATTGCTGATGCTATTAGTGCATGGGACTTTTTCTATGTGGAAGAAGATGATGCAGTAGTAGGTGTATATTACTGATGTGGTCAGAATGAATGCAATTGACATCATTAACTTTGCCCGCCGACCCGTAGGGGAGGTCTGGTTTCTAAGAGTAACCACTATGAGTGAAAACTACATCCCAATAACGAAAACAGCCTTCCGGAAGATTGCTACACCAAACGAAAAGTTAGTTGCGGATTTAATCTTAATGATTAGAAACCGACTGAATCATTTTGTAGGAGGAGGGGTGGATGAAGATACTGATGAACCTCTATCATTAGAAGAGGCAGGTTTTGAGTTTCACCTTATTGACCCAGATGGAAGCATCGGTAATCTCAAGAGTTGGTATGATGACTCGTGGATGCCAAAGCGATATGGGGATGAGATACTCCAAGGGCCGTTTGAATGGTTCATGGATGGTGCAGGAGGAGAGAACCCAAAAGAAACTATTGAATGCACCATTACTAATGCAGGGGGAGACCCTTACAAGTTTGACATAATACCCAACTGGTTACCCAAAAGTGAGCGACCACCTCAATCATTTGCAGTTCGGCCTTCAAAAAAGGGTTATACTGTAACATTATTTGTTAAATGCGTGCGTGTAAAGGTGAAATAAGGTTTAAGTTAATAAGGGTGATACGACTTACTAACAATCATGACCCAAGTGGTAATTGGAAAGCAGGCAACCGGGGCTTCTTTTGAGGCGAACAGGATGCAAAATGCTTATGTTTATATATGTGATACCACATATACTAAATTGCCCGACCAACTATGAGGGCCAACAAAAATTGAAAACAAAATGGAGATGAAAACTATGAGTAAGAATGTAAATAATGATGTGGATGCGTTCCTTTCGGAACTTGAAGAAATTGATACGGCGCACAAGGCTGCTCGTGCTGATGCACGAGGACCTCGCACTGTGTATGAGGTAATTAAGCCAGAGATGGGTAAAGTGTATTCAGGATACACCTTGATTTCCTACAACGAGACCACCAGCCCACTGGGTTCGGAGAGTCTTGTCCTACGCTGTGTTGCACCGGGTAACGATGGAGAATCTGATGCGGGTCGCCGTGTTAAGTTTTACCTAAATGGATATGAAAAGCAAGACTTTGAGCGTTTCGTGCGCCAAAACAACCTTGTTGTAGCAAACGAAGATGGTAAGAACACCTACAATCTGCCTGTTTCTATGGACTTCCTGCGTAAGATGAACGAGAGTCAGAAGAACGCTGGCCGCACTTTCAAGAGTTTCCACGGTATTATCCGTGATGCTGACAGTGCAACTTTGCGAGAGGCTTTGCCTGCTGTTCCAGAGGACCAGCAGACCACAGAGCCTTATGTAGCACCTGTTCACACAGAAACAGAAGCAGCAGAGTGAAACTAACCCCCTTTGATGGGGAAGTGTCTTTCTTGTTGATGCAGGGTGCGTAAGCATTAGTGCCTCTGAACCCCGCCTTCGGGTGGTGATTCGGTTTGAACGCTGGTGTTTGCGCCCTTGTGTCACACTTGATTCCAGTCGGTGCCTCAATGCGGAAGAGGCTTAATTGCTACACCTTAAAAAGTAGCCGATGTTCCACCACTTAGTATGGTTTCCCGCACACACTTTCGGCCATGCTGGGGTTAAAACACACCGTTTGGTGTGGTAATGGACTTGACCTCCTACGATAAATTAGGTCCGGCGGAACGCACACTTCTTTATTAGAGTGATAACCTCTATGTGGTAGTGAGTAGTATGTTAGATATTCCCGAAGAAATACAAACCTTCGTAAAAAATGCTACGGAAACTTACCAACACCGAGGAGTAAACATTGAAAGCGTTTATGCTGCCAAAATATCTCAAGCCGAGTTACAAACTGGGTCTGGCATCTGTTTGAAGATGGAAGAGGTTCCGTTGAATAACAAGAGTCCTAATCCTGACCAATCGGCTATTCGGTTCGTCATATCTGATGGTAATTATGCTGTTGAATGTATGGCTCATAATGGTAGTATTGATTCTCGGCCGGGTGGAATGAGTAGTGATAAACTACGACAAGTCATGATGTTATTAACCCGAAGTATTCGGAACGGTTCGCAACTTGTTGTATGTGGGGCCTATCAAATGATGGGTCGGGATAAGGTATTCGTAATAACGGATGTCCAACCCTTTGAAACATTGAATAGTAGTCAGATGACTAAAGAACAATTTGATGAGTTTATTTCGTTGTGTAAGGCCGCAGGTCCAACCTTTCGGCCATTAGAAATGATGATTCGTGATGATACCCTGTGGTCTAAACTCTTTGCTCAAGACCCTTTGAAGTATGCAACCATGTTGTATTGTTTAAGCCCGCAGAAGAAAACCGATATGCTACATATTGGTATTGTAACCAGCATGGGTGAGGGTAAAGACCACTTAATTGAACAAGTAATTGAACCATTAGTGCCTTGCGGTGTAGCATCCAGTGGGAAACTCTGCACAATTCCGGGGTTATTCGGAGCCATGAGTGGCGAGGATTTGAACTCAATTGAGTTGGGGTTGATTCCAAAGATGAATAAAGAACGCATAGCCATCAGTGAGTTTCAAACATGGGGTCAAGAAGTGTTTGGTGAATTGATGAATGTAATGGCCAATGGTATGTTTACTATGCAAAAAGGCCAAGTTGATACTAAGCGTGATGCCAAAGTTAATTTCATGTTTTTGGGTAATCCTCCGAAATCATGGAATCCCAAAGAAAGAAAAAGTAATCCTGATGGCACTAACAATAAATTAGGGATGCTGGATGCCTTTGGAGAATACACCTATCAGATTCTTAGTCGTCTAACTCTAATCTTTGCTCGCATGAGCCTAACTGATGGCGACCATGATTATGCAATTGAAGATAAAATCATGGATTCTATGAATGGTAAATATCAAAAGGAAGAGTTCACAGGTAAATTAGTGATGTGGAGAACTTTCTTCCGAGAGTATTTGCGCTATGTTTCTGAAACTGACCCTGATATTACTCCTGTTCGCATGGAAATCCGAAAACAAATGGAGATGATAAAGAGTAACCCAGATTTCATTGAAGCATTCTTGGATGGTGGGCGCAGTAGCCGAGATTTCAGAAAGTTTCAGGAGTTCGTTAATTTATGTAAGGGCTTTGCCCGATTGAATGGAGAAGCCACAGTTAGCCCAGAAAGTATCAACTCGGCCACCCGTTTATTTATGGATAGCCTTGAAACATTGATTCGGGATACTCCATGGAAGTCACTTCAGGCAGGAGCCACTACCAAACATCAAAGTATTTACACTCAACTTAACGACCATAGCGAAGAAGGAGTCTATACCAGTGTCAAAGAAATGAGGAAGGTAGTGATGTTCTCCAATGCTGATTGGAACACGATGATAAATCTGCGTTGGATTGAAGCCAATGACGATGACCCAAACAAAGCAAATTACATTCAAATCCTCCCTCAAGACTTGTATGATGAAGAAGATACAGTAGCATTAAGTAGTTGATACCACATAGAAGAGTTGATAGTATGCGTGCAAGTGTGGAACAAAGGGCTTTATTGGCACTTCAGTTATTGCTGAACCGCCCACTTAGTATGACGAAGGCTACCAAATTGGCCTTGACTACACCGACCACACTCAAAAAGTATCTGCATCTCAAAGGAATCAAATGGATTATTAAGAACCATAGATTTACTATTGTCAAAACACCAGAACAGAAGAGATATGAAATGATTGATTTGATGAACAATGGTGTTTCGGCTACGGCAGCAGCCAAAGAATTAGAAACCACTGTCAAAACAATGAGCAAACAAACTTTACCAGATAAGAGTGGCACCGACCAACCTATACTTACTAAGACTACAAAGGGCTGGGCTACCAATTTTATTAAAGTGGAAGATTACTCCTTAGTATATTATGGAGGCATCACGGGATTATCAGGTGTGACACTGGGCAGAGGTAAACAAAAGGGACCTGAAGCCACTACGGAAGAAGGTGATGAAGAATACATGGATATTTGGTGGCAGGTTGATTTCAATAATTGGCAAAGCACATTGTCTCCAAGTCTGGTTGCAGAGTTTTGGAAACCACAAGTGATGCAAGTTCTTCGTTCTAAGTTAGAAAGTTTAATCGTTACGGACCTTGATTTAGCAAAATCTTTCTTAGGCAACTCAAAAGTTTCATCTCATGCGGCAACATCTGGAAGAATCTCGGCTACTGGAGACCTTGATTTAACAAGATTAGAACAAATTGTTCAAAGATACGAGGCAAAAATGATGCGAGATGTCAGCGCAGGAGTGGATGATAACCTAATTTTCCGTATTCCTTCCTATGATTATGTCCCCGACCTTGGTAATATAACTTCAGTTGGCGCATTTCAGGTGATGTTTTTGAACAAAGATGACATTAAATTGTATCCAGTTGCGCCTGAAAAGATAGAAATAGACCACAATTTAACCGATGAGAACCTTTAAGTATCGGTAACAGCCTATATGCTAATATGACCCGATTAGACGGATATGATAAAGCAGATGTAGTGGCACTTATGGGTATGGTGGCCTCGGCAGCAACCGAATACACAGAATATATTCCACAAAACTATGAATTGTTGGGTGTTGGAGGCATAGGTCTCGCAGCATTAGCAATTGTTGGTAAACTTTATGTTAAGCACAAGTCAGTTCTGGTAACTAAGATTGCTGCACTGCACAAGAAAATCTTAAAGTCAGAAGCAGACAAGGATGCCATTGAGGATGTTCTTGATGATGTCGCAGATGCAGTTGAAGATGTCGTTACTGATATTCTTGATGACGGCGAACTTAACAACTCTAATGAGTGAATCTAAAGCCTGTGGAAATCGGAGAGTTCTCCTTCATCTGGCGTAAACACCTTCATCTGAACACCAAGTTCACCCGCACTCTTTAACTGGGTTTTCAATTTTTTCATCTCAATAGGTAAGTATAGGAGAAGCATTACAGTAAGTTTTGGGTCTATGGGTGTATGGTAGCCAATTTCATGTGCCAATTCTGGCATAGCATCACCATCATCAATAAGGAATAAATGATTGTAAGTTTCAACAAATCCTGCTACTGTTTTTGGATTAACCCACCCATTCCCTTGAGGGGTGGGAAACAACACTGTATCCCTATTACTCCAAGAATTAGCATTGATATTTCCTAAATACTGAATACGGCCATCTCTATTACAATAGACATCAGCAGAATCGGCACCATCCCAAAAAGCATAATCAAAACAGATTCGTGGCAGAAGTTCTGACATCCCAATAGCCGCCATACTCCCAGAACAAATTATGAAGAAACAATTTTTATTTTTCTGATTGTTTGGAGTGTTATCATCCCACCCACCGCCTTTCATTCCACGATTTGCCATATTCATTATGCTGTGGGACAGATACTTAAAGTTTTGCGTGAGCCTTGGACGATACACGATGAGGATTCTCCTCTCGCCGGATGGGGTGAATGTGGCTCGCCACAGAGGGATAGGTTGCTCCCTTGTGAGGCTTGACGAACCTAAGTAATGAGTGTTGCGTAGCCTGCGAATGGATATGAAACTTTAAGTAGTTGTGTTGCTTAGATAAAAACATGGCTCAATATGTTCGTATTTCTTCAGAGGATATGGATAGTTTTATGAATGCCTTGGGTTTCCGAGAACTATCAAGAGAATCCAGAGGCTTAAGAGTCAAAGAAAAAGTTTATGAAAGACCTTTTGATGAAGGAAGAATCAGAGTTTATAGTAGTGTGGAAGATAGTCCTTGGAAAGCATCAGTCAGTAGGAAAAAGGGGCGGGATGCTATCCGAGTCCAATACTGGGTGGATGATACTAAGGTTTTTGGAGCCAAAAGAGTTCATAGAGTAGTCAATTGGCGGCGCAATATGCTCAATAGAGTTTACGAAATTGAAGATATGTTTGGCCATCGGTCAGTGCCCAGAGATAGTTCTGGAGAACCCATGGTAATCAGAACTTCTAAGGAAGGTAAAAAGTTTTGGGGAAGTCGTAACTTCCCAAGAAATAAAGATACTCGCCGATTTAATGCCTATATTTCTCGCAGTGGTCATGTAAGACCAAGTATGCCAACAGGACGAAGGAGATTACTTAAGAAATCTTGTTGCTGTGGTGCAAATGAGGTGAATCCTTGTGCCTGCATGAAGAAAGGTGTAATGACTTGTAGGGCAGATGAACCTAAATGTCCTTGTTATGCTGCAAAAACAGAGGTCAAGGAAGCCGTAGTAATTGCTCCTCGTAAACCGACTGGAATTGTGGATGCTGTAATGATGAATCATGCTATGCTGGAAGAAGCCCAACTTCAAGAAATGCTTAACTATTTAGAAAACATGGTTCAATTAGGACTCCTTAATGAAGAGGAAGTCATGAAAGAACTTTACAAAACTTTTGGTTCAGAATACTATTTTGATGGAAATCTGGAAGATATTGTCATGGATGAGTATCTGGAAGATGAAGATTATGATGATGCCGAGATTTATGCTCGTAATGCTATGAAGAAACTCAATGCAGAAACTTTTCACCAAAGACAAAAAGGAACTTGTGTAGCCTGCGGAGGAAAGTTTTCATGGAATCAAGAAAGATGTTTAGATTGTGGTTCAGGTGCGAACTTATGGTCTTTTGATACAGAAACTTTTGGTGTGGAAGCATGGGATTTAGACATTACAACTAAGTTTTGGTTTTGTGCTGCGTGTAATGACCGCTATGAGAACCAAAGTGATGCAGAAGAATGTTGTTTGGAATCATCATACTTAGATGAACGAGGCTACTGGAGAATAAGTCACGCAGAAGAAGATGAAAAACATTGTGAGATTTGTAATGTTGGTTCACCAGAGGTAGTGGTATTTCAATGCGAGCCACCAGATGGTTGTCTTGACTATTTTTGCACAGACCATTACAATTTTTCTGACGATGGGTGCCTCAAATGTAACCCAGTAACCCCAGATGGACAAAATCAAGAAGAGTTCTTCCGAGATAAGTTTTATGAATCCGAAAGAATGGCTCAAGAGGCTTCGGATTATCCCTTGAATCATTTAGGTTTTTGGTTTAACATGGCTGATGAATCCTATGGCGGCGACATTAGAGATATGTTAGAGAAACCATGGAACTGGCGACAAGAAATGACTCGCTATTTATTTGAAGGTGGGTTTGAAGGCGTTATCTATGGGGATGATGAAGATTTGTTCGCATTAGGTTTTGATTCCTCTTATCCACCCTACTTAACTTTGAAAGAACTGGGTGAACTCTATGATTGGATGCCTACATATGAAGATTACAAAGGATATGTCCATAATTACTATCGTGCCGAATATGAAGAAGTAACTAATTCGCCATTGGGTATTATTGTTAAAGATGCAGACGGGAAAACTTATGTTTTAGTTCCTGAAGATTTAGCCCAGATTATCTTTGAACGCAGCAAATATGTATTAGATGCCGAATGGCGAAAAGATGAATTGTTATATCCTGATGAACTTAACCTTGGTATGATACCAGTGGGTGGAACTACTGGTGAAAAACTTTATGTGGCAACACGAAACGAAGGTGAAGAAATTATTACCTATGTAGTTAAAGAAGAAACCATTGATAATGAAAAACTTTATAGGATTTTAGTCGTCATTGAAATGGATGGTCATGAAACTATGATGATAGTTGCCAATACGCTAAATCAAGGTGTTCCCAATGAATGAATCTGACATCTGTAATTATTGTGGTAAAGTGGTATTTACTTTACCTTACATAAGAAAAGTTGATGACATCAAAATAAAACTTTGTAATAATTGTTCTGATTATTTAGAAGATACTAATGAAATAGTC
>Ga0208766_1002121_pt1 | contig 10365 bp, 6 predicted proteins | sample ETN01SmetaG_3_FD_185792 | JGI IMG/M metagenome (GOLD analysis project Ga0208766, IMG submission 185792) | Marine microbial and viral communities from oxygen minimum zone, Eastern Pacific Ocean - ETNP2014F12-01SV263 (SPAdes) (version 2) | ecosystem: Environmental > Aquatic > Marine > Oceanic ...
TCAGTTGTTCCTGCATCAATACAAGGTGAATCTAACTGCAAACCGTAATCTTCAGTTTCAATATCAATGAAAAGAGGATCAGCGCTTAGATTTTGGTCACCATCCCATCCTGCGTCATCTATATTGCTGTAATACATACTGACATCACCATCATATACTGTTACAGAACTAGTTCCTTCAACATCTGAGTTACCCCAAATAATAGAATTGGTAATAGTGGTATTTCCATTACCCCAGTTAGCAACTCCCCCATCTGTGCCGGCTGTGTTTCCTGCTATTGTGCTATTAATGATATGTACATTAGCCCCTTGCACAGAAACACCACCTGACCAAGCATCAGAATCATTATTTATAATCACCGAATTTCTTATTACGCCTCCTGAAGCATTCTTGTAGTAAACCCCTGCACCCTCAGAGCTACATACGTTATCCTTTATTATTGAGTTCTCGATAATCGGATAAGATTGATTATTATAAGCAAATACACCACCACCTTGAGGAGAACCATTGTCTTTTATGATACAATTATTTAATGTTGGAGTTGAGTTTTCCATGTGTACCCCACCACCAGCATCTCCACCGTAGTTTCCACTTATTTCAACATTATTTAGAACTGGATCTGCGCCACCAAAAAATGACATTCCTCCACCATAATATCCTTCATTTCCGCTAATGACACCACCATTGATGGTAAAACCTGGAAATCCTGCAGTATTATTGAAAGAACTTCCCATATGAAATAATCCACCGCCCATGGTAACACCTATATTATTTGTTAGTGTTAGGTCAGTAATCTGCACGCCTGAAGCTACAGACATAATTCCACCACCATTTCCTACGTTCCAGTATGTTGGGTTACCCCAGTTTCGATTTTCAGATACAACCAAACCTGTAAATTCAACATTAGAGACATAAATAAAAACACCACCTCCATGAAAGGTTGATTGATTATTTCGAACTTCTATATTAGATAATACCGGACCATCAACCAGAAAGAAAGAAATACCACCACCATTATGAGACCAATTGTTTTCTAAGATTATATTTTCAATCACTGGCGTACTAGTTTGTGGAGGCAGAGTGATGTCAAATAAATTATTGGAGCTTACTAAAAGTCCACCACCGCCTCTACAACCGTGTCCCTCAGTATAACCATTTGTTAGTGTAAAATTTTTGAGTGTTACTGTCTCTACCTCTTGTATAATTACAACGGCAGCCTCATTTTGAGCATCCGCGTCTGCATCTAGAATCGTTGTCTCACTATCTTCACCAATTAGGTGTACATTGTTAGGCAAATTAATTGGAAAGATTTCACCAGTTAAATCTGGAGAGTAGGTCCCGGCAGCTACATATACCGTAGTAGGATCACCAACAGCCTTAACGAATGATAGGGCATGTGAAATCGTTGCAAAGGGTGCTGATTCGGTACCACTATTACTATTATCACCATCCGTTGCCACATAAAAAGCATTTTCCTCGATGCATCCACCACTAACTCCATCTTGGACATAGTCTGCTACACCTTCCGCTGAATTAAGAACATACTCATTTACAGTATTAGTTCCGCAGTCAACATTCTCAAATACACTATTACTAACATCTATTGACCCTTCATATCCGTATGAGTAAAAACCTTGTCCATTTCCACTGGTATTTCCCTCAAAATAATTGTTTTGAATGTCCATTATACCAGGGACTGTTCTACTTGCGCTACTGCTGCTACTTGGTGCGCTTTCTCTATCCTCATCAAACTCAACCTCCGCGTCCTCATAGTGAGCAATCGCACCACCATTTTTAGATCCTTTTCTACCCCTTTCATTTTCAGGAGTTAGGCCATTATTGATGAAACGATTATAGTTTATGGTTGGATAGGCATCATAAATCAGAACTCCACCTCCTGTTAGTTCACTGCGGTATAAATTATCACCTTCACTACAGTCTAGGATCAACATATTGGTTCCAACACCTCCCTCAAATGTAAACCCTTTGATTATTGGTTGGACATCACCATCTCTAACGGTTAAACAGCTTCTTTTTTTTGGATTGTTCAATACTGAACCATTAATGATTGTTTGCTTTATAATCTGATTTTCATGCCAATCTTCTGATCCTACAACTTCTACCTCGAAGTCTACTGTGCTTAGCAGGGTGATTTCTTTATTAATCATCAAATTTTCATAGTATGTGCCCTCTGCTACTAGCACCGTATCTCCTTCTGCGGCCTGATTAATACCAGTCTGAACAGATGCATACGCGGGTACATTGATTACTGTAGCGTTTAATAAAGAAAAAAGAATTAAAACCGTCGATATGATATGCTTCATCAATACTCCATATTTAATATTTAATTAGCAGATTATTAGAGTCGTATTTTAATATATTTTAGAAAAGTAGTCTAGTATGTTTATTAAGATATATACCCTTATTAAAATTACTAACTATTTTTCCAGCTACTTACAATCTCTTTATGCAGTTTTGTTTTTAAAAATTTATTTCTGTCTTTTTTGTTTTTTATATTTTTCGATTGAGTTTTGAGCTCTAAGTATGCACTCTCTAGGTATTCACTCGCCTGGTCTTGATCATTGAGTATGACGAAAGCCTTGTAGGCTGCCCAGTTAGTCAAAATATTATCATATGGGTACGGGTCTTCTTCAGCGATAATGCTGTTAAACTCCGCTAGAGCTTCCTTCGATGATTTTTCATCTTTCTGTTTTTTGTATGACACTATCAAAAATGGAAGAATTGATAAATGTATCCTGGTGTCATTGTAGGAGTCATAGCACTCCTCTAAATACCATATACTACTGTCGTGATTAGCAAGGTAAAAATGGGACATGCCGATAAATCTATTATTTTTTTGAATATTATCATCCGTATCAACAATACTAGAGGAGATTCTAAAGTCAGTGATAGCATCCGTATAGTTCTGATCGTAGAAATATGTTTTCCCTCTATTGTAAAGCGATGACCCCTGACCCTTTTTATCATTCAACTTTTCTTTTAATATTATGCTCTCATTAAACTTCTCTATTGAGCTAGCGTAGTCGCCCATGTCAAAATAAACTTCTCCTAGATTATTGAGTGTTTTTCCCATGTTACGAATGTCTTTTAGTTCTGTTTTGATCTCTAAACTTTGCCCATAATATTCAATTGCGTTACTAAAGTCTTTATCGTTGTAGTACCATATACCAATGTTATTCATGTATTTTGACATTTTTAGCTTATCATCAAACTCCTCCACCAGCGTTAATGCCTGGAGCCAGTTTTTTAGTGCATTGTCCTTATCCTGAGTTCTGTAATTTAATATTGCCATGCTATTTAATGTTTTCGCCATAGATTTTTTATCGTTCATCACAGTCGATATTGACAGTGACTCACTGAACCTATCAAGTGCACCATCATAATCACGATTCTTCCTTAAAAGAGTCCCTTGCTTTCTTAGTGACTCTGCTATCCCTGCGTTATCTTGCAGAGATTTACTTTTTGATAGTGCTCTTTCAAAGTAGACTGACGCTTTATCATAATCATCTAGCTCAAAAAGCATCTGACCTAAGTATAAAGTAGCCATCACAATGTTATCATCCTTTTTCACCACATCTTTCATGAGATCTATAGCCTTAATATTGTCCTCATTATTATCACTGAGTGCGTACAAGCTTTTAGATTTCAGATATAGCTCATATGCCTCTGGGTCATATTCCACTCTTTCAAAGCCATCGAGAACATCAATGTCTAGCTCTTTTACTATGTTATCAACTAATACACCTGTGATTGATTGTAGGTTTTGACTTTCAATAAACCACTTATTTGAGAATATATCTTTCTGATAGTATGCATCGTACAGCCTACATCTAAGGTGGTAACCATTCTCATCAGGCTTGATGCTACTCTTAAAGACATAATCTACTCCAATCTTATTGGCTAAATCTTCGATGCTCAGATCACTATTCTTGTGCTTTCTAACTGAAGATGACTCTTTGACATTTAACAAGCCCTGTGATGAACTAGATAAATCAAAAATGAGATCTTCAGTTATAGTTTCTAGGTAGCTCAGGTTATCATTCGATGAGCTATTTACGTCCATGTATAGAACTGCGATAGACTCAACACCATCATCTTCCTGAAAAACAAATAAATATAATAGGATTGGGATTATTAATCCTGCAGCTATTCCAGCATAGAGTTTTGTCTTACTTGTTTCTAGTTTCGCTGAAACATCAGAGAGCTTTGTCTCTGGAAGACCATGTGAGGTAATGCAATATACTTTTACCTCTTGGCCAACACCTTTTAGTTTTGGCTTTCCTACAAATTTTGTATCATAGCCTGACTCTCTAACAAGAGCATCATTAACCTTATTAGATATTGCTATACCCCCAGGTGCGGCAAATGGCTCAATTCTAGCCGCGATATTTACATCATCTCCTATAACATCATTTTCGGTGAAGAGTATTTCACCCTGATGAATACCAATCCTTAGATCTAAATGGTCAATCTTATTAGCGGCCTCTTGAATCTTTATAGTGCAGTTAACTGCCTCCGTTACCGTATTAAAAGTAAGAAGAAGACCATCGCCCATTTCTTTTACCCATTCACCATTGTGACTATCAACAAGTGGTTTTAATAAATTTCTCTGCTCTGTTAACAGGCTCGATGCTTTTGACTGATCTTCAGCAGTTAGCTTTGTAAAACCAACAATATCGGTAAAAACAATTGCCGCGAGCTTTCGTTTATGTTCGCTCATATTAAATAAAATCTAATACTATATGAATAAACAAGAAACCCTACAATGATATATTAGTATGTTAAAAAAGCTGAACTAGGAATTAGTTATATTATTTATAATGATTAATAAATCGAAAATATTTGTTGAACCATCAAAGTTTAAATCTGAATAATATAAATCAAAACCAAAGCCATCATTGTTAATGATAATAGATAAAATATTTGAAATATCATTAATATTAACTGTTCCATCGTTATTTATATCTCCTAATTGATACGGATATAAAACATCAAATAAAAATGAATATGCGTCATTTTTGATGATATCAAAATACTCATTTGGTCCATCTGCCCAGGTCCCATTTGATGTCCCCCAATATTCATGTAATAGACCTTCTTCAGCATATAGTCTATTTTCAATGTTAAGTTCGTTTAAACGATCATGAATAAGATTTGAACCATAAACAAACGGTAAAAATATATCTATCGTAAATGGATAACCTGAATTAAAGGGGACCACAGCATCAGACGTCCCGTGGAACATAATTGTAGGAATAGTATTGTCTTCATCAATCCAGCCCAAATCACCTATCGCACCCCAACAACTTATAACTGCATTGGGCTTACTATCATGTTGATAATCATTTCCTTCACAATCGATACAGCCTAGGTCTGGGTCTCCGCCGCCTCCAAAAGTTGACTCTGGTCTTTCATCATCTTCTGTAAAATTTAAATGAAGCCCAATAAAGGAACCGGCACTTGAACCCCAAATAAATATTTTTTCATTATCAATACCATAATCTGAATGATACTCTTTCAGATACCTAATAGCTGCGCTTGCATCTTGCACACCACGGTAAACGGCTCTTTCACCACTGTAACTACTTAATACATTTAATCCAAGTCTATATGTAACACTAACAGCTACATATCCCATTTTCGCTGACGCAATTGATAAAGCCACCATATCATCGACCTCATTATCGCCAGAAAAAAAAGCACCTGAATGCAAAAAAATAATTACAGGTCTATTAGTCACTGTATCGCCAGCAGGTTCATAAATATCCATAGTGAGATCAGTATCTATAGTGTTCCATTCAAATACAAATATAAAAGGTAAATCAGGCGCATTACCATATACTACATCTTCGGTTTTTGTCACCTCATCAAATAGTTCATGTCTATATCGCATTTGAGATTGCACAAATGATAAAACAAAAATAAGTGTAAGTATAATTATGGATAGATATTTTTTCATAATAATCAAATCTACAAATAATTAGCTAAACATATCCTTAGAGCACAAACAAAAAACCCCACTAAAGTGGGGTCTAATGTCTTTAATAGATAATAAAATAACTAACTAGTTATTTTTGTTTGTTCATCAAGTACATCGTAGGCTTTAGATGTAATATTAACAAAACTAGGATTGCTGCCTAACACCTCATCATAAAACTGACTACTGAGGTAGTCCTCCATTGCCTGTCTATTTTCCCAAGTATAAACACCACCATAAATATTATTCTCTTCATCAGAAAGCCATACTTTTGAAATCAAGCCGTTCAATGCCTTAAAAGCTGGTGCTACATCAACGGTCGCTCCTAGATAATCTTGGTGACCAATTCCCTCTAGATTAAAATTAACTACTTGAATTACCATATAAACTCCTTTCGTATTTATAGTAAATATAATACATATATAACCAAAATACTGAGTTTGCGTTATACCCTGACCCTTGATTATATAATGAAATTTTATTCTAAATTTAATGTACCATTTGGGATCTTTTTAACGTAGCTGTCTACGACCTTAACCGTAGAAATCAACATTTTTGACCCCTCTGGTATATCTGCAAATTTTTCGGGTTTATCTTATTCTGATATTCTTTTTTATTATCTCTTTTTTCAACCCAAGATTTTGCCTTGGATATCTATTAAGATTTATTCTTCTTCGTCTTCAGAAACAATCGTTTTATTTTTATCAAATTCCTGGACAATACTTAGATCAAGGATTGAACCAATAAAAACAAATGATGCTATTGTCTTGTAGTCATAGTAAAGAAGCAGTGCGGCAGCGCCTATTAACCAAAAAAACCTATATCTCAATATATTTTTTAATAGCTTAAGCATGATATAATCTACAAAATTTTAATAAGCTATATTTGTATTAAAGTTAATGATTATTTAAGCAGTACCATCTTCCTGGTCTGGTTAAAACTACCTACTTGAATTGTGTAAAAATATAATCCTGCCGAGACTTGCTTATTTCTATCATCAGTGGCATTCCATTGAATCGATTTATATCCAGCTGTTTGAGAGCTATTTACAAGCGTTTTAACTATCCTTCCCATCATATCATAGATAGTGATATTAACTAAACCATCATTTGGTAGATTATATCTTAAAGATGTGATTGGATTGAACGGATTAGGGTAGTTTTGGTGCAGTATAAATTGATTCGGCACATTAATAGAGCTTGAGACTTTGAGTTCCAGACCATCATAATCTTCACATTCATCTAAGTCAGTACCTAATCTGTACCAATTAGACTGCTGACTGTTAAAATCAATGACATTACCATCACACAAAAAAGTAACTTCTTCTTCAAAAATACTTCCAAAATATAGATCAATAATCAAGGTGTCGTTTATGAAAGTATATGGATTTTGTATTGGTAATGAAGCTGTGCTATCTAAAGAATTCCAATAAGTTGTATCACAAACATCTGCATCACAGTAGTATGTCAATCTTACGTCCCCATTAAACTCATACATGGTATTGGGATACATCTCTAATATCCACCGGTCTTCAATTGAAAAAGAAAATAAATCGTTACAGCTTGACGTATCCTGATTACCCAACTCTTCGTCATTAAAACAACCTGGATATGGTGAACAGAATCTATTATCAGAAAAATCAACAAAATACATATCACAAAACTGCTCGCTAATATTACCAGTCAATTGATTATTCGATAAATTTACATAGTACAATTCAGATATATCGTCCATCCCTGGTGGAATGATACCAGTTAATAAATTATTGCTGATATCTATAGTTTCAAGATTAACTAAACCAGAAACTTCTAATGGTATCTGACCAGAAATTTGATTATTGCTAAGTGAAAGACTAACTAAAGATGAAGTGTTCATAAGACTTATCGGTATTTCTCCAGTTAATTGATTTCCGCTTAATATTATATAAATCAAATTTTCTAATTGTCCAATCTCAGAGGGCACCTCTCCACTTAAATTGTTATTATCAAGCCTTATATATTGCAAGTTTTCTAAGTTGCCAATCTCTGGTGGTATGGAACCAGTAAGATGGCTATCAATGTTTAAAGAATCTGGCAGGTCATGATCATTATCATAAACCTGTATTGAAATTAAATTACTAAGATCACCTAAAGAAGCAGGCAGTGTTCCATAGACCCCACAATCCGATATATGGATATAGTTTAAATTAGATAGCTCACCAATATTTGAAGGAAATTCTCCTAAATTAATGTAGGAAAAGTTTAACTCATTTGTTTCTTCTATTGAAAAACACCCAGAAGGCATACACCCATCAGGTGTGATAGAGCCTCCTGTAATATCATTGCAATTCCCCCAACCAAGATCTATCTCACCATTTTCACAAACCAATTCAGGCTCTGATAAACATTCATTCAATACGTAGTGCATCCATTCAGTGTCAATCTCATTATTAGCGTATCGCAGAATTCCTTCTTGGTCAACAATAAAATCCCTTGGATAAGGAGAGCCATCATTGGGTAAATAATAATCGTTATAAGTATCTCCACCCTGAACTCCACCAGGGCTACCAGGGTCAAATAAGATAGGAAATGTCAGACTGTTCTCTTCAATGAAATTATTGATTTGATTTTGATTTGATGTGTTAATAATGCCCACTACGATGACCTCATCCTGAGGGTAAGTTTGCCAAATTGTTGTTTCCATGTCCGATAACTCCGGACTACACACCGGTCAGTTAGGAGCAAAAAAAGCAATAACAACAACTTTTCCTAGCTGATCTGAAAGCCTAAATGACCCTTCACCATTAGCTATATAGTCAAGCTCAAAATCAACAGCAGGTTCCCCAATATTCGCTCCATCAATGTTGCCATTGGTTTCACACACAACTAGAGGCTGGTCGGAATCATTGGTGTATATTCTATATGCTCCAGCAGAATTAAGATCGCTAGCATTATAAATAATTTCAATGATTTGAGATTGATTTGGCTCTAAATCATTTAACTGATTTACAATTTCAAAGTGGTTATTCGTAGTATAATTATCTTGAACAGTCAAAGTAGAATTACCATTATTTATGACCTCCAATGATAAAGAAAAAGATTCACCTTCATTCACGTACGGGTAATTAAGCTCTAAAGTATTCAGATCAATGTCTGCACCGCTGACCTCACCAAATTCAAATGCTTGAACAGATGCCCATTCAGCAGAGTAGATATAACTATCTTTGGTAGCAATCGCCATGGTTCGATTACCTGTATTTTTATATCCCACTCTATTTAGTGAACTTCCATCCCATTCTAAAATATCTACATCATCCCAATCTGAAACAGCTAATTTATTTTCAAAGGGTGAAATTCTATTTGCCAATGTATTTGTATTATAATTATCTAAAAACGTTGGACTCTCAGGATTGGAAATATCATAGATATCTACTCCATCTGATCCAAGTGCAACGTACATAAAAGATTGTGATAGCGCAATATCCTTAACCGCATTTGATGTTTCAATCTGATTGATAAAAACAGGATTAGAACTATTACTTATATTATAAATCTTTACTAACTGTTCATCTTCAATATATGCGTATCCATCTTTAAGACGTACTCCCCATGCATTAGTAGAAGAAATGGTTGATACTAACTGCAAATTTTGCGGGTTTGAAATATCAAAAAGCAAAACACCATCAACATGTGCGGCTACAGCTAACAGGTTATTATCTGCATCTAAATTTTCAAGAATTAAATTACTGGTACCGCTTACACTGCCTAAACTCTGAGGGTTAGAAGGGTTAGATATATCAACGACATATAATCCATTCTTTGATGTAAAATAAGCGTAATTATCATATGCTTCTACGCAGTTTGCTTTTCCATTTTGTCCGAGTGTAAAATGATCAATATGATTTAATTGCCCACCATTTGAAATATCATAAAACTCAATGCCCTGCACCATCGCAGAAATGATTAGAGTATTTTCATATACTTCAGCATCAAGGATGTGATTAGCCTGAGGGTCATGATAATCAGTTATTGTTAAATTAAGAGCGAAGATGCTACGAACGAATAGAACGATTGCTAGATATTTCTTCATAATGACCATTTTTTAAAAATAATTACTCTATTATTTGAGCAACACCATCTTTCTTGACTCTCTGTACTGACCTGCTTGGATAATATATATATACATACCCGCAGACACTGATTGGCCTAAATTATTGGTTCCATCCCAGGTTATTGACCTGTATCCCGCTACCTGATTTTCTCCAATTAAGGACTTTACCTTACGGCCCGTAACATCATATATATTAATACTTACAAATTCATTTTTAGGTATACCATAACGTATTTTTGTAATTGGGTTAAAAGGATTAGGGTGGTTTTGGCTTATAT
>Ga0208766_1002122_pt1 | contig 10355 bp, 8 predicted proteins | sample ETN01SmetaG_3_FD_185792 | JGI IMG/M metagenome (GOLD analysis project Ga0208766, IMG submission 185792) | Marine microbial and viral communities from oxygen minimum zone, Eastern Pacific Ocean - ETNP2014F12-01SV263 (SPAdes) (version 2) | ecosystem: Environmental > Aquatic > Marine > Oceanic ...
GTAGATCAGTTTTTAAGAGTCCTTCCAGGTTCATGTGCATTTACGGACAAATATCCCAGAACCCCATTGTTGAAGAAATACAATTCTTTGGATCTTTCACAAAACTTTTAAAGCCAGGGTTTTTGGGTTGACCTTTTGAGTCGATTCAAGGAAATTCCGTTCATTATTACAAACGTTGTACTGAATATAGAACAAATGACTGCACTGGTGCCCTCAATAGACAGGGCATTCAAAATTCTTGAATGCTACAAGGGTCATGATCATTCTGAATTCGGAGTATCCGAACTGAGCCGACGACTTGAGTTGAACAAGAGTTCGGTACATTCGATCCTTCATACTCTGAGCAGCAACCGGATTTTGGAAAAGAATCCCCAGACCCAGAAATTCAAACTGGGCAAAGGGCTAAGGGAATTTGCGATCATTGCTCAAGGGAAACAGGATCTGTTGGGGATCGCTAAGCCGCATTTGATTCAACTGGCAGAAAACAGCAAATGTACGGTTTTCCTGGGACGTTTTGATGGAAGCAGAATCAAGGTTCTGGAAAAGGCCGAGCCTGGAGATGGATTGAACATCTCGGTTTCAGTGGGACAACGAATTCCTTTCGATGCTGGATGTCTGGGACGCGTCTGCCTGGCCTGGCTGGAAAAGAAGCAACTCACGAAACTGCTCCAATCCCGCTCACTGTCAGATTACACGCCTCAATCGATAACGGATCCAGGAGCATTCCGGAAGGCACTATCGAAAACCAGGAAACTCGGCTACGCGTTAGACAGCCAGGAGGAATATCTGAAGGGAGTATGGGCTTGTTCCGTCCCGGTTTTTGATGCTTCTGGAATTTCAGCGGCAATGACCCTGATCAGTTTTTCAGGAAGAATCGATCAAACAGTTACGGAACGGATATTGGAAAAGGCTTTGCAAAAAGGAAACTACCTATCAGGTCTGCTTGGAGCGAAGGCAGATCTGGAAGATTAAATGGGATCAGTGAGAAAGACATGGAGATAAAATGACTTTTTTTGATCCGAAGCTGGAGTGCATGTCAACGAAGGAGCTTGAGGTGCATCAAGAGGTCCGTCTGGCTTCCATGTTTGAAAAACTCGTAGGTCGGAACCGCTTCTACACCGAAAAGATCCAGGGGGCAGGTTTATCCTTTAGCGATTTGAAGACTCGTGAAGATCTGAAGAAGGTTCCATTCACAACCAAATCCGAACTGATGAAGGCACAGGAGGATTCTCCGCCTTTTGGTACCAACCTCACTTTTCCTGAATCGGACTACACACGTTTTCACCAGACTTCCGGAACCACCGGGACACCGCTTCGGGTTCTGGATACCGAGGAAAGCTGGCAATGGTGGGGACACTGCTGGGGTTTTGTGCTCGCAGGTGCAGGGTTAACTGCCAAGGACCGGCTTTTTGTACCATTTTCTTTTGGCCCCTTCATTGGCTTCTGGGCTGCAGTTGAAGGATCCCGTGAGATTTCAGCTTTGATGATTCCTGGAGGGGGTCGTGACTCGTTGCAGCGTCTGCAATTGATGAAGGAACTAGGTGCAACAGCCATGTGCTGTACGCCAACCTATGCTCTCAGGCTTGCAGAAGTGGCACGAGAGGAAAATTTCGATCTTGAAGAAATTCCTCTGAAAGTAGCAGTCCATGCAGGGGAGCCTGGTGCGAATGTGCCTGCTACCAAGTCGCGGATTGAAAATACCTGGGGCATCAAGTGCTATGATCATGCTGGCGCCTCGGAGATTGGTGCGCACAGTTTCGAATGTGAAGAACAACCTGGGGGGATCCATGTCAACGAGAGTGAATTCATTGTCGAAGTGATTGACCCCAAAACCATGGCACCCTGCGCCGAAGGAGAGGAGGGGGAACTGGTTCTGACGAATCTAGGCCGTCCTGGATTTCCAGTTTTGCGTTACCGGACCGGAGATCTGGTACGTCTTGATCGCTCACCTTGTCCATGCGCGCGGACCTTCGCACGTTTTGAAGGAGGTGTGTTGGGCAGAGCAGATGACATGGTGGTCATCCGGGGAGTCAACATCTATCCGAGTGCCGTGGAAAACCTGGTAAGGCGCTGTGAATCGGTGGAAGAATTCCGGATTCAGGTTTCCAAAGTGAGGGAGATGGCAAATCTGGAAATTGAGATTGAACTCCGTCCGGATGCAGATTCGGAAACTTCCAAGGAAATGGTTTTGAGCGAAGTCAGCCATGGCCTTGGTTTGAGACCCGAGGTAAAGGTTGTGTCTGGTGGGACTCTGCCTCGTTTTGAATTGAAAGCAAAACGCTTCATCAAACAGGATTGAAACAAAGACAGGAATGAAAAAACTTCTCAAACTGAAGGTCAACGGTGAAGAGCACGAACTCTGGATTTCCGAGCACAAAACGTTGCTTGAAGTCCTCAGGGAGGAGCTCAGGCTGACGGGCACCAAGCATGGTTGTGAACTGGGGGAATGCGGAGCATGCACGGTGCTTGTAGACGGCCAGCCTCTGCTTTCCTGCCTCGTTCTACCGATGGAGGTACAGGAATGCAGCATCGAAACGGTGGAGGGCTTGGCCATAAACGGCAACCCCCATCCCCTTCAGCAGGCGTTTGTGGAACTTGGCGCCGCTCAATGCGGATACTGCACACCAGGGATGCTGATGAGTGCGAAATCCCTCATCGACCATAAAAGCAATCCTGAGCCGCAAAGAATTCGTGAAGCCCTGGCGGGGAACCTTTGCCGCTGTACGGGCTACGCAAAGATCATCGAAGCCGTTGGGAAGGCTGCTTCTGTTTCCCAAACTCCAACAGATACAAACAATGGGTGACACAAAGCAGCTGAAGGTGGTCGGGCAAAGAGGGTCATTGGTCGGCAGCATGAGCAAGGTCAGGGGAGAAACATGTTATGCAGACGATCTGTTTCTTCCACGGATGCTTTACTGTCGCATTCTCCGCAGCACCCACCCCCATGCGCTGATTCGGAAAATCGATACCGCTCCAGCATTGAAACGAAAGGGAGTGGTTGCCGTCATCACCGGGAAGGACCTTCCGATACCCTATGGCATCCTGCCGGTCAGTCAGGATGAGGAGGCCCTCTGCGTCGAAAAGGTACGGATGGTGGGAGACCCTGTCGCGGCGGTGGCAGCTCTGGATGAAGAAACAGCCGAGGCCGCGCTGGATGACATCCAGGTGGAGTATGAACCTTTGCCTTCGGTGATGTCTGTCGAAGAAGGATTGGCGGAAACAGAAGCCCAGATTCATGAATATGCGGACCGCGGCAACATCCACAAGTTCGTCTCCCTCGAATTTGGAGAGATGGAAGAAGGTTTTGCCGAGGCGGATCATATCCGGGAGGACATCTTCCATTATGAGGGGAATACCCACATGCCCATGGAGCAGCATGCTGCAATGGCAAAATATGGTGCCGATGGCCGGGTGACTTTGTGGTCCTCCACCCAAACTCCCCATTATGTTCACCGCGCCCTGGCCAAGGTTCTGGAACTTCCTGCCAGCAGGATCCGTGTTATTGCATGTCCAGTGGGCGGAGGTTTTGGAGGCAAGACCGATCCGTTTCCCCATGAAGCCGTGGTCTGCAAACTGGCGATGATTACCGGCAGGCCAGTCAAGGTCACACTCACCCGGGAAGAGGTGTTCTACTGTCACCGTGGACGGCATCCGGTGCTGATGTGGGTCCGGACCGGCATGAAACGTGATGGAAGTATCACCGCCATGCATTTCCGATCCTACCTGGACGGAGGATCCTACGGAAGTTACGGAGTGGCGAGCACCTACTACACGGGAGCTTTGCAAACGGTGACCTACCCGATTGCCAACTACAAATTCGAGGGTCTGCGTGTCTTCACCAATAAACCTCCCTGTGGCCCCAAAAGAGGCCATGGGACCCCTCAACCGCGTTTTGCCCTGGAAGTCCAGCTCGATAAATTTGCTGAAGATCTTGGACTCGACCCTGCAGACCTGCGCCTGCGTCACCTGATGCAGCCCAACACCCAGGCCATCAATCATCTCCATGTCACCACCATGGGTCTCAAGCAATGCATCGAAAAAGTCTCCGAAGCCGCTTCTTTTACTAAAAAATATCGTGGGCTTCCGGAGGGCAGGGGAGTCGGCATCGCCAGCAGCGCCTACCTGACCGGAGCAGGGCTGCCAATCTATTGGAACAAGATGCCTCATTCCGGAGTACAGATAAAAATCGACCGGGGTGGAGGGGTCACCGTCTTCTGTGGTAGCACCGACATCGGGCAGGGGTCGGATTCGGTTTTGGCCACCATTGTTGCAGAAGAACTGGGAATTGATCCCGTTCAGGTGATCGTGGTCACAGCAGATACCGATTTGACACCGGTGGATCTGGGCAGTTATTCCAGCCGGGTGACGTTGATGACAGGAAACGCAGCCATCGAAGCCGTTCGGCCACTGAAGGAAAAGCTGTATGCTGCGGTGGCAGAAGTTCTTCAATGTGATCCGGAATCTTTGAACCTTTTGGAAGGAAAGGTCGTTTCCACAAAAGGGAAAAAACAGGAGGTGCCCTTCAACGATGCCGTCCAATGGGCCGAAGCGAAATTCGGTACCCTTGGTTCGGTAGGAAGTTATAAACCTCCTCGACGGGGAGGCAAATTCAAGGGAGCCGGAGTAGGCCCCTCACCCAATTACAGTTACTCCGCATGTGTGGCCGAAGTGGAATGTGATCCGGAAACCGGAATCTATCAGGTGCTCAAACTCTGGCTGGCGCATGACGTAGGACGTTCCATCAATCCGGTTCAGGTCATGGGGCAGGTGGAAGGCAGCGCCTACATGGGACTTGGAGAAGTGATGATGGAAGAGCAGGTTTTCCGCAGAGGATTGCACAAGATTCCATCCCTTTTGGATTATAAAAGTCCGACCACCCTCGATATGCCCGAAATGGAGATTTTTCTTGTTGAAACAGATGACCCGAATGGCCCTTATGGAGCCAAGGAAGCCGGACAGGGGCCACTGCTCCCGATCATGCCTGCAGTCGCCAACGCCATTTATGATGCTGTTGGGGTGAGGATCGATGAAGTTCCGGTGCTTCCGGAAAAAATCTTCAAGGGTTTGCAGAATCAGAAATCCAAAAAATCTTCACGAATTGGACCCGGAAAGATACCCGAGGTGGAATTTCCTGAGCCGATCCGGGTTGAACGTCCTGAAACCTCCCAAAGTCTTTCTTAGCATGCTTCGTTTACCGCCCTTTGAATACCTGAAACCTGAAACGTTAGCCCATGCTCTCGAAATGAAGCTTCGTTATGGGGAAGACGCAATGTTTACTGCAGGGGGGACGGATCTTTATCCCAACATGAAACGACGTCAGTTCGAACCTCGCTTTCTGATTGCTTTAACGGGGATCCAGGAAATGAAGCAGATAGAAATGAACCAAGGCATGCGTATTGGAGCCGGGGTTTCGCTGGACTCGGTTGCCTCACATTCCCTGATCCAAACAAATTACCCCGCCCTTGCCACTGCGGCAGGGCATGTTTCTTCTCCTCAACTGCGAAAGATGGGAACCCTCGGAGGCAATCTCTGTGTGGACACACGATGCACTTATTACAACCAGAATTACCCCTGGCGTAAATCTCTTGGATTCTGCATGAAAAAGGATGGTGACGTCTGCTGGGTGGCGCGGAGCAGTCCAAAATGCCTGGCGGTCTCCTCTTCCGACTGTGCTCCTGTGATGATTGCCCTTGATGCAGAATTCACTCTTTTTGGAAACGATGGAGAGAGAACCATCAAAGCCGAGGAATTCTATCAAGATGATGGAATCCATTACCTCAACAAAAATCCGGACGAAATCCTGATTTCAGTATTCCTTCCTAATAGAACAGGCTGGGGATCTGTCTACAAGAAACTGCGGAGGCGGGGAACGATCGATTTTCCTGTGCTTGGGACAGCGGCGGCGGCCCGGCTTGATGAAGATGGAATTTGTGTTGAAGCGAGACTGGCCCTTGGAGCGGTTGCCTCGGCTCCGGTTTTGGCTTCCAAGGCCGCAGAGATGCTTATGGGCAAGAGGCCTGAGCCTGAACTGATTGAATCAGCGTCTCAAGAAGCATCAAAACTGGCCAAGCCGATGGACAATACTGACATGAATCTCAGTTACCGCAAGAAAATGGTCAGTGTCTTTGTCTCACGCGCCTTGAAGGACGCGATTGGAATTCAGGGGTAAACTCCTCCCTGCCAAAATTTCTCTCCATCCCCCTTTTCTCTGGAAATCAGTTACTCCTTGAAGATTGAAGAGGCATGTTTTCTTCACGCCACATTTATTTTAGGATGATGCTTTGTTCGATGGAGTCCTTCACCCGCATGATTTCAGTCTTGAGGGGTTGATTTTCAGGACATTCTTCCAAAACCCAGTTAGATGTTTTCAAGACTATCGCCCAATTCGGGTTTTTTGGAATTCGTTTAGGATCCATATAACGCTCAAGCATGTAGGCCCTTGGGGTGCTGCCGTTCATGGTGATGTGCCAGCAGCCGCTTTTTTCTGCGAGTTCGTTTTGGGATTCCCCGGTAGTGAGGCGATAATATTTCACAGAAAGTTGGAGCAAGTTTGTAAGATACTGTCTCAAGGAACCCACTGATTGAATGGGTTCCGAACTTAAGTTCTCATTGTCGGTAGAATTCTTGAGAACTTTCTTATCCATGTTCTCTGAATCTGAAAAGGTGTAAACCCAGTCATCATGATCGGAGAATTCAAGAGGTTTGACGGTTAATTGTTGTAACTGTTGTGATCCGCTTTTGTGAAGAAAGGTTTGAGCTCCGGTATAAGCCTGACTTGGTGGTATAAATGGAGGGAGGAACAAACTTGAGATGTCCTTCTGTTTGATTTCGTTTTCTGCATACCCGAACATCCTTTCGAAAGCACGGTTGATGTAGGAGATGTTCCCTTTTGAATTTGTTACTGCCAGACATGCATCAATGCTGTCCAAAAGCATCTTCATCCGGCCTTTGTCCCGTCTTAAATCCATTTTCTGTTTTTCAAGATCCTCAAGGGATTCCTGAAGCCGATGTTGACGGGAGAGGCTCAATTGACTTTGAACCCTCATCCTGAGTTCCATGCCTACCAAAGGTTTGATGAGGTAGTCATTGGCTCCAAGAGAGAGAGAATGGTGAGAGATTCGTTCCTGTTCATTTGCAGTCACTACCAGGATCGGAAGTTCCAGAGGAGAAAATTCACTTCGGATTTGGCGAATCACGGAATAACCATCCATGTTGGGCATCATCAGGTCCAGAATCAGTAAATCCGGTTCATCCTCACTCAAATGATCCAGAAAATCGTTGCCGTTGGAATAAAGTTTCATCTCCAAAGACATTTCTTCGAGAAATCCTTCGATGATCTCAAGATTGACCGGCTCATCATCGACGATCACCACCTTGGCTTTGTAGGTGAGAGTAGCATTCGTTTCATTGGACTCCTGGGTTGGTTCTTGAACTTCCATCCAAGACGAATCTGATGTTGCTTCAGCCTCCTTTTGCGGTGGTTTTTCGAACGTACTTGGTAATGTGAATCTTAATCTGGTACCCTTTCCGACATCACTTTCAATGGAAAAATCTCCCTGATGCAACTCGATGATGTAGCGTGATAAACTCAGTCCCAGTCCTGTTCCGGGTGCTGTTGTGACATTCGTTCCCCTTTGAAAATCCTCAAGGACCATATTCAGTTCTTCTGCAGGTATCCCCATGCCACTGTCTTCCAGAGAAACTTCAATGAAGGAATCCTTGATTTGGGTTTCCAGAGTGATGTATCCGTTCTGTGTATATTTTATGGCGTTTCCGATCAGATTGAAGAGCACCTGCTGAATACGTTCTTCATCTGCAAAAATTGGAGGAAGTTCCTGAGCCATTTTGACCTTCCAAATCAGGTTTTTCCTTTCTATTTCCGGTTTCAGGGTGGGCATCACATTGTGCAGAATTTCCTCGAAATCTGAAGACTGACAATGGATCTTTAAATTCCCATCACGCATGTGAGTGAAGTCGGTGAGATCTCCAATCAACTGATTCATCCTCCGTCCACTGTGAACCACAAGTTCCAGTTTCCTTACGAAAGAAGGTGCAATCCCTTCTGCTTTTTCCAGGATGTTTTCACAAAGACCAATCATTCCGGATAATGGAGTCCTCAGTTCATGGGAAGTGCGAGCCAGGAACAGATCTTTATTCTTGTCCTGAATCTTGAGCAAATTTGCCATCTCGCGGAATTTCAGTTCTCTCTTTTTGTAGAGAATCAACGACAGGATCAATGGGATGACGGCACGGTAGTTTCCGTCCCATAGATTGAAATCAGGAGGAATGAGTCCCTTGACCGAAAGATTGGTAACGACAACGGTTGAATAAACCAGAATGTAAGCGACAGTAAATTCCTGAAGATGTGGTTTTTTCTTCCATGAATTTAATAAGAGAAAAGTACAATAAAAGTAGGTCAACAAAAAACCTAAAACGGTTAATTGTAAAGGTATCAGATTCAGAGGGATAATTTCAAAGATGTAAAACTCATCGATGATCAAGTAAGCGACGATAAATAATAGTAAAATCAACAGTTCAATTGATCGTGTAATAAAGTGATATGTTTTTTGGGTAATTAGTTTTGTTTCATGCGAAATGATCCTTAAATAGGCAATGGAACTTAGTGACAATTGAAATATAAAGCCTTTGATGTAATTCAATGAATCCAAATGAATGTCAAAAAAAGTATAAAGTCTCTTCTCCAGAAAGACACCAAAAATTCCTGAAAGGATAAGGATTAAAAGCCAGATCTGATTATAATTCTTATTCACTAACGCAGTCATTAATAAAGAAAGGAGAAATAACCCGATCACCAGACCGACTAAAAGGCTGCGAAACAATTTCTTTTGCTCAAACACCGGATTTTCATAAAGGTAAAAACCAAGGAAAAATCCCCCTGTATATTGATCGCTCATGATCAAAATGTTTTTGGTCCCACCATGAATTGGAATCCTGAAGGAATGGTGTTGACTCACCGGGTTATCAATCGAATTCAGGATTTGAAGACTTCCATCCTCTTTGATCCAGTAGGCTTCGAGATCAATCAGATTGAGGGTTTGGAATTCAAGCACCTTCTCATGATCTGATTCTGGAAGTTTTACCGAGAACCAGACATTTCCGAGATCATTCCTCATTTGATTCAGCAATCTTGGTTTCCATGTGTCAAAAGAATCCAATTTTCCAAACATCTCCATAGGACTGCTTTTCTGTTCAGGATCGATATAGAAACGAGAGGGCATTCTGGAATCATGGCTAAGCGTGGATCTTTGGCAGGATCCAAACCCAAGCATGAAAATAATGAGGATCATGTAAAAGAAAAAGTTGCGTGCCTGAAACATCAATGACAATGCGGCCATCCTGAAGGAGGATTTATAATTTGCAGGTACCATCAAATACTTCATTCCACTGAAACAATCAACCATGTATTTCGATTAATATCATCAAAGTTGATGTTCCAGAATTTTCCAATATTCTCCTAGATGAATACTAGAATTTATTTTAAGTTAACAAAAAAATTAAATTCTGGTCTGGGCTATGAATATAATAAAATTCTATGGATTGTTGGGAAATCAGAATGGCATTCAAATGTCATTGACGCAGTCGAAATTGACTCAGTTAAAAAAAAATAAATATGTAAAGATTAAAAATTATATTTATGAAGCAGCAAGCGTCTTTCAAAATAATGGAATATATTATGCTAATTTGAATTATATCAGCAACCCTGATGTTTTTGGAATCGATGTTTCAAAAGTTTTAAATATTTGAATTAAATGATTGCAGATATTTATCAATGGAAATCTCATTTGGAATTGGAATACTAATATTTTTTGTTTCATTGATTGTATTATTTTTAATATTGAAACAATAATTGATTTTTTTATTAATAATGGTTCGAAAGATTGAATCAACTCGAATTCAAATGCAATACAAGCTATGGATTATGAAGATTAGGCTTGATCCTATGAAACAAGTGATGGAAGTTTCATCATTCTTGGAATGCAGTCACTGTGGGATCTAACCTCATGGGAAAGATCAGAAAACCCTTTTCTATTGGAAACAAGGACAACTGATGTTTAAAAATAAACTTCGCCTGAGATTCTCTGCCCTAGGGGCCATCATTCAATCTCAGTCGTTTCAGTGTCATTGTTGATCATAGCATCCAAGGCATTTTATCTGTTTCTTACAACTGAGGTAATAGCCTTCTAGAATTATCTGCACTTGAATCCGAATATTAATGATTAAATTTGTTACAAAGTTCATTTCAATCAAATAAATTGATAATCACATTATCGTTATCATGAAGTTTACCAAGTATTTATTATCATTCTTTTTGATTTATTATTTTTCCGGGTTTA
>Ga0208766_1002125_pt1 | contig 10351 bp, 7 predicted proteins | sample ETN01SmetaG_3_FD_185792 | JGI IMG/M metagenome (GOLD analysis project Ga0208766, IMG submission 185792) | Marine microbial and viral communities from oxygen minimum zone, Eastern Pacific Ocean - ETNP2014F12-01SV263 (SPAdes) (version 2) | ecosystem: Environmental > Aquatic > Marine > Oceanic ...
CTTTATTTTCAGCTTTTAAAAATAGGTCTAAACTTAATTCTGGTTAGATTTTTTATTAATTCTATTTAAATGTAAAAGAGGCTCTGTGTAACCAGAAGGCTGTTCTTTTCCTTTGAAAATTAAATCACAGGCAGTTTTAAATGCTAAAGATTTTTCAAAATTATCACTCATTTTAACATATTTTTTATCTCCCTCATTTTGTTTATCGACAATTTTTGCCATCTCTTTCATAATTTCCATAACTTGAATTTTTGTTGTTATTCTATGATGTATCCAGTTTGCAATATGTTGAGAAGAGATTCTTAAGGTTGCTCTATCTTCCATAAGTCCAATATTATTTATGTCGGGAACTTTTGAACAACCTACCCCTTGATCAATCCATCGCACAACATATCCTAATAAAGTTTGTGCAGAATTTGATATTTCTGAATTAATTTCATCTACAGACCAATTAGGTCTATCAGCTATAGGAATACTTAAAAGGTCATTTAATTTAGCTTGTTTACGACCTATAATTTTTTTTTGTTCATCAAATATATTTATTTGATGATAGTGGAGGGCATGTAATGAGGCAGCTGTAGGAGAAGGTACCCATGCACAGTTTGCTCCAGCTTTTAAATGATTAATTTTATCTTCCATCATCTCTTTCATTTTATCTGGCATAGCCCACATACCTTTTCCAATTTGTGCTTTACCAGAAAAACCACATTTTAGACCAATATCAACATTATTTTTCTCATATGCAGCGATCCATTTTGATGATTTCATATCTCCTTTTTTAATCATTGGTCCTGCTTCCATTGATGTGTGCATTTCATCTCCAGTTCTATCTAAAAAACCGGTATTAATAAAAAAAACTCTATTTTTTAAAGATCGAATACATTCTTTAAGATTAGCCGATGTTCTTCTTTCTTCATCCATGATTCCAATTTTACAAGTATATTTTTTCAATCCAAATAATTCTTCAACTTTAGAAAAAATTAAATCTGTAAATGCAGCTTCTTCAGGGCCATGCATTTTTGGTTTCACTATGTAAATTGAACCTTTTCTAGAATTTTTTTTCTTCTTTAAATCATGTAGTGCAGCAGCTGTTGTTAGAAATGCATCCATAATTCCTTCAGGTACTTCACATCCATCTTTTAAAATAATAGAAGAGTTAGTCATGAGGTGACCAACATTTCTTATTAAAAGTAAACTTCTTCCATGTAATTTTAAACCTTTGCCTTCCTTCGAAATATAGCTTCTGTCTGGGTTAAGTTTTCTTTCTAAATTTTTTCCATTTTTTTCAAATTGAATTTTTAAATCACCTTTCATAAGTCCCAACCAATTTCTATAACAAATAACTTTATCTTCAGCATCAACAGCGGCAACACTATCTTCGTTATCACAAATAGTTGAAAGGGCAGATTCTGCAATAATATCACTAATTCCAGCTATATCATGTGCAGCACTAAATGCTTTTGGATTAATTATTATTTCAAAATGAAGATTATTATTTTGAATTATAATTGCTTCAGGTTTGTTAGCATTACCTCTGTGTCCTATAAATTTATTTTTATCTTTTAATTTATATTCATAATCATCTTTAAGGATAATTAGTTCTTTATTAATTATTTTTAGACTAGCTATATTCTTCCAGCTCGTCCCTTCAATTGGTATATGTTTGTCAAAAAATTCTCTTACATATTTTATTACTTCTTGTCCTCGATTTGGATCATATCTTTCACTTCCACCCTCTTCAGACTCAATTATATTTGTTCCATACAAACTATCATATAAACTTACCCATCTTGCATTTGCTGCATTAAGAGCATATCTAGCATTCATTATTGGCACTACTAACTGTGGTCCAGCAATTTTAGTTATCTCTTCATCTACATTAGTAGTTTCAATTTTGAAATTTGGTCCCTCATCTTTTAAATAACCAATCTTTTTTAAAAATTTTTTATATTCTTCAATTTTGATTTCATTTCCTTTATTTTTAATATGCCAATCATCAATTTTTTTTTGTAAAATATCTCTTATTTCAATCAATTTTTTGTTTTTTGGTGCTAATTTATGAACTGCTTTATCGAAACCTGACCAAAATTTTTCAGGAGAAATGTTAGTATTTTTTAATAATTCATTATTTACAAAGGACAATAGCTCTTTTGAAACTTTTAAATTATTAACGACTAGGTAATTTTTTTTCATTAAAGCTTTTGTAAAACTCCAATAAAACTAAGTCAAATAATTAATAGAAACGTTGACATTTTGCTGTCATTTTTCATATTTATATAATATCAGAATATAAAATGAAAAATTATCTTAATTTTGAAAATGAAATAAAGGACATAGAAATAGAGATAGAAAAACTTAAAGATCCTTATAATCAAAGTGGACTTTCTGAGGTAGATACACAAAAGATTTCTGAAATACAAAATGAATTAGATGAAAAATTAAAGACGATCTATTCAAACCTAGATCCTTGGCAAACTACAATGGTAGCAAGGCATGAAGATAGACCTAAGTCAAAATTTTTCATTGATAATTTATTTGAAGATTTTATCCCATTATCTGGAGACAGATATTACGGTGAAGACAAATCAGTCTTGACCGGATTTGCTAAATTTAATGGTCATTCAGTTTTAGTTATAGGTCAAGAAAAAGGAGATGATTTAGATTCTAGAATTAAAAGAAATTTTGGGATGATGAGACCTGAGGGTTACAGGAAAACCATACGTTTAATGGAATTAGCTGATAAGTTTAATATACCAATTATATCATTTATTGATACACCGGGTGCTTATCCAGGAGTTGGAGCAGAAGAGAGAGGTCAAGCAGAAGCGATTGCAAAATCAATTGAATGTTGCATGAAATTAAAAGTTCTAACTATAGCAATTATTATAGGTGAAGGTGGATCAGGAGGAGCTATTGCATTAGCATCTTCAAATAAAGTTATTATGTTAGAAAATGCAATTTATTCTGTTATTTCGCCTGAAGGATGTGCCACAATTTTGTGGAGAGACCCAAAGAAAATGCTTGATGCAGCTAAAGCAATGAAACTTTCAGCAAAAGATTTATTAGATTTTGAAATAATTGACGAAATAATACCCGAGCCACTCGGTGGTGCACATAGAGATAGAAATTTAATATTGCAAAATCTTAAAAATTCAATAACCAAAAATTTAGATGACTTTAAATTAATGTCTCCTGAAGAAATATTTAATAATAGAAAAAATAAATTTTTGAGAATTGGAAGAAATAAAGGCTTTATCAATAATTTAGACGATTTGAGTTCTTTAAAGTCTAAAAGTTATAATTTTGATCAAATTTTTAAATCTAAAAAAAATTTGATATATGGAATTGGATTAACAATAATAATTTTAGCCACATTAATGTATTTTTTATAGGGCTCCACAACAACGTTTATATTTTTTTCCAGATCCACAAGGACAAGGTTCATTTCTACTTATCTTTTTATTAATATTTTTTGGATCTATTTTTGTTTTTTTTAACTGGCTATTATTTTCCGAAGGAGTTTGTACAAACGTTAAATTCATTAAAATCGTAATAAAATCTAATTTCAATTTATTTAATAAATTTTTAAATAAATAAAAAGCTTCTTTTTTGTATTCTACCAAAGGATCTCTTTGTCCATAAGATCTTAATCCTATTACTTGTCGTAATTGTTCTAAATATTGGATATGTGATTTCCAACTAACATCAATTGTTTGTAAAAAAATTCTTTTTTCTATTTCTTTTGCTTGATCCTCACCCAAAAGTTTTATTCTTTCTTCTCTCTTTTCTTTAAATTTATTATTTAATTTTTCTCTAAGTTCTTTATCATTAGAAGAATTTAGTTGTTTTAATTCTGACACCACGAAATTTTTACCCAAAATTGACTTAAGTCTATTATCAAAATCAGAGTTTTTAGGATCAGATTTTTTTTGTATTTTTAATCTAATTAAATCTTCAATTTCTTCATTTAAAAAATCTTCAGAATATTGAAAAATTTTACCACTGTTCATTGCATCATTTCTTTGTGAAAAGATTACATATCTTTGATCATTAAGAACATTATCAAATTTTATTAATGTTTTTCTAATATCAAAGTTTCTTGCTTCAACTTTCTGTTGAGCCCTTTCTAAAGCTTTATTAATCCAAGGGTGATCAATACTTTCTCCATCTTTAAGTCCAAGTTTTTGTAAAATATTATTCATAGATTCTGACCCAAAAATTCTCATTAAATCATCTTCAAGACTTACATAAAAAATTGAATTTCCCTCATCACCCTGACGTCCAGACCTTCCTCTAGCTTGATTATCTACTCTACGAGACTCCATTCTTTCTGTACCAATAACAAACAAGCCACCAAGAGATTTAATTTGTTCTTTATTTTCCTTAAGTTTGTCATCTGGCACTGACCCTTTTTTTCCACCTAACTGGATGTCAACACCACGACCAGAAATACTAGTTGTAATTATGATGGAATCTTTTTTACCTGCATTAGCAATTATTTCTGCTTCATTTTCATGGTTTTTAGCATTTAATACTTGGTGTTTAATATTTTCTTTTTTTAGCAAATCTGAGTATATCTCAGATTTATTGATACTAGATGTAAACACTAATAGAGGCTGTCCTTTTTTATGACATTCTTTTATTTTTAATATTATTGCATCATTTTTTTCATTTTCTGTTCTAAAAATTTGATCATTAAAATCATTTCTTATCATTTTTTTATTTGTTGGAATCACTATTACGGATAAATTATATATTTCAAAAAATTCTTGAGCTTCCGTTAAAGCAGTACCGGTACAACCAGAAATTTTTTTATAAAGCTTAAAATAATTTTGATAAGTAATTGATGCTAATGTTTGATTTTCAAGTTTAATGTGAATTCTTTCTTTAGCTTCAAGAGCTTGATGCAAACCATCACCAAACCTTCTGCCTTCAAGAATTCTCCCTGTAAGCTCATCAATTATTTTTAATTCATCATCTTGAACAATATAGTCTTTACCTTTTTCAAATAAATGATTTGCCCTTAAAGCTTGATTGACATGATGAACTAAACTTAAGTTTTCAGGATCATAAAAATTATTATTTTTTAATATCCCGGCATTTGAAAAAATTTTTTCAACATTATTAATTCCATCATTAGTTAAAAGAATATTTTTTTCTTTTTCATCAATTTCATAATCTTTTTCGTTTAAATTTTTTATTAATTTATCAATTGAAAGATATTGTGATGTTCTATCTTCAGTTGCTCCAGAAATTATTAACGGAGTTCTAGCTTCATCAATTAAACATGAGTCTATTTCATCTACAATTGAAAAAAAATGTTCTCTTTGAACCATTTCCTCTTTGGAGTATTTCATGTTATCTCTTAAATAATCAAAACCAAGTTCACTATTAGTTGCATATGTTATGTCACAATTATAATTTTTCTTTCTTTCATTATCATCTTGATTATTATTGATAAAACCTGAAGAGAGTCCTAAAAAATTATATATCTCACCCATTTCCTGAGAATCTCTTTTAGCTAAATAATCGTTAACCGTAACAATGTGAACCCCTTTTTCATTGAGAGCATTTAAATAAGCAGCAAGAGTAATGGTTAGTGTTTTACCTTCTCCTGTTTTCATTTCAGCAATCTTTGCTTCGTGCAAAACTATCCCGCCAACTAATTGCACATCAAAATGCCTTTCTTTTCTTTTTCTTCTAGAAGCTTCCCTAACTAATGCAAAAGCTTCAGGAAGTATTTGGTTAAGATTTTCTCCATTTTTAATTTTCTCTTTAAATTCAAGTGTTTTTTTTGGAAAATCGGAATCATCTAGAATTTTTGTAGCTTCCTCCAAAGAATTAATTTTTTTAACAATTTTTGCTATTTTATCTAGCTCCCTTTGATTGCTAGATTTTATGAATTTTGAGATAAAGTTAAGAGGATTTAACATTAGTATTTGATTTATTATTTACTTATAACGTTTAATATAATTATTAAATAATTATTTTAAATACTATGGGCATTAATTTTAACAATTTTCTGTCATCTAAATCAAAAAGCAAGAGAATGATGGAGTTTCAAGATTTGGATCATATCGATGGTGTGTCGATTTCAACAATAAGCGCTAACTTATATAATAATTCTAGAGATGATTTGGTTATGTTCTATTTTAGAGAAGGCGCAAATTATGCATCTGTTTATACACAGTCAAAAATTATATCAGAAAACATAAAATGGAATCTCAATCAAAAAGTAAAAAAAATATTTTCGTTAATAGTAAACACGAGAAACGCAAACTGTTTTACTGGTAAACAAGGTTATAAGAGTTTGGAGAAAATTGCAGAACTTACCTCTCAGAAATTAACAGAAAAACAAAAAGAAGATGAAGATTTACCAAAAAAAATTAAACCAAAAGAGATTTTATTTGGATGCACTGGCACCATAGGAGAAATTTTTCCTGAAGAAAAAATATCTAATAAACTCAACGAATTAGTTGATAAAATTAAATATACACAGAACAAATATATTTGGGTGAAAGCCGCACTAGGCATGATGACAACTGATACTCAACCAAAAATGGCAATGGAAGAATGTTTAATTGGCAATAGCGAAATAAAGATATTTGGAGTAGCAAAAGGCTCAGGGATGATACAACCAAACATGGCAACTACTTTAGCATATATCTTCACTGACGCTGATATTCCAAATGATATTTTAAAAAAACTTTTAAAAAAAAATATATCAAATACATTTAATGCAATTAGTTGTGACAGTGACACCAGCACTAATGATATGGTATCAATTTTTTCTACAGGAAAATCAAAACATCCCGTAATCCAAAGCATTAATGATGAAAAAATTAAAGATTTTGATTTTGCGTTAAATAAAGTTTTATTGAATTTAGCAAAAAGAGTTGTTGCTGATGGAGAAGGTGCTTCTAAATTTATTACAATTGATATTCAAGGTTGTAAAAATGAAGATGATGCGAAAAAAATAGGTTTTTCGATTGCAAATTCACCTTTGGTAAAAACTGCTATAGCAGGTGAAGATCCTAATTGGGGTCGGATAGTTATGGCAATTGGCAAAGCAGGCATTCAGATTAATTATGAAAAGCTTTCAATAAAATTTGGAAATATAAGTGTTATACATAACGGAAAATTAAATTCTAATTATAATGAGGATGAAGTATCCAAATATATGAAAAGTGATAGCATTGATATTGATGTTGATATCTCTAGTGGATCAAAAAGTTTTAAAGTTTATACAATGGATTTGACAAAAAAATATATAGAAATTAATGGAGATTATAGAAGCTAAAGATATTTATTTGAAATTCTTAAAAGTATTACTAAATAACAATTATGATAAAATATAAATTAATATGTAAAAATTGTGACTTTAAATTTGATAGTTGGTTTGCGTCCTCAGCTGAGTATGAAAAACTTAAAATTAAAAAATTTCTAAGCTGTCATAATTGCAATTCAAAAAAAGTAGAAAAAACTTTGATGGCACCAAAACTAATGAATAGTTCTTATTTAAGAAATTCTGAGGTCAAAGATGTTAAATTTAAAGAAGTAAGAAAGAAAATTAAAGAATATCAAAAATTTATTAAAGATAATTTTGATTATGTTGGTGATAATTTTGCATACGAGGCGAGATCAATACATTACAATCAAAAAAAGAAAAAAAGAGGTATTTATGGAACAGCATCAAATAAAGAAATTAAAGAACTTAAAGAAGAAGGAGTGGAAGCTGAATTAATACCTTGGATAGAAGATAAAAATAATTAACCTTTAATAAATTTTCCAATGTAATTTATCGTCTTATCGTCACTAAGAGACCATTCATCTTTAATAATATTAAACTTCATACCATCTAAATTTTCTAAATTTAAATTATATTTTTTTGAAATATTGATTAAATCATTAGGACTCACAAATTTTTCCCATTCATGAGTACCAATGGGAAGCCATCGCAAAATATATTCTGCACCTATGATTGCAAATACATAAGATTTCAGAGTTTTGTTAATTGTTGCTATAAACATTATTCCTCTTTTTTTAAGAAGAGATGAACACGATTTTAAAAAAAAACTAACATCTTCAACATGTTCAATTATTTCCATATTTAAAATTACATCAAATTTTACATTTGTTTTAAAATTTTCAGGCGATGTAGAAATATATTTAATTTTTAAATTACTTTTTTTTGCATGTAATTTAGCTACTTGAATATTTTTTTTTGACGCGTCTATTCCAGTCACATCTGCACCAAGTCTACACATAGGTTCAGATAATAATCCACCTCCACATCCAATATCTAATATTTTAAGATTTTTTAGTGGTTTCTCTTGTTTTTTAAGTTTGAAGCTATTGATAATATTATCTTTAATGTATGAAATTCTTATTGGATTAAATTTATGCAAGGGTTTAAATTTGCCCAATGGATTCCACCATTCTTCAGCAATTCTAGAAAATTTTTCTATTTCTTCTTTATTTATTGTGTTAGTTTTCACTAGAAAGTTGACTTTATATTCAACATGTATTTTATCAACATATTTTAAATTTTTAAAAAGTACTTTATCATGAAAATTGTAGTATTGAAATTTGGTGGCACATCAGTTGGAACAATTGAAAAAATTAAAAATGTTGCAAGTATAATTAGCAATTATTTAAAAAAAAAATATAAGGTGATTGTTGTTTCATCGGCTATGAGTGGTGTGACAAATGAACTTATAAATAAATCAAAAAAAATCAGCGGAAACTTTTCTGACACCGAATATGATGTGCTAGTCTCTTCTGGAGAACAAGTGGTTTGCTCCTTAATTGCAGGAAGATTGATTCATAAAGGTTTTAAATCTAGATCTTGGTTGTCTTGGCAAGTTCCAATTATTACAAAAGGACCACATAAAAATTCTAGAATTAGTCAAATCAATAAAAATAAAATTATTAAATACTTAAAGGACGGCGGCACTCCAATTATTACTGGGTTCCAAGGTATCAGTGATGAAAATAGAATTTCAACAATTGGACGTGGTGGGTCTGATGCAAGTGCAATTATGATTGCAAAATTTTTTAAAGCAGAAAGATGTGTAATTTATACTGATGTTGAAGGGGTATATACAACAGATCCAAATAAATTAAAAAAAGCAAAAAAAATTAAAGTAATCTCTTATGAGGAAATGTTGGAGATGGCTTCACTAGGTGCAAAGGTTATGCAACCAGTATCGATACAGGACGCAAGATTGAATAGAATTGATATTGAAGTAAAATCGTCGTTTATAAAAAAACCTGGAACATTAATTACAAAAAGATCAAATATAATTAATAATAAAATTGTAACTGGAATTTCGTCTACTCAAAATGACTCGAAAGTTTCCCTTATTGGAGTCAGAGACAAACCTGGGGTTGCTGCTTCTATTTTTAAACCACTCTCTAAAAATTCAATTAATGTTGATATGGTTGTTCAGAATATTTCTGCAAATGGAAAAGAGACAGATTTAACATTTACAATTAAAACAGAAGATCTAAATAAAACAAAAAAAATAATTCAATCAAACAGAAGTATCAAATTTAGAAAATTATTATTAAAAAAAGATGTTTCAAAAATTTCGGTAATTGGTGTTGGAATGATCACAACTCCTGGTGTAACTTTTAGAATGTTTCAAACTCTTGCAAATAAAAAAATTAATATTCAAGTGATTTCAACATCTGAAATAAAAATTTCAGTTTTAATTGATAAAAGAAATACTAAAAAGGCATTGATTGCTTTACATAAAGAGTTCAAATTAGATAATAAAAGATGAGCATAAGACCGTTTAGAGATATTAAAAGAAGAAAAACAAAAGAAATTAAAGTTGGAAAAGTAAAAGTAGGAGGAAACAATCCTATTTCTGTGCAGTCAATGACTAATACTCTCACAACAGATGTAAAAGCAACAATTAACCAAATAAATGAAATTCACAGTGAGGGTGCAGACATAGTAAGAGTTTCATGTCCAGATGAGTTATCAACAAAATCTTTAAAAGAAATTATTAAACATGTCGATGTACCAATAGTTGCAGATATCCATTTTCATTTTAAAAGAGCTATTGAAGCTGCCGAAAGTGGTGCTAGCTGTTTAAGAATAAACCCAGGGAATATTGGTGATGTAAAAAAAATTAAAGAAGTTGTAAAGGCTGCAAAAGATAATAACTGTTCGATCAGGGTAGGTGTTAACGCAGGATCTTTAGAAAAAGATATTTTAGAGAAGTTTAAAGAACCTTGTCCTGAGGCTCTGGTTGAAAGTGCCTTAAGAAACATAAAAATTTTAGAGGATGAGGATTTTAATAATTTAAAAATAAGCGTAAAATCTTCAGATGTTTTTTTA
>Ga0208766_1002129_pt1 | contig 10341 bp, 9 predicted proteins | sample ETN01SmetaG_3_FD_185792 | JGI IMG/M metagenome (GOLD analysis project Ga0208766, IMG submission 185792) | Marine microbial and viral communities from oxygen minimum zone, Eastern Pacific Ocean - ETNP2014F12-01SV263 (SPAdes) (version 2) | ecosystem: Environmental > Aquatic > Marine > Oceanic ...
TTGCACAAAAATTAATTACCTCTTCACCAGTAGAAACCTTAATAACAACATCTTGAGAGGTAATTATAATTCGTTCTCTCTTATACAAGCCTGCTTCTTTAATCTCTTTTAATTGCTTTTGTAAATTCTCCTTAATATCTCCGTACATATTGTTTTATTTTAATGTGCTTGTATTATATTTTTCTTCTAATTTTTCTAGCATTAATACTGTCATCGATTTTAAATCATATTTTGGCTTCCAATTCCAATCCTCTCTTGCTTGATCATCATTGATGCTTTTTGGCCATTTATCTGCAATTTCTTGTCTAAAATCTACATTATACTCAACTTTAAAATTAGGATATAATTTTTGAATTTCTGAAGCAATTTCACTTGGACTAAAACTCATACTTCCTAAATTATAAGATGTTCTTGTTTTAATACTATTTTTTGGTGCTTGCATTAATTCAATAGTTGATCTTATAGCATCATCCATAAATATCATTGGCAATTTAGTTTCTGGGTTTAAAAAACATGAATATTTCTCTTGCTTAACCGCACTATGATAAATTTCAACAGCATAATCAGTGGTGCCTCCTCCAGGCATAGATTGATAACCAATAATTCCAGGGTATCTAATTGAGCGTACATCCAATTCATATTTATTGAAATAGTATTGTGCCCAGTTTTCTCCTGCTACCTTGCTCATTCCGTACACAGTTGCAGGATTTAAAAATGCAGACTGAGGAGTGTTTTCAAGCGGTGCTTTATCTCCAAAAACAGCTATAGAACTAGGAAAAAATACTTTTTTTACATTATTAGTTCTAGAAACTTCAAAAACATTAAGCATCATGCTCATATTTAAATCCCAAGTCTTTAAAGGGTTTACCTCCCCCTTAGCAGACAAGATTGCTGCAAGATGATAAATCTGATTTACAGCATACTTGTTTACTATATTTTCTATAGCATTTAAATCAGTAGCATCAATTATTTCAAAAACTCCATCAAAAGTAGAATTTGAATAAATATCAGATGCTATTACATTGTCTTTCCCATGAATTTTTTGAAGTTCTTCAGATAACACAGAGCCTAATTGACCATTAGCTCCGATAATTAAAACAGTGTCATTAATCATATTTAATCTAATTCAGGTCTATAAAATTAGTGATTAATTTTTATTAACTTCATTTAATTAATTTTATAATGATCTATAATTACACCATAGTATTCTACATTTTTATTTCCTTTCTATTTCCTAAGCAAGAGATGGAATGTTTAAATTGTTCAGATCAAAATACTTTTTCAGTTTTAGTTATTACTGAAACTAAAGGCTATGTTCATCGCTCAGCAATAAAAGCAGGAACAGAATTACTCAAAATCATTGGAACTAATAATAATTTTAATCTATTTCATTCATCGAATTCAAATGTGATAACAACAAAGAATTTAAAAAATATTAACACCATAATATTTTTAAATACTACCTCAGATATATTAAATATCACTGAACAGAAAATAATGGAAGATTTTATACGTAATGGAAAAGGTTTTGTTGGTATTCATTCTGCTGCAGATACAGAATATAAATGGAGTTGGTACGGAAAGTTAGTTGGTGGATACTTTAAAAGTCATCCGCCAGGAACTTCATATGCTACAATAAAAACAATAAACAATAAACATATTTCGACCAAACATTTAGATGATGAATGGGAGATTAAGGATGAATGGTATAATTACTATAATCTAAATCCAGACATAAATGTTTTATTAAATCTTGATGAATCTACATATTATGGAGGTAAACATGGAAAAAAGCATCCCATTACATGGTGTCATCAGTTTGATGGAGGTAGAGCATTTTATACTGGGTTAGGTCATTTAGCTAAAACATACTCTGATCAAAGATTTATTAAACTACTAACAGGAGGTATTCTTTATGCTTCTTTTCCTGAGTAAGAAAGGTAAATAACTTTTACTGCTGTATATAGTGGTATTGCTATAATAAGACCAACAATTCCAAACAGCATTCCAGAAGAAATTATTACAATAAATACTTCTAATGGATGTGATTTTACGCTTTTAGAGAATATATATGGCTGAATAATAAAATTATCTATGAGTTGCACTACTGAGAAGCCTATAAATATATATACTACTTTTGAGAGCATTTCATTAATTAATGATGTATCAATATACCCAGTCATTGTCAAGACACTCATTAATACGATACTAATTAATGGACCTATGTAGGGTATTATATTTAGAATTGCACATAAAAATGCTATTACTAATGCATTGTTAATCCCTATTACTGAGAGCATTACTGAATATAAAACAAATAATAATGTAATCTGTGCTGCAATACCAATAAAATACCTAGATAGTAATGTTTTAATTTTAGTTACCGATTCTAAAAAATTTGATTTTATTTCTTTTGGAAGAATGTTTTTGATTTTAGTCAATAGCAAATCTCCATCTTTAATAAAGAAGAATGTAATAAATAGTATAGATAATAATCCTACACCAATACTTCCTAATTCTGATATAATATAGTTTAGTAGATTTGGGATAAATGCAAAGTCAATATCAGATAACAAAGTGATCTCTGATAAAAAATCATAAACACTAAGACTGTTTGTCTCAAAATACTCATTTACATTAACTATAATGTTTTCTATATTAGATTTTAACTCACTATTGTTTAGTAATGACAGGTTTTTGCCTTGCTCTATTATTAATGGAATAAATGAACTTATCAATACTGTTATAATTACAATTAACAACAATAAAGATCCTATAGATGAGAAAAGATTGTTAAATCTAAGTTTTGACTTTAGAAATGATGAAAATGGTCTTAGCATTAACGTTAGAATCATTGATATAGTGATATATATGATTACAGACTTAACTTTGATTAGAAATATTGCAAATAGAGTAATTAATGCTAGTGAGAAGACAGCTTTTAATATTGACTTTGTTAATTCATCTAATTTCATGAAACAAATTTAATAATATTAGTTATTAAAATCAGAAAATATTTGACAAGAAACAATTCCAGCAGTTTCAGTTCTAAGTCTATTTGACCCTAATGATACGGGGATGTAATTAAAATTCATTGCTAATTTTATTTCATCATTATTAAAACCACCTTCAGGACCTATAATAATATTTGAGTCGGATTTCTTTTCAATACATCTAGATAAGTGATTTTTACCTGATTGATTACAATGTGCAATATAATTATTAGAGCTCTGATTGGTTTTTAAATAATCTTTAAAATCAATTATTGGATTAATTACTGGTAAATATGTTTGAAACGATTGTTTCATAGCAGAAACAGCAATCTTATTTAGTCTAGAATAATTAAGCGTCTTTCTTTCAGTATAAGTGCTAATAATTGGTGTTATTGAAGATACTCCTATTTCTACAGCCTTTTCAACAAACCATTCAAATCTATCATTTTTTTTAGTTGGAGAAATTGCAACATTTAAAAAATAATTCATTTTAGGTTTTTTTAATGAGCTTAAAATCCTGAGTTTAGTATCTTTTAAGTTAATTTGAACAATCACCGCTTCAAATAAATAGCCTTTGCCATTAGTTAAATAAACTATATCATCAACTTTCTTTCTTAATACCTTAGTCAAATGATTGTGTTCTGAATCAGAAAGGGATAATTCTTTGTCATTATGATTAAGATTGATATTAAAGAATAATTTCATTCGACTTATATTTTATATCTAGCTGTAGCGCAGCTAGTTAAATCAGTTGTGATAGAGTTCCTATATTTTAAATAACCCACAACACCTATCATTGCAGCATTATCTGTAGAATAATCAATATTTGGGAAATAAACATTCCATGAGTTATTATTACCTAGCTGTTTCATTTTTTCTCTTAAAGAGGAATTTGCTGAAACACCACCACATATAACTATATTTTTAATTTTGGTCATTTCAATAGCTAGCAATACTTTTTCAACCAATATCTCAATGATTGTATTTTGTAAAGAAGCGCAGATGTTATTAATATTATCTTCTACAAATGAGTTATTAGCTAAGGATTCCTTATTAATAAAATTCATAAACCCTGTTTTTAAGCCTGAAAAACTAAAATTAAGAGCAGCTACTCTAGGCTTAGTAAACTTATAAGTAAATGGATCACCCTTTTTAGCTAAATTATCTATCATTGGGCCTGAAGGATATTCTAGTCCTAAAATTTTTCCTGATTTATCAAAAGCTTCTCCTACTGCATCATCTAAGGTTGTTCCAATCTCTTCCATTTCAAAATAATCTCTTACAATTACAAGTTGTGTGTGTCCGCCTGAAACAGTCAAGGCAATAAAGGGAAAATCAGGTTTTTGATTGTTATTTTCTATGAATATAGAGAGAATATGGGCTTGCATATGGTTAACCTCAATTAATGGTATATTTAATCCTAAGGATAGAGATTTTGCAAATGATGTACCTACAAGCAAAGAGCCTAGTAATCCTGGTCCTCTTGTAAAAGCTATTGAATTTATCTGATTCTTTTCTATGCCAGACTCTTTAATAGCTGTATTAACCGTAGGTGTTATTAATTTTTGATGTTCTCTTGAAGCTAATTCAGGAACAACACCTCCATAGATTTTATGTATATCTTGACTTGAAACAACATTGCTTAAAACTTTGTCATTCAGTAATATAGCTGCGGCCGTATCATCGCATGAAGTTTCAACTCCTAATGTGTATATGTTATGATTTTTCAACTAAAAATAATAATATATTATAATCTATTTTTAAATGCTTTATTCATGCAAAATAAATTAAAAACTTATACAAAAACTAACTATAAGTTTATTAGTTTTACCATATATTTAAATCAGTGAAGAAACAAATAAAAAAAATAGCTTTTTTAACATCTGGTGGAGATGCTCCAGGAATGAATGCAGCAATTAGAGCAATTGTAAGATCTTGCGTATACAATAAAATTATTCCAATAGCAGTTCACAAAGGATATGAAGGCTTAATTAACGGAATGTTTGAAGAAATGAATGCCAGAAGTGTAAAGGGGATAATTAACAAAGGTGGAACATTCATTAAAACCGCTAGATCTTCTGAATTTAGAACTAAATCTGGGAGAAAAAAAGCATACAACAACCTTATAGATCATTCTATAGATGGACTAATTGTAGTTGGAGGTGACGGAACATTTAATGGTGCATATATTTTTAATAAAGAATTTAAATTTCCTGTTATTGGAATTCCAGCCACTATTGATAATGATATATTTGGCACCTCACACACTATTGGCTTTGATTCTGCGCTAAATACAGTTGTTGAAGCAATAGATAAGATTCGTGATACAGCTAGCTCTCATAACAGGTTGTTTTTTATTGAAGTTATGGGAAGAGACGCTGGTCATATAGCCCTTAATACTGGTGTAGCTGCTGGAGCAGAAGAAATTTTAATTCCAGAAGAAAACCTTGGGCTCAAAAGATTAATTAAATCTTTAAAAAGGAGTAAAAATACAGGAAAATCATCAAGTATAGTAGTTGTAGCTGAAGGAGATAAGACGGGGAAAAATGTATTTGAATTAAAAGATTATGTAGATAAGCACTTGCCAGAATATGAAGTAAGAGTTTCAGTTCTTGGCCATATCCAAAGGGGAGGAGCTCCAAGTTGTTTTGATAGAGTTCTAGCTAGTAGAATGGGAGTTAGTTCAGTAGATTCTTTATTAAAAACTAAATCAAATGTTATGGTTGGAATTAAGGATAATAAAATATTCCTAACCCCATTAATTGATGCGGTAAAAGGAAAATCAAAAATAAATTCAGAATTATTGAAAATTTCTGATATAATGTCAATATAAATATAAAAAATGAGCAAAATAAAAATTGGAATTAATGGCTTTGGCAGAATTGGAAGAATTACTTTTCGTGCAATTCTTAAAAGGGATGATGTAGAAGTTGTTGCAATAAATGATTTATTAGAAATTGATCATTTAGCATACCTATTAAAGTATGATTCAGTTCATGGAAAACTAGAAGATAAAATTGAAACCAATGGATCAAATCTTGTAGTAAATAATAATTCTATAAGGGTTACTGCTGAAAGAGATCCTTCTAAAATTAATTGGGGAGCGGCTGGAGTTGATGTTGTAGCAGAATGCACTGGTATTTTTACAACAATTGATAAAGCTCAGGCACATATTGATGCTGGAGCAAAAAAAGTAGCTGTTTCTGCACCATCTAAAGACATACCAATGTTTGTAATGGGGGTAAACAATAATGAAATAACAAGTGAGCATACAATTGTTTCAAACGCATCATGTACAACAAACTGCTTGGCACCGATTGCAAAAGTATTACATGATAATTTTGGAATCAAAGAAGGGCTAATGACAACTGTTCATGCTGCAACTGCAACACAAATGACAGTAGATGGTCCTGCAAAAAATTATAGATTAGGAAGATCCTCATTAAATAATATTATTCCATCCTCTACAGGAGCAGCAATAGCTGTTGGTAAAGTTATTCCCTCATTAAATGGAAAACTAACTGGGATGGCTTTTAGAGTGCCTACTGCTGATGTATCTGTTGTAGACCTAACAGTTATCCTAGAGAAAGAGACTTCATATGAAGACATTAAAGAGGTTTTTAAAAATGAAGCTAATGGTGCATTAAATGGGGTGCTTAGTTATACTGAAGAAGCTGTGGTTTCACAAGACTATGTAGGATCATCTCATACCAGTAATTTTGATGCAAATGCAGGAATTGAACTAAGCTCTACCTTTTACAAAATTATTTCTTGGTATGACAATGAGTATGGTTATTCAAGTAAGCTTGTAGAGCTAATGATTGAAATTCATAACAAGAATTAACGTATAATCTAGAAAAAACCTAAAAAAATGATTCTGATTGTAGATAGTGGCTCAACTAAAACAGATTGGACAGGTATTGATAATAGTGGTAAGATTATTTTTGAATCACAAACGCTAGGTTTAAACCCACAAGTTCTAAACAGCAACATAATAAGGGAAAGAATAGTTAATAATTATGATCTTTATAAGTATAGAAAAGATGTAGATAAGTTATATTTTTATGGCGCTGGGTGTGGGACTAAACCTCCAAGAGATTTGATTCAAAAAGTATTTGAAGAGGTTTTTATAAATACTACTGGAGTATCAGTTAAAGAAGATACTTTTGCTGCAATATATGCAACTGCAGAAATTGGTAAAAAATCAATTGTCTGTATTATTGGGACTGGATCTAATTGCACATATTTTGATGGAGAAAATGTAGATCAAAAAATAACATCTTTAGGTTATATATTGATGGATGATGCTAGTGGAAATTATTTTGGAAGACAGCTTTTAAGAGATTATTATTTTAATAGAATACCTGAAGAACTTGCTAAAAAGTTTGAGGCTGAATTTGACTTAAGCGCTGAAACAATAAAAGACAAACTCTATAAACAACCGAATCCAAATACTTACCTCGCTAAATTTGCTAAATTTTTAATAACCAATAAAGATTCTGAATATTCTAAAGCATTAATAAAAAAAGGATTTGACTCATTTATTAAAAGTCAAATTTTGCAATTCCCTGATGCTAAAGAGGTTTTAATACATTTTAGCGGGTCTATATCCTTTTATTTAAAAAATGAGCTAGAATCATGCTTAAATGCATATAATTTAAGTGTTGGGAATATAATTAGAAGACCTATTGACGGTCTTCTGTCTTATCACAGAAATCTTTTACTAAGCTAACAGCTCTGCAATCATTGATATTTCTACGTTTACATCTTTTGGCAATCTTGAAACTTCAACTGTCTCTCGTGCAGGGGCAGTGTCTTCGTTAAAATAGGAGCCATAAACACCATTAACCTTTACAAAATTATCCATGTCTGATAAGAAAATTGTTGTTTTAACAACATTTTCAAACGTAAGATTAACAGATTCTAATATGGCTTTTAAATTCTCCATCACCTGTTCAGCCTCGTTTACAATATTATCTAAGACAAGTGTGTCTGTTTTTGGGTCAAACGCTACCTGACCTGAAATAAATAACAAATTGTTTGTTATAACTGCTTGGCTGTAAGGGCCAATTGGTTTTGGCGCATTAGAGGTTTTAATTATTTTTTTCATGTTTATAATTTAATTTATTAAAGTATTTTATCTCTTTGTCTTCTTTTATCATATTTAATGTCGCTTAGCATTCCCGATTTAATTCCTATAAAGAAATTCCATGATGCATTACTGCTAAAAGGAATCCAGCTAAAATTCATTCTCCAACTAAGCAGATCTCTTTCGAATCTTAATTGAGTGTATGTTACCCCTTTATTTTTAAAATCATAACCTGAAGATATTCCAGTACTCCATTTTGGAGACAGCTGCACATCACCTGAGAACATTAGTGAATGGGAAGATATTTCACTTTGACCTATTGAATTATTATAATTTACAGCATAAGCAATTCTTAAACTCCATGGTATCTTATAATTATATAAATCATTTGGAGTCTTTTCTTTTTTATCTTCATTTTCTTGATTCAATCTATTATCTGCAAAATCCATAGCTCTTCCAAATAAATCATCATCTCTTCCTCCATTTCTAACGGATTCATCAATAGATGCTTGATTCCTGTCGGTTTTCTCAGTATCATTACTGCTAAATGAATAATTCATGGTTAAATTAGCACTGGTAAGCCTAAATAAACCTCCGCCATCATTAATATTAAACTTATTTATTTTAACATTATTCTCGTTTAAAGCATAAGGATCCAAAGTTGCACCAAAATTTATATTCATTTTGTTTTTAAACAACTGTGTACCTCCAGTCATTCTCACAGGGCTTAGGTTTAAAGAATCAGCGGCTATATTATAAGCTGTAGAAAAGTTTAAACTATTTAGAATCACAACTTTTTTTAATTTTAAGTCTTCACTTTCTTTATCAATGACTTTTGCTTCGACATTATTTGCTAATGATAGTCCAATTGAGCTTGAATACATTTTGTTAGGTTGTCCAAAAATAGATCCTTCAAATCTACTATACTCAACCTCAGAAGTGGTTAAACCATCAGCGCTAACCACCTCATATGTCTCATAATATTGATCAAATGCAGGAGCAAGGCTATAGCTTATTGATGGGCGTAAAACATGTCGAATTGCTTGTAAATTTTTATCAGTGCCAAAATCATACATACCATAGACTGTAGTCCCTAGGCTAGCGGAAAAATTATATGTATTAAATGCATCATAACCCTTATTGTCAGTTGTTATTACCTCCTGGTTGTCGATATCAAAACTCTTTTCAATAGTATTAAACACCATAGTTGCATTATAGTTTGCACTAGTAGAAAAGCTTAAATATTTAAATAGCTTAAAGTTTGTGCTTAGAGGAATGTTGTGTTGAAATCCTGATTTTGCTGACTCAAACATTTCTTTAGTAAAAAAAAGTGAATCAGTTGTTTGTATTCTATTTTCTCCTCTAACACTGTATTGAAGATTAATGTTTTGTAAAAACCCTTTTTTAGTACCACTTTTTGGAGCAAAAGGAAAAATTCTAGAAACACTACTTTGAAATGTTGGTAGAGTCATATTAATTACTTGGGTGTTTGTGTTCTGAGAATGAGTGGCAGAAAGGCTTAAATTAACTTGAGGCTCACCAGTAAAAGTCTTAGAATATGATATCGAAGAAGATAAAGAGTTGTTTAGGTAGTTTGCAGCATTAAGTTGATTAATTGATTGCTGATAATATTTGCTACTTCCAAGGTTAACTGATGCTGAAAATCTTGAATTTGGATTTGATTTTGAGTCTTGAGAATGAGACCATCTTAAATTATATATTGATGATTTAGAATAATCTGGAAAACCTCTTTCACTTTGAATTAAGCTTTCGTATCTGAAGCTAAGATTGCCTCTAAATCTATATCTGTAAGCATACATGTTTTCAACTCTAAATCCATAACTTCCATTAGTATAATAATCTCCAAGTAAAGTTAAATCTATGTTGTCATTTATAGGAAGATAATATCCACCATTTTGAACAAAATACCCTCTACTGTTTTGTTCACCAAATGAAGGGAAAATTATCCCTGAACTACGTTTATTAGATAATGGGAAATATGCGAAGGGGAGACCTATCGGAGTAGGTACATCGGCAATATACATATTTGTTGGTCCAGTAATAATTTTCTTTCCTGGAACAACTTTAGCCTTTCTTAAAAGAAAATAATACTCTGGATTATCTATATCTGCTGATGTTGTAAATTTTGCCCTATTCATAAAATATACAGAATCATTTTCCTTTTTAGTTTTCTCTGATAATATTTTTAGACCTGCTTGTTCTGTTCTAGAATTAAATATTATGGCTTTTTTCGTATCC
>Ga0208766_1002130_pt1 | contig 10341 bp, 9 predicted proteins | sample ETN01SmetaG_3_FD_185792 | JGI IMG/M metagenome (GOLD analysis project Ga0208766, IMG submission 185792) | Marine microbial and viral communities from oxygen minimum zone, Eastern Pacific Ocean - ETNP2014F12-01SV263 (SPAdes) (version 2) | ecosystem: Environmental > Aquatic > Marine > Oceanic ...
TTTCAGTGGTCGTTGGATTTTCTGCATTGTTATTCTCAGTATTTGTCCCTGTTAGAATTTTTGGGATCTTAGTAATGGGGTCCATATCATTCTGTTTATTTGGTGCTTTGGCGACATTACCTGCCTTAACTAGTTTAACCAGACCAAAATTTCTATATAAATGAACCTAGAACAAAAAGACAGAACCATAAGCGGCATTATATTGTTACTTACCTTAGGAATGGCATTTTATGTTTTCTCTGATTCAGGAGGTTCTTTTGATTTAGAGGGGAAAACGATCAAGGACATGATCTCAGTTATGGTGAATGAATATTTGGACTTTGTTTTGATAGCATATGTTTTCATATGCTTCCAGATAGCAGGCTTTGTAGAATTGAAATACAAGCAGGATTTTATCATAATATCTTTATTAAGCATATTATTGACACCGCTTTCAATATTATTTATCCTACAGAATGAAGATGGGAAAGATTAGAATAATCTCATTGATTTTTTTTGCAGCATCTTTCTGTTTAGGGCAAGAAATCTCTGCAGATGAGGTCATGGAGCGAGTCTATTCAATTCAAAGACCTAATACGTCCATAATGGAGATAAAACTTGAGATCACGCGAACAAAAAGAAACAAAGAAAAGATAAAGGTCAGGGAATTTACGAGATATGAAAAATATTATGATGCTGGTCAATATAGGTCTAAGTCTCTAGCAAGATTCATTACGCCAAAGATAGTTAAAGGGACAGGTCTATTAAGTTGGGTCCAGAAAAATGGACAGACCGAGCAGTGGTTTTTTCTTCCAAAATTAAAGACTGCAAAGAAAGTAAAAGCCAAGCAGAGATCTAAATCTTTTCTAAATACGGATTTTATCTACGAAGATCTTGAAAGTAGGAAACCAGGGCTTGATAGTCTAGTGACCATTGGCACTGAGTTTATTGATGGGCAACAATGTAAAATAATAATGGCCTGGCCAAAAAATGAGAGTTCATATTTTTCAAGGAAGTTATGGGTTAGTGTTCAGGATTGGAAGATTCGTAAGGTAGAATACTATGAAAATGAATCTGAAAAAGAGAAAACATTGACATTATCTGATTTTATTGAGAGTAATGGATTCACAACCGCAGGCAAGATGGTAATGGATAGAGGTGATGGAAACAAGACGGTCATGCAAATTAGTTCATTCAAACCAGACATAGGTTTAAATGAAGAGATCTTTTCAAAATCTTTTCTGGTCAAGATATAAGTGACATTGGTCTAGTAGCGGATTAGTGAACATGCTGCAGATAGTCCTGCTCCTGTTCCTATAAGCAATAAAAGGTCCCCTCGTTTTATTCGACCATCTTTAATCGCCAAAGAAAGAGTCATGGGGACTGATGCGGCAACACAATTTCCAAATTGTGAGATGGTCTCTAATACTTGCTCTCTACGAAATCCTCCGATGGAGACATAAGCATCAACAGCTTTACCAGAAGCCTGATGAGGAATGACCCAATCAATGGATTCTCTTTTTAAGCCAGTTTTTTTTAAGGTTTCCAATAATGTTTTGTATACCTGTTTTCGAGCGATCTTGTAAATGGCAGGTCCATCCATTGAAAATAGATTGTCCTCTTTGGTCGTATTTGGATCTTGAGGGTGTTTTCTGGTACCTCCTCCTCTAACTTCCGTAAGGTCTGACCCACTAGGCCATGTGCTCATTGTGTGATATAATAATTCACTTTGCTCATTATCCAAAGCAGGTTCCACAAGTATTGCAGCAGCACCATCACCAAGAAGAGATGCACTCTCAGGTTCATCATAATTTCTACCTAATGTCCCCCTATCTGCTGAAATGATCAATACCCTTTCATGGGAACCTGAGTTAATTAAACTACTTGCTACATGGAATGCTGTAATGAATGACAAACATGTACAATGAATGCTAAAAGAGGGAATTCCCTCAAACCCCATCTCCTTTTGATAGAATGTTGATGTATCAGGTATTGTTTGCCTTGGTACACCAGATGCATTAAGTATAAGATCGGGTGGGGGGCCAGCGTTCAATGCTTCCTTACCGGCATGGGCGCCCATCTTATCAACATCAATATCAGATACACGTCTTTCAAATACTCCTGATTTTTGATGTATCCAATCAACCGATCTATTTATTCTACGAGCAATATCTTCTGATCTTTCTATTTTTGGGGGTAGGTATAGACCTGAACCACTTATCATGACTTTCAATTTTTATCTTTTTAAAAGAAATACTTTATTTCAAAACGTAGATGTGAGAAATCCTCCATCCTATTAAATGGATAGTCCTCACCATCAGGATGACTTGGATTACCATTTACTTTTGTCAGTGACATGGTTCCATCTAGGTCTTGCTTCAAGGAATATGTCATCTTTAATTCCATCAATGTACCGGCAATACCCGTGATGTTTTCATATGATGCTGCATCGATCATGGATGTAAGTGATACTTGTAATTGGTCATCAAGGAACTTCTTGTCCAATGTTAAAAAACATGCTCTACTGGTCAAGATTGCTATGGGTACCCCCATGCCAGGTGTAAAAAAAATAGATGGTCTCATTTCCTCAGGGTCGATCTCTAGATTTGGGATATCTATCTCTTGATCCACTGGAAGACTATCAGATGAATAACTCAGTGTGTCATGGGAAAAGTATTGTGCCGTTAGATTGATCCCAAATGGCAATTCTGTCTCTATCTGGAATGTGGATTGCATGTACTCTGATTTTTCCATCAATGGATAGGTGAAATGCAATGAGTCATAATATGAAGGATTAAATGAACTTGGTCTGTCAATGGATTTATTTCTATCCTTGGTGAAAAAATAACCAAGATCATACCTAAAGATCACCCAATCAGATAGAAATACCCCTCCAAGACCAAATACATCGGTTTTTCTATATCCGTATACAATATCGACATAGGGGAATGAAATGTCGCTACCACGCCCATAGACGTTTACACCAGATAGATTGAAAGTCCTATCATATCCAGAAAAATATGATGCAGAAATATCCCCCAACCCAGTAGAAAAAGTTCCCTGAATGCCTCCTTCGTAAGGACGGTCTTGGATTGGAAATATCTCTGATGCATCAGGATATACTGGTAATTGAATGGGGAAGTCATCGTCTCCCAATGGTATTCTATTGGTTGCATGGACGGGTGAGAATGCGGTATTTATCTTTAGACTCCCTAGGTAATAGTCTAATGCAATGGAGAGTGTAGCCATTTTTCTCTCGATCCCGCCAAAGAATAAGTAATAATAATCAAGGCTACTTGCATTATCAATTGGACTATTCTCATCAACGCTACCCCACGAATGAATTTGCTTTCCAATTCTAAACTCAAATTGGTCATGGTCATATGTCAGATAGAGTTCTCGCATGTCAAAAATAAAATCCTGTGGGTCACTCGAGCCTAAGAAATAGGCATCATCGCGTAAGTGATATTCAATGGAGAAATTTCCATTCAATGATATATTATCATTCCGTTTTTCAAAGTTCAATGAGGCCATTCTATAGGGAATGTTAATTAGGGAACCATCAGATAATCTAGAGATGTAGGTATAGTTCACATATCCTGAAAATAAGAGATTTGACGCATTTGCCTCTATGCTAGAAAGAGAGAGTATGAAAGTTATTAATATGAATTTTAAATAGACTAAAAATTTTCTCATTTTAGTAGCATTGTCTTTCTAATTCTTGTTTCGAATCCATCATTAAATTTAATGAAGTATATTCCAGATGGATGGCGACCTCCATCCCATGTGATGTCATGTTCCCCACTCTGAAAGATCATGTTATTCGATATTTCTTCAACCTCTTTTCCTTTACCATCATAGACCCTGATGTCCATCTTTCTATCATATGGGACATTTAATCTTAAATTAACTTTTGGATTAAATGGATTGGGGAAAGGTGCGGATATGGAATATTGATAGGGTAATCCTGAATATTTGATGGCTGTTGTTGCGCTGTCGCAGTCTTGTGGTGAATAAACAGGGAAGGAATAATAGAACTGATCAAGGCTCAATTCGAAGTTTTCACTCTCTGAAACGCATGAATCAACATCCTCGCATAGGTTGTTTGCGCCTATGGCAAAGAATGGATATCCACCATTATCGCTGTTGCTCCAATCCATGTTCATGTTGCAAAAACATTCTGGCAAAGATTCCAATTCGTTATTGAACAGCCATAGATATGATAGATTTCCAAGTTCACATATGGATGAAGGAATTGAAGATATCTCATTATAACCAAGATCAAGAAAATAAAGATTCGATAGATTGCCTATGCTATCTCCAATGGAGGTAAGTACATTATTGTTAATATAGAGGGAGAATAAATTGCTCATTTCACTAAAGGACTCAGGTAGTTCTGAAATTCTATTCCACTCTAAATAAAGGGACGCAAGGTCGTCTAATGCTCCCATATTTTCAGGCAATGAGTATATGGTGTCATTCACACCTGAACTATTGCCATAGTTCCCTGCTACTAAGAATCGGAGGCGACCATTAAACCAGGTTTGAGTGCCTAGTTCTAGTGGTGATTGATAATCTAACCCATTTTTAATAATAATACTGTCTAGAACACCAATGTCTGTGTCTTGAAGACAAGAGTCACCTACTAAAATGGTAACATTATTTGGCAATTGGTCGAAATAGGTGAAAGAACTATCACATTGGGCTAGGGCCAAATTGAAATAAAATAGAGAAACGATAATGAATATTTTTTTCATCTTATTTCAGCAATATTACCTTTTGGGTTTGCACTTTATCAGTGATTCTCATTTTAATGAAATAGACTCCAGCAGCGATATTTTCTGCATTCCAATTTATTGCATGTTTACCTGCAAAGGTTCTTCTTTCTATCAAGGTCTCAATGAGTTGTCCATTAATGCCATATATTTCAAGTTTGACATCTTGGTCATCCTGCAGTTGGAATTCTATTCTAGTTGAAGGATTAAATGGATTAGGATAGGGGCTACCAAGATGAAAGGAAATTTCTTGGATAGTATTTATGGAGGAAAGAGGAGAAGTGAATCCGTTAGTTGTTATTGTTCTAGATCTATTTGAATGATGGTCTGGTACTACTGTAAGGTGGACCGGATTACCATTATCGATCGCTGTTACTTCACCTTGGAATGAAATAGATTCATTTTCCCCTGGTCCTATGGTCAATTGAATGACCTGGGTACCAAACCATCCCTGATCATCATTGATCTGGCATGAAATGGATATTGGATAAAGACCAACATTAACAATGTCATAGGATATGTTGGATGAGCCCATGGGTAGATAGACGCCTACATTACCATTGTATTCATTAAGATCTTGAACCATTACACCATATGCAAGTGGGAAAATATCGGGTATGCGATTCGCTCGATAGACCGCCCCATATGGTAGACTCAAATTGTATAATGCCTCCCATACGACATCTCCATCAGTGTTTACCTCCAAGGAACGACCTCCTCCTCCAACAGTCGTCAAAAGCACATTCCCATTTTCCAATTTTTGTGCATTTCCTGATGCAAAACCAAAAAGGTCGGGCCCTAGATCATGGGACCAGGCAATTGATGATTGTGTGCCATCAATTCCAATCTCAATGGCTCGGGATATGGGTTCATCAGTACCTCTAAATTCTGGGGAAAGATTACCATTATCAAAAGTGATAATATTTCCATTTTCCAATTTTTGAAGACTGTGTTGGAAACTAAATCCGAGATCATGTCCAAAATCCACGTCTCCAGAAGGCATGTCATGTCCTAGATTCCATATGACCTCACCAGAGGGGTAATCTATCTTGGTGATTCGAGATAGATGTCTCACTGATATGTATAGGCAACTTTCCTCCTCATCGAAGACAACTGCATTAACATGGGTCCAATCATAATGGAGACTTATGTATGCCTCTGTCCAGGTACCACCAATCTGATCGTAGTCTGACATGCTAAAATGATCGAATACATTCCAGGACCATACGACTTCTTTGGTATCTTTGTCCCATTCGACTAGTTTATCCCCGATCCATGGGAACTCCACTGTCACACCATCAGCCTGAAATCCCAGACCTTGGAACAATGAGGTCCAACCACCAACAGGTATGGCTCCCATGGAACTGGTCTCAACAATACCTAGATAGTTTCCACTGGGCAATCGTATGATATCATGATGAAGAAAGTCATCATTGGGTTCTGTCCATATTGTTTCACCATCAAATGTTATCTCTGATCCAGGGAGATTGTTTTCAGCACCTGGAAGTAGGTGACATCCAAGCATGTTCCCATTATTGTTAGTATTATAATAAACAAAATCATCCTCACCTGAATTCCATATTTCCTTACCATTTTCATCAATGGCTGCCGAGAAGTAATTGAAGAATGCACCAAAGACTGTGATCCCACTTGAATATGAATTTTCATCGATCATGTTGACATCTGAAGTAGTAAGAGATTGACCTGTGGTAAAAGAATATGCATTCGACCAGTCTCCTGGTTCTGATCCATGGATCGGTCTTACTCGCCAAAAATAGGTATGTCCCCAATCAATGATATCTCTTTCTACATGGACTAGGCTATTATTACTCATCTGGTTGACATCATTGGAGAATTCAGCGTCTTGTGACAATTGTAACTCATATGCACTGGCCTCTGGTATTTGCTCCCATTCAAACAATACATGAATATGATTTAGATAAGCATTGTCAATTGGTGTGATAAGTTGGCCATTTAAAAATGACAATAGCATGATGGAAAGGAAATATTTCATGATAGGATCATATCGATAGAGCTTCATCCAACCAATCAAGTACTTCTGTGCCTTGTGTTACCCATGCCTTGCTGAGACCAAAGTCTGGGAAATTACCTAATAATTCGCCGTTCCATGCATAAGTGACCATTGTCTGTGTTGGCGATAGACTGTTCAATACCCAAAGACCTGCAGCATTATTTAACCTGACCATTCCAGATTCTAATGGACCACCAGGATGGTCAACTGAATGGAACGAGAAGATCCATTGGTTTAGTTCTTGTTCAATGGAATATTGTACAACGTAATCCCGTCCAGCAAATGGAAAGGGCATGTCCAGCATGACATGGACAATATTGTTTTCCAATCTTTTTGTATGGCTTACTCTTTTGAAGATCGATGGGTATCGATCCAGATCTTGAATTATTTTTGCGACCGATTGCATGTCATGCTGTAAAATCTTCTGTGCTTTACTGATAGGGTAGCCTTTGTATTCAAGCCATTCTACCTTTACAGGATCCTCTTGGAGCAGCGACCAACCATTGAGTGATGAGATCCCCCTAAGATCGAGCCCCATCATTAATGCATGCATTGTGATATAGGTTAAGATTATTTTCATTATTTATGATAAAAAGGTTTGGTATACTTGTCTACAATCATTCTTGATCTGATCTTCAGTGAGGCCAAATTTTTCTAGGTCATATTTGTGAGTACTTTCATACCGTCTCTGATCTTCTGCTGTCTCCTTGATGACCTTGGTTAGCGCATCATCCTTTTTTTCTCCTATGAAATCGATTATATCATCCATCAATGATTCAAAATCATTCATCATCACATCAAATTGTACGATCATGACCCTATCTCGGTCTATCCTATTGCTAACCCAATCTTTTTGAAATCTATTCAATAATTCTACAAATGCTGAGTATAACCTCTTTATTGATCTATTTCGAATGTCTTCGTCCAAGGTCCAGAAACCAAATCTTTTATCAAGAACTCCAGTCACTAGACTCAGCCCTGAAGGTATGACACTCAATGGATCCCTGATCATGTATAATACCTTAGCATCATTAAACTTCTTTTGAAATGAAGGTAGATTGCTGCTTAAACTAAATAATTTACCGATATATCTTTTGCCTTTGTTTGATAGGATATTCCTTTTCCACATTGATTCAAACCATTTGAAGTCTCTAGATGAGGTGTCTCTAATGTCAGGGTCAACCCAATGAAAAAGATCCTCTTCGTCAAAGGTTAGGAAGAATCCATACAAAAAAAAACCATCTAAGTATCTGAAAAGTAAGGACACATCGTCTGTCTCAATGGATGTCAAACTTGTCTTGTGTGCCTCTGTGGAGTGATGCCTAGCGGGGCTTACTTTTTCCAATAAGGGTAAAAAAGGTCTAATGCATTTTTGAGCAACAACAGAGGGGTATAACATCTGCCATAATTGTGACCCTGTTCCTATCCCTTGCTTGATCAGGAAGCGATGAAGGAAGGTGGTTCCGGATCTAGGATTGCCAACAATGATGAGAGGTTCTTTCAGAGGATCTCGAATGCGCCAAAATAATATGTGATCAATTAGTCTTCCCATGAATACGATGGTGCGAAGGAATAATATTAAAATCCCAGACAGTAGGGGAGAAAACCATGCATTAAAATTTCTTCCCATGATCAGGTATGATCGTAATATTCTTTTGAGCATCATTATATGTTTATACGTTCGACTATTATAAATAACTTATGGAATTCTACGAATAAATTATTTAACAATATGACATATTAAGAGTAAGATAGTTAAATAATTCTTTAACAATAAATCTAAAAATAAACATCATATGAAAAATTCCTTTCTAATTTATTTTGTTTTGACCATGCCCGTCTTTGGACAAGTATTCAATGGCATGACCTTATTTTCCCCAGCCCAAGGCGGCGGTGGCGGCGGTGGTGGTGGGTCCTTTTATTCATACCTGGTAGATAATGAGATGAACGAGATCAATACATGGACACATCCTCGTGGTCCTGCCAGCATGCCATATCTCCTGCCTGATAGCACATTGGTCTATCCGTATAGAGTACCAACCCCTTCGATGAATGCTGGTGGTACTGGAGGAGGCATCTCAAAATATTCTTGGGATGGTGACCTTTTGTGGGATCATGTTATTTCAAATTCAAACTACCAACACCACCATGATGTTGAGCCACTGCCAAATGGTAACATCCTTGTTATTGCATGGGAGATGAAAACAGCAGAAGAGGCTTACGCCGTTGGGAGACAGTCGATAGATAATTCTCTCAATGTAATGTGGGCAGAAGCAATTTTCGAGATAGAGCCAGTTGGCTCTGATGATGTGAATATTGTATGGGAGTGGCATATATGGGATCATTTGATACAAGATGTTGATCCAGATCTACCGAATTATGGTGTCGTCAGTGACCATCCTGAGTTACAGGACATCAACTATGGCTCAGCAGGAAGCAATGGTGGCCCTGGTGGTGCAAATGGGGATTGGAAGCATCTGAATGCGATCGCATATAATGAAGAACTTGATCAGATAGCGATCTCATCTAGGCACCATGATGAAATTTATATCATTGACCATAGTACAACAACAGAAGAGGCTGCTGGCCATGTTGGAGGTAATGCTGGTAAAGGAGGTGATTACCTATATCGCTGGGGAAATCCCCAAGCATATGGTAGAGGAAATACCTCAGATCACTTATTGGATGATCAACATGGAGTGAATTGGATTCCCGAGGGATATCCAGGGGAGGGGAACCTCATTTTATTCAATAATAACTATACAAATAATTCAGCAGTGTTTGAGATAGTCACGCCGTTGAATGATGATGGTACCTATGCGATATCGGAAGGCCAACCCTATGGTCCTGAAGAACCTATCTGGTTACATACAGGGAATTTTCATACTCAGATGCAAGGCGGGGCTTTCCGACTACCCAATGGCAATACGATCGTTACTGATTGCGATGATGCTACCATATTTGAGGTCACCCATGACCATGAGGAGGTATGGAGTTATGATCATGGTGATGGTCAGGTATTCATTGCTAGAGCTCAGAAATATGAATTAAACTATTTGGGTGGCGACTTTCCTGACTATGAATTGGGAGATGTTAATTTTGATGGAACTATCGATGTCCAAGACATCTTATTGGTATCAGACATGGCATCGGGTTATGGGTATGCGCCTACTCCTCCTGCTGATTACAATGAGGATGGATCGGTAGATATATCAGATGTGATCCTTTTATTACAGACCGTTTTGAGCAATTGATCGTTATTGGTCAATCCCATATCTAGTGATGCCTTTAGACATCATTTTAGTTATTTTATTAGTACAATAAGACAAGATCATGGGTATCTCATCATTTAAAGACCGAATCAAGCAGTGGTCGATCGATCAAGCGATCCAGCATTCACGAAGAACGATCATCATCTCCATGTTGGCCACGCTTTGCATGGGGTCTGGGCTACGTTTTTTGATCATGGATGATGACATGATGAAGATGTTGCCTAAAGACCTAGAATCAAAGATAGCCTGGGATGCGGTTCAGGATGAGTTTGGTAGTACGGAG
>Ga0208766_1002133_pt1 | contig 10329 bp, 7 predicted proteins | sample ETN01SmetaG_3_FD_185792 | JGI IMG/M metagenome (GOLD analysis project Ga0208766, IMG submission 185792) | Marine microbial and viral communities from oxygen minimum zone, Eastern Pacific Ocean - ETNP2014F12-01SV263 (SPAdes) (version 2) | ecosystem: Environmental > Aquatic > Marine > Oceanic ...
TTATAGAATACCATCTCAATACCCCTTGACAATAGATGGGGTTCCTGAGAAAAGTTCTATTCAAATAATGACTTTGAATGGGACAATAGTTGCAACAATAGATGCAAATCAAATTAATGGCTATCAAGCTTTCTGGGATGGACTTGATGATAATGGTAAATTTGTTGGCAGTGGCGTTTATCTAATATTGATTATTAGCCAAAAACATAAAACAAGTATAATTAAAAAACTGGCAGTAATAAGAAGTTGAATCCAATCACTAAAACAATCAGAGTTATAATAGGAATTGTGTTAATTCTCATTGGATTAATTGGAGGATTGATTCCTATTTTTCAAGGCTGGATCTTTGGCCTGCCAGGTCTGATGCTCCTGGGAAGCGTTTTTCCTTCTGTCAAAAGAATGACACGAAAAATTGTCAATAAGGCTAGAAAAAAAATCAAACGCTAGATCTTAACTAGCGTTCTAATTCTTATTTATTTTTCGATACTGCTTTATATAGCCAAACAATCATTCCAGCGAATAATACAGGGCCTAGCCAATTAAATTCACCCAATTTTGGCCACCAATCTTTATTTCCTGATAGGAAAATAGGTACAGCAACAAGTATACCCATTAGCGCTTCTCCCGTAATGAACCCAGAAGACATAAGGAGACCTTTTTTCTCTGAATTTTCAGTGCCACCAGCTGTTTTGCCAAGGTGACTGACCATACCTCCAATGAAAATAGGAACTGTCAATGTAATGGGAAGATAGATTCCAACAGCTACAGCCAAAACTGGTACGCGAAAATCAGATCCAACTTTTTCTTGTCTAAGGTCTATAAGGATTAAAGCTATAGCAAGTAAACCACCAATATAAACAAACATCCAGGGTAAATTTCCAGTAAAGACACCATCAGCAACTGATTTCATTAATGTTGCCTGAGGAGCTGAAAGGGTAGGCGAACCAATGGTATATGCGGTATGCAAAATATCAAGCACTAGCCCAAGTACAATAGCAGATGATATAGTACCTACTATTTGCATTACTTGTTGCTTCCATGGCGTTGCACCAACCAGTTGTCCCGCTTTCAAATCTTGAAGATTATCACCTCCAATAGCCGCAGCGCAACAGACTACCGCACCTACCATAATTGCGCTTGCAGCACCCGTACCAGAACCTGTACCTAAGAGCGCAAGTAATAGTATTGAGGTAAATAATATTGTTGCAATTGTGACTCCAGAAATAGGATTATTGGAAGAACCAACTACGCCAGCCATATATGCTGCTACCGCTGAAAAAAGGAACCCAAATACCATCATCACAACAGTCAAAAGTGCGGCTATGGGAAGCGAATCAACTATGCCAACGTAGAGCAAAAAAACAGGAACTAATAAAGCCAAAAGAGCAATCCCTACATAATTGATTGGCATATCTTTCTCTTCAGTTGGGATATTTTCATTCGATGCATTATTTTTTAAAGCATCAAGACTTGCCCTAATACCTTCAATAAGGGGTTTGAATAGCTTAATTAAAGACCAAACACCCCCAACGACCATAGCGCCTACACCTAAATACCTTATTTTTGTTGTCCAAATATTGAATGCGGCATCAAGAGGGTCTCCTTGAAAGCCAACCATTGCGGAATAAATTGGAATTGCAAATGCCCATGAAATCAAACCACCGGCTACTACTAAAATTCCAATATTTCTACCAACAATATATCCGACTGAAATTAGAGCTGGAGATAAATCTGTTCCAATTCCAAAAATTGAACCCCCTATTGCACGAGCACCAGCTGCCTCAACATGCCACATACCAAAGCCTTGCTGGAGCAATTTCATTAAACCTCCAGCCAGACTTGTTAGTGCAATTGTTCCAAGTCCGCCACTATTTTCAGTAGACTTTCCCTGTTTGGCTTCATCGCCAGCTCTAAGCACTGCTGCAGTAGCAACACCTTCAGGGTAAGTTAGTTTAGCATTAATAATTAAGGCGCGTCTTAGTGGTACAGTAAACAGAACGCCAATTACACCTCCAATAGCTGCAATCTTAGCAACTTCAGCATAGTCAAATGAATCCCAATAGCCCAATAAAACTAAAGCCGGTATTGTAAAAATAACACCCGCAGCTAGCGACTCACCAGCCGATGCTGCAGTTTGAACAATATTATTTTCACGAATATTTGAATTTTTAAATAGAGAGAGAACGCCCATTGAAATCACAGCAGCGGGAATAGATGCAGATACGGTCATTCCAGCAAAAAGCCCTAAGTATGCATTTGCGCCAGCTAAAATCATTGAAAGAATGATTCCAAGGAAAACAGCTTTAACTGTGATTTCAGAATTTTGATTATTTGACATATTTATCCTAGTAAATGTTAAAAAAAATATGATATACGCATCGATTAAACAAGTATAGAAATAAATTTTTATTTTTTTTGTACCTATTTTATAACCTTTTTAATTTATTTATGCATGGGGTGCTATTATTTAAGCAGGTGATAATGGCTGAGAATAAACCCAATTACCTGATCTGGGTAATACCAGCGTAGGAATCCAATTATGAAAAAATTTATTTATTTCTATCTTTCCTTATTTTTTTTCTTCTCTTTATTAATGTCGCAAAGCATTTCCGTATCAGGCGTTGTGATAAACGATCAAACTCAATCTCCTTTATCAAACGTAAATATCGTATTCAATAATAGTGGTACGGTTACCAATCAAAGTGGCAAGTTCAATTTTTTTGCAAACACTGGTGATAGTTTATCTTTTTCCCATATAGGTTATAAATCAGTAAAAATGGTGGCTAGGGCTAATCTAGTCGTAATTATGCAACCCTCCTCATTGATTGGTAGTTCTATTGATGTGAGCGCATATAGAGCGATTTCAAGACTAACCCCCGTATCCTTTTCAAACCTAACAAAAGAAGAGATTAAGCTCAAATATACAGTGCAAGATATCCCCATGGTTCTTTCAACCGAGCCGGGTGTTTGGGCTTATAGTGAGAGCGGGAACGGGACAGGTTATTCATACGCCTCTATTCGAGGCTTTGACCAAAGCAGGATTGCTGTCCTTTTTGATGGAGTTCCAATGAATGATAATGAGAGTCATCAAGTTTATTGGGTAGATCATGGAGATCTATTATCTGATACTAAGGATATACAAATACAGCGAGGAATTGGTACCAGTTTATACGGGTCTTCTTCGATTGGTGGATCCATTAATGTTAGAACTCAAATTGATAGTGAATCACGTGAAATTAATCTGTCTCATGGCTTTGGCAATTGGAACACAAAAAAATACCGCTTAAAATATCTTTCCGGAAAAGATCTTGGTGAAAATATCAGCCTAGCGCTTCGAATTTCAACAATAGATTCAGATGGTTACAGAAAAGAACATGGATCATCCCAAGGAGGTATCTTTTTTGGGCTAGAACATCGAGGAGAAATGATTAAGAATCAGTTTAGAGCAATTATTGGATCTGAGAACACCCAGTTAGCATGGGATGGAATTGCAAAAGCTGATATTGATAATCTTGAGAAAAGACGGACAGGCAATAAAGCTTATACGGATGATTTTTTACAGCAAATTTATTCATTGAATTCTACTGCAAAGTTTAATGAAAATTTCTCATTTAGAAATGTCAGTTACTTAGTTTTGGGTAAAGGGTATTATGAAGTATTCAAACAAGATCAAGACTATTATAACTATAACTTAGATATTAATAATATTTATGATGATCAAGTTGAATTATCCAGAAAAACCGATTTGCTTAGACGTAAATGGATTGATAATAATTATTACGGTATCGTACCTATGCTTACTTATAGTAACAGCGATGTACGATTTGATATTGGTGGAGAATTTAGGATGTACAAAGGTAATCACTTCGGCGAGGTTACCCAATTTTCTGATTCTCAACTTAGCGCTCAATATTCTAGTAATTGGCATAGGTATTATCAGTATCTTGGAAAGAAAAATATTTTAACAGGGTTTGCTAGAGTTCTTTGGTCTCCCATCAACCAGCCTTTCGCAGTATCGATTGATTTGCAAAATCAGAATATTCATTGGGATTTAAATCAAGATAAGATTGGGCATGCCGCTGGTCACAATCTATCTGCTGATTGGAATTTCTTAAATCCAAGGATAGGTATGCTATGGGAGATAAGCGACTCTTTGAGTTGGTTTGTGAATATAGGAAAGACACAGCAAGAGCCTGCTGATAATCAAATTATCACCCCAGATGATATGTTTAGTCAGCCTGTAATGGCTGCAAATGAGGTTGTTTCTGATTTAGAATTAGGAATGAATTTTTCTTTCAATAATGGCTTTGCAAAGATCAATGGTTACAGGATTCTGTTTTTAAATGAACAATTAAAAAATATTAATCTAGATCAAGAAGGGGAGTATAGTTATTATTCAGCAGATTCAACAACGCATAGCGGATTTGAATATGAATCTTATTTTCAAATCAATAATAAGACTACGATCGCTATAAATGGGGCAATACAGATGAATGTCTTTAACAATGGAAATTCTCTTCCAAACAATCCCTCTAGCTTATTTAATTTATCAGTCAATCATGATTTAAATGAAAAATTATTATTGTTTGTGCATCTAAAAAGAATTGGTGGAATGTACATTGATAATGTCAATTCTGAAGATGGATATATAAAGGGCTATGGCGTTATTGATTTAGGGGTACATTTTTCATGGAATGCATTAAAGATGTCTCTTCAAATAAATAACGTTTTAAATAGACTATACTCAACCTATGGCTATAGCTATGAGTATGATGGCTATAATGCGTTTTATTGGCCAGGAGCTACAAGAAATACATTTATAAATATTTCATACAGTTTGTAATAACTATTTATGATATTGTTTATTTTGAATAATTGTAATCGATCTATATATCTGTTCTAGCAAAAATAGTTTTGCCATCTCATGCGTGAATGTTAATGGAGATAAAGAAATTATTTTATCGCAATTACTTTTTGTTTGATAGTTAAGTCCATCCGATCCACCAATGATGAAGCAAGATGACTTATCAGTCATCTTGGAAAGCATCATTGCAAAACCTTCTGAAGAAATTTTCTCACCCTCTTGACTTAAACCAAATTTATAATCCTTAATCTTGATTAAATGGGAAATAATTTTTTTATTTTCTGATTCTTTAGTGCTGTTTTTAAAAATTACTTCATCAATCTTAGCTGAATGCTTGATTCTTTCATGGTAGTCGTTACATAGGCGCAAAATGTTATTATTTTTGACTTTACCAATGCTTATGATTTTTATTTTCATTTGTTAATAATTAAGGATTTATAATCACTAATTTCATTTAACTTTATAACCTAATGCCACTAAATAAAACTAAAAATAAGCGCTTATATCTCATTGATGGTTACGCCATACTTTATCGTGCACATTTTGCAATGATTAGGAACCCATTAATTAACAGCAAGGGCATGCATACTTCCGCTTTATTTGGATTTATTAATCAAATAATGAAATTAATCAATAATGAAAAACCTGATTTAATGATTGCAGCATTTGATTCATCTCAAAAAACATTTCGGCATGATAGATATCCAGATTATAAAGCTACTAGGGAGAAAATGCCTGATGAAATGATTAGTCAACTACCCTATTTATCGAAAATTCTAAAATCTATGGATATTCCTATGCTTGAAGAGCCAGGTTTTGAAGCAGACGACATTATAGGAACTCTGGCAACGATGGCATCTAAGGAGGATTTAGAAGTTTTTATTGTTAGCGGTGATAAAGATTTTATGCAATTAATTAATGATAATATTTTCCTATATACACCATCAGGAAGAAAAGCTGATATAAAAATATATGATCGTTCGGGCGTCATCGATAGGTGGGGAGTTCCTCCAGAAAAAATAATTGACCTTTTAGGCTTGATGGGCGATTCATCAGATAATGTTCCCGGCGTTCCTGGTGTTGGTGAAAAAACTGCTGTAAAGCTAATTAAAGAATATGGGTCTTTAGAGGCATCGCTTGATAATGCAGATCAAGTCAAAAATAAAAGAGCCAGGGAAGGGCTTTTAAATGCAAGAAGTGAAGCTGTGCTAAGTAAGGAGCTTGTTACGATTGATACCAAGATGAAAATAGATATTGACTTTTCATCTCTAAATACAAATTCAATCAAAAAAGAATCATTGGCAGAGATTTTCCAAGAATTAGAATTTGAGACTCTTCAAAAACAGATTCTTGGAAATGATAATAAAATATCAGTAAAAAAAGATAACCCAAAAAAAGATTATAAAACACTTTTCAAAGAGGAAGAAATTGTTCAATTCTTTGAAACTGTAAAAGAAAATAAATGGCTCTCTTTTGATATTGAAACCACCTCTGTCAATCCAATGACTTGCGATATTGTTGGTTTCTCTTTTTCATGCAAAGAGCACAAGGGGGTTTATATTCCCGTGCATTATCCTGAAAGAGAAGACTCTCTTTTTGATGATTACACTAGCAGAGTTATTGAATTGATGAGACCTACGATGGAAAATAGTTCAATTCCTAAAACCGGTCAAAATATAAAATTTGATGCGTTAATATTATTGCGACATGGATTAAAGGTCCATGGAATGCAATTTGACACAATGATTGCTGCTCATTTATTAAAACCTGAATTTAGAAGCCTTAAGCTAGACAATCTCAGTCTGGAATATTTGAATTATCCGATGGTACCAATTGAAGAGTTAATTGGTACGGGTAGAAATCAAATATCGATGGCAGAGGTCGATGTTGAAAAAGTCTCTTTTTATGCTGCTGAAGATGCAGATATAGCATTACAACTCACTTATATATTTGAAAAGAAACTAAAAGAGGAAAATTTATTCAAGTTTTTCAATGATGTTGAGATGCCTCTAATTTCGGTTCTGCTTGAAATGGAGCACCATGGAATGTTTATTGATTCAGATCTACTTAGATCGATGTCAAGTAAATTTGGGAAAAAATTAAATAAATTAGTAAAAAATATATATTCTGAGGCAGGGTATGAATTTAATGTGAACTCTACTCAGCAGTTAGCAAAGATATTATTTGATATTAAGGAATTACCTGAGATTAAGAAAAGATCAACGGCTGAAGATGTCCTTGAAAAATTAAAAGGCCAAGATGTCTTACCCGGGTTGATTTTAGAATATAGAAAACTAAATAAATTAAAAAATACATATATAGATGCCCTACCTGAGCTTATAAATCCTATAAGTGGACGTATACATTCAACTTTTAATCAAACCATAACTGCAACTGGGCGATTATCCTCTAGTAATCCAAACTTTCAAAATATTCCAATCAGGACCGATGAAGGTCGTGAGATTAGAAAGGCATTTAGATCAAAAGATAATGATTGGGTAATCTTTTCCGCTGATTATTCTCAAATTGAACTAAGAATAATGGCTCATTTGAGCCAAGACAAGGCATTGGTTGACGCCTTTAATAAAGGTGAAGATATTCATACCAGAACCGCAGCTGACGTTTTTGACGTTTCCATAGATAATGTACAACCTTCTATGAGAAGAACTGCTAAAATTGTTAATTTTGGTTTATTGTATGGCGCAGGACCTTTTCGTATGAGTCAGGAATTAAGTATTACACAAAAAGAAGCAAAAGCATTAATTGAAACGTACTTTTCTAGATATTCTGGTATAAAAAACTATGTTGAATCAATTATAGAGACTGCTAGGGATAAACGTCATGTTGAGACTTTATTGGGTCGCAAGCGGCCAGTTTGGGATATCGATAGCAGCAACCACCTACATCGAGAAGCAGCAAAAAGAATGGCGATAAATATGCCCATACAAGGTACGAGTGCAGAAATGATAAAATTAGCAATGATTACAATTTCAAAACATATCAATTCCGAATCAATGAAATCTAAAATGCTTCTACAAATTCATGATGAGTTAGTGTTTGAAGCTCCAAGGGATGAATTAGAATTGCTAAAAGATTTAGTTGTGGAAAAGATGGTCAATGCATTGCCTTTATCTGTTCCAATTGAGGTTGATAGTGGTCATGGAAAATCATGGTATGAGGCTCATTGATGGAAGCGAGTATTACCCTAAAAAAAGTAGGAAAATTAATAGATGATAAAACTATCCTAGCTGGACTCAATTTTGGTATTGAGAGAGGATCGTTAGTTGCAATTATCGGGGATAATGAGGCAGGAAAGTCTTTACTATTAAAAGTAATATCTGCCTCAGAATATCAAGAATACGGTCAAGTATACATTGATGGTATTGATTCAAAAAAACGACGCACGGAGGTGACTTCAAAGATTGGATATATACCTCATGAGCTTGATCTTGAGCCCTGGCTTACGTTAGAGCAAAATATTAGGTTTTCCGGCTTACTTTACTCTATTAGCCTTGAAATAATTAATACGAGGATGGTTCAATATGCACGCGACTTACACATTGTTCCACATCTGAAAAAAATGGTCAAAGATCTATCGCCTGGTATTATTCGCATGGGAATGATAATCCGGTCCTTAGTTCATGATCCTGAAATATTGATTTTAGATGATCCTACCGCTTTTATGGATGCGGAATCGTATAGGCATACTTGGGATTTGCTTTTAAGACTCAAAGGAGAAAAAACCGTAGTATACGTTAGTCAATCATTGCAAGAAGTTGAGAGTGCTCACGATAGAATTTTAGTTTTAGAAAATGGAAGAATAGCATTAGATGGCAGTTTAGACCGTTTGCTTGGAAGTACTTTTGAATTTCATCAATTTCAAATAGAATTTGACTCACTTACTGATGAGCTTTTTGAAAAATTATCTAAAATACCACATGTGAAGAACCCATCCCGCGTAGGCCAAAGCATACATTTTTATGGAAGAGAAAGACGCGTTTTTTTTGAAGTATTAAATGTTGCTGCGTCATCGGTTATGAAGGATATCAGGATAAAGAAATTAGGCTTGCAAGATTTAATGGATGCAAAATATGCAAAGGATGGAATTCATTGATTAAGGCACTAATATTAAGACGATTATGGCTATTAAGGCATCGCTTAGCAATTACCGCACCGTTTGTTGTTATTATTCCTATCTGCCTCCACTTATTTTTAAGTGCCGTAATCGAGCAAATTTATACTTACTCACCCAATGGAATTCCAATGGAATCATGGCTTTTCCCAGGGATAGTATTCAGCTTTGCATCGCTTTCAATGCTGACGATTATTTATAGGGATTTGTTTAGCCATCAGATTAATTCACAGTTTCTTAAATTATTGGCAATTTCACCAAATAGTAAGTTCATGATTATCTTGAGCATCTTACTAAGCTCATTAATTGAATGTCTTATTTATAGTATTGCAGCAATGATAGTTCTTATATTTTTCTTACCAGAGCCATTATCATTAGGAAATTATTTTATTATCTTATCTTATTTGATTCTATACCTAAGCCTAATTGGTAGTATGATAATTTCATTATCTCTGATTATTCAAAGAGTATCTATATTTCTTTTTTCTTCTATTATCGTTTTACAGCTTCTTTTTGTTGGTTCAAATCTTTTATTTGAGAATCAAATCTATTCTGAAATATTGAATATGATTTTTTTTAATAATCTATTTAGCATGTTATTGTCTGATTTAAGGAGCCTTATATTTTTTGATGAATTCAATTACATTTGGATTGCCATTTCTTTAGTGGTTGCAATTTGCTGGTTAAGTTTTAATGCCTTTCTATTAAAAAGAAAACTAAAACAATGATCGCGTACTTGTCTGGAGCTATGGAATTTGCAAGCGACGAAGGTGCAGCTTGGAGAAATAGTATCTCCTTTTGGCTTAATAATGAATTAGGGCATAAAACAATCGACCCTGTACAGGAATCAGCAAAGATTATAGAGAAAAATAATGCTGCAGACTACAGGGAATGGAAGAGCTTAGACCCTGAGCGATATGCTAACTTCATTAAGCTATGTGTAAAAAATGACATTAATATTGTACGTAATAAAGCAGATTATATTATTTGTTTATGGGATGAAAATGTAATTAAAGGGGCGGGGACGCATGCTGAAGTAACACTGGCTTTTGAATTAAATAAGCCTGTTTATTTAATTAATAGACTCCCTTTAATGGATTTGAGTGGATGGATTATGGCTTGTTCAACAGAAATTTTTGATGATTTTAATCAATTAAAAGAATTTTTAATTAAACATTATAGCTAATATGCTAGGACCGAAAGTTGTTATCCATATAGATCGACTTTTAGCTAACTACGATCTTATAAAAAACCAATTAAATCAAAACCGCTTAATGGTTGTTGTTAAAGCAAACGCATATGGTCATGGTAGCGTAGAATGTGCAAGGGCGCT
>Ga0208766_1002137_pt1 | contig 10315 bp, 5 predicted proteins | sample ETN01SmetaG_3_FD_185792 | JGI IMG/M metagenome (GOLD analysis project Ga0208766, IMG submission 185792) | Marine microbial and viral communities from oxygen minimum zone, Eastern Pacific Ocean - ETNP2014F12-01SV263 (SPAdes) (version 2) | ecosystem: Environmental > Aquatic > Marine > Oceanic ...
TCAACCTTTTGCTCCTGCTTTACGCTGAGCTTGGCCAGCTTGGTTTTCTCGTTCCACGCATAGCTGATTCTCAACTCGGGATGGTGCGCGTGAAAGACGTACTGGTCGAAGAACCGGTCGAACGACTGGCCGGAGATTTCCTCGATAATCGAGCGCAAATCCTCTGTGACAACGTTGCCGTGCTTGTGCCGTTCGAGGTAGGCCTTCACAGATTTGCGGAACAGCTCCGGGCCGAGCTGTGAGCGCAGCATGTGCAATACCCAGCTTCCCTTGGAATAGGACATGAACCCGTATTTTCGGAACATTTCCTGCGGATAGCTGTATTTGCGGTTGACCATCGCGGTGGTGTCGCCGCCGCGGCCGGTGAGGCTTTTCCGGTCGCGATAAAGGCCGTAGCGCATTTCGTCGATACCGTCCTTGTCCCCTGCGAAAAGGTGTGTGTAGTAGGTGGCGAATCCCTCGTTGAGCCAGAGCTGGCTCCAGTCTTTGCAGGTGACGAGGTCGCCGAACCATTGGTGCGCCAGTTCGTGCGCCATTAATCCCTGGCTGGTGCGGAGGTTTTCCGTTTCGCTGCTGAACAGCGTGGAGGCGTTGAGCGTGCTGATGCTGGTGTTCTCCATGCCGCCCCAGTGGAAGTCCTGCACGGTGACCTGATCGTACTTGGCCCAAGGATATGGTACGCCGATTTCCTCTTCAAAATACTCCATGCACTCCTTGGTGTAGCGGAATGAGTTGGCGGCGTTGGCGAAGTCGGACGGCGTTGTCCAGAACGACATCGACAGGTCGCCATGCTTCTCCTCGAGACGTTTGAAGTGCCCCGCAACAAGCGTGATCAGATAGTTGACGTGCGGCTTGTCCTGACTCCACTTGACGACGCGCAGGCCGGAGTCGGCGTCAACTGAGTCGCTTACCTTGTTACCGTTGGAGAGGACGACCATCGCCTCGGGCACCCGGCAGGTCATGGTGGAGGTGAAAAACTCATTGGGTGCGTCAAAGCACGGGAACCAGTGCCGGGCCTCGATCGATTCGCCCTGCGTCCAAATATGCGTGTCGCCGGGGTCATAGCCCATCTCCGGCGTGCGGAAGTAGAGACCTTTTTTAGGCTCTGCCTCGTAGGTGACGGTGAGATTGGCCTGCTCACCTGCTGCGAGTGGCTTGGCGAAGGTGACGATCAGCGAGCGGTCGGTGTTCTCCCAGGTGGCGATTTCGCCACTGCCGGAGACGATGCTGATCTCGAGGTCTTGCGCGTCCAGGCGCAGTTGGCCAAGCGGCTTGATGATCGGCCGAAAGGTGAATGTGGCTGTGCCGGCAACCCGGCCGTTTTCGAAATCCGGTGTGACGTCGAGGTCGAACTGCTCGATGTCCACAGCACGGTCAGGTGCGTAGCGTTGAGACGCTGAGTCGATGCTGGACCATATGCTCGTCGCATGGCCGCACTGGAGTCCATGAATGTGCTCGGCCTTGGCGAAGCACGTTGCGCCAAGCGACATAAATGTGGCAGCGAGAATGAGGATGGTTCGTTTCATTGGATTAATCAAATGGACGCCGAGGGTAGAGAATCCAGCCACAGGTGCGAAAGAAAAAAAAGACTGACTTGCCGATTTCATGGTCGTCGATTCTCTAACAAGCGATAGCGCTGAGGCCGTGCGATATCCTGGGGTCGGTGCGTTTCCCCTATGACCACCACAGTCAGGGAAACTGAGGATGAAGAGGGAAACTACATTCGCCGCTTGGCGAATTGAGATATATAGAGCTTCGAATGTCGCCGGTTCTGGTGGTGCAGCTTGTCGGCAACTGGTTCGACCGGTTTCGCTTCTGCGATAGGAGACGATTAATGCGACTCGCCACACCCTGCCAGAATCACGGCTGCGATTATTGTGATCAGGAGGTGCTTCATTTCCCTCCGGCTTTCAATTCTTTACTTTTCTGTTCACTTCCTCGAACCACTTCATCACCTCATTTGGCACCTTGGATTTTTGCTTCTTGGTGTTGATCGGTCCGTCATAAACTATCTTTCCGTCTGGGTTTATGACCTTTAGTGATGTCTTTCCGTTTGTGTTTTTATAATGCAATTCGCCTCTCTGTGTATCCTTGGAGACATAACTGACACTGCTGCTAACGGCGGTGGTCTCATTCTGCTTGGGATTGGCGTTCTTCGCTTCTGTCTTCCTAGTGGTGGCCTTTGAAAACGCTTTGACACCACCGACCACAGGCAATTGAATATTCGTCGCATCCAGGTCAATTGTTAATTCGGTGCCAGGATCTGGTCGCAACGTAAAATCACGATCACTGGACATGATCATCAAGCCGATCTGTTGACCCACGGGTATCACTTGGTCATCGGGTTGAAGGGCGAATTCCATTTCATAAAAATGCCCAGGCACGAGTGGTTCACTTTCGGTTAGCGACCGATGGTTTTGCGGATCGGCCCAGCCGCGCGTGATAATATTGTCGGTAATCTTGGCGTTCTTGTTGCCGTTCCAAGGGAGGGAAACCAGCCAGACAGACAGATTGGCAGTCGGTTTATTGCTGGCCAGTTTGACGGTGATTCTGGGGGTTCCAGACAGATGCACAGCTTCGGTCAATTTTTCCGTTAAATACATCAGCCGATGCTTTGTCCAATCGGCCTGGGCTAGTGCCGAGCCGCTAAATGAAAAGTTATCGACTATGGTTTCTGTGCCCTGTTTTGAATTCGTTGCAATTGTCAGTTTGCCCATTTCCGGTGCGCCTCCGGCAAGATGAAAAGTGACCGGGGACGCCTCTGGGTTCGGATAGTCCTCGTAGGCTTTCGGTTTGTTTCTATCAGCCCCTTCTCGGACGATCCAAGCTCGCGCGTCTTTTTCGACATTGTTCTTTTCGCCGTGAAGATATCGCGTAAACCAGCGGTTCATCAATTTGAGGGGAGGCGGTCCGCCGTGGCCACCTTGATGGTAATAGGCTTGGACGGGGACGCCCTTGGTCTTAAGAGCCTGATAGATTCGGTTGCTGTGTTCAGGCATTACATTCCAATCGTTAAACGCATGCGACATCAACACCGCAGCTTTTACCGGTCCCAAGTCGTTGAGATAATCTCGGCCAGCCCAAAATTTGTTGTAGTCGCCGGTGATTCGATCGATTCCACTAGCCATGTCTTTATCGCGAACGTTGCAATCACAATATTCACGTTTCTTTGGGTCGCCGCTATTGATAAAGTCGTACAGCACGTCGATGTCTTCTCCCATGTAACCACCAGGAGAGCGAACCAGGCCGTTGGATCGGTAGTAATGGTAATAGGATGTGTTTGGAGCGACCGGAATGATTGCCTCCAAACCTTCGACGCCGGTTGTTGCCGCAGCTAGGCACAAGGTGCCGTTGTATGAGGTACCGGTCATCCCCACCTTGCCGGTTGACCAATATGCGTTGACAGGTTGGGTGCCGTCTACCGTCGTGTATCCCGCCGCCCGCCCGTTTAGCCAGTCGATCACCGCTTTAGGGGCAAGCGATTCATTATCGCCGCCGACCGTTGGACATCCTTGTGACAACCCGGTACCCGGCGAAGACGAGTGAACAACGGCAAAGCCACGAGGCACCCAATCCTTGACATGCCCCTTTGAGATGATCGGTCGCTCCCCTTTTCGTTTGGCCGAAGGAGCATCCTTTCGTTTCGGAGGTTTGACACCTAGCTCGTGTCTGGGGTCCCACATGAAACTGTTAACTGGTTTGGCGGTGCCCGCGAAATACGGACTTGAATTATAGATCACCGGCACCTTCAAGCCTTCGGTGTCAGTTTGCCGCGGACGCGTCACATCCACGTGCATTCGATCCTTCTTGCCGTCGCCATCGGAATCAAAGCCGGTTTCAACCCACAAATCGTGGCGGATCCACATGTCAGGGTCTTTAAACCTAGGCGCGATTTGTGTTTCCCCGTCTTTGATGATGGGCACCGCTTTTTGTGGAGATTCCTCTCTTGGGTTTTCGGCAAATGATGAATGGCAAGCAAAGAACAAAACCGAAAGGCAAAACTTCTCCATCAACCGACAGCACTCATTTGAAAGTGGTGTTTTCATAGCAAGTCAATATTCATTTTCATAGTCGTGATCGAGTTATCCAAACTGATCACGGCAATCAGGATGAATCGTTTCATTTGGTCAATCAAAGGGCCGCTGATGGTAGGGAACCTGCCCCAGAATGCGAAAGGAAAAAAGGCAGTACTACTGGCTAAATCAGCCAAGTCAGATTATTGCGAAATCATGAGAAATCAGTCGGGATTAGCCTGAATTCATCGATCTGGAGAAGGGGCCAACTCCTTTGAGCATTGCTCAAAGCCATCTGAGAGGTGCGCAAGGTCGTTTGTTTTCCGGAAACTACTCCCGTTTTGGTGCCGATTGGAGTAGCGGTGATTTACTTTTTTTCCAAGGCCACGGCTTAGCCTCTGGCGAAAAGGCTGCGTTACTGAGTCAGTTCAGCCAAGCGGACGATGTAGAGAGACAAACAGGTGGTCAGGTGGATTTGTTAGTTCTCATTTGTGGAGATTTGGGCGACTACAGTATTTCCTTTAATACAAAAAAAACTATAGCGATAGTTGAAACGATGCTGGAAACCATGCCTAAAATCATTCCGGTTTTAGTCATGTCTTTGCCCTCTTGGTTCATCCTTCCCTCTTCCATAATTTTCAGGTCTTCTTTTCCCATTATCCAAGCGGGAATTGCTGTGAAATAAGAACAGCAAAGCCAACCTAAAATACCCAGTATTAGTATTTGCTTCCCGCGATGATTCATCAAAGTGAGTTCGGGAGTGAACTTAGATTGTCCTGATTCACTTGATGCTTTACTCAAAGTTGGAGCCGTCGTTGTTACATCGGCCAGATGAATACAGGCGGCTTCGTGGGTGTCGTTTTTTAGCGACTCGAAACTTGGCCAAGCCATTTCGCAGCGTTCCTCGGCATGCGGGCAGCGAGGGTGGAACGTGCAACCACTCGGAGGGTTGAGTGGGGAGGGCGGGTCTCCGGGCAGCAGGATGCGTTTGCGAGTACTCTCGCTGTCGGGGTCGGGCATTGGCACTGCGCTGCAAAGCGCCTTGGTGTAAGGGTGCTGCGGATGCTCGAACACTTCCGTCGCCGGGCCTATCTCGACGATGCGGCCGAGGTACATCACGGCGATGCGGTCGGAGATATGTTTCACCACCGACAGGTCGTGTGAGATAAAAATCATCGTCAGTTCCATCTCGCGGGTGAGGTCGCTGAGGAGATTCAGAATCTGCGCCTGGATGGAGACGTCGAGTGCGGAGACCGGCTCATCGGCGATGATGAGCTTGGGCTCGACGGCCAGCGCGCGAGCGATGGCGATGCGCTGGCGTTGGCCGCCGGAAAACTCGTGCGGATATTTGCGCATGAAGCGCGCGGCGAGGCCGACTTTTTCCATCAACGCGCCGACCGCGCCGGCCAGGTCGCCCTTGGGCACTTTGCGGTGTGCCTGGATCGCCTCGGCGAGCATGGAATAAACGGTCATACGCGGGTTGAGCGAGGCGTATGGATCCTGAAAAATCATCTGGAAATCAGCACGCGCGGATCGCAGTTCCCTGCTGTCCAGATCGGTGAGGGTTTGATTGCCGAGAGTGACGGTGCCCTCGGTGGGCTTGATGAGTTGCAAAACGGTGCGGCCTAGGGTGGATTTGCCGCACCCGGATTCGCCGACGAGGCCCAGCACCTCGCCCTTGGCCAAGTGCAGCGACACGCCGTCGACCGCCTTGACCGTGTCGGTGACCTTGCGGAACAGGATTCCTTTCTCCACCGGGAAGTGGGTCTTCAAGTTGTTAATCTGGAGATAGGCGTCGCTCATCGGTTACGGCTTGAGGTTTTCGCGCTGCACACGCAGGCAGGCAGTGGTGTGCGACTGGCCAAGCGACTGCAACTCGGGCGGCTCGCTGGTGCAGAGGTCGGTGGCGTGCTCGCAGCGCGGTGCGAACGAGCAGCCGGCGCTTGGCTTGGACATATCTGGCGGCATGCCGGGGATGGTGTACAGTTCCTTGCCCTTGGCCTGCAGCGCTGGGATGGAATTTTGTAGGGCGCGATTGTACGGGTGTTGCGGGTTGTAAAAGATATCCTTGGTCGAGCCGGACTCGACGATTTTGCCGCCGTACATGACGTTGATGCGGTCACAGAAACCGGAGACAACGCCGAGGTCGTGTGTGATCAGGATCACCGCCGTGCCGAGCTCTTGCTGCTCCTTCTTGATCAGTTCCAGGATCTGCGCCTGCACGGTCACGTCGAGCGCGGTTGAGGGCTCGTCGGCAATCAGGACATCCGGCTTGGTGATCAGCGCCATGGCGATCATCACGCGCTGGCGCATGCCGCCGGAGAACTCGTGTGGGTAGCCGCGGATTCGGCTGGCGGCATCCTGGATGCCAACCGCGTCGAGCATATCCAGTGCCTGTATTCTTGCGGACGCCTTGTCGGCCAGGTCGTGGATGAGCAGCGGTTCGATGAGTTGATCCTCGATGCGCAGATACGGATTGAGCGACGTCATCGGATCCTGAAAAATCATTGCAACGCGTCGGCCCCGGATCGTTTGCAGTTCCTTCTGCGAACAGTGGAGCAGGTCGGTGCCGTCGAAGTGGGCGGTGCCCTTCTCGATGCGGCCCGGCGGTTGCGGGATGAGGCCCAGCATCGACATGCAAGTGACCGATTTGCCCGAGCCGGACTCGCCAACGATGCCCAGCGTCTCGCCTTTCTCGAGTTGGAACGACACGCCGTCCACCGCCCGCACCACGCCGTTGCGTGTGTGGAAGTAGGTCGTAAGATCGTTGACGTCGAGCAGTGGCATTTTTAGTGGTTCAATCTTTTGAGGTCTTGGGGTCGAGGGCGTCGCGGAGGCCGTCGCCGACGAAGTTGAACGAAAAGAGCGTCGTTGCAAACAGGATACCGGGAAACACGAGCATCCACCATGCCTCGCGCATGCGGTCGGCTCCGTCCTTGATGAGCAGGCCCCACGACGGGGTCGGCGGCTGCACGCCCAGTCCGAGGAAACTCAGGAACGCCTCGAGCAGCATCACTGCCGGGATGGTGAGTGTTGTGTAAACAATGACCGGGCCGAGGACGTTGGGCACCATGTGGCGAAAGATGATGCGCCGCGTCGGCAGACCAAGCGAGATACACGCCTCGATGAATTCCTGTCGCCGCAGGCTCATCACCTGGCCGCGGACGATACGTGCCATGGTCAGCCACTCCACCGCGCCGATGGCGACGAAGAGCAGCAGCATGTTCCATTGGCCGGAGATGGAGAATTCGGAGCCGCGGGCCGCGAACCAAGCATCGATCGAGTCGCCGAGGTCTTTTGCAAATACCATGAGCAAAATTACGAAGATGACGAATGGCAGCGAGTAGAGGATGTCCACCAGGCGCATCATTACGCTGTCCACTTTTCCGCCGAAGTAACCGGAGATGGTGCCGTAGCCGATGCCGATGGTGAGTGAGACAAAGGTCGCAACCAGACCGACTAACAGCGAGATTTGGCCGCCCTTGATGATGCGGCCAAGCTGGTCCCGGCCAAGGTGGTCAGCGCCAAGGGGATAGTCGTCGCCGGGCGGTTCCAGTTTATCCCCGAGTGTCGTATTCGTGTAGTAATCGCCTTCGAGAAAAAACGGTCCCATGAACGACAGGCTGGAGAGCAGCAGGATGAACACCCCGCCGGCGAGTGCCATCTTGTTTTTGCGCAGCCGATGCCAGGCGCCAACCCACAACGACTCACCCTTCTCGACGGTGTCGGGAGCGTCTGGCCTGGTGGGGGTGTCGTTCATCAGCTAGTCAAACTTTAGTTTCGGGTTGAGGGTGACCTGCAGGATGTCGACAATGAGGTTAAGGAGAATGATCAGCGTCGCATAAAACATCACTACCCCTAGCACGAGTGTGTAGTCGCGGTTGAACGCGCTTTTGACGAAATCTTGCCCAAGGCCAGGGATGGCAAAAATAGTTTCGATTACGAATGATCCGGCGATCAGACCAGCAACAGCCGGTCCCATGAAACTGATCACCGGCAGCAGTCCGCCGCGAAGCGAGTGTTTGAGGATGACCCGAAGGCCGGAGGCGCCCTTGGCCTTGGCCGTGCGGATGTAATCCTGCGTGAGGATATCAAGCATGCCGCCACGCGTGAGCCGTGAAATGTACGCCGCATAAAAGAACCCAAGCGTTACCGACGGCAGCACCATGTCGCTGGCAAAAAACTGGTCGCCACTGAACCCGCCCCAGCCGGTGGCCGGGAACCACCCGAGCTTTAGCGAGAAAACCAGCATGAGCAGCGGCCCCATTACGAATGTCGGCAGGCAAATGCCGATCATTGCCAGCGACGAGGGGATGTAGTCGATGTACGTGTTGGGGCGCAGCGAGGCGATGACTCCGAATAAAATACCCAAACCAAGCGCAATGCACATTGCGAAAAAGCCGAGCTTGGCCGACACGGGGAATTTTTGGCTGATGATCTCGCCGACGGTGCGGTTCGGGTACTTGAACGACTGCAGGGTGGGCAGGTGGGTGATGTACTGGATGAATTGCTTGTGCAGTGGTTGGTCGAGGTTGAACTGCTTGTTCAACAGTTCGCGAACCTCGGCTGTCACCTGTTTGTCCTCATCGAACGGCCCGCCCGGGGCCAGGCGGCACATGGAAAACGTCATCGCGGCCACACAGAGCAATACCGGGATGGTTTCCAGTACACGGCGGAGGATGAACTTGAGCATCAGGTCAGCGCTTGGCCAGGCGGGTGGGTGTCGGCGTTACTCGTCGGCCTTCACCTCGAGGTCAAGATGTTTCCACGGATGGTGGTCGAGCACGTTCGCGTGCCAGTTTTTGACGGCAGGATTCAGCGCGTACACGCGGGTGTAAATATAGATAGGCAGAACCGGCATCTCGTCCATCAGGATTTCCTCCGCCTGTTGGAACAACTCCAGTCGGGCTTCTGGATCCTGCGTGACAGCTGCCTTGCGGATCAGTGCGTCATAATCGTCCCGAGCCCAGCCGGTTTGATTTTGCTGACTCCACGAGGTCCACATGTCGAGGAAGGTGTTTGGGTCGGGGTAGTCGCCGGTCCAGCCGGCACGGCTGATCTGGTAGTCCATTTCACGCTGGCGATCGAGGTACACTTTCCATTCCTGGTTTTGCAGCGTGATGTTGATATTCAGGTTTTTCTTCCACATTTGCTGGATGGCCTCGGCAATGATGCGGTGTCCCTCGGTGGTGTTGTAGAGGAGTTCTAGCGACGGGAAGCCCTTGCCGTCCGGATAGCCGGCCTCGGCGAGCAGTTGCCGGGCTTTCTCGACGTTTTCCTCGATCCGTGCCCTGGCGGTGTAGCCAGCGACGCCTGGTGGCGTGAAAAACAGTGCCGGCATCTGTTCTCCCTTGGTCACGTTTTCCGTGATGCTGCTTCGATCAAGTGCCATCGCCAGGGCCTTGCGGACACGGATGTCATCACACGGTTTCTTCGTGACGTTGAACCGGTAAAAGTAGGAGGCCAAGTGCGGCTTGATGCGCAGCTCGTCGGGGTGTTCCTTTTTGTAAGTGGCGATCTTGTCGATGTGCAGGCTGTATATGTTGTGCAGTTGGCCGCCGCGAAAGGCGTTTTCCTGCGTGGTCTCTAGTTCAATGGGATAGAAGTGGATCTCGTCGAGCTTGGTCGTTTCGGCATCCCAGTAATCGTGGTTTTTCTCCACGACAATCTTCCGGCCAAGCCTCCATGATTTCAACCTGAAGGCGCCATTGCTGACGAAATTCTCCGGCTTGGTCCAGCCGCTGCCGCGCTTGGTCAGGCCGCCGTGTTTCTCGATCGTCGCGATGTGCACCGGAAACCAGGTGTAATGATTGAGCAGTGAAAGAAAGTAGGGAGTGGGGGAGTTGAGTGTGATCTCCAGCGTCCGCTCGTCGATCGCCTTAACGCCAACCTGCGAGAATTCCTTGAGCTTGCCCAAGCTGTAATCTTCAGCTCCCTTCATCACGAACAACATATAGGAATACTTCGAGGCCAGCGCCGGCGTGAGGATGCGCTTGTACGACTGCACAAAGTCGTCTGCCGTGACCGGGTCACCGTTCGTCCACTTGGCGTTGCCTCGCAGGTGAAACGTGTACACCATGCCGTCATCGGAAACCTCCCACCTCTCCGCCGTGCCCGGCACCGGATGAAGATCAACCGGGTCTTCCGCGACCAACCCCTCCGTCAATGCAACGATGATGTGATGCTCCGGCACGCCGGTGACCACGTGCGGATCGATATCCTCCGGCTCGGTGCCAACCGTAATATTCAGCACCTTGTTATGTGCGCCTTGATCGACCGGCTTGTTGCCGGGGCCGCAACCA
>Ga0208766_1002139_pt1 | contig 10308 bp, 9 predicted proteins | sample ETN01SmetaG_3_FD_185792 | JGI IMG/M metagenome (GOLD analysis project Ga0208766, IMG submission 185792) | Marine microbial and viral communities from oxygen minimum zone, Eastern Pacific Ocean - ETNP2014F12-01SV263 (SPAdes) (version 2) | ecosystem: Environmental > Aquatic > Marine > Oceanic ...
CATGAAACTATATCTCCTGACCATCGCATCCAAGGTCCAAAACCAATCAAAGCAAGAACAAGAGGTGTGAAGGTAGCGACTGACCAACCAAATGTAGTCTGTCCCTTTAGACGACCAAGATACCAAACTTGCCCCATTATTAGAAGTAAGCACGCAACTAATTGGACATAAATTGCATTGGCTGAAGGATACCAATCAGCATCAGAATATGGAACGCTTTCGTTAATCAACCAAGATACATCATTAGAGGCTGCAAAGCCAATCAACCATCTTGAACCCCATAGAACACCAACTGCTGAAAAGAAAAATCCTATTCCGATGAGATAATCATGGACACTATGTAATTCATCTCCACCCTTTCTACGCTGCCATTCGACCAGTGCAATTGCCATTATAGATGAGACAATGCCGCCAATACCTAAGATCAAGAAGTTTAGATTCGTTGAATTATCTGAAAATGCAATTGCTAAAATTCCGCCCCATATTGCCACCATTGCAATTCCATACAAAATCAATTGAGCAAACTTTTGTAGCGGATTTACCACAGCATTGGCAGGCATTGGACCTGGTGAAACTACCGATAAGGAGGGAGTAGCAACTGAGCCTTGCATTAGAGTTCCTGCAGTCGCTAATGTAGCAGGTTGCGCTTTGAGTCTAGATGGGCGAACGGGGGCATTTGACATTTGAATCAATACCAATTTTACCATTGCCTTATTGAAGATTTAGCCGGCAAAGGGGTGAATTTGCCATTTTGTTGGTATTAATTTATTTTCGAATTGGTAATAATCATATCAAAAGAACATTTGGGGGTGTCATGAGTGAGAACGACATCACTGCTGATGCTGCTGAAAGTCTCGGTTTAAATGAGATAACTGCTGTAGCCATACTTGGCATAATTTTAGCCGGGATTGTGACTAGATTCATAGTAATGCAAATTGCTCCAAAGATGCTAAAAAGAATTATTCGTTCTGAAAATATTAAACGAAAAACAGTCAAAAACTCCGATAAGGCATTGGGTTCTGCCGCTGGTGCTACTGTTGCATATTTCCTAATACTACAATTAATCGATTCCATCCAATCAGGCTCTGACACCTTTTTAATGCCTGAAATAATGCAAGACATCGTACCAAATGTTTTGCAATTCATCATAGCCTTAGCATTGGTTATTTGGGCATTTAGATTAGTTGATATTGTTCAAGATGTTGTAGAGATGCTTGACGATGATGGAGTTACAGATGGAACTGATAAAACATTGATTAGTGCACTTGAAAGTATTATGCGTTTCTTCATCATATTCATTGGAGCGATATTCATTGCAGATGCGGTTGGATTCAAATTAACATCTCTTATTGCAGGACTAGGTATTTCTGGCCTTGCACTTGCCCTAGCCGCTAAAGATACTATTTCCAATTTCTTTGGTGCGTTAACTGTTCTACTTGACAGACCATTTAAGGTTGGAGATTGGGTACAAGTTGGAAGTTCTGAAGGAGAAGTTGTGGAAATTAATCTTAGAACAACCCTGATTCGAACTGGCATTGATACAATTATTACAATTCCAAATGCTAACTTAGTAAATACTCCGGTAGAGAATTTCGGCAAGAGAAGATGGCGAAGATGGCAAACAATGGTTCACTTCGATATCAATTCCGACCCCGAGAAAGTTGAATCATTTCGTGACGATGTGCTAAACTCGATTCAAGAAAATTCTGCAACCATGAATGAAGACTCATCTTGGTGTAGAGTTAGTGATATTTCAGCGACTTCTGTTGATGTCTCTATCAACTTATACTGGGATGTTCAAGGCGGTGCTGATGAAAAGGCAGAAAAAGAAAAATTCCTGCTTTACATTATGAAAATCGCTAGAGACCATGGTTTAGAATTCTACGATAATAGAATTCGTCAACAACGCTAATCAATATGGTTCAGGGTCTTTAGACCAATATAATTGGTTAGATGCTAATGCAAATAGTATGCTGGTTATAGCAATTAATCCAGAGGTAGTAGGAGATAATGTCTCTAATTGCCATGTGAAAAAGGAAACTATGACTCCAGTAATCCCACCCCATAAGCCAGATTTCCAAAAGCGTAGAATTCCTAGATGTGCTTGAAGACGAGAAACGTCACTGAGCCATTTTATAGAATTCTTCTCGAGTTCACTATCTGAAAAAATCATGGCTTGTCCTAAAGTCAGTAAAGTGGCATGATAACGCCAAATCCAAGGACCACCAAGTAATGTGGAGAGTGCTTTACTCTTGCCGTAATTTTCAGGCGCACCAAGAAGCCAAGATTCCAATAACTGTTTGCGGCTTGCTTCTGTTGGCTTTTCATATTCTGCCCATTGGCGTTCAAGCATCATCATATTGGCGATTCCTGGTAAACGCTCTTTGTCACAAATTAGGTGCTCACTGATTGTTCTTGGTTGTGGTAACATCACAGGCTTTCCCTCCGCCAAAGTAATCGCCCCTGCATCAAGATTCAATCGGGGTAGGCCAACTGTAAAATTACTATGTGGGGCGCGCCAAAGGGTATTTGTCTTGAGACTAGCCTCAATTTCTTTCAGCCTATCATTCCAAATTCTTTCTGTATTTGGAGTTGAGAATTGATCAAGACTTGCATGGATCTGTCCAACACATTCTGCAATTCTATACCTCATTGAATGACTTTCCTCAATGCTGAGCAGCGATGCGCAAGGATAGATTATTACTCGGTCATTGCCGTCAACTGACCAGACCATACTTGGCAACATTAGGCCATGACCGTCGATTGCTTCATTCCAAGGCTCATGCCTAACCATTCGAGAAATATCATTTCCTACTTCGAATGGAGAAATCCTTGCAATGTGAGTGCCATTAAGGTTTAGAAGAATCCCATATCTATCATGTTGAATTACTTCTAAGATTTTGACTTCAAGCCATTTGCCCCATACATTACCTTTAGTTGGAGCATCTTGCCACCATTCTAATTCTAGAGCGGCATTGAAGTTCCAAATATTTAGGCGCCCTAAAGAAGTGACTAGTTCGCCTTCAAAGGACGAATCATAGGGTGTTTGGATAACACCTTTTGGCCACCATGCAGGTTCGTCCATGAATAGGCGAGAAGGCTCTTATTGACAAAACCTCACATTCCAAGAAAGAATACCATTACCATAATTACAACGACTAAAACCAGTATTATTTGAGGCAGTAACTGAGGTTTTTCTTCCTCATCCTCCTGTTCAAATTCGTTCATATTACTGCTAATAGAATTAGTTAATTATACAGTATACTAAATTGAGTTATCATAATACGCTGAAACCATCTCCAATGTCTGTGGCACAAGTAATTGTCAACGGTACTTCCATCGGTAGTTCGGGTAGTTCACCAAAGACTTGGTGGTGGATAAGTGGGATTTGTTTTGCCATTTTCCTCCTAATGATAATGGTCGATGCTGGAATTTCTGATAATAAATATGATTTGTGTGAGAATGATGCTTGGACTGGGTCAGATACACCTGAATGTGTAGAAGAAAGTAGCGAATCTTTTGCAATTCCAGGAATGATAAGTTGTTGTTTCTCACTTATTGCTGCAATTATCGCTATTTCACATGGTTCAAAAAAGGCTACTGTAGTAGTTCAACAAATGCCACAAATGTATACACAACCGGTAATTCAGCAAGTAATTCAACAACCAGTACAACAACGCCCTCAAGGTCAAATGCCTGTGCAACAACCGCAAAAACAGCGACAACCGGCTCAAGAAAATCAGCAAAACTTTGCCCAACAAGCTAAGAATTTGGAAATGGCGAGAGATTTCGAAGGTGCAGCAGATATGTATCAAAAGGCTGGGCTTTTTGCTGAAGCAGGCCGAGTTCGTCAAAGTCACTTAGAGAAAGATGACACGCCGGTGGTTCAAATCGGTCAAGTCGGCAATTCAGTAGTCAAAGATTCAGTCGTAATGGGCAATACAAACCAATCAACTAATTGTCATAGTTGTGGCTCTTCAATTCAAGCCGGTTGGAAATTCTGCCCAACGTGTAATTCACCACTCTGAGGGTTTTGAATGGAATTTGCACAATACTCTTTGGCATTAATCATAGCCTTTGCACTTGTTAGATTCGTCACGGAAAATACCAAATTCCATTTGCGAGCAAATGGTCTATGGGTACATCATTGGATATTAGCAGCAGTTGCGATGAGCGTTGTTTACCTAATGGACATGGAAAATCCAATTATTTGGGGCGCTTTAACCGGTGTTGCACTTGAAGGCTTAAGAAGAAAGAATTGGTCAATTAGAGATCCTAAAAAGACGTAGGCATAATCACTTTATGCGACCGCTTTGACTTCTGCACATGGAGGATGTTAGGTGGCTCAAAGCAATGCTATCTTCGGAATTAGAAGTTCGCCCTCCGACAAGCGATAAAAAAGAAGAAAAATATCTCGCTGGAAATTGTGTTAAAATTTACCGAGAAAATGACCTCATTGCGTATGCAGAGATGAGAAAAGTCGGGAATCATACCGAAATTTCAACCGTTCTAGTTGATAAGAATTTCAGGAGCCAGGGTGTAGGCAGGGAATTAATTGACAAAGCAGTTAAACAGATTGGAAATCAAAAGATTCTTTGTTGTACAAAAAATCCAGCAATGGCCAAGGTTCTACAAAATATGACTTTCAAATCAATAGGATGGCCAGGACTTTCTACTGCAATGATGCTCACATTCAATACATTCACCAGATTAATCTCAATGCTAATACGATTTGAATTCAAACGAATATGGCACCAAGGAAAAGGCCTTCACAAGTACGAGCGTTATGAAATTAAGAAATAATTATAGGCTTAAGGACTGAAAATTAAGATATGGCGAATTGGAATAAGATATGGAGATGGACGCATATCACCTTTGCAGTACTGTGGTTATCTGAACTTTTATTCGGACTTGTTTCGATGTTGATTGAACTTTTATTTGGTGAAAAAGCGCTTGAAGGAGATATCATGAATATGCCGTTTGATGATGCCATATTCTTGTTCCTGTTGATTCCCGTTGTAATTACGGGCTTTTCCAAGTGGCCTCTTTACCCATGGTACATGAAAAGAAAGAGTAAATCTGAAGGCCGATTCAAATTTTTTGGCCCTTGGAATGGAAATCAAACCTGGCGCTGGATCCACATTTCAACCGGCTCTTTATGGGTGATTCTACTGGCAGATGGCTTGTTCCTCAATGGCTTGATTTTTGGAGAAGATGAAGAGTCGTTATTGGCAATGATTGCATTTATGATTGCATTCTTTGGCACTATAATCTCGGGTTGGGCTAAATGGCCAATTTACCCATGGTATAAGAAAAGGAAAAACAAGAAAAAGCTTGCAGCAAAAGAAGCAGCAGCGGCTGTTGAAGCGGCTACTGCTGAATAAAATTGAACCTCTAGGATACTTCATATTGTTGAAAAAGTTTGCACATCGCTCCAGTGGTCGCCACTTGCGCCTTCGCCCAAAACTCGCCAATAATATGTTGAAGAAGTTGTTAATCCTGTAATTGCCTTATCTTCTTGTCCAACACTTGCCAAACCCTCACTAGAACAACTAGACCATGCCGATTTTGTTGTTCCACCGTCAATTAATCCCCAACAGATAGTTTGGTTTACATTACTTCCATTATCGTAATTCTCCCAGTTCAATGTTGCTGATGAAGAAGTGATTTGAGAAGTTGAAAGGTTTTTCAAAAGTGATGGATAATCATGAACCCATTCACGCAGTGGGTCAGTATTCCAGACAGGGAGATGATTGATTAAATCAAAAGTTTCATCATTAATTTCTAGACCCCAAGCACGGAAAAATGGAATTAAGTTCATGCCTGTTTGATTAGATATACGCGCAGCCCAGGAATTATATTCTTGGTAATCAGTTGATGGTTGGCCAAGAGAGGTGTTGTAGTATTGTTGAAAAGTTGTGGTAAAAACATCCCAGCCAAATTCTTCCTGAATCATAATATGGGTTTCAAGTGCAGTCCAAACACTCCATTGAGCGATTTGAGCGCCGTTATTGAAGTAGGTTTCAGTCCTTGACTCCCTATTTGAATTACTCATTGCGCCATGACCCGCACCTAAATCCACTCCAACTAATTCTGTCATTATGTAGGCGGAGAATAAATTACACGTAGTTTCAGTATTACCTGGTAAAGTAGCAGCCATCCATTGGTGATTATGGCCTAATTCATGAAACATCCCCCAATCTCCTTGGGTTGACATGTGACTCAAATTCACCACTCCATTTACACTTGCTGTATGGGCCATAAATGGGTAGCCAGAATGCATCCAGCCCGCACTAATTTGTATGTCAAAGACCGCTCTTTCAATTCGAGTCCATGGTAAATAACCACTCAACTCATGTTCCATTTGCAAAGCAGTATCCCACCAATTCATCAAGTCAATTGTATTATTTAGATTGCGAATTTCTGCAGATGGAACTGTTAGAATAAAGAAATCTCCTTCGAGTTCTGCCCATGGTGCTGGTAAATTTCTCTGTGTATTATTCCATTCTTGCCCAGTGGTCACTCCAGCAATAAAACGGGGCGCCTGTACTGCATTTTCTATTTCAACATTCAACATTCCAAAAGTAGAATCAGGCGGGAACGTTAAGTAAATTAAACCTCCAAAGGTATTACCAACTTGCATAATTTCAGAATCTATAATCCAAATTCTGTGAATTTTAGGATGCCTGTCAAGTTTATCCTTATTCCACAAGGAATCTGAATGTGCGCCAATTTGTATACGCACATTTTGATCTACTAATGACGGAGGAACTGTGATGTTTACTGCCTCACCAGGAGCAGCATACAAACCGGTACCCATCAGCCCATGAGCACGTGCGCCAGAGTAACCAAAGCCGCTTGGCAAGCCAATATAATCACCATTGATACTAACATTTTGAGTGACTCTTGGGGCATTTGCTGGAACAGAACCAGGGAAATCAACCGCACTTGGATGAGCGATTAACTCATCTGCTGGAAGTCGAAGATACAATCCTTCTTCGATGGCTAAAAGAACATCATCAATTGGGTTTGCCTCTAAATCATATTCTTTATTATCTGAAATTTGAGTCCAACCGGTCGTATTGACCATTTCACGTAATGGACTCCAGAAATCCTCAAAATCCAAAGTTAACATAGCACTACATTGAGAGATTGTTTTCTCAACTTTAGGCGCATCTGAGGTTGCAATCATGGGCCCGGTAGTGAAGTGTTTTTCTAATGCCTTTACTGCTGGAATGGTCCTTAACATCCGGTCGGTAGCAGTTGAGTCAAGAGTTATTTGGGCAGAACCGGAGTTTGAAGAAACAAATAATCCAGTGGTCTGTGCGATTTTATTACCTGAATATTGATGAGCAAGGTCGGTATTTGAGTAAGACCAATACCATGAGTGTCCACCTAAAATCAAGCCATGACCAGAGGTTAAAAATTCCTCAATTTTGGTATTTTGAGAATCGCTCCAACCATTCCAAAACTCTCCAACAAAGCAATCCAAGCCCGATAATTGGTCTGGAGTTACTGAAGTTAATACGGTGAATCCTTCAGCGGTCAACTCATCTTCAAAATGATTAAAATCTTGCCACAGACCAATAGTTCCAACTCCATCGCAAGCCCACTTCATTGCATTTAGGGATAAAATCATTTCAGGCCCACTTGATTTAGCGACAAAACTTTCATGGCCATAACCAACGATTCGACCTTCTCCTGAATAGGCAGCCGAAGCAACAGGTCTTTGGTCCCAATCAGAAAGTATCGGAAATGACCATTCACTAAATGGTAAAATTTGCGACGGCCAAGAACCCCCATAGTCAACAGAAGAAACACCTTCAGTAATTTCCGCCCAATCTACGGCAAAATCATGAATTGTAATATTTAGCAATACTTCAAATGAGCCACCAGAATTATTTGCATAAATCGTGTATGTGTTTCGTTTTGCTCTAGAATTGGGCATTCCACTAATAGTTCCATCTTCTGTTAAAATTAGGCCTGGAGGGAGTGTTGGATGGCTTGCCCATGAATCTATAGCATAGCCTAAATTACTGACATTGATTTGTATATCACTTATATTTGATTCTGCGATAATTATATCTTTTTCATAAGATATTTGGCTTGGAGTAATATCAATAAATGTTAGAGTTAGGAAAGTTGAGGCCACTCCTCCACTATTATTTGCTTGAATAAAATAACTTATAGTTGGACTTGATTGTTCTGCCATGCCACTTATTTCACCCGAACTAGTGTTAAATAAAACACCATTTGGAAGGGAGGGGGAAATTGACCAAACCAAAGGTTCGCCGCCCTGATAGGTTGGAATTAATGTTATTTGGTCGACTTGTTTTGCAAAAGTATAATCCCCACTACCATAGAAAATATTTGTAGGAGATTGATCAAAAATTGTTATACTTAAGTTTCTTTGATGAACTCCACCACTATTATTGCTTATAATCAAGAAATTACTTTGTTCAAGTAAAATTGTAGGCGTTCCAGAAATGTCGCAATTATCTGCTAAAATTAATCCATTTGGCAATTCAGGCTGACTATGACATTGAATGATGGCTCCTTTAGAACTACTTGCCACCAAAGTGGACATAGCAATGTCTTTTGTTAATATTAAACCACCATTTCCAATTGCCCCATACCACAAGGATGGTGCTTCATCAACGATGGTTATTTTGATTTGAACACTCATTAAACCTCCAGAATTAATCGCAGAAATATTATGGTAACTAGTGCCTAAAACACTCGGTGAACCGCTTATTCGCCCATCGGGACCAAGTATTAGGCCAGAGGGCAGAACAGAATCTACAGACCATGATTCTACATTCATCTCTTCAACTATTGGCAAAGGAGATTCTCCATAGTTAGACATAATAAAAATCCAATCTTGTGAAGGATAATTAAATTCTGGCGGAGTATCTATTACTGAAATTATAAGATCGATTGTATCTATTCCTCCATTATTTGAGGCCATGATAGTATAAGTTGCAGATAACACATTATCCGTAGGCGATGCTGTGATTTCACCAGTATTTTTATTGAGAATGATGTATGAAGGGAATGTAGGAGAGACAGACCAACTATCTGGGCCGTCACCACTAAAGGAGGGAGTTAAGTTATACATTTCTCCAACTGTCCAAGTGAAATTATCTGAACCATAAGTTAAGTTTTGTGGGGCGAAAATAGGGCGGCAAATTCCATCGCTTAGTATCTCCATCACTGTACAATTTTCGATTACCGGGATTTCTAATTCTATACATTCCTCTTTCGAAATATTCTCTTGTTCATCGCAATTTACTTTCTGTTCTATTTCTTCATTGTTTTTATTTAGATTATTTGTCACTACATAAGAGCCAGAAGCAAATAATAAGGCTACAAGAATTGCTAGGACTATTTTGAGCCCAGAACTCTCTTGCATGTATGCCCCTCGACATAATCATTTAGAAAACTTTCATTCTTCTTTACTCATGATACTACTGGTAAATCATGAGTATTGTTTCGCCAACGCTCTGTCATTACTGAAACCGAATACCAAGTGACTATGGCAACTATAATGGAAAATAGCCACCATATAGGCGACCAACTCCAAGGGTCAGCAACTCCTTCAATTTGACCAGGGAATGGGAATAATGGCCATGTTGACCACGCCCCCGTATGAGACAAGATATCAATTACTCCATGGCTTGACCAAGCACCTATTATCCATATTGGCCAACCTTTGTGACGGAACCATAAGTATACAATAAATGAAATCAGTAAGGAATGTGTAAACCAATATCCCAATAACCACATTGAATTCTCAACTCCATCCCAATGTGCGGGGTCATATACCCAAGGCCAATCTCCAGCAGACCAAGAAAACACAAAATGGGCAGGTATTGCTGCAAAATCTGGAGCTGTAGAAATTATTGCTCCAATCCATCTACCTCGAATTCTTTCTTCCAAGGGTTTTTCCCATAGGACCATTTCTGCAATTATTGCGCCAATAATTGCGTGAGTAACCATGTCCATGTAAATGGCTTCTTGAGTTTAGCAATAAATCATTACTAATTTTCAATTAACAATCTTTCCATAATTGCGCTAATAGAAATAAATCAAAGTTTTACAAGGCTAGCGATGCAACTGACCCACTGAACACCCTTCAGACCGGATTCTGAAGTTGGATGGGTAATCGGATACCCCCTTCCAACTTATCCGAATCAATTAGTTGGTTGAATCTATATTTTCTTCACATAATGCTTTTTGTAGTTGATTGCTCAAGCAAAGATAGACAGCGACGAAGATTTATGGGATGATGAATTGTTTGACTGATTA
>Ga0208766_1002147_pt1 | contig 10273 bp, 11 predicted proteins | sample ETN01SmetaG_3_FD_185792 | JGI IMG/M metagenome (GOLD analysis project Ga0208766, IMG submission 185792) | Marine microbial and viral communities from oxygen minimum zone, Eastern Pacific Ocean - ETNP2014F12-01SV263 (SPAdes) (version 2) | ecosystem: Environmental > Aquatic > Marine > Oceanic ...
AAACTCTGTTAAAACAATCACCAGTTGAATATGAAAAATTGGAAAAAAAATAGTTGGAGAAAGTATCCGGTTAAACACATACCCGAATATCCAGATAAGAAAGAACTGGATATGGTTTTGGATAAACTTGGTACGTTTCCTCCATTAGTTTTTGCAGGGGAGACAAGGCATTTAAAATCTCAACTTGCTGATGTTGTGGATGGAAAAGCTTTTTTACTTCAAGGCGGAGATTGTGCTGAAAGTTTTGCAGAATTTAACCCAGATAATATTAGAGACACATTCAAGTTAATATTGCAAATGTCATTAGTCCTAACATATTCAGCTTCATTGCCAGTTGTAAAAGTTGGAAGAATAGCTGGACAATTCTCAAAACCAAGAAGTTCACCTGTTGAGTCAAAAAATGGAGTGGAACTTCCTAGCTATTTAGGAGACAATATTAATGGAATGGAATTTACTGAAAAAGCAAGAGTTCCAGATCCAAAAAGATTATTTAAAGCTTATTCTCAGTCAGTAGCAACATTGAACCTTATCAGAGCTTTTTGCCACGGTGGTTTTGCAGATCTACAAAACGTTCATACATGGAACCTTGGATTTATTAAAAATAGCCCTGAATTAAAAAGATTTAAAGAATTGGAAGATAGAATTGCTGATGCATTAGCATTTATGGATGCTTGTGGAATTAATTCTGATTTTAATAGAAGATTAAAAACTGTTAATTTTTGGACTTCACATGAAGCATTATTATTACCGTTTGAAGAAACAATGACACGTACAGACTCTACTACAGGTGAAAACCATGATACTTCAGCTCACTTTGTTTGGATTGGAGATAGAACTAGACAATTAGACGGTGGACATGTTGAGTTTTGTAGAGGGGTTGAAAATCCTATTGGAATTAAATGTGGCCCAACCCTAAAAGCTGAAGATTTAATAAATCTTTGTAATAGAATTAATCCTAAAAATGAAAAAGGTAAAATTACTTTAATTTCAAGATTTGGAGCTGACAATGTTTCAAAATATTTACCGAAATTAATTAGAGCAATTAAAAAAGAAGGTTTAAATGTTATTTGGTCTTGTGATCCTTGTCATGGAAACACAATTAAAGCTTCAACAGGATTTAAAACAAGACCTTTTAATAGTGTTTTAAAAGAAGTAAAAAATGTGTTTGCTTGTCATCAAAGTGAAGGTAGTTATGCTGGAGGTCTTCATATTGAGCTTACAGGTCAAAATGTTACTGAATGTATAGGTGGTGCTCAAAAAATATCAGAAAAAGATTTATCTTCAAGATATCACACTCATTGTGATCCAAGATTAAATGCAAACCAAGCTTTAGAATTAGCTTTTTTAATTTCCGATGAAATTAAAAAAAATAGCTCGTATTCAAAAAATGCAAATAGAGCGGCATCTTAAGGCATTGTAAAAAATATCAACTGATAATACGTTATGACTATGACACCTTCTGAAAAAGTAAATTTTATATCTGATTGGATTAAAGACTATATAAATAATATGCCTAATAAAGCTCAGTCATTAGTTATAGGTATTTCAGGAGGAATTGACTCGTCTGTATCGAGTACTTTAAGTGCTATGACAGGCTTAAAAACAATTGTTTTATCTATGCCAATTAAACAAAAGTCTCACCAACACGATTTAAGTCTTAAACATCAAGAATGGTTAGTAAAAAAATTTAAAAATGTTGAAGCTCATACTATTAATTTAGATGAATTATTTTCAGCTTTTTCTTCGAGTTTATCAAAATTTGACAATGAACATGGTATGGCAAATTCTAGAGCAAGATTAAGAATGACAACTCTTTATCAAGTTGCAGCAGCAAACAAAGGTATTGTGGTTGGAACTGGTAATAAAGTTGAGGATTTTGGCGTAGGTTTTTACACAAAGTACGGTGATGGTGGAGTAGATATTTCTCCTATTGCCGATTGTAATAAAACAGAAGTTTGGGAACTTGGAAAAGAACTTGGTGTTCTAAACGAAATAATTGAAGCAGCTCCAACAGATGGATTATGGGATGATGGTAGAACTGATGAAGGTCAATTAGGATTAAAATATAATGAACTTGAAGAGGCTATGAATAATCCCAATTCACCAAATAGAGCTAAATACGAAACTATAAGAAAACAAAATTTGCATAAAATGGCACCTATTCCTGTATGCAAAATTCCTAATTAATCAAATAGATTAACAAATCTATGAATTAAGTATATTTCTAAAACAATGAATAAAGATATTTTTTTAACAAATAATCTAAGTAACAAAAAAGAAAAATTTGTTCCAATAGATGAAAATAATGTTGGCATGTATGTTTGTGGCCCAACAGTTTATGATGATCCACATATAGGAAATGCTAGACCGTTAGTTATTTTTGATATTCTTTTTAAAATACTTAAAAGTAAATTTTCATCAGTTAATTATGTTAGAAATATTACTGATGTTGATGATAAAATAATTAAATCATCAAACGAAAAAAATATTTCTATTTCAGATTTAACAGAAACAGTAATTAAAAGTTTTAATGAAGATTGTAATTATTTAAATTGTGAAAATCCATCACAACAACCTAAAGCTACAGAGCATATTGATTTAATGATCGAAATGATTTCTGAATTAATTAAAAAAGATTTTGCTTATGAAAATAATGAACATGTTTATTTTGAAGTGAAAAAATTTGATGATTATGGTCAATTATCTAATAAAAAATTAGATGAATTAATTGCAGGATCTCGTATTGAAATAAGTGATAATAAAAAAAACTCAGAAGATTTTGTTTTGTGGAAACCTTCTTTAGAAAATGAACCATCTTGGGACTCACCTTGGGGCAAAGGAAGGCCAGGTTGGCACTTAGAGTGCTCTGCAATGTCAAAAAAATTTTTGGGTAATGAATTTGATATTCATGGAGGAGGAATAGATTTAATTTTTCCACATCACGAAAATGAAATAGCTCAATCAAGATGTGCAAATGACACCAAAGTTTTTGCAAATTATTGGTTACATAATGCTTTTATTACTATGTCTAATGAGAAAATGGCAAAATCTCAGGGAAATATTTTAAAGATAAAAGATTTTAGAAATAAAATTAGCGGACAAGTTTTAAGATTAGCTTTAATTAGCGCTCATTACAGACAGCCTTTAGATTGGAATGACAAGTTGTTAGAGGACTGTCAAAATACTATAGATAAATGGTATAATGTTTATCTGCCATCTAATAAAGATTTAGATGATGAAATAATTCAACCTCTATATGATGATATAAATACCCCAGGCTATATTGCAAATTTACATAAGCTTTATGAAAAAGCTAACAAAGGTAACGACGAAGAAAAGAAAATTTTTAATTCAGCATGTAATTTTATTGGTTTGCTTAATGAAACTAAAGAAGAATGGTTAAATCACAAAAAAGAAAAAGTAGATATTACCGAGGAAGAAATTAACAACAAGATAGAGCTTAGAAATAAAGCTAGATTGAACAAAGATTATAAAGAAGCAGATAATATTAGAGATTATCTTTTGGATAAAGGTGTTTTAATAGAAGATAAAGATGGTAAAACGATTTGGAAATTTAAATGAGTAAGGAAAAGCTATATATTTTTGACACCACATTAAGAGATGGTGCTCAAACACAAGGTGTTGATTTTTCAATCGATGATAAAGAAAAAATATCAACTTCATTAGATGCTCTAGGAGTAGATTATATCGAAGCTGGATGGCCAGGAGCTAACCCAACTGATACGGAATTTTTTAATAAAGAGCATGGCTTTAAAAATGCTAAACTTACTGCTTTCGGTATGACAAAAAAATTAGAGCATAGTGCTGAAAATGATCCAATGTTGGCTTCATTAATCAATTCGAAAAGTTCTTCAGTTTGTTTATTTGGTAAATCTTGGGATTTTCAAGTTGATGTAGCTCTGGGTATTACCAACGAACAAAATCTAGAAAATATAAGTGAAAGTGCAAAACATATAATAGGTTCGGGCAAAGAATTTATGTTTGATGCCGAACATTTTTTTGATGGTTATAAATCTAACCCAGATTATGCTTTAAAATGTTTAAAAGCAGCTTACGATCAAGGCGCTAGATGGATAGTTTTATGTGATACAAATGGTGGAACTCTTCCACATGAAGTATCTAAAATTGTATCAGAGGTAACCAAACATATTCCAGGAGAAAACTTAGGTATACATGCTCATAATGATACTGAAAATGCTGTTGCAAATAGTTTAATAGCAGTTCAAGCAGGAGTAAGACAAATTCAAGGAACTATAAATGGATTGGGTGAAAGATGTGGAAATGCAAATCTAATGTCTTTAATTCCATCTATATTTTTAAAAAAAGATTTTAATGAACAATTTGAACTTAATATCAAACGTGAAAATTTAAAAAATTTGACTCAATGCTCAAGATTATTAGATGAATTATTGAATAGAAAACCTAACAAACATTTACCTTATGTTGGTGCTTCTGCATTTTCACACAAAGGCGGAATGCACGTTTCAGCAGTTCAAAAGGATCCAAAAACTTATGAACATATTGTTCCAGAAGAAGTAGGAAATTCAAGAAATATTGTAGTTTCTGATCAAGCTGGTCAATCAAATATAATGTCTAGATTAAAATCAATTGGTATCCAAGTTGAAAAAAATGATCCAAAAATTAAAAAACTTTTAGAAGAAGTTAAAGACAGAGAGTTTATTGGTTATAGTTATGATGGAGCGGATGCTTCATTTGAATTATTAGCCAGAAGATTAATGGGTGAAATTCCAAGATACATATTGATTAATGAATATGATGTTTCGGTTAAAAAAGATAATATAGGTGAAATTATTTCTCACGCTAAAGCCCATCTAGAAGTCGATGGTGAAAAAATATTGTGTGAAGGACAAGGTAATGGACCTGTAAATGCTCTTGATAATGCGATTAGAAAAAATGTGAATAAACTTGCAAAATATTCTGATTATTTAAAAGATTTAAAATTAGTTGATTATAAAGTTAGAATTTTAAATACAGGAACTGAAGCAGTAACTAGAGTTTCTATTGAAAGTACCGACTCAAAAGGAGTTAATTGGTTCACTATTGGAGTATCTCCAAATATAATTGATGCTTCATTTAAAGCTTTAGTTGATAGTTTGGACTATAAATTATTTAAAGATAAGGCTCCAGCTAGCTTGTAAGTTTTGATCTATCATAAATAATGTCATCAAATAATATTACTTTTATTTTACATAAGCCTCAGTTATCAGAAAATATTGGTGCATGTGCGAGAGGAATGAAGAATTTTAATTTTCAAAAACTATTTATTATTGATCCAAAACCTATTTTTCCTAATGATAAAATTTTAGCAACTTCCGTTGGGGCTAAAAATATAATAAATAAAAGTAAAGTTTTTAATAATTTAGAACCAGCTTTAAAGAATATAGATTATGTGATTGCAACATCTGCAAGATTTAGAAATAAGAACATTAAACATATTCAATTAGAGGATCTAAAAAAAATTGATTTTAAAAAAAAAGTGGCATTTCTTTTTGGATCTGAAGCGTCAGGTCTATCTAATAATGAAGTAAGTTATGCTAATTACACATTGCAAATTCCAACTAATCCTGAATTTAAATCTTTAAATCTATCTCATAGCTTAATTATTATTGCCCAGTATGTTTCAAGCATAATTAAAATTAAGACTTCTAATTTTAAAAAATCTAAAAAAATTAAAGCTGCTTCTAAAAAGGAGATACATTCTATGACCAATTTATGTATCCAAAACTTAGATGAAATAAACTTCTTTAGACCAAAAGAGAAGAAAACTGTTATGTTGGAAAACCTAAGAAATATTTTCTATAGAATGGAATTATCAGCTAAAGAAACGCGAATATTAGCTAGTGTATTCGCTAGTTTGGGTAAAAAACGTTGATTGACAAAATGTTCTGTAAGCTTATAAACCCCAATATCAAATGACAAAAAGATTAAACTCTAAACACAAAGTAGATAGAAGACTAAAGGTTAACTTATGGGGAAGACCAAAAAGTCCTTTCAATACTAGAGCTTACGGACCTGGCCAACATGGTCAATCAAGACAAGGTAAACCTTCAGATTATGGAATTCAGTTACAAGCTAAACAAAAACTTAAAGCTTACTACGGTAACATTAATGAAAGACAATTTAGAAATATTTATAAAAAAGCTGTTATGCTTAAAGGAGACACAGGTGAAAACTTAATTGGTTTACTTGAGAGAAGATTAGATGCAGTGATCTACAGAGCAAAATTTGCAACTACAATTTTTTCTGCAAGACAATTAATTAACCATGGTCATGTTAGAGTTAATGGTAAAAAAGTTAATATTGGAAGTTATTTAGTTAAAGAAGAAGACTCAATTGAAATTAGAGACAAGTCTAAACAACTTGCAATTATTGATATTGCTTTAGCCAATAAAGAAAGAGAAGCTCCAGAATATATTCAAATGGACGAGAAAAACAAAAAAGTTAAATTTGTAAGAACTCCTAAGTTTGAAGAAGTTCCATATCCAATTGTGATGGAACCAAATTTAGTTATTGAATATTATTCTAGATAATCAATTTTAAATAAGATTAAAAACCATTAAAATAATTAGGGTAGTTAACAGTCATAAATAAAAAGAAACAAGGCAGTGTTACTACTAAAAATATGTATATTAAAGATATACGAAGCATATAAATATTTTTAACAAATATTAACTTCTATTTATTGACTTCAATCAATTTAAAAAAATTTGATATAGATCAATTTTTTCTGCGCGAAAAAGAAATATTGTTTTTTAATGTCAGTACAAATAACACAAATGATTTTCAGTCTTTCTTATGTGTCTTTTGTTATCTTCTTAGCTCTTTCCTGTATACATGAAAAAAAAGTAGCAGGAGTGTTTTATAAAAAAGTTTGGAAGATATTTGCAACTGTAGCTATAATATCTTATTTTGTTTTTCTAAAAAATTTAATTATCTAAAAAAATATTAATTTTATTTTAGATTAATAAAAAATCTAAAATTATTTGGTTGGACAATTTGTTTTTTATACTTTTTTTCAATTAATTCGTATGTTTCATCGATTTTTGGTAATTCTATAAAGTCACAATTATTTTTTTTAGCAATTTTAGCTAATCTTTCTAAAAGAATAAAAAAAACATTCTTCTGTAAAATTGGACTTGAAGCAACTAAATTTTCGACAACAATTCCGCTAACAAATTCTTCTTCATTATTATTTTTCAACAAACTCGAAGTAATTGATTGATAAGAATAGATGAGAATTCCCACATAGTATAAACCATCATTTTGAGCTACCAGAATACCTGATTGATTAGAAGCATCTTTTTTATTTGAAATAACCCTGTTTATATAATTTTTTATTCTGACTAATGACCAGTTGTTAAATTCTTGAGAAAGCAAAGGTAAAAGAGGATAAATATTTTTGCTATTAAAATTTGATATGAGTAAACCAGTATCGTGATTAGGTTCAAGTTCAACAGACATTTATTCATTATATTTTTTTTAAAATAAAATAAATTGATTTAAATCAATTGTTTTCATACATTTTCTATAATACTGTTATTTCATGATAACTGCTCAGATTAGTAAAAACAGATGTAATATTTGTAAAATAAGAAGCTATTCTTTTTGTAGATGTTTAAATGATGATGAATTAGAAGTATTTTCAAAAATTTCATTTCAAAAAAAATACACTGATAAAGAAAATATTTTTCTTCAGAATGATCCTTCAAAATATTTATTTAATATTACAGAAGGTAATGTAAAAATTTATCAACTATTAGATGATGGTAGAATACAGATAATTGGTTTTTTATATCCTGGAGATTTTTTTGGCACATATAAAAACAATAAATATAATTATTCAGCTGAAGCAATTGGAGATCTAAAAACTTGTGTATTTGATCAAAAAATTTTAGATAAATATATGGATCAAAACCTACCGTTAGCTAAAGAGTTGATTAATAAAACTTCCTATGAATTAACTCTTGCACAAGATCATATGACTGTAATGGGCAGATTAAATGCTGTAGAAAAAATTGCTAATTTTTTATTAAATATATCAAATCAAAGAAAACGAATAGGATGGCCAAGTAATCCTATTAGTTTGTCAATGACTAGACAAGATATTGCTGATTATTTGGGTCTTACAATTGAAACTGTTAGTAGAGAAATATCTAAATTAAAAACATCCAATATAATAAAAATAATTTCTTCAAAAAAATTATTTATAAATGATTTTGAAAAATTAAGTCAAATTTCAAAAATATAAGAAAACAAATTATTTATTTGATCTAGATCAATTTTTTTTTAAATAAGTTATGTTAATTTATTGATGTATCTAATGTCTCACTCCTCCCTTTCCTATTAAAAATACTGGGTCATTTTTTTATAGGAGTGAGACTGTAAATAATCAAAATTTTTTGGGTCCGGACCCGTTTTAAATAAACCAGTTAAGGAATTAAATTATAATCTAAACCTTGACCAATTACTTTTGTTTCAGGAATATAAATAGCTATAAGCATAATAATAAATGCAGATACTATCATAGCAAAAGCACCTATTGATTTATTAGTTCGAGGTGCACAAACAAAAGGTTCGATATATGTAGTTTTGTTCATAACCACTCCTTTCATAAAAATTATATAATCATTAATTTAAATTATTTTAGTGATTAGGATCAAAAAATTGAAAATTTGATTCATATCAATAATCAATTTAATTGATTTAAGTCAAAAAAATTTTTTTTAAAACAACTAAACTTTTGTTATGAAGAGAAAAAAAAATATTTATAAAAGTATTGTATTATTTTTATTTGTAATTTTATTTACATCTGTTTTTTATTTTAACTATGCAAAATCTGACAATGTAGATAATCTTCCAGTGGTAATTCAAGAACTTGTTAACCCCCCCTTTGTACCCACTCATAATATTGTTGCAAAAGGAGGTCCAAAGTTAATTAAAGTTAGAATGAGAATTACAGAAAAAGTTGTAGAAATAGATGATGAAGGAACTAAATTTAGAGTATTTGCCTTTAATGACACTGTTCCAGGGCCAATTATTGTTGCTCATGTTGGTGACTATATTGAACTTACTCTAGTTAATCCTAAAAAAAGTAATTTCTCTCACAATATAGATTTTCATGCATCAACAGGAGCTTTAGGTGGTGGGGCATTAACTCATGTTTCTCCTGGGGAAGCGGTTATTCTTAGATGGAAAGCAACTAAACCAGGAGTATTTGTTTATCACTGTGCACCAGGTGGAGAGATGGTTCCTTGGCATGTAGTAAAAGGTATGAATGGTGCTGTTATGGTTCTTCCAAGAGATGGACTTAAAGATCGTAATGGAAAATCAATAACATATGACAAAGCATATTATATTGGAGAACAGGATTTTTATATACCTAAAGATACAAACGGAAATTATAAAAATTTTATACATCCAGGTGATGGATATAGTGAAGTTTTGAAAGTCATGAAAACATTAACACCAACCCATGTTGTATTTAATGGAGCAGTTGGATCTTTAGAAGGAGAAAATGCACTAACTTCAAAAGTTGGTGAAACTGTTATGTTTATTCATGCTCAATCTAATAGGGACACGCGCCCGCATTTAATTGGAGGACATGGTGATTATGTTTGGCCAAATGGTTCATTTAACGATCCTCCTAGAACAAATCTTGAAACTTGGTTTGTGCCAGGCGGATCAGCTGCTGCAATGATTTACAAATTTAGACAACCAGGAACATATGTTTATTTAAATCATAATTTAATTGAAGCATTTATTTTAGGAGCAAAAGCTGAGGTAGAAGTAAAAGGAAAGTGGAATAATGATTTAATGAAGCAAATAATGGAACCAACAAGAATAGTGGATTAAATTATGAATCATTATAGTGATGCATATCCTGTAGAAATTACAAAACTTAAAAAAGAAAATAAATATTTAAGAGAAGAAATAAAAGAAGAAAAAGAAAAATTAGAACAAATTATAAAAGTTTTAAAAAAAGAAATTGAAGAAATTAAGGATGATAATAGAAAATTAATTAATGAAGTTGAACATTATGTAAAAATGAAAGAAAAAATGTATTACACAATTTAATTATTTTTTAAAATCAATTCCTTTATTTTCTAGAACTTTTTTAAGCTCACCATTTTCGTACATCTCTTTTACGATATCACATCCACCAACAAATTCTTTTTTAACATATAGTTGAGGGATAGTAGGCCAGTCACTAAAAATTTTAATACCTTCTCTT
>Ga0208766_1002148_pt1 | contig 10273 bp, 9 predicted proteins | sample ETN01SmetaG_3_FD_185792 | JGI IMG/M metagenome (GOLD analysis project Ga0208766, IMG submission 185792) | Marine microbial and viral communities from oxygen minimum zone, Eastern Pacific Ocean - ETNP2014F12-01SV263 (SPAdes) (version 2) | ecosystem: Environmental > Aquatic > Marine > Oceanic ...
ATGCTTTTTAACCATGAGTCTCCCAGAAGAGGCTTTGAGTTCGTCACCCGAAAAATCACTTCAACTGCGGCACGTATCAAACTTGGACTGGAAAAAGAGCTGCGGCTTGGAAACGTTGAGGCGCAAAGAGATTGGGGATTTTCCGGAGAATATGTGAAAATAATTCACATTATGCTACAACAAGACGAGCCGGACGACTTCGTGATCGGTACCGGACAAACCCATACCGTGCGTGAGTTTGTACAAATTGTCTTTGATGAACTTGAACTGAATTATGAAGATCACCTGGTTATTGATCCAAGATTTTATCGTCCGGCTGAAGTTGAAATCCTGGTGGCAAATCCTGCAAAAGCCAGAGAAAAATTAGGCTGGGAGCCGAAAGTCAAATTTAAAGAATTAGCACTCAGTATGGTGCGTGCTGACTATGATATATTAATGAAAAATAAGTGATTCTGCTTAATTCTGTCAGCCATCGAGACAAATGAGATTGTATTTGCAACAATCTTTGATAATGAATTAAATAGCTCACTCTATTTCCTTAAATTCTCTGAAAAAAATCTCAAAAATGTTTTCTAATTAAATATCCAATATTTTACATGATAAACATCTTGGCAAAAACTGGCTTTAAAAGATATTTTGAAAATACTTCCTGGCTAATTGCTGAAAAAATAACAAGACTCACCGTGGGTCTCTTTGTGGGAATATGGATTGCCAGATATCTTGGGCCTGAGCAATTTGGGACATTAAGTTACGCCCAGGCATTCGTCGGACTTTTTGGTGCAATTTCAACACTAGGTCTTGATGGAATTGTAATAGAAATTCTTGTAAAGGATGAGGATAATCGGGATTTATATCTAGGAACTACTTTCGTGCTTAAATTGTTAAGCGCAATAGTTGTAATGGTCATAATATGTTTTGTCGCTCTTATAACTTCAAATGATAACAATGATGCTTTTATAATCACCATCATTGCTAGCACATTATTGTTTCAAAGCCTTAACGTCATAGATTTCTACTTCCAAAGCAAAGTATTGAGTAGATATATAGTAATAGCTAATCTAACCAGCCAGTTAATTGTTAGTTTAGTAAGAGTTGTCTTAATATTAACGAACGCATCAATAATTGCTTTTGCTTATGTCATTCTGCTTGATGCAATAATTCTAGCACTTGGCTACATATATGTTTACAAACATAAGAATTTATCGTTTAGAAATTGGAAATTTAAAAACACCACTGCTCATGATCTTTTGAAACTTAGTTGGCCACTAGCTTTAAGTGGAATAGTTATCTCCATTTATATGAAAATAGACCAAGTAATGATTAAAGAAATATTGGGTAAGACATCTGTAGGACAATATGCTGCTGCTGTCAAAATAAGTGAAGCATGGTATTTTGTTCCAGTAGCAATAAGTTCTTCACTATTTCCAGCTATAATAAATGCTAAGAAAAGAAGTAAAAAAGAGTTTTATGACAGAGTGAAAATGCTTTATAGCTTTATGTTTTGGATTGCAGTATCAGTTTCAATTCCTTTAAGTTTCTATAGTAATAATATTATAGTTTTATTATTTAAAAAACAATTTGACCTAGCAGGCTCTGTACTAATGATTCACATTTGGGCAGGTGTTTTGGTTAGTTTAGGTGTCGTTACTTCAAATATAGTTATATCAAATAAGACTCAGAAAAATGCCCTTATAGCTACTTGTATAGGTGCTTTTTCAAATATAATATTAAATTTTTTTCTGATCCCATCTTATGGAATCATTGGAGCGGCATTTGCTACAATACTTTCTCAACTAATATCAGGTATATTTGTACCTATTGTTTATAAAATTGACCCTTTTTACCCAAATATTTTAAGAAGCTCATTATTGTATTTACCTCGCGAACTTTTCGCTAACTGGAATCGAAACCAATCTAAATAAATAATAAAATGAGTATTTACAAAAATTTTCGCGGTATTCATTAATGGATATAGGTTTTTATATAATTTGGAACAAACATTCCGTCAAATCGAAAGGAAACGTCGTAGGTGATGAATTATTTGCCGAGTCACTTTGCAAGTCAATTAATAAGCAGTTTAAATCAATAAACGCTGAGCTCTATGCTCCAAATTATCTCCCGAAAAAGAAACTCGATGCCTTGATATACTTGAATGAATCAGCTCCTAACGAAAAATTATCAAAGTATCATTTTTTATACATTCAAAATGGCTGCGAAGAAAATATAGATATAATTATTAATAAAAGTATAGCTTTAGGATATGATGGACATATATTTTTCTCAGAAATCATAAAAAATCTGTTTGATAAAAAAAAGCAACCTAGAAAAAATAGTTTATATTTGCCTTTTGGCGTTGATTTGGATCACTTCTCGCCAAGGCAAAGAGAAAATCGTTTCACTTTTGATTGTGCCTTTATTGGCAACGATATAAAGGGACCAGAATCTGCCATGAAGTATTTGTACCCCGCGGCAGAATTCAATTTTGGCCTTTTTGGTAATTGGAAAGTGGAAAGACATAAATACAAAATTTGGAAAAATCTTAAAAAATTACCTCCATATAAAAAAGTATTTGAAAATTTATCAAGAGGGAAAATCTCGCAAAATGATGTCCCAATATTGTATAGTTCAGCCAAGATAAACCTTAATAATACAATAAAAAGCTGTGTAGAATGGGATGTTATAACATTAAGGACCTATGAGGTATTAGCTTGTAAAGGTTTTTTAATTTCAGATTCAGTTCCTATTGCTAAAAAAACACTCAAAGACTGTATGGTGTTTACTGAGGGAGGATCTGACCTTACTGAAAAAATAGAATACTACTTAAAATATCCAAAAATGAGAGAGGAAATGGCTCAAAATGGGTATAACTTCGTTGTGAAATACTGTTCAATTGATTCAAGGGTAGGTGAGTTAATTAACTACGTTCAGGAAATTGTAAAATGAAAATAGTATTTGTAAATCCGCCAAACATAAGATCGAATACTTCAACAGCTAAAAATGATTTTACCATTAAAGAATTCGTTGTTCCAAAATTTTTAAGTAAAATTAAATGGTCCGAAAAAGTTTTTAAAGGATTGGAACATATTACTGGATTAGGTAATGGTGTTAGATATGGAGTTAGAGCTGGGTCTAGATGGCCTTTTACTATGGATCAGCCTCTATCGAATTATGCACCATACCCTTTTTTTATGGGATATGCTGCATCCTACTTGATGGAAAACGGGTTTGAAGTTAATATTCTAGATGCAGTTGCAGAGATGGAATATAATTATGACACTTTTCTAGAGGAAATAAAACTAGAAGAAGCTGATATTGTAGTTTTGGAGTGTTCAACTCCTACAATTGATATTGACGTTTGGTTTGCAAATAAAATTGCGACGTTTTCTAAAGTAGCTCTGGCAGGTCCCCATTTAAACCGAACTACTGTCACCGAAATTATGCCAGATAACCCGAAAATAAATTTCTACTTGCTTGGAGAATATATTTTAAGCTCATTAAAAATGGCAAAGTCTCAAAAAAACGGTATCTATGACTCCGAGATTCTAAAAAATATTGATTCGATTACTCCACCATATAGAGATTACAAAAGTGCCTCAAAATATTTTGACCCAAGTATGCCCACTCCAAAGCCACAATTGGCGATATATGGGAGTAAAGGGTGCCCGTTCAAATGTACTTTCTGCGCATGGCCTCAAACTATGTATTTTGGTAATGTTGCATTAAGAAGTCCAGACAATATTGCCAAGGAAATCCGTGATGCAGTTGATATTTATGGTTTTAGGAGTATATTTTTTGATGATGACACTTTCAACTTAGGTACAAAAAGAGTTTCTAAATTGTGTGATTACCTAAAAGAAATTAACATCCCCTGGACAATGATGGGTAGACTCGATATTTCACCAGACTGGCTATATGACAAGATGGTTGACAGCGGATGTGTAGGAATGAGGTTTGGCGTTGAAACTTTTAATATTGATGTGTTAAAAAATATTGAAAAGGGAATTGAGCGCAGAGATTTTAGAAAGACTCTGGAATACATATGTTCTAAATATCCGGAAATTATGATTCATATTACAATGATGAGTGATATGCCAGGACAGACCGATGCAGACACCGAAATGGATATGAAAATTATTAAAGAAATGGGTTTCACAACTGACAATATACTAAGAAGTTATCAATTATCTAAATGTGCTCCATTCCCTGGAACAAAACTCTACGAACAAATGAAAACCAAACTCGATGAGCCTACGTTAAAAACTTATAAAGCATATGATGGTGGTCAAGACACTGTGATGAAAGTTTCAAAAAAATGGTCATAGCAATAATTGGAGCTTCTGGTTTTATAGGTAATCGAATTTTTCACTCATTGAGCATCAAAAATACATTTAATTTAATTGGAACCTTTTACAAACATAAAACTTCATCCGAGTTTATTCACCTAGATGTTACTTCTATAGAACAAATTAAACAATTTTTGATTCGATATAGGCCAAGTTTAATTTTTTGGTTAGCTGGTTCAAAAGACTTAAATGAATGTGAAAATGATATTAAATATGCATATCGAATAAATACACAGCCTATAATTGACTTTTACCAAATAAAAAAAAGAATAAATTTAGATTCAAGATTAGTTTTTTTCTCTACGGATTATGTGTTCGATGGAGTAAAGGGAAATTATAAAGATAACGATGTGGGAAATCCCAAAACCAACTATGGTATTGCCAATAAATTAGCTGAAGATGCAATACGTCATGGAAGTAATAATGATTTGATTATTAGAACTTCAGCCGCAATGGGAAGGGGAGGCCAGTTTTTTGATTGGTTGACAAAATCTTTAGTTGATGACAAAGAAGTAAAAATGTTTAACGATATTTTTTTTTCTCCAACACCAATTCAGTTATTATCTGAAGCTACGGAATATCTTATCAATCATCGGAGGTCTGGAATTATTCATATTTGCGGAGGTCTTAGACTTAGCAGGTTTGAATTTGCCAAAATTTTGTTGGGTATCAACAAAACATTTTCTGCGACCATAGTCCCAATTTCTGCTTCAAATGCTAGCAACCCTTTTCAAAACGACTTATCTCTGATTAAATCTAATATTTGCGAAAAATTTCAAACAAAAGATTTTGAAAATTATATTCGTGAAGAATTACTTTCATGATCGAATTTATTTCTAATTATTTTGAGCATTCTGATGAGAGAGGTTCTTTTCAGGGTTTGGTAAATTTTGGAAATTGGGAAGAAATAAATATTATATCCTCCGAAGCTCATAGTATCAGGGGAAATCACTATCATAAATATACAGATGAATTGTTTATTATATTAGAAGGAAGAATAAAAATAACCTTGCAAAATGTTCTTACTAACAAAAAACTAGGTAAAAAAAAGAAAACATTTGAAGTCCTAAAGGGAGATGTTTTTTTTATAAAGAAAAATGTGAATCATATATTTGAAACAATTGAGTTTTCAAAGTGGATAAATGTCCTTTCAATGAAAACCAACAAAAAAAAACCTGATATCAATAGAATCAATAAGTAAATTTTTCTCCCTTTTTCACCTATCCTGAAAAGATTTTTCAGGATTTCCTAAGTAAGCATCCTTGCTTCGAGATAAAAGTAAACATTTTTGAACTCAATCATTTCATTATGTTTAGCTCTTTGGCAAAAATAATTGACGAAGAGAGGTACATACCAAACCATCAAACAATTTTTCAGTTATGAGTTTTTTGATATTAGTAGTTTCCTTCAAATAAATTATGAATGGCATAAACCTAATATATCATATTACTAAAACTCTCAATAATTATGAAGAATTGTTAAAAACTAATGAATCTTCAAAAACTTAGAACATTTCGAACAAATCATCACCAACAGTGGTCAGTGTAGAAATGAAAAAAATGAGTGATATTTTTATGAAAATCTTTCAAGCAAAATTTTTTCGTTTTCAAGCAGACATCATACCTGAAAAAGGCCCTTGGGCGGCCCTAATACTAATTCCAGTGACAATAATCTCTGGAGCCTACTGGACTTCAATCCCTTTTTATGGAGTAATAGCGGTGCTTTGGCTTTTTCAACGCAAGACTCCCATTCAATGGGAAGCAGGGCTCTCTCTAATGGGTATTACTCTGTTAGGAGTTTTTGTTGTGTCAAAAACAGATTATGCTTTTTGGATTTACACTATCAAAATCATAGGCTGTTTTGTTATTGTAACTTCGTTAAGACCTGCAATACAAGCTCATCAACGGATTTGGGTTGATATCTATTTTGTGTTGTTACTAGGGATTATTTGGGAAACAAATGCATACATTCATTTGGGAAGATGGACATTTGACATGGGATTCGGAAGATATCTCCCAAACTGGACGGCAATATACTGTTTTTTATTTGCAATGCTCGCTGTTCGCTGGAGGTTACCCTTAACTCTGCTAGTAACATTGACATTTGGTTGGCTGACAGGAAGTAGAAATTTTGCTCTCGCTCTTGGTGTCGTAGGAATGGGTTATCTTTTATTCCCCATCTGGCAGTGGGTTTTTTCCAAAACCAGTCGGACAGTAGTACTGTACCTGTTTTCCGCAGGGTTAGCACTTTATATACTGGAGCAAATCACTAAAGGACATTGGGTAGAGCTCTCTCTCTTTAATGAGCAAATATTAAAATTCACTGCAGACGCTGTACGACTCGATTGGGATATGATAGGAATTAGTGAATGGACAAAGAGCATGCAGAATTTTGCGTGGGGAGTGGGAGATTGGCCAAACGATGGCCCTAATCCCCATCATTCTCTGATACACACCCTTTTGGAGCGGGGAATTGTGGGCACAGGTGTATTGATTGTTTTTATCATGAATGATTTAAGCAAACATGCTCGCGGAATGGAGCCATGGCTTTTGGGATGGTTTTCGCTTGGAATGTATTTGCATTTAAATTTTGTGACCATGTTCTGGGTAATTTCCATACTTATTTTGCGCTGTCGTTATGTAAGAAATGGTAAAGATATTCAGGAGGATGCGCTGGTGGAATTGCTGTTAAAAAAATGGAAAAATTTTCGGTTGCGTATGGCATCTTTATGAATGACATGAGCCTTTTATCTATTGTAACAATAACCTTCAATAATTATGAAGAATTGTTAAAAACGATTGAATCTGTAAGAGATTTAGAACATTGCGAACACATCATCATCAACGGTGGGCAGTGTCAAAAAACATTAGATTTTCTTAAAAAATATTGCGGAAAATCTTTTTCCGAACCAGATCAAGGAATTTCTGACGCATTTAACAAAGGTATTAAATATTCAATGGGTGATGTTGTGATGATGCTCAACAGCGGAGACATTTTGCTGGACCGATCTTATCCTGAAAAAGCACTAAAAATTCTAAGTGAAAATCTAGATCTTGATTTTGTGCATGCTGATGAACTTTATGATGATCTTCTCATTGGTGAATTCGTAATGAAACCATTAAGAATTAAAGGCCATTTAACTCCTAACATTGGCAGAGGTATGCCTTACAGACATCAGACTATGGTGGTGAGAAGAATAGTTTATGATAAAGTTGGTTCATTTGATTTAAAATACGTAACCAGTGACTATGATTGGACATGCCGCTGGGAATTGAGTTTAAGAGACACTGGCAGAAGTGCTTATTATTTTCATGGGAAGCCCGTTATAAAAATGGACGGTCGGGGAGTTTCTGCGACTCAAGAATGGAAAGTAATGCGTGAGGCAGTTTCGATTATTAGAACACACTTTCCAAAAAATATTGAAATTCAATTTTCTCTTTTTAAACGGTTTATCTTATTTGTGGGTCGAGAATGTCTAAAATGGTTCCAGATGGGTAATATTCTATCTCATTTAAAACGACTGAAATATCAAAATGATGTGTGATTCTTGATTATGCCAACTCAACAAATAAATTTAGTTACAACGAATTCTCTTAAGACGCCAATACTATTTCTAATTTTCAACCGTCCTGAAACAACACAACAAGTCTTCTCTGCTATTAGGAAAGCTAAACCACCTCACTTATACGTTGCTGCCGATGGCCCGCGTCCGGAATTTGTTGATGAAGAAAAGCATTGCGAATTGGCGCGTGAGTTTGCAACAAATGTGGATTGGGATTGTGAGGTTAAAACTCTTTTTCGAGAAAACAATCTTGGTTGTCGTTTGGCTGTTAGTAGTGCAATTGATTGGTTTTTTGAACAAGAACTAGAGGGAATTATTTTGGAGGATGATTGTCTTCCGGACCAAAGTTTCTTTTTCTTTTGTCAGGAATTATTAGAGCATTTCCGAGATGATCCGCGAATTATGCATGTTGGTGGAACAAATTTTCAATTTGGTAATAATCAAACAAAATACAGCTATTATTTTTCTCGTTATGCACATGTATGGGGTTGGGCGAGTTGGAGAAGAGCATGGACGTTTTATGATGAGAAAATGACACAATTGCCTTTGGATAAATACAATGAAATTTTAATTCATTGGGCAGAAGATGATCAAAATTTCATTCGTTACTGGAATGACGTATTTCAACAAACCGCTAGGTGTGAGATAGATACTTGGGACCACCAGTGGACTTTTGCCTGTTGGAATCAATACGGATTATCTGTCGTTCCCTCTGTAAATTTGATATCAAACTTAGGCTTTTCTAAAGAGTCAACTCATACTAAAAAACCTTCTCCACTCGCTAATATGTTCACAGAAAGGATTGAATTACCTTTGAAACATCCTCAATTGATATCGCGCCATCAGAAGGCTGACCGATATGTTGAACGTCAACAATTTAGCCGTCCGATTTTGTATCGTTTACTCCAGAAATTTTTCAGATCCATTTACTTGAGGAAAAAATGACAAATCTTGATTGCCGTATTTGCTCGTTTTCCGCTCCGGAAGTATTTTCTTCCAACTTGCTAAACAAATACATTGTAAAATATTTTCAATGTTCTAAATGTGGATATGTCCAAACTGAAACCCCTTTTTGGTTGGAAGAAGCATATGCAAAATCGATCAATGATTCCGATACCGGCATGATGATGCGCAGTTTATGGCATAGAAACGTGGCTTCCACACTTATTTATTTGTTTTTTGACAAGAACGGGAAATTCCTTGATTATGGAGGAGGCTATGGGGTATTTGTACGTTTAATGCGTGACATTGGATTTGATTATTATTGGCAGGACAAATACACAAAAAACTTTTTCGCTCAAGGTTTTGAACTTTCAGAAAATAAATACACTCATGTTGATTTTTTGACTTGTTTCGAAGCATTTGAGCATTTCACTGAACCAAGAAAAGAACTTGAGAACTTGCTAGATATTTCAAGAAATATCCTTCTGTCTACAGAGTTTATTCCAGATCCCGTACCTCATCCAAATGATTGGTGGTACTACGGTATTGAACACGGTCAGCACATAGGTTTTTTCCAGAAAAAAACCTTAGAGTATCTTGCAAAAAAATATAACCTGAATTTTTATACGAATGGTCATAATATTCATTTATTAACAGAAAAACAATTCCCATTGTCCTCCTTCAAGTGGTTGACTAAATTTTCAAAAATCATCTCCCCGCTGATTAAAACACGAATGGATTCGTTAACATCGAAAGATTCTGAGGCAATGAAGGCATCATTATGAAATCGTTTTTTAAACAATTGTTGCGCACATTTGACCTTGAATTACGAAATTTTTCGATAGAAAAATCTGAGAACGCACGATTTTTAACTATGTTGTCATACCATGATGTGAATACAATCTTTGACATCGGTGCTAATGAGGGACAGTTTGGAGTTAATTTACGGGATTTTGGTTATAAAGGAAAAATAGTTTCTTTTGAGCCTTTAACTGAAGCAAGAGAAAAGTTACTTAAAACTAGTAAAAACGACATACATTGGGAAGTTGCACCACAAGCAGCAATAGGCGAAGGAAATGGTGAAATAGAAATTCATATAGCAGGCAATTCAGAAAGTAGTTCTATTCTCAAAATGTTGGAAGCACACATTTCTGCTGCCCCAAATTCAAGATATGTAGGAAATGAAAGGGTCCCCTTGAGAAAGTTGGACACACTTGCCCCCGATTTCATTGATAAAGATTCTGTCGTTTTTCTAAAAATAGATACTCAAGGTTATGAAGAACAGGTCATGAATGGTGCGCATGAATTGATGAAAAAAATTGTTGGACTGCAACTCGAAATATCTTTGATTCCCTTGTATGAAGGTCATAGTTTATTAGATGAAATGCTGGAAAACCTCAAAGAAAAAGGATTTGAACTTTGGGGA
>Ga0208766_1002149_pt1 | contig 10268 bp, 10 predicted proteins | sample ETN01SmetaG_3_FD_185792 | JGI IMG/M metagenome (GOLD analysis project Ga0208766, IMG submission 185792) | Marine microbial and viral communities from oxygen minimum zone, Eastern Pacific Ocean - ETNP2014F12-01SV263 (SPAdes) (version 2) | ecosystem: Environmental > Aquatic > Marine > Oceanic ...
CCTAAAGAATAAGGTAGACTATTATTTAATTGCTTTTCAGAATGCAAACTTTTTTCAAGCAGATTATTGGAGTTTAGCGCGTTTGAGGCATTATGGATTACAAGGAATCATTTCCCAGCCTTTTAGTCGATACCAGAGACTTGATTATGGATTGTCATGGCATAACATAAACTATTCAATTCTGGAACAGGCATATAATGACTTTAATCAGATTCAATACTATACGACTTATTCATCAACATACTCTACTATTTTACCTAGGGTTAGTTGGATATTTGATAATGCGGTATTTGGGTTTACAGGTCCAGTCGATGGATTTAGACAAAATACTACATTAACCGTAAATCCCGGTTACGGCTCGAATGAGATAAAATTTCAAACTGTCAAGACAGACGTAAGGAAATATTGGCGATTTGGTAGGGACTATACCATTGCATTGAGAGGTTTTATTGGCAAGAGCCTTGGCCCAAATAAGCAAAAATTCTTTCTTGGAGGAATACCATATCTCTTAAGTGGTGGTGGTGAGACCAATGGTGTCCAGGATAACAATATTTTTAGGGATGTCATACTTGATACATCTAATGGATCACTGATACATGATATTTATTTTACAGAGTATGCCTGGCCATTGAGAGGGGCTCGATTTGCTGAGCGTTTTGGAAATACAACATCTTTATTTAACATAGAGGTACGTTTCCCATTTATTAATTATTTAGCACTAGGTTTCCCATTGAAGATGATATTTGGGAATATACGTGGACATGCATTCATGGATATTGGCGCTGCTTGGGATGATGCCAGTGAATTTTCTACTAAAGATTGGCCAGATAGATATGGGCGAAATGTATCTGGAAATTATTCACCATGGGTAACAACGGCAGGCCTAGGGACAAAGATCAATCTAGGTTATTTTTTATTGAAAATAGAAATGGCCTGGGATAGAAATCCAAATGGTTATTCTAAACCTCAATGGTACTTTTCTTTAGGCCCAGACTGGTAAACCTTTCTTGATTCCTCTATCCTTGGTGGGCAATTTCTAGACCCATCATGGCCAATAACAGATCAAAAATAGCATTTCTATGCTCTGCCTGCGGAGATGATTTCCCTAAGTGGAATGGTCAATGTCCTTCTTGTAAGGAATGGGGTACTCTCTCAGAGTTTAAAACAACCAAAAAAAAGAAAAGAAGTTCATTACAGAGAGGATCAAGGTCCTTGAATGATATATTAAATACTGATCCAGGAGAACGATCAAGCACAGGTTTAAAAGAGGTTGATCGAGTGCTAGGAGGTGGATTATTATCAGGTTCTCTCATCCTGCTCGGAGGTAATCCAGGCGTTGGAAAATCAACTCTGGCTCTTCATATTTGTTCTGGGTTGAAAAAGAAGGCTCTTTATATATCAGCCGAGGAAAGCGAAGAGCAAGTTGCACTTAGAGCAAAAAGATTAAAGATCGATCCAGAAAATTTGTTTTTTTCTGGAGAAAATGAACTTGAGGGAATTTTTAACCATCTAGAACGTATTCGTCCAGAGATACTCATTGTAGATTCCATCCAAACTATCATGAATTCAGAACTTGATTCTCTACCTGGCTCACCCAGTCAGATACGTGATTGTGGACAAAGATTTTTAGAAACAGCCAAGCATAAGAATGTGGCCATATTGATCGTTGGACATGTTACAAAAGAAGGGACGATCGCTGGTCCTAAAATGCTGGAACACATGGTAGATACTGTTTTATACATGGAGGGGGATGATCGATATGATCATCGTATGTTAAGATCTGCAAAAAATCGATTTGGGGCCACCCATGAAGTAGGCATATTTCAAATGAATGAGAGAGGTCTTGAAGAAATTAAAAACCCATCTGAGATGTTTATAGCCGAACGTAGTATTGATGTTGCAGGTACAACGATATACCCCTCCCTGGAAGGGACAAGACCGATCCTTGTTGAAGTTCAGGCTCTAGTTTCAAATGCTAATTATGGGACCCCTCAGCGGAATGTAAATGGTTTTGACTATAAACGTTTAGGAATGCTGATCGCAGTATTAGAAAAAAGAATGGGACTAGCAATGGGAACTAAGGATGTATTTGTTAATTTGGTAGGAGGCCTCAAGGTTGATGACCCTGCATTGGACCTTGCAATTATCTCATCTATTGCATCAAGCATGATGGATAGCCCCGTTGATAAAGGCGCAGTATTATGTGGAGAAGTAGGTCTGGCTGGGGAAGTACGCTCGATCAATCGGATTGAGCATCGACTTAGTGAGGCTCAATCGCTTGGATTCAAAGTTGCATTGGTTCCTGCCTCAAATCTAAAAAAAGGCATGGATAAATTAAAGTTGGATATTGAGTTGAAGCCTATCAGTTATGTTAAAGAAGCCTTCAAATTGTTATTCTAGATTGAATTGAAATTCACAATAAAAAACAATCCTGAAAATTCTAGAGCTCGTACAGGTATCATAGAAACTGACCATGGCGATATTAGTACCCCTGTATTCATGCCTGTTGGTACGGTTGGGGCTGTAAAGACCATGGGTCCTGAGGAACTTAAGTCCATTGATTTCAAAATAATACTTGGTAATACTTATCATCTTTATCTAAGACCTGGGACCGCAATCATCAACCAAGCGGGAGGCCTACATAAATTCATTTCTTGGGATAGGCCTATTTTAACAGATAGTGGAGGTTTTCAAGTTTTTTCTCTCGCTAAATTAAATAAAATATCTGATGATGGAGTAGAATTTCAATCACATCTAGATGGTAGCAGACACATGTTTACACCAGAAAGATCAATGAGCATCCAGCGTGAACTTGGTTCAGACATCATAATGGCCTTTGATGACTGTCCACCAGGCGATGCAGACTACGCAACGATCAAAAGATCCGTTGAAAGAACAACAAGTTGGATGAAGCGTTGCACGAATTGGTTGAGAGATAATCCAGAGATTTATGACCATGAGCAGGTTGTTTTTCCCATCATTCAGGGTGGAGTTGATCAAGGTCTTAGGCAAATGAGCATTGAGCAATTGGTTGACCAATCATCTTGTGGGATGGCCATTGGCGGACTTGCAGTTGGAGAAGAAAAAAATGCAATGTTTGATACCATAGAATTCTGTGATACCTTAATTCCAGAGAATCAGCCTCGTTATCTCATGGGCGTAGGTAGACCATCTGATCTAATTGAAGCAGTTAAAAGAGGTGTAGACATGTTCGATTGTGTCATGCCAACTCGAAATGGTAGAAATGGCCATGTTTTTACATCCAATGGGGTCATCAATATAAGAAATGAAAAATATAAGAATGATCACAGTTCCATGGATAATAATAGTTCACACCCATGGGGTAATTCTTTTTCAAGGTCTTATGTGAGGCATCTTTTCAATATCAATGAAGTGCTAGGTCTACGAATCGCATCTACACTAAATCTTGCCTATTATAACGATCTCATGAAGGAGATAAGAAAGAACATAGATAATGATAATTTCGAGAATTGGTCTAAAAAGACATTAGATGAAATGAGTCAAATGAAAGGAATGTAATGCCTGAAATTCTTGTTAGGGTCATAGATGCTTACGTATTTCGTCATACGAATAATGGGTTCAGATTTTTATTATTAAAACGTGCAAAAACAAAAATGTATGAACATCTTTGGCAGGGTGTTGCTGGAAAGATAGAGCAAGGTGAAACTGCGACAGAAGCTGCCATTCGTGAATTAAAAGAAGAAACTGGATTTGAGCCCAGGAGGATGTTCGTTGCAGACCATATTAGTAAATTTTATGAGAACCATGGAGATAGGATTAACTTGGTTCCTGTATTTGGAATAGAAGTTGATGATGATGTGGTCACTCTTTCAAAGGAACACTGTGATTTCAATTGGGTCTCATATGAGTCAGCCTCTAAAACACTTGTATGGAAAGGTCAGAAGGAAGGAATTTCAGCGGTTCATAATATGATAATTTCAGATGATGACCGGATCAAATGGTCCAAGGTCTCATTATAATTTAATCGGAGAGATAAATGTTATTGGAAGGAGATAAGGCACCAGACTTCACATTGGATGATCAAGATGGTAATCCAGTAAGCCTAAGTGATTTTCAAGGCCAGAAGGTATTGATCTGGTTTTACCCTAGGGCCAGTACACCAGGCTGAACGATCGAAGGTCAATTGCTCCGGGATGAGCATAAGAAATTTCAGGCAAAGAATACGGTCATCGTTGGTATGAGCGCGGACTCCGTCAAAGCTCAAAAAAACTTTTGTACTAAACAGGCATTTCCCTTTTCTCTTCTTTCCGATCCAGATAAAACGACTATCATCGCTTATAAGGCATTTGGTTTGAAAAAGTTCATGGGGAAAGAATACGAAGGAATCTATCGCATTTCATATTTGGTTGATGAGGATGGCATTATTCAAAAGGCCTATGATAAGGTCAAGCCAAAAGAGCATGCCCAGCAGGTCTTGTCTGATCTTAACTAAAAGGGAATGGTCAATCTTTTGTCTTTAAATAATGTTTCATTGATCGAATCATCCATGTAGCCCATCATCACAGAATGTCCTTTGATCTTTATGTGGTTATCTTCAAGGTTATATTCTGATAGATGCATGGGTGTTTGCCCAATAGATAAAGCTGTCGTGTTCTCTATGCAGATGCCAATTTCATTATCTAAAAATTGCTCTATGTTTTCTATGTCTTTTCTGAGATTATAATCATTCCCTGATGTTCCTATGGTCAATTCTGGCTCAATTGCATCATAGATGCATCCACAATAGATTGGGAGTATTGCCTGGAAAGTAACCCAGCACATTGAACCTACTGATAGGTCAGAATGAATCCGTGTTCTGCTATTTATTCGCATCGCCTTTTGTAATCCATTTGCATTGATTAATAGATTATAATGAGACAGTCTGATCCCTGCTACCTTTTCAAAAGATAAGATTGCCTCATCATTGAGTAGGGGTTTGTACTTTGGCTCAAATCTTTCTGGATATTCTTTTATTTCTTGGAATAGGTCATTTTTTGATTCAATTACATGTCCAGTCTCAGATTTTTTTTTGACCTTTTCTATATCCATGTTGAAGGGTAAGACCACCGAAGAACCTAGATTCCAAATACCATAAAGTAAAATTAATGATTGTGGATGTTTTGTTTCTAACATGATCACTCTTTGATTTGGTCCTATTCCTAGACTTTCCAGCCAATTACTTGCTTGTTGAACATATGAAAAGAATCCCTGGTTTGTCATTTTAGATTCCTCAACCATGATCTGATCTGAAAATTTAATTGTTTGTCCTTCGATCAGGGACCTCATTGAAGGATATGGGGTCATGTATTCTATTGGCTCCACATTGCCGATGCTTTGAGCCTCATATATCTTGGTTTTTAAACTTGTTTTCATGGTGAAAAATATAAATAATGAATCATGATTATGATCTATAATTTTCATTGGAAGTATATTGTTTGTTTTTGTACTCTGTGGTATATAAAAGAAACTGTCTCATGAATAAAATACTAATAATATTGTTGATCACTTTATCAATGGGGAATGATTTGGACAGCGCGCTCCAAATTGCTGGGGAAAACCGTTCAGAGTTAGAAAAAGCAATAAATAATGTCCCAAAAGATCAGTCCAAAGGCATGGCTTGGTTAATAAGTCATATGCCTGATGAAGACCTTAAGGACATATCAGCTGAATTTCTGCTATTAAATTGTGATCTGGCCCATGAGGCAAGAAATAATACTTCTTGGGGTAGAGAATTATCCGATGAACTATTTTTTACATATGTACTTCCCTATGCTAATTTGAATGAAAAGATTGAGAGTTGGCGTACAGACTTCTACAATAAATTTTATCCCATGGTGAAGGATGCAAGATCTTCCTATGAGGCTGTTGTTATGCTAAATAAAAAAATATTTGATGAATTAGGTGTTATTTATTCTACAAAGCGTCCAAAGGCAGATCAGGCTCCCTATGAAAGCATTGCTGCAGGGATGGCCTCATGCACAGGGCTAAGTATTTTGTTGATCGATGCATGTCGGAGCGTGGGTATTCCTGCACGATTTGTGGGTACTCCTTTATGGCATAATAATTCTGGTAATCATTCCTGGGTTGAGATCTGGGATGGGCAATGGCATTTTACAGGCGCTGCAGAACCAACGGATGATAAATTGAATCAATCATGGTTTCAGGAACTCGCAAGCAAGGCCACTGAAGGAAGCAATACATATGGCATCTTTGCAGCGACATGGGAGGATACAGATAATTATTTTCCAATGAATTGGCTACCAAATGTCAAAATTCATAATGCAATAGACGTAACAAGTAGGTATCAACTTGGACTGGTTAGTGAAAAACTTATACCAATTCGAATAAGGGCATTGGATTCATCAGGAAATCGTCAGGAAGTAAAAGTCATGGTGTTTGGTGAGGATAATTATTTAATGGAAGGTGTTAGTAAAGGTGAGACATGTGATGCAAATGACCACCTTACATTCATGCTGCCTAAAGGAAAAATATTTACACTGCAATCACAACAAGTGAAAAAGAGGGTAAAGGTGGTCAAAGAGGAACTCATTGACCTTAACCTATAATAGGTTTAATAGGTAATAATATTATTTTGGTTTGATCTTTCGAATGATCTCGAAGTTATCATTAGGTCTTGCATAATAATTCCCGGCAAGTCTGCCAATTGGTTGAAGTTTATCCAGAAGAATACGACCATCTTCATGGACATCATCATCAATTTGAAAGAGGACTACCGTTCCAATGACAACAAAACCACTTCCTGCGTCTCCAGCACCTATCTCAACGATCTGATTTAATTCACATTCAAAATTTATCTTGGATTCCAAAACTCTAGGTGGGGTAACCTTATCTGATGGTTGCGGAGTTAATCCAGAAATTTCAAATTCATCTACATCAGAATCAAAATCAGTAGAGCACTTTACCATTTTTTTGGCGAAACCTTCAGAGACAATGTTAACAACAAATTGATTACTATCTCTTATGTTTACTAGTGTGTCTTTTTCTTTTCCATCCCATCCACGTCGAGCTGGAGCAAACATGATAGTAGGCGGGTTGGAGCAAACTCCATTGAAATATGAGAATGGTGCAACATTATTTTTTCCATCTTTTGATAAGGTTGAGACAAGGGCGATCGGGCGAGGAACAATGGAACCTATCATCAATTTATGTACGTCAGAAAATGATATTTTAGAGGGATCAAATTTCATTTATTTGACCAAGAATATGGATAATCTCCATCTTCAATGTTCATTGCAAATTTTGTAATATTTAGTTTGTTGAACGTATCGATCATTACGGCAAGTTCATTGGTCTCTTTTGCGCCAATTGATTCCTCTATCTTGCCAGGTTGGGGTCCATGAGGAAGTCCCATGGGGTGGTATGTCATGGACTCTTTTTCGATCCCTTTTCTACTCATGAATTCACCCTCTGCATAATAAATGACCTCATCAGAGTCAACATTACTATGTGCATAGGGTGCAGGTATTGAATCTGGATGATAGTCAAATAATCTAGGAACAAAAGAGCAAATAACAAAACCCTTGCTCTGGAAGGTTTGATGAACAGGAGGTGGCTGGTGAATTTTCCCTGTTATGGGCATGAAATCTTTTATGTTAAAAACATATGGAAAGTAATACCCGTCCCATCCAACAATATCAAATGGATGATGTTGATATGTGTATGTCTGAATGCCTTGAACTAGTTTGACCTCAACCTCCATTGGTCTATCCTCTACAGGTCCAACAAATTTTGGTAATACAATATCACGTTCTGAAAAGGGTGAATGTTCTAATAACTGCCCAAAATTATTGCGATAGCGATCAGGTGTCTCAACTGGTGCAGTAGACTCAATGGTAAGGATCCTCATTTTTTTTTGAACGCTTATTTGCCAAATGACACCCCTTGGAATTACGAGGTAATCACCTGGATTTATATCAATATTGCCAAAATTTGATTGAAAAAGCCCATAGCCCTCATGTATGAATAATACTTCATCAGCACAACCATTTCTATAAAGCGAGCCCATGGAATCATTTACATGAGCTTTTGATATTATTATGTCAGAATTAAAAAAAAGTGGTATCCTAGACGATATGCAATCGCCATTTGATTCAATATTAGATGTAAGGACATGCAGGTGACGGTGCTTGCCATTAGTGGTATTTAATTCAATTTCTTTTATGTCACCAATTGCCTCTATCGAAGTTGGTGGATTCTTGTGATAAACATTTGAGTATATATTACTGAATCCTCCACGACTAATTAACTCTTCCCATAGGAATTCATTTTTTTCATTCTTGAATTGGATATGACGTTTGGAGGGTATTTTACCCTGTTTTTGATAAAAAGGCATGGCTGATTATACTATTTTATTTTCCAAAACACCGAGTTGTTCTATTTCCATTTTTACAACGTCTCCTTTCTTAAGCCATCCACCGGTATTTTCTGGCCTTAGTTCAAGAATACAACCCGTACCAACAGTCCCAGAACCAAGGTAGTCACCAGGGAGAAGTTTTGTGTTCAGTGAAGCACGTTCGATCATTTTTTCAAATGGGTGATATAGGTCATTTGTATTACCATCAGATATCAATTCCCCATTGACATGGCATGTCATGCGAAGATGTAATTTCCCTTTCTCATCCCAAAATTTATCAAGTTCATCTGGTGTAACCATGTATGGACCAAAACTAGTTGCAAAATCCTTCCCCTTCGCCGGACCTAAACTCATTGCCATTTCTTCTCTCTGAAGATCTCTTGCAGACCAATCATTACAAATGGTATATCCTGCTATGTGATCACTAGCATCCTCGGCTGATATGTTTGACCCACCATCCGCCATTAGTATTGCAAATTCAAGTTCAAAGTCTAATTCTTCCGTTCCTTTAGGATATGTGATATTGGCCCCATGACCAAATAAGGCAACAGGATTAGAAAAATAGAAAATAGGGATCTTAAACCAATCTGGATGCATGTCTAGACCTCGAAGTTTTCTTGCTGAGCGGACATGCTGTTCAAATGCATAAAAATCTCTGAAGGATTGAGGGTCAGGTACAGGCGCTATTAACTCAAGTTCTGATTCAAGGATGGCGATAGGTTGTCCATATGTGTCCTGCGCACTGATAATTTTTTCAGATAATGCTGCATCAAGTTGTTTAAGTTTTTGGAAGTTTGTTTTCCAATTGCTGAGCGCACCTTTTAGAGATAATGGAATATCCATGAAGGAAGCATCACCTTGTTCATTTAACCACAATGCAGACCGTTCAATATCAATAATGTACTCATTCCTTTTAAAACCAAATCTTGGACTATCATCCTCATTTTTTCTATAGGTCGCAAATTTCATTTATAGATTTCCTCTTTTTTCCTGTTCTCGTTCTATGGATTCAAACAACGCTTTGAAATTCCCCTTCCCAAAACTATTTGATCCTTTTCTTTGAATGATCTCAAAGAAAAGGGTAGGCCTATCCTGAAGAGGTTTAGTAAATATTTGTAACATGTAACCATTCTCGTCAGTGTCAACGAGAATCCCGAGTCTTCTTAACTCTTCCATGTCCTCATCTAATTTTCCAACTCTATCTTTTAGGTTATCGTAATAGGAATCTGGAGTAGGTAGAAATTCAACTCCATTATTTCTCATTACCTCCACAGCGCGTATGATGTCCTTGGTTGATAGCGCGAGGTGTTGAACACCAGCAGTCTCATAGTAATCTATGAATTCTTGTATCTGTGATTTTTTTAATCCTTCTGCAGGTTCATTGATAGGCATTTTTACTATCTCATTATCATTTGCCATAACGATCGAACGTAGCGAGGAATACTTAGTTGTGATGTCTTTGTCATCGACTGTCCAAAAACGATGCCATCCAAACACCTTTTCATAAAAATCGCAAACCATTTTCATTTCGCCATCAGGTTGATTACCAACGACATGATCAATATGAACTAGGCCTACTGATTCTGACTCAAGCATCGGGTCATGGCCTATGTAACCTGGAAGAAAAGTACCATTATAATTATTTCGCTCGATAAATGTGTGAATCGTGTCACCAAAGGTATGAATTGCGGATACGACGGTCTCACCATTCTCATCTTTCATTTCCATTGGCTCCTGTGCACTTTTAGCGCCTTGCTCCAAGGACCTTTTCCAAGCCTTTTCAGCATCATCTACTGTAAATGCAACATCTCTTATGCCATCACCATGACGATCGATATGATGGCCTATTTCTGTGTTTTGCTCCAATGGAGAT
>Ga0208766_1002150_pt1 | contig 10265 bp, 4 predicted proteins | sample ETN01SmetaG_3_FD_185792 | JGI IMG/M metagenome (GOLD analysis project Ga0208766, IMG submission 185792) | Marine microbial and viral communities from oxygen minimum zone, Eastern Pacific Ocean - ETNP2014F12-01SV263 (SPAdes) (version 2) | ecosystem: Environmental > Aquatic > Marine > Oceanic ...
TAGAACTACTAGAACAGGTTGGTTCACCCATCCACCACATTGTACCATTAGATGAAAATAATCGAACTAATGCACCCTTCATGTATACATTTCTAGAGCCTCCATTTGGATCATTATATTGTCCTGATTTTGCCCAAAATACAACGCCACCATTTGGATGTCCTGTCATCGCTTCAAGAATTACCTCGTAATAGTAATAATTACCTGAGCGATAGATATTATTCCATGAATTTGTGGTGTCTCTTTTTGCAATGCAAATATTTCCGTAATTTGAACCAGAGTAACTATTACCATGCATCCAAACGGTGCCATAACAATACCCAGAAAACCATACCTCGCCATTAGAAACAGCAATATCTACATCCACATAATGACTATCGTCAAACCCAATAGAATCTGCTGACATCCACCCATTAGTCGGTGACCAACTTGCTACAATATATCCTGAACCGCTTGAACGTGTTGTCAAGCCCGGTATTTCCAATGAATTTTGCCAATGAAATCCAACCCACACTGTCCCATTAGAACCCACTGCCATTGCTGCCCAATTTCTCTCTGTTGTCCTACTGTTTGTTGAATCTGAATGACCACCTACCTTAATTTGATCAAGATGTGTCCAAGTTCCATTTGAATCTGACATTGCTAGGAATAAGCGAGATTCGTATGAGTTTGCTGTCGTAAGGTCGCCACCAATTACATCGTTACCAAAACGAATATTTTGCCCATAACGAGTTGATGACCCAAGCAAAATATTTGATGTGTTGTCATACTGTTCTAAATCAATTATTGTTTCAGAACCTGTGTGTCCAATTAATGCATAGAATTGTTGGGAGTACGCGCCATTGCTCCATGAATATCTTTGGAGGGTTGTTGCTGGAGCATCTGAATAATAGCGGTAATCACCATCTGCTCTAGCTAAACCATTGAATGGGATAATGATATGATCATTTCCCGATGACATGTCCATCCAAGCAACATCATCAATGCTAGAATACCTTGAAACCATGGTATTTGATGTTGCCATGGAGCCTGTATTTGCGAGTTCAACAACTAGAGAATTAGGAACATTGTAACTTTGAGGATATATCGTACTTGAAGAATAAGAGCCCGAATAAAACTGAATTCTTTCATTGAAATTCAAACCCATCAATAAGTGGCTACCCTCAATGTCTATTGATGGATTTCGAACCCAATAACTCGAACTCGCGTAGTAAGACGTATATACCTCTAGTGCCCAACCGATCGCACCGACATTAGAGAATTTTACGATATACACTGCGTTGTAACTCTGCCTACTAATTTGAATTGAGCCCCATGTAATCTGATGATAATTGGTCGTGTTTGCCATTATTTCACCAGCAACAAATACGTTTCCTGCACTATCAACATCTACTGACCACGCCCTATCATTGTACGAGCAAATTGGTTTGCGAACCCATTCAACGCCGGCTTTTGCTACGCGCATAACAAGAGAATCTGAACCAGCACCACCACCATGAGTAATTGATGTTTGATCAAGTGTCAAACTTGATGTTGTAAATTCAGCAACCACCATTACTTTTCCATTGCCATCTGCAGCGATATCGTGAGCTTGTTCTTTACCTATACCACCATAGATTCTACCTTGTTCCCAAGAACCGTTTGTGTGCCCCCACAAAACGAAGAAATCGGTGTCTCCACTGTTATTCAGCGTTGTTCCATTGATAGTAATTTGTGGACTTGCTGTCCACCCAGAATAAACTAATCCACCGGTGGAATCTAATGTGACGCCTGTGATATTGTCAAATCCTGCCCCATTCACTGAATTGCCCCAAGATATTGCTCCGCTATTTCGACCAATACTAACCACGAAACCATCTCGGCTACCGGAGTTATTCAAAACCGAGGCGCTGGCATTAAATTGTGGGGAATCATAGCTACCAACCACATAGACATCACCATTTGAGTCCACAATCATGTCTTCCACATGTTCATCTAAAATACCACCAAATGTAGTCAGCCAAACACAATCACCAACAGATGTGAATTTGGCTACGAATGCATCTAATCCCCCATTATTCAGTGCATGGTGATAATCAAGTGAAAGGCTGCCTCCGCGGAAAATTCCTGCGATGTATGTGTTTCCAAAAGTGTCAACCTCTACCTCTCGCGTCCAAACATAACCCGCATCGTAATCTTTGGTAACCCACTCCCAACCAAGTGGGTTTGTCGCTGTTTTTGGGCTATTTAATTCAACTTCTTCATCAACTAAAATTGAAGATTCATCAGCCGGTTCAATAATTGTAGAAAGTGCGACCAAGGGGGCGAGCAGCATTAGGAGGGTTAGGAATAGTGCTTGTTTCATCGATGGGGAGTTATGACTCGCGTTAATACCTGTTTCGCAAATAGTAATTTAGTTACTAATAGGATTTTATTCGATTGGCCATGGTTGCCATTCATCTTGGGTGCCTTCTGCTCTGAAGTAATTCTGACCACTACCTTCGGGCCATTCAATCCATTCGAAACCATCAGAAATTGTTGAGTTTTCAACCACAAGCGGTGGTTTAATATTAGGTGATTCATTAATTTCAAACCCTGGTGTTGAAGGTTGTTCGTTATTTATTTCATCGCCGTCTTCTGTAATATCGTCGGTGAAATCAACGGCTTCAAACAAACTCTGCTCGGCTAACATACTTTCAGGTGGACCCGATGGGATAACTGGTTTCTTAACCAAATGTAACGCTTGGATAAACAATAACATAATCATCAATACAACCACAACAATAGGAATCCATGACATTTCAGTAAGTGATTCTGCGTTAGTGTTGAGATTATTTGTAGTATCGTCAATGGTTTCATTTTGTTGGTTCGCTTCATTTATCGTTTGATTGAGATTTGTGTTGTTCTGAAATGTTTCATTATCATAAGTGTTATTCACAAAGACATAAGTGTTATTCACATAAGTATGATTATGATAAACAGGGCTTTGTGTTGAATCATTATTAGTTGAATTCTCTGGGTACTGATGGATGATTGTTACATTACCTGCGCCACCGCCGGATGCGGCGCAATTATCCTCTCCATAAGGGCACGGATCAGTGTAATCTGAGACCCCGTCACCATCATCGTCTCCATCTTCAGTAGCATCTAAACAACCATCGCCATCATAATCACTACCGCCATTCGAGGTCCAGCCAGTCATTCCCTTATCACAAGCATCAAAATCATCAGCAATACCATCACCATCATCGTCTAAGTCTTCAGATGCATCGTTACATCCATCAGAATCATGGTCTGTTACTTTACCAGATGTCCATCCGATATCCCCTTGAGGGCAAAAATCATTGACGTCACTTATGCCATCATTATCATCATCACTATCTTCAGTCAAATCTCGGCAGCCATCTGCATCATTGTCAGTTAATGCTGTGGATGTCCAATTTCGCTCACCGAGATAGCAAATGTCTGAATGATCTGTCACGCCATCGTTGTCATCATCAGCATCTTCATCGCTATCGCGGCACCCGTCATCATCGTAATCTGCTGATACATACCGTATCCAATTCAACACACCTCGGGGGCATAAATCATTGGTATCAAGGGCGGCGTCTCCATCATCATCTTGATCCTCCAATGAATCTTGGCAGCCATCCATATCATGGTCTGTACCACCATTAGATGTCCAACCAATATCTCCAATGGGGCAATCATCTTGAATGTCAAGCACCGCATCATTGTCGTCATCTAAATCTTCTGTTAAATCTCGACAGCCGTCACTATCATGGTCAGATGTTGCATTGGTTACCCAATTAATTTCACCATTGAAACATAAGTCAAGGGTGTCTTGAGTACCATCATTGTCGTCATCTAAATCTTCTGAAGCATCATTACAACCATCACCATCATGATCTGTAGTTGGGGATGATGTCCAATTGAGTAATCCCGTTGGATGGCACATGTCTAAATTATCTGTTACACCATCATCATCATCGTCATTATCTTCCCCAGAATCTTGGCAACCATCATTGTCTCTATCTGTAGATGAATTAGATGTCCAGTTCATGTCACCTTGGGGGCAATTATCAAAGACGTCTAGAAAACCATCATTGTCATCATCTGCATCACATACATCACCTGGGCCATCGGCATCATAATCATCTTGATTGCCGTTAACATGGTCGCCGCAATTATCTAATCTATCAGGAATTGAATCACCATCTCTATCCCTATCCCACTTCCAAATCAATAAATCATCTGAACCATTGCTGACTAAGTTAAAATTTTCAAAACTCTTACTTCCACTAAAATGACCAGTAATGTAAGCTGTCTCATTTGTGTCTAAAGAAATTGAATACAAACTCTGAGAATGACTTTCATACCATTGTTGGGCACCTGTAGCATTTAAGTGAGTTATGTATTGGCTGCCAACTACAGTCACGTTGTCATTTGAATGAACTGCAACATCCTCTATCACATGTGAATTCGGTGAAATTCTTGTACCCCAATCCCAAGTGCCGTTGCCTAGCGCCTTTACAACAAATCCACCAGAATTTGCTAATATTATCGTAGTACCAAAAGATGCGTGATTGTAATTATATCCTGTGACTATGATGTTATCATTACTGTCTATTGCTAATTGTTCGGGTCGGTCTTCAGACAAACCACCGCCATGAGTGAGCCATTTCCAACTATGAGTTGAATTGACTTTAGCAAGAAAAATATCCCACCCGCCTGCAGATGTTGTTGTCATTCCTTGCATTGATAGTTGTCCGTCAAATTTACCAGTCACAATTACCGAGTCGTTGCTATCAGCAATTACATCAACTGCATACCTATTACTGCATGAATCAGATATTCTGTCTGCCCAATCATACATGCCTGCTGCTGAATATTTGACTAACCAAACATTGTATCTCCAGGAAGAGCAGTCAGTAGAAATTGAGCCTGCACTACTAGATGAACCATCGGTAAAATATGTATAACGATAAGTTCCAGAATTGTAATACATGTAACTTTCACCAATTACGTAAACGTTTTGATTTGAGTCTAAAGCAATACCTCTAGAATATCCATTATCATAATCACGCATCGTCTCTACCCATGACCAATTGCCATTGTCAGCAATTCTAGCAACAAAACCATCGTTACTGTTCCATGCTGTTTTAGAAATTGTTCCAAAATCCTTGTTACCATTATACCAACCACTAATGTATACATTGCCATATGGATCGACTTCTAAATCACTTAAATATGCATAATTATTAGAATTGGTTCCAGATGTTTGGAGAACCCATTTCCAAGCCCCATCCGTTCCTAATTTAGCAATGAATAAATCATTGTTAGCATAAATTGTCGTCGAACCAAAAATAGCTGAACAAGTGCCTGCGCCATGACAAACGTTACCACCAATATACAAATCTCCATTCGCACCAACTCTTGCAATTGTCCCTTGATCAGCACCAATCCCACCTACATGGTGTAACCAATTTCCTGTTGAAACTCTTGCACCAGATAATGCAGATTGTTGTTCTAATGACAATTCGTCATCTGAAATATCTACTAATTCACTCATTGAATAGGTGTGATTTATTTGTTCATTTATATTGGTGCTTATGGTTAATAATGGAATTAGGAGCATTAACGCTGCCAATAATAGAGATTGTTTCATCAATATCGAGTAATGGAGGATATTAATACCTGTTTCGCTACCACAAAAAAACTATTTTGGTAGATTTAACCATGCTTCAAACCTACATAACCATTCGGTGGTATTGTATTGCCTTCGTTGTTCAATAACTGGAATTGGCATCCCTTCTACCACTGGGCCGAGTTTTTCTTGTAATTTAATATTCAAATCAGGGATGTCATCTTCGTTAGCAATCACCCAACCTCTAACAAGTGTAGGCGAGCCTTTTCTCAATAATGGGAGAAGGTGAATTAGGTGCTCCATTGTATCATGCGGTAGGTTAATCAGAAGTAAATCTGTACTTTCTCTAAATTCAGGGTTGCTCGCTAACTCAAGTGCATCAGCAACACCAACTTTCCAACCAGGACTAACTTCCATAATTGGGGTGGCTGTTTGAGGGACATTTGGCGCGCCCCATCTTCTCAAGTTATCAAATAATAATTCAACTGCGTCAGGATTCAAGTCGCTAGCTAATACTTCAGCTACAAGGCCTCTTCTTTTCAATAAATGAACGAGAGCTGGTCCAACGCCACAATAAGGATCTGCTATTGAAAGTGGACGTCCGAGCAACGCCCTTAATTTCTCAGCCGATTCAACAGTACGCCACCTCTCAGCACCCAATCTAATAGAATAATACGCCTTGCAAGGGTCAATTCTAATTGAACGCATATGTTCTCTTACTAGCGTGCGCGTAGAAAGGTGCTTCTGTTGTTCATCAATTGTGAGATTTGATATCTGTTCTGCATCTAATATTTCATCATCTATTCTAAGTGCTAGTGGTTCTAATTGCCTAACTCTGAAATTACCGGCAACACCATTATCACACAAAGCAATCCTTGCTTTTTTTGCATGTCTTAACTTGGCAATTGCAATTTCTTGTTTGTACTGGAATACTTCTCTTTCCATCCTAAATACTAATATGTCACCCATTATTTCCTGTGAATTGCCCCAATAATCAATGAATTGATCAAATATTTCTGGACTTAATATGTCCTTAAGATAATCAATCCATTTGTGTGGCTCGGCCTCTGGTTGTTCGGCTTCAACCTCTTCGTAATCTGAAAATATTGGGCCAAGTGATTGGGGCGCTTCTATACTGATAGGTACTAAATTAAAATCTCCGTCGTGAAGTATTCTAGCGCTGGGAGCAAGGTGTCCAGAATGGATGAGTTCTTCAAAAACCAACTGCGTTTGACGCTTCGGCACTCTCAAATGACGCATCTGACTCGAAGGGGCGAGCAACCTTGCTCGCTTGACGATAACGGAGAGATGAGTCGTGATGAATTACGATACTGGGCTTTGGCTAATTGGAGTTGGGCCGGGTAATATTGGATTGATGTCTACTGATGCTATTGAAACTGCAAAGATGTGTAAATATCGATTTTTAGAAGGATATACTGCATTATTACCTATTGAGCAAGAAGGTGAACTTGAAAAAATCGTTGGTCAATACAAGAAAATAATGAGACCCGATGTAGAAAATCCTGAAGAATTATTGGAACTTGCTCAACAAAGTACCGTTGCACTGATGGTTGTGGGGGACCCACTTCAAGCAACTACACATATCGATTTACAATTACGTGCTGCTGAAGCAAATGTGAATTGTCATGTCATCCATGGGATATCTATTACAACTATTGTAACGGGAGTTATAGGATTACAATCATATCGATTTGGAAGACAAGTTACTCTAGCTTACCCGTATGGTGATTATTTGGCTACTTCACCATTTGAATTGATTCTTGATAACTTAGAAAGAAATTTGCACACATTGGTGCTTTTAGATTTAGATCCTAGTGGGATGGGTGAAGGTGAACAACAACCAATGAATCCTGAGACTGCAATTGACGTATTGCGAGCATCTGCCGCTAAAATAGGGCATGATATTGAAAAATGGGAAATTGTGCTTTGTAGTGATATGGGAACTAAATTGCAACGTATTAGTTATGGTTCTCTTAATCACATATCGGAATTAAAAAATGGAGATATTCACTGTTTGGTCGTGCCTGGGAGACTAGATGAATTAGAAGAAGAAGCTTTGGCTCGCTGGAAAGCATGACAGCCGTTTACCTCAAGGGAGATGGCGGGTTCGGCCCCTAATGGGGAAGTATTGTGGCTGGACCATCTAAAGTTGAATTCCCCGGTAAGCAGAAGCAAAGAATTCGCATGAGAGGAACGAAAAAGGCATCTGGTTCTGTTAAAGAAAAATTAGATAAAAATCTAACTATGTTACTTGAAGAACCTCATTCTGTGCTACCCACAATAACGGGTCCAACATCACGTGGGTTATTTCGCCCTGATAAATTAAAAGCGTGTTTAAAGGAAGTTGAGAAAATAATTGACAAGCGAGAAGATCCGAAATGGTTGCGCAAAAAAATGACGAAGGGCGGAACTATTGCTCGCGCCTTCGCAGGTTCACTTGTTGCTGCCCACGAAGAAGATGTTGACACTGTTGCTATTTTCAAACATCCAGTATATGGCTCGGTATCTTTCATTCGCAGAGGTAATGGGCGGCCCGCTCACCTATTGGGTTTTCAAATGCATTCACATCCGGAATATAGGTTATTGGCATGGGAAGAAATGGCTAGAGAGGGTTACTGGTTTTTTTCTTGGGGAAAGAAATTCGTTTGTACTGGAGTAGAGCCAGACCCACCCAAAGAATGGCTCATTTCATGTCTAAATAATGGCCCTTTGAAATTTAATAATAAAGATGATATTTGGAAAATCGGAGATGATTCTAACTTCGTTAAACTTGTATTCCCTAATGGTATTGAAGTAATTATTTCACTAGATAGTTTGACTAACAAAAAGACCTCTTTTGTGAAGTCTGTGGCCCTTACAATGTCCCCTCCAAGATTAAGTGACATCATAGAAGTGGAACTAAATTATCTACCACAGGGTTGGCCCGATGATAAAATTGTGAATGATGAAGCAAAAAAAGGAATGGACGCTGTAATTGAACATTGGTTGCGATTAGAAATCGGTGATTCCGATTTACAAAGGAGCATCCACCAAAGTTTTTGTGCGCAACTAGATGAAGGGTTGATGTTAGATAATATCTGGTTTGATATTGATGATAGAAATGGATTCTTAAGTGAACTTCAAGGTAGTGATATAGAGTTGGAGGCAGTTGAAGTAATATTAGATACATTAGAGGGTGGTGTAAGGGTTGATGCTGCTGAAAATGCACACTGGTTAGCCAATGATGTGGTTCACTTAGAAGGAAACAGTGCCCATGCTTTACTCAAAGCAACATGGGGGAAATGTGGCATGGATATTCTTGAAAAATTATTTTCTTTGACTGGAGATGATGCTGAGGTTCCATATGAACAACAACTCAAAGGCAAGAAGGCTTTTGGGGGTTTTCTTAGAGAATTAGATAGTAAACAAAGTAATGTAAGAATGATGAGGAAATTTCCATGGGATTCACCCTCGCTCCCATCCCCTCTCGATTTCGCTGATAGCCTGATCAAAACAGCACACGCTCAAGGTGTAGGAAAAACAACCACTATGGCAAGAAAGTCTGGTGATAGTAGTAAGGCATCAATGGGTTGGGCATGGGTTTCAGTTCATGGGAAAAATGAAAGTGAGGCTTGGCATTATGAACAAACTGTGCGCGACAAAGGGGGGGATTGGGTTCCTAATTTGAAAGCGTTATGGGATGCTAGTAAATTAGTCATTGAAGAAGGAGATGTTGAAAGTTATCTAGAGGCAATGGAGAAATTGAGAAATTCTACTGGCGTTATTGACGCTCTACCAGAATTATAACTATGAATTAACTTACTTGGTCTTCGATCCAAGACGAATATTCTTTAGTTGAATATTCTATTCTGTGAGTTATCTGTGGGATTTCATAATCATGCTCTTTACTAATTGATGAAATTAATTCTTCCACCTTATTAATTCCTGTTTTGAAAATTATTTCCCACTCCTTTTCTGAAACTAAATTTTCATCCCAAGAATATGTTGAATTAGGATTACTTTGGCTAGGTCCGAGTGGAATAATAGCAGGTGGTGCGTTTGCTATTTTCGAAGGCAGAACTGGTTGGTGCGCCGCTAGAGCGATGGGCTTCCGTACACCTATTTGATTTCCATAATAGTGTCAAACAAAGCCATATGCATCATTGAGATAGTATACCCCAAGAACAACAGGAACTCCATAGAAAATCACTTTGAAGAATATCCGCCAGTATTTCTTGTTCTTACTTTCTTCTGTTAAGTCACTGACCACTTCAGGAATAACTTCTACCAGTCCAGCGGCCAGTTCAATAGGCATGATTTGGCGGTATGGTTTTCAGTTTTGAATGTAGTGACCTCCTCAATAGACATTGAATCTGGGAGGGTGGTTGTTACAATTGCAATCCGATACATCATATTCCCGGAACGATAGAGGGTGCATCAATCTACGCAATAATAAGAATATAAATTGAGGAAACTATTGAAGTCTAAGTGGGTGGCGGGATAAATAGGGGCGGGAGTATGATTGTTAACTCAGAACCCATCGACAGTGGAAAGGTTCCCGATGGTGGCTCTAACTTTGATGTGATTGTTGTTGGTGGTGGGCCAGGTGGTTCGGCTTCAGCGGCATATGCGGCAATGG
>Ga0208766_1002155_pt1 | contig 10254 bp, 11 predicted proteins | sample ETN01SmetaG_3_FD_185792 | JGI IMG/M metagenome (GOLD analysis project Ga0208766, IMG submission 185792) | Marine microbial and viral communities from oxygen minimum zone, Eastern Pacific Ocean - ETNP2014F12-01SV263 (SPAdes) (version 2) | ecosystem: Environmental > Aquatic > Marine > Oceanic ...
TGAAGAAATGCCATTGAGCATACGTGACCACCTTAAGGTCCCAACAGATTTATTTAATGCTCAGGTTCAGCAATTACTGAGATACCACGTTAATGATCCGACTATCTTTTATAGCGGTGATGATGTATGGCAAGTACCGAAGGAGCTTTATGGGCGCAAACAAGTTCCAGTGATTCCATATCACACTACCGCTCAATTACGTGCTAATGACCGTTCAGAATTTCTTTTATTGCAGCCACTTACACCTCTTGCTCGACCAAATCTTTCTGCATGGCTAGCTGCACGTAGTGATGGAAGTAATTATGGGAAGCTAGTCCTATTGCGCTTCCCAAGTCAAACTCCTATTTTTGGTCCCGAACAAATTCAGGCTCTCATTAATCAGCATCCTCAGATTAGTCAACAGTTTGGTCTCTGGGATCGTGCTGGTTCAGAGGTTGTTCAGGGAAATCTTCTTGTAGTCCCTCTTGGTAAGGCGCTGATTTATGTAGAACCTGTTTACCTTAGGGCCCGTCAAGGTGGGTTGCCTACACTTACAAGAGTGGTTGTAAGTGATGGTAAAAGAATCGCTATGGCAGAAGATCTCGCTGAAGGCCTTAACGCTCTTGTAAAGGGTTCTAGCAAACAATCTATGCTAATAGATATAAACAACCTGCCAGAATGAGATGTGACAGGTTATTTAGATTAATCAATTAGTCTGATAATCACAACTATTTAATTCAGTGTAGAAAAGTATTCTTTACTACCATCTGGATCAGGGTGCATTGTTTTTTGGCCGGGTGTCCAGTTTGCTGGGCAAACTTCGTCCGGGTGCGTCTGAACATGCTGAAATGCTTGTAAGACACGCAGAGTTTCGTCTACATTTCTACCAACAGGAAGATTGTTAATAGTTGCATGCATTATAATGCCCTCAGGATCTATTATGAATAAACCACGCAGGGCAACTCCTGCGTCTTCGTCTAGAACATTATATGCTTTAGACACTTCCTTTTTCAGGTCAGCTACAAGTGGGTAGTTTATATCGCCTATGCCACCTTGATTTCTTGGTGTTTGTATCCATGCAAGATGGCTGAACTGGCTATCTACGGAGACTCCTAGCACCTCTGTGTTTTTGTTTGAAAAGTCTGAATATCTATCGCTGAAGGCTGTTATTTCAGTTGGACATACAAATGTAAAATCAAGAGGGTAGAAAAAAAGCACAACATACTTGCCTCTGAACTGGGAAAGGCTTATTTCCTTAAAATCCTGATCTACTACTGCAGTAGCTGAGAAATCTGGAGCATGCTGACCAACCCGTAGGCATGTTTCTGAAGTCATGAGTTAGCTGCTTTTGTGCGGTTTCGAATGCAGCTTATCAAGTTTGGGCGAAGTCGTTACGCCTTTTTGCTTGTCAATTCAGATTTATCAGTCATACACGAGGCACAACGCACTGTTATTTGCGAATACCTTGAGTTTTCATGGTTACTCCCATAAACTGAAGAAATGATAAAAAGACCTACCTCCTGGGATGAAGCGCTGCTTCGCAAGTTCAGTAGTACAGGCCACTACCGCTTGTTACATCAACTCCGCGGGGAACTTAAGGCCCAACCGCTTATGCGTGACAGCTTGTCACGTAAGCTAAACCTTCAGTCAATGCCGATGCGCACAGTAAATTCTAGAGGTAACCGCCGTCCTAACGCTCTTGAGCCACATGAAGGGGACAAATCTCCTGTGGTTAATACAAATGAGACCCCTGGCTCATTTAGAGATCGATTAAATGCGATTCAAATGCGCTAGCAAGGTGTAAAACTCACACTCAGGCAATACTAAATCTATAAAACAAAGAATTAAGCGACATGATGGCAAAGAATGTTCTGTAATTGCTTTAGCTAATTATAAGATAACATTTGACTATTATTACCAATTTCACCTTATAGTAGTTTTTGATTAAATTCAACTCATGAAATAGCCAAAGAAATATACCAGAAGCCATGCTTTAGCTGATTAAAAAAAGTCCAGTATATTTTAAATGAGAAGCTTTTATAGTTTAAAACAAGAAGTATCTATTGCTATAGTTTAAAGTTACCGCTTGTTGATAATATTTATTTTGCTTCTATTTAAACAAGATGTGAGCGGAACAGCCTGCGGTTATCCGTTATGTAAATGATAAATACTAGTGAACAATTTTTTTTAGTATTTTTATCGAGGTCTGTGAAAGTTATGTTTTATGTAATGATGCACATATGAATAAACTGACTGGTTTATAAATATAAATTCATCCATGATGGACATGAGCATCTCCTTCGGGATGATAGCAATAGTCAAGATTTGAAAATGTTGTGGCAGTTTTTAAGGGTAAGTGATTTATTGGGTTTATTGGTGAGCCGCTTTTCTTCCTTATCTCAAAGTGGAGATGAGGACCTGTGCTGCGACCTGTGCTACCCATTTTTGCGATTGTGATGCCTTGAGGAATAATCTGACCTTTTATTACAAGCAATTTGCTGTTATGTGCATAGCGAGTTAAATCTCCGTCTGCATGTGATATTTCAACAAGATATCCATATGCCCCCTTCCAGCCGGCATAGGTAACTATGCCGTCTTTTGAGGCGAAAACGTTTGTACCAATCTTATTGGCTATGTCTATTCCTTGATGCATTCTTCCCCACCTCCAACCAAATCCAGATGTCAATACACCCTTGGTGGGCCAGATAAAATCATCGGTGCCCCCTGCTTGTGAGTATTGATTTAATTTATTTAAACGTGACAGGCCAGGCCAGATAGGTTTATCAATACTAATTGGTCTGATAGCTGAGAGGGTGTGAGTTGACTTGTCTACACGGATTTTGCTACCAATAGTCAAATTCTTTAAATCGAGACTAGGATTAAGTTTGCGTATCTTGTCAATGGTGATTCCATGCTGTCTGGCAATCGCAGCAATGGAGTCACCGCTCCGGAACCTCACCAAGCTTGACGGTGGTAAAGGGGAAGTGATGGGCGGTGGCGTGTGACGAATAGATGCTTGAGTTATGGATTTAATCTGCTGTAATCTACCTTGTGTTGTGGCAGGTAGCAGTAGCCAGCTTCCTGATTTTATGTGTGATGCTGCAGGGATTTCGTTGAGATCTGAGAGCATTGACCTGGATAGGCCAAGCTTATCTGCTATCGAATTAATGGTTGTTGGCTTGGCTAGTTTGACCCATAGATGGATATGGGTCTGAATATCGGGGAGAATCGGCGGTAGTGAAGGAAATGAAGCTACAGCGTGTAATTTACTGGCTTGACTTGGTAGGGCATTGATAGTCCCAATTAGAAAAGCTGGCGTTGCGATGGTTGAAATAAGCGGCATCAGCATTTTTATTGGCATGAAGCAGACTCCTGCACTCCTGAGCTGATCACTTTTCAGGAGTTCGAGCAAAAATTAGCGTTTCAATGTCAGCTAGGCAAGGGTGCTACTGGTTTTTATCTTCAGGCCACATAACTATGGAATTACATGAATTAGCCGCTCTGCATGGGTCCGCCAAGAATGAAAAAAGTCATACTCAAAGGTTTTGAAAAGGCATCCAGTAAGGTGCTTTGGCAATGAAAAACTTTTTTACTAGTCGAGCTAATAAAACACAGTTAACAAATTAATGCCATTATTCATAAGGTGTTTGACCCACCGACTTCAATGCGTAGGAGCCAGAACTCATAAAAGGTGTGAGGGTTCCTACCAGCTCTCTGCCGTCTGTTGATGATCGAGGTATTCCTCGAATGAAATTCAATGTCAGTGGAGAGACTTGAACTCTCGACCTCAGCGTTATGAATGCTGTGCTCTAACCAGCTGAGCTACACTGACTTGCCGGGATACACTACATCGCAGCGGGTCAGACCCTTCTAGAAGGAAGCATCGATAGAGGATTCAAGGCTGTTCCGCCCTTTTTTCTGATCTCGAAATGAAGGTGAGGACCAGAACTTCGTCCTGTACTGCCCATTTTGGAAATAGTGGCTCCTTGTGGAACAAGTTGGCCTATGCCAACCAGAATCTTACTGTTGTGGGCATAACGGGTAGTACCACCGTCTGCATGTGAAATTTCTACAAGATACCCGTAACCACTCTTCCAACCAGCTTGGACAACGAGACCATCCTTGGATGCCATTATTGGTGTGCCAGTTCTATTTGCTATGTCTATTCCTTGATGCATACGACCCCACCTCCAGCCAAAGCCTGATGTGAATACACCCTTAGTAGGCCAGATGTAGCTATCAAAGCCACCCAAGTCCAAGATGTTGTATTTGCTATTCAGCAGATCGGCTGTACTTGCAGAAGTCTTCAAATTGGTACAGGTTGTGCAATTACATGGAGAGGCAAGTGAGCATTTGGTGTTGAAAATTACTTTTTTACTTTTAAGTTTAGTGATCTGCAGGCCAGCACTTTGCGTCAATAGATCAGTTGTGCCATTTTTTTCAATTTGGGAGTTGGCACTATTGAGATCATCACTGCGTTCCTGCAACAATCTTATTGTAGGATCAGGAGGGGTTAATAGAGGTAGACTTTTACGCAAATCTGCTGAGTTTAGGGAGTTGATCTGTGCCAAATTATCTCGAGTTGATTCTGGCAAGACAAGCCATATTCCTACCTTCAGTGCTACAGATGATGGTTTATCATTAAGTTCTGATAGAAGATCTGGAGAAACACCTACTTTTAGTGCAAGCTGTTCTATTGATATCGGCTCGATTACTTTTACCCATATATGATTATTAGATGTTATTAATCTACTTTTCTGCGTAGGTTTTAAACTACTTTCTGCATGACAAGGTAATGATTGAATTGTGACTAGCGCAAGCGCTGGTGCGGCTATAGCGGATATCAGCAACTGGAGCTTCATTTAATTATGATTGAAGTGATAAGAAGCTCCAAGAAGCTGTTTTGCCTCAGAGTCCGGCAGAAGTTAACTGATCACGCATGGATTTGGCAAGGGGGTGTGGCAGCGGATTGCTCACCAAGTACCGATCTGCCTGCCTGCCTCATAGCAAACAAGCGCACAAGCCACCGATAAATTCAAGCTTCTTACTCCTCCTTGCCCATCCTCATTTGCTGCTCCAGGCATCGGAATGGTCGTGATCTGATCACATTGCAGACGAACCAGATTTGGGAGACCTGTGTCTTCACGACCAAATAGCAATACATCTCCAAAACGGAAGCGCATAGAAGGTAGCGGCGTACCTCCGTAACTGCTGCAACCAATCAGGCGTTGGTTGGAAGCCATGGTTTTGCGAAATTCATCCAGATCAGCATGAACTGAAAGAGTCACGTGCGGCCAATAGTCTAGGCCAGCTCTGCGAAGGTAGCGGTCATTTAGGCTGAATCCAAGCGGCTCAATTAACGCCAATGGCAAGCGAAGGGCTGCACAGGTTCTGGCAATATTTCCGGTATTTGGTGGAATTCTTGGTTCAAATAACGCTATGCGGAGCGCTGAGATATCGCCCGGCAAGCTCATGGTACAGATATACTGATGTGTTTGAGGTTGATTGCCCGACCCTGTATGACGAGCCAGCTGTCATTTGAATATGCTTCAAGATCCTGTGCCATCTTGCCAAGGCGATCTCGAAAAAGGCATCCACTTGCAGTGTTGGGGACAACGCCCCAACCAGTTTCTTCAATTACTATCAGAATAGTGCGTACGTGCTGACGAAGAGTTTGGATTAAGTCATCAACAAGAAGATCCCATTGATTGGATGATTGATCCAAGTTGTACGCAACTAGACCTCCTAAGGAATCAATTAAAACGGCTTCTGATGAAGGAATATTATTGATAACATCAACAATATCAGTGCTGGCTTCAAATACTGTCCAATGTTCTGGACGGCGCTCTCGATGTAGTCGGACCCTATATTCCCAATCGGGGTCATGCTCACGCTTGGCTGAAGTTGCTATATAGCTCACAGATTCATATCCGCTGAGTAAGTGCTCTGCCCAGCGGCTTTTACCTCCACGAGATGGTCCTGAAATCAGGATTATTCCATTGCAATGTGGAATATCTTCAACCACTACCATTCATCCCACGCAAGGTCGCAACTGATGATGGAGAAACGCGATTAAGATAACGGAAGATCCAGTATTTAAAGATTGTTGCAAGGACAACTGGGAATGTGGCAATAAACAAGAGTATAAAGTTTTCACGTGCAGGGAATCCAAAATGATTTGCGATACCACCTAATAATACTGTCCAACCCTCTGGGCTGTGGAATCCAACAAACATATCGGTAAAGAGGATTATGGCAAAAGCTTTGGCGGAATCACTTAATCCATAAATTGCTTCATCTAGGAATCCTCTAAGTACCCTGAGTTCATCTTGATTGATTATGCAAACCATTACAAAGGCAATAAGTGCGGCGAAGTCTGCAAGTATGTTTTTTATAGCATGGGTGCTTTCAGCATCAGCTTCTTCTTTTAGAAGCTCAGCTTTTTGTGCCAGAGCTTGCTGAAGGTCTTCTTGACTAGGAATGTTATCTCCTTTAAGCAGGGCGTCGAATTCAATTTCTGCTTTAAATAATCGTAGTTTCTCAACAGCCTGTTCTTCTAATTGAGGTTTTGGATAACTAAGGAATGGAAGCTCTGGAGCAAAGCGATCAACGGCAGGTGTAATCAAATAGGTTCGGCTAACTTGCTGGATAAGTAACGGAACCAGGATTAATAGCAAAATAATCTTAAGTGATATCAATGTCGAATCACGGCGTCGGCGAAAACCAGCAACCAAAGTAGCTTCAGATGCTGGGTCTAGTTGACGACGTACATTATCAACAACGCCAAGGAGTGAACGCGGAAGTGGGTCTGGTGCCCGACTCATGACAGGTGGATTCTCGCTACGCTTTGAGGTGTAGCGATTGACTATTGTCTCTATAAGTTGATATTTGCGATACTCCTGACTGTCAAGTTGGCTGATATTTGGTTTTATCGATTCGTAGGTTGAGCGACATACTTTTAATGCAGCTCTAAATTTACGCAGAATGGTTGCTTGCAGCGAACGTGGAACTGATATTTCTAGATCTAAACGTATGGGACGGTCATCGTAATACTCAAGTTCGAGAGTCTGTATAAGAAGTGCTGCTTCATAGCCTCGTTCTAGATCATTATTTAAATCTTCTGAGCTGGCCTCCCTGAAAGTTCCAATCCAGTCTCTTAGGGTCATAATTGATCAGATCAACGGGAAAAAACCCACCAGGTGGCCATTGGAACGATGGTGCCAACGACCATCAGCACAACGACCCAAACAAGCGCATTGCTGCTTTGTGTTTCTTCTTGAGTTGGGATATTGGTCTGCTTGATAGCGCTAAAAGCTTCTATTGGTGGACCTGGATCATCTCCCCCATCCAGCACAACTTTTAATCGTGTAAGTGCATCGAAGGAGGCTTGTTGGTATCGCTCTCCTTCTACTAATGGTTTGTTCATTGTTGTGCGGCCTACACTCTGCAAAATTGAATCCGGTAATTGGCTGCTAAGTGCTAAATCAGCTACTACAACAGCTTGTTTGTTCTGTGCATCTATCACCATCAATAGCAAGGGCAGATCTTCATGGTTTGTGCTTAATGACCATCGTTCGATCAAGCTATTACCGAAGTTGGCTAGGGATAGACCATAATCAAGCTTGCGTAAGGTGATTAGACGTGCATCAAGTTGGCCCTTACCGATCTGATCAAGACGGCTTTCGAGTTGAGAACTGCTTACACGGCTGAGTACAGCAGCTGAATCGACAACATGCTTTTCCGGCCTTGCAGCAGGAAAGTCTTTAGCAGTTATGGCACTAGCGCTTGGCACTACAAGGGTCAAGACCAAGATGATGCTGATCAGATAAGCAAAAAAGCGAGTCGGCTTCATAACAGACTTCAGCATGTCAACGTCTTAATAATCTATTTTTACCTTAGTTGAGCAAACTGTCTCGATTTAACGCAGAAATCGACTGAATAACCATCATTGCTCGCTCGGAAGGCAAGTCGATTTTGGAGGCAAGCTCATTGAGAAATAAGGCTTCTTGCTCTAAAACCTCACCATCAGAATGGATTAACTGGGCTGACACAGCTAACGCTGTTTCTTGTTGCAGCGGTGAAAGTGCAGGTAGTGCTTGGCTGATAAGTCCATTGACACCGTCTTTTCGGAGCTGGCTTAGCAATTGGTCGAATAGGGCGATCATGGCTGATTCTCCAAGCTCCTGATAGGGATATCTGAATTCAAGCTGCTGTCGAAGGGCACGGGCTTCATCTCGTCCAAATACACCATCACAAGCCACTGCGGCGAGTGCTAGAGCTGCAAAGGCTTCTGTCTTGTTCATAAAAAACTGGTCTATTGACACCTATTTGAGCAAGAGTAGGTGAATCTGACATCATAAATTCTTCATTCGATGCCAACTGCTGCGCGCATCTCACTGTTTTCAGGAGTGTTCGTCCTCTTAATGGCAGTTATCAATTCACTTACTGTGGAACTGGTAACACCAAGCTTCCAGCGAGCTGAAGTATTGGCTGGTGTTGCTGCAGTTGGGCTAATGCTTGTAGCAGCTTTATGGACTCAGGCGTCGCCAACGACCCCCAGTAGAAAAAATCTTGAGGGGAAGCAAGCATTTGATCTGGCTGAAGGTCTCAGTGATGATTTGCGCACAGAGCTTGCCTGGGGGAGTCATCTGTTGCTTACCGCAACTCCTGCAGCAGTAATTGTGGTCTATTGGGATAACAAAATAATTCTTAGTCGAGGAATTCTGGCTGAGGGTATTTTTGTACCAGGACAAATATGTGATCAGGCAAGAAATAAAGGTGATTTGATCTCGCTTGTCAATACAACACTCTTCCCCGGCAGAGTTGAATTTGATCCAATTGTCAACAACCTACCAGCTGTAATGGTGTATCCACTAGCTACCTATGGTTGGGTCATACTTGGCGGATGGTCGGAGCGATGCTTCAGTCGATCTGATGAGCTTTGGCTAATTGGATGGTCTAAACGACTCAGAACTCAATTGGATGAGAAGACTTAGAGGCTGAACTACTTTTCCTTTGTTCTCTATTTATAGTAAGTTGTGATTTGACGGATGAACCAGGAGAGGAAAAAATAACAGTGCCGTCATTCCCAATCCGACCATTTAGTTCATCACTATGAGTTATTAGATTGTTAGCTTCTCTATTGAGCACAACAGAACCTTTTGCACGTACCTTCTCTGTATACCAATTCAAGAAGCATTTTCGGGCTATGAGTTTATCCCCTGGTTGGTTGATTTCACAATCATTAGTTACTTCAACAGTTTTTTTTGAAAGATCCACTTCAAAACCCTTTCCTCTATAAGTAGAATTTTCTTGTTTGGCAAGAAAAGGTTGATTACTTATAATCTTATCCCGATTATAATACCAGCGAGTATCCTTTGCCTGTAAAATTGCGTTTTTATCTGGCAACATTAGTAAGACTGGGTTTAATAAATCGAGGTAGGCCTTTTTAGAGTTACCCTCTAATCTAGCTGCAGTCAGTTTTTGAGCTTGCTGACTTTTGTCAACACGTCGTCTTCCACTAATTGGCCCTGAAGCCTTAAAGTTGCCATTCTCTAAATTCCATATTCCATTCATGCCTTTTATCTCAGTATTTGGTGCTTTATTGCTATTACGTTCTTCTTTCCATCGATGCAGTTGAGTCGGACCCTTGAAAAATAGTTCTTGGCTTGATTGGTGAAATTCAGCAGTTTGAGCCTTGATTCCTGAGGTATCATTTAAGGCCTGAGGATCCTGATCTATCAACATACGTGAGTCTTTGGGCGTCCAACGTAACCTATCTCCAGTTATTAATACTTTCTCTCCAGCAAGTTGCTGTATTCTTACATCTCCTTCTAGGATAACTATCTCTCCATCATTTATGACAGTAGCAATTCGGGCACTTATTTCAAAAGAAGGCTGATTCTTGTTATATAGAATACCTTTAGGGTATTCGGCTCGTACAACTCTACGCCCCAACTCATAACTAGCAAGTGGACTCTTTAGATCCCAATCTTGCTCGCCATTAGCACGTTTCTGGCGAAGTTCTAATGATTTGAATACAAATGGAGGTGGCGTATCGACTCGTTTATCTTCTGGCTTTTCCTGGCAGCCTGATGCAATCATGATTAAAAGTAAACCGGATAGGAAACTTAGCCGCAGTTGACTCGAGAGCATTAGAGCGGGACAGAAAGTTCGAGTTTTTGCATAATAGGTAAGGGCTCTGGCAATAGAGATCCACTTTGCAATAAACCCCATTTCAAGCTTGAATGCCAGCTTTTGTAATTAGTACTAACG
>Ga0208766_1002157_pt1 | contig 10248 bp, 12 predicted proteins | sample ETN01SmetaG_3_FD_185792 | JGI IMG/M metagenome (GOLD analysis project Ga0208766, IMG submission 185792) | Marine microbial and viral communities from oxygen minimum zone, Eastern Pacific Ocean - ETNP2014F12-01SV263 (SPAdes) (version 2) | ecosystem: Environmental > Aquatic > Marine > Oceanic ...
TCAGCTCATCTATTGAGACTAGAGTAAGAATAGCTGACGAGTTAAGGGCTTTTTATTCATGATTGACCCGCAATTAACTCGTTCACCTTTAATGAAACTCTCTCTATTACTTCGTGCCAGTTACTCCTTTCTATTTGGCGAAATAGTCTCATAGAAGGATACCAAAATGTTTTCTCTGATTTCATCCCCCACCTCCACTCTGGAATCTTTTTTAGTAAAACCCATGTTTTTTTGCCCATGCTCCCTGCTAGATGTGCTATTGATGTATCGGAAGTGATTATCAGGTCACAATTGGCGATAATTGCAGCAGTTTCTAGGAAATCCGAGACATCGTTAACTTGATTTTGACAATGAACAAATTTGTTTCTGAAGGAGCAATTGTAAAGTTGCTCGGAACCATATCCTTTCTGCAGAGATAAGAAGCTTAAATTATTATTCTTGGTTATAGGTAAGAAAGCTTCTAGAGGGATTGAACGCCCCTTTTGGTTTGTTTTTTCCGCATTTGGACTGCCTTGCCAGTTGATGCCAATGATTGGCATTCTCTCTTTTGAGAGAATTTCTTTCCACCTATTAATTAATTCACTTTTGATTGTGACGTATGGTTCAGAGATGATGGGATTTTGTTGATTTACTCCAAGGTATCGTGGTAATGATAACAATGGAATCCATTTGCCATTTGAAATTATATGTGCTTGTTCTGGAGTTATAGGATTGCTGTGAATGCCTGCTGCCTTGATGAGGAGATGTAATTCTTTTTGAGGGCAAAAGGAAACATCAATCCCCTTTTGTTGCAGGTAAGGAATATATCTCATGAACTGAATTGTGTCGCCTAAACCTTGCTCGCTAATAACTAATAATTGCTCTTCTGCTCTGAGATCTTCTCCTTGCCATTGCTGAGTGGATGGTTGGGCATTCTTTTTTTTGTGTCTCCAGTCGTAGTTTGCCCAACCAGCTGCGTAATTTCCAGAGAGGAGTTGTACTAAAGAGAGGTTCCAATGCGCCTCTGGGTAGCTTGGCTTGAGTTTCAGAGCGTTTTCAAAACACTCGATACCAGCAATGAGATCACCTTGTTCGTGGAGAGCATTGCCGAGATTGATATGAGCCTCTAGATAACTGGGTTTGAGTTTCAGAGCTTGTTGAAAGGAGGCAATAGCACCGTTGAGATCACCTTGCTTTTTCAATGCATTGCCTAGGTTGTTATGAGCTTCGGGATAATTTGGATTAATATTAAGAGCTTGTTGAAAGGAAGCAATTGCACCATTGAGATCACCGTTCTCTTTAAGAGCTGTGCCTAGATTGATATGTGCATCAGGATAATCTGGCTGAATTTCTAATGCTTTTCTGAGAAGCTTAATCATTTCTAGCTTTCGTCCTTTAAGGCCATAAATTGCTGCAAGATTACCGTAGGCAATGTGACTACACGCTCCTTTCTTGACTAACTTTTCATAGATTTCTTCTGCTTCTATAAGTTTTCCTTGATTTATCAGCTCTAAAGCTCTGCGTTCTTTTGCTGAATCTTGACTTTCCTGTTGAGCGTTCTTCTTGTTGAACCCCTTCTTTGGTTTTATTAAGTTTATGCCTTGCAAACAGTGAATTCATATGGTATATACCTACCAGATAATCTTATCAAAGCTAAAGCTACAAAATACAGCCTCTTGTCTTTGGAATATAGCTAAAGCGTCTAGTTGGTATTTACATAAGTGATGCTATGTAATTTTCGTGAGACACTACCCTTGAGCTGAATCATGGCTTTAGCTCATGCGCTCAATAATAGAGCATTTGGTGAATAAGTAAAAATTAAGTGATCACCTTACGACTTCTGATTTAGACAACAAATGATCGATCAAATATATGCCAAAATAGCATTCCCTAATATGGTTTTGAATATGTGTATAGATCTGACCATTTTCCAATACTTGTAGCCTCTAATCTTTAGTTGGTAAAGATGGTAAGTCAATCATTAGATTGTTAAAACCTTTTAATTTTTCTTCATCTGTTTCATTTTGGATATCTGCCTGCTGCCTCAATCCATATTCACAGGACCAGATAATAATCGATAATCCTATCAATGATAATACAGCTCCCAAGAGAACCCTCGTTCGAACGGTATTCAAAAGAAGAAATATTTATACACTTCACTCTACTAAAATATTATGTATTTAACAAGTAGGCGGAGATATTGCTTTTTCTTTATTCATTCCAACAGATATAAGAAATTCATACTCACATGCCGTTACTTTCAGGCAATGCTTGCGCAAATCTTGATAACGATATTTTACCAAATTTGTTATTTATAGTGTGCTATCTTCCCCTCTTGCTTTTCATTTAATACAACTATCAGGGTACTAGTTAATTCTATGCCTAGTATATACATTCTGCTCATTGTTAAATAATTTCAAATTACACCAAGGCTAGTAGAAGGCATAAGTTACAAAGAAAATATATCATGTTTAATTTTTCTAGTGATGCCATAATGGATTCGAATTTTCATTTAAGCTAATGAACAAGCAAGTTATTACTGAATCAAGTAAAGAAGAATGGCGTGAGCATGTGCTCCAGCAAATAGTTCAATTTCTTGGAGCTAATAAAGATGAAATCTACGATAATTACGCAAGTGAGAGCAAAGCCCGACTTACCAAGCAAGTTATAGATGAAGAGGGTTTAATGGATTTTGAACTTGCTATTACATTTCTAGTTGATAAGAAGGGGTGGTTTGGACTTGGATCTGGCTTTTTCAAGGCAAATCTCATTCGCTAATATTGTTGTAGCTCCAATTTATTGGTTGACTACAGCTATTGTGAACCTAAGCGCCGCTATATAATTCAACTACCTTTCTTAAATACTATTCTACGGTACTAAAATCTACTTGAGAACTTACATTGTTGAATAACCCATATCCCTGCTCTTGGTATTCATCTACTTCATGATCACTGTATATATATTTATGGTGTGCTTGATAACTGCTTATACCATTTAAGCTCGAGTAGAAGTATTTAAATAGCCTTTCAGCTTCTCAAAAGATGCAATATCGGATTCTATCTTTTGCCGACCAACTTTATGCATCGAACGTCTATACCAGATCTATTACTGCTATTTCCAGAGCACTTTTACAATTTAAGTGATCGTAAAAACTGGCTTTTCCCTAATAGGATCCTAAGCTAAGCAGCCCTGCGATTCTTTATTAGGGCATTAATTCACTAATTGTTGTTGGCACACCTACCAACATGACCACACTCATGCATAGGTTGTTTCTTCCTGTAAACAAATAATTGAAGGACTTGCCACGTAGATACTGTTAGTTATCATTATCAAAACTTGACTCTACATGAAGCATCTCAACAGTCTGTTGGCTATAGTCGGATTAATCTTTTTGATATTCATCATCACAGAGCCACAGCAAGTAACAACTCAGCAAGATACTAATCAACAAATCAACATTCAGCAAGTAACTATTAAACCAATAACTATTCAGCAAGATGTTTTGACATCAGAACCCCAAATGCTACAACCACCAATAGAAGAAGATGTACTATCTGAACAAGCTACTGAAGAAGCTGAACCGCAGCACCGACTGCACATTTAAAATAGTAAGCAAAGCATATTGACGATATTTTTTTCCAATAAACTCTTCCCTTCTCGCTTTACTAATAACAACTACTTTCCCTGGTCTGATAAGCTTAATATAGTTATTCCCCTCTTCTAATCTATGGCAATAATGCGCGAGACTATTACGCTGATCACCTTCCACTGATTTCAATCTGGAAGCCTAATTAATAAATTTTCTCTAATTACTCTTAAAAGGCATATCAGCATAGCATGTTATGTTGATATGCCAAGTATTATCCTTTCAATTCTTGAACAGTTAAACCAATCTATTTGCTCTTTAGTGGCGTTTAAGTTTTAACAACGTCTTTTTTCTTCTCAGCTTCGTGATCATTCATCATTTTTCTTTGCTGCATTCCGAAGAATACATTGGCGCCAAGAACAACAACTGCAGCAAGCACAATTCCGCCAATCATTAATGGGCTCAGTTCTAGAGCCATTGCCAACACAGAGGGAAGCATAAATGTGCAAGTAGGTTCTAAATAACTTTAGCCTATTCAATCACTTTTACGCAAAATGTAGCTTGCATGCTATCGGATTAACAAAAATGTTAATCACACGAAGATTGCGACCTATATGTATACTGGGCAAACCAACTGCTTAAAGCAATTCCTCGTAAGCATCTGTTAACAGTTTTTGGTAGCTAGGACTCCAATGAATGTTTGGTCGGCTGCGCCTAGCACTTAGAAGCATCAATGCACCAAAGAGCAACAGTAGTAATGCCTGACCAATCGCAACTAATGGAGAATGGCTGAAAAGAAGGAGCATATAAAACCTAATTGGTTATCTGACAATAATAGCTAAATTTCATAGCTTAGCCAGTGTTGCTTGTTAGCCACTGCTAATAACACCTTTGCATCCGATAAATTATAATCGATGCTTCAACTCTTGTCTTCTGATAATTATTGGGTATTATTTGAATAATATCAATTTATTAATCATGAAACTACTCAAGACACTTGCTTGTGCAACATTGCTTTTTGCAGTAGCGCGAACACTTACAGTTGATCCAACACAAACTCATGTAAAACTGTCTATTAATGATTCAGAGCAGGTTGTTTTGCCACAATAACTTCTCACTTAAGCTAGCAGTCATCCAATCTAGTCCAGATGATTTACTACAATTAAACCAAAAAGTAACCCCAAACTGTTTATGATATTTACCCTCCATCCCTTTTCTTGAAAACAACCTCCAGATATTCTAAAAACACCTAGCTCATGAAGCTGAGATGTCAATATTGGCCAGGGTAGGCTGCATCATATTTGTCAGGCTTCGCACAAGCATAGCTTTTGGCTATTGATTTTTTATGCAGTCTGCCTATCATTTGAAAGTTCAGACTTTCAATCCATGAGGTTTTTCCAGATTGTTGCTGGCACCCTTTTGGCAACGATGACTTTCGCACAAGCAGCAAAATGCTTCCCAGAAACTCTAAGGCCCTTTCTTGATATACAGCCGCATACCACCAATAACAGAATAGTATCCGGCTTTTAGTATTAATTTTATTACCACTCGCTTCTAATAATCTTTTATCTAATAAAACAAGCCAAACATAAGCAGCTCTAAATATCTGCTTTAAATGTTCCCAATGACTGAGCTATCCTATTAACGATACTAGCCTGTAATCTCAATGGCAGCCAATGGCACTGATCCCCGCGATCAGATTCCACATATTTCTCCACCTCCTTCACAAAGGGAACTCTTAAAACTTGTTACACAAGCAGCTGTAGCCTTAGGTATTTTTATTGCAGCATGGATGGTTTTATTCGGTTAGCCATTTAACTCTTCCCAAGCTTGATTTAATAAATGGAACTGATTGCTTTCTATAATTATATTAGTTGACCCCTAATTCTTGATAAGACTAGGGTAATATATAACCCTCCAGAATAAGCACAAACATGCAATTATAAGTATTAGAGCGACAGGGTGGCCCATCTCACCTTATGCAACTTCCTGCTTCATTTTATAGCCATGTCAACCCCACCTTGATTACGTCACCAAATAATTTTCTTAAATATGAAGATAATCTTTCATATGCTGTTGTTAGCCCATTAATTATTCGGAAACCTTTGATCGTTAGCAGACTCTGATACAAGCTTTTGCTTCTCAACGTGATATATATGCATTAATGCACCGCGCTGTAGCTCTAATTGCGCAAGCAACGAAATTTTCCATGGGAATCTACTCCTTTCGCTATTTGGGTGTTTATACACATTGCATTTCAGGCCTTTTAAGCGATCCTATTCACAATAGTTATTCAGGGCAAACCGAAATGAAGTTTACTTTTGAATCACATTCTGAAATTTATTACATGTTAAAAGCGCTAAACGAAACACATTCAGCAATAGAGAAGGGCCAAGTCGGAATGATCAACGACGAATCACGTAAGCGATTTGACTCTTTACGTTTTAAATTTCAAGAGTTTGCACTAGCCAATTTATAAATCTTTGTTATTTTTTACACTTTCAGAATCATATTAGCTATTTTCTAGATTCGAACTTACTTTTTACTAGTCTACACAGCACTTTGCTCTCTTTTTCACGCTGGATCATCTTTGACCGGCTGAAGCTATGCAATTCTCCTTTCATGTTTTTCTTTTTAGTGATACTGCCTCTGATTAGGTCTGCTTAACTTTTGCAATTATTTCTAGCTCCACATTCTCTTTTAGGTAGTCCATAGCTTGGTTCCATTCGTTTTCGCTATACATACGTGGGTTATTTGTTCTTACTAGGCCAATATTGCCAGTTTTGACAAACTCCTTCAGTGATGCTTTGCTTAATTCCTTATTTAACTCAAAGAGAGCTGCATGCAGAGTTGGCTGTGTTGGTTTTTTCATGAATGAAGAATGGCTACCGAGCTTAGTGCGACGATTAATTTAGCTTGCCTTACTAATGTTAGCAGTTTAGACATATTCATGTGATTATCTACTCCGTATCAATTTCATGATATAAACCCAACCTATTTCTGCTGATTGTTATGCTTACTTCAATAATGCTTCTCAAGTAGTTCTCCTATAAGCAATTTGCAATCAGCAAGCTAGCTTTATTTGACGAAAATCATTTTCATTAAACTTACCCTTGTATTTGATTAAACTATTTATTGTGCCCATGCTATTTGTCAATTATGGTTTACAGCAACCCTGCTGATGCAAATGATTACTTGGTCGTCTAAATACCATCAAATATGCTCTTCTATATCTTTGTTAACACCTGTCTTGTCGTTTCCCTTTGCTAATTGCCTTCTACGCTTCAATCCTTTAATAGCTTTATGTTATGAGTGAATGCGTATTTAGATTGTCAATTCCGAATGGTCTATTCCCTCGATACTGCAACAGCATCTGCCGTCTAAAATCGACTAAAGCTTTCAAACTTTCTTACTATTTCAGAATCGAACTCTATTCATAGTTCGATTCTCCAACCTTTTTGGCCTACGCTGCTCATAATGACTGGACTTTGATAGCTCTAATTGATTGCTGATAATCGATGGATATACTTAGCGACGTGGCTACACAAGCACCAAACGCTCAGCAGCGACGCAAGCGCCCACGTTTTTGGCTGGGACCACTTTTGACTGGCGCATGTTTTGCGTTCGGCTATGGCATCACCCATAGGATCATTACTTTTCGTAGCAGCCTGCCGCAGACTTCGACCCAAACGTTTAATGCAGCTCCCTTCCCCGGTGAGCGACTAGAGCAATTACGTCTCAACTACGACAGCAACAGCACACCTCTTCAGGCTGACGTTGCAGCTAGAGAAGCCTTGCAAGCCGCTAAACGTAAGGCCAAGCTGCAACTTGAAAACTTGGCTGTTGAGGTGGCACGCCGTCGAGAACAGGAGCTGCAGGCAGCCGTAAAAGCTTCAGAGCCTGTCGTTGCTGAACCAGCCCTGCCGCCTCCAGATCCTTCGTTACCATCTGCCCCACCTCAGACAAATACTGTTGAGGCTGCACCTGAAAAGCCTCAGCCATCAGTCATGCGAGCAGCTGATTTGCTTGGCAGGCGAGATAACCCTCAGGCAACATCAGAGATCTCACCTATTCCGCTCGCCCCATCGCAAACTTTCACGAAGCCTCCTGAGTCTCCAAGGCAGCCCTGATTGCTGTTTGGATCTGCCACAGTTCAGCTATCTGTGCTGTGGCCATGAGTTCTGCTGACTCCCTACTAAGGGCCACCCTCAATCGCTTGGTAGTCAGGCTGGGTCATGGGCTTGTTGATGCGGCTGCAAGCCTGGCGGTATTAGCTCAGGATGCGCCTGAACGCTTTAGTCGGGAATGGGATCTTTTCCAGCAGGAGGTTGCTGCCGAGGCCGATCGTTTGGAGCAGGAGTTTGCTCAGCCCGGAGATGCAAATACATCTTCATCACAGGCCTCTGAGCAAGACCAGGCTCAGGCTCAGATTGATCGCCTTAGGGCCAAGGTGGCGGATCTCAACCGCAAGGTCGAGGTTAAGCATTAGTGGATTCTCCTGCTGTGTTGACATCGTTACGCCGTGGGCTACGTGCTCTGCGCATCTGGCGAGCAGTCCTAACCCTGATCTTTTTTCTTTGGTGGGACGCCCGTCCATGGACTTATCCAGGTGGTTGTACTAACGAACGACGTCAGAGCCGCCAGACTGCCCGAGCTCGCTGGCTTACCGCTGAGCTTCTTCAGCTGGGCTCTGCTTTTATCAAGCTGGGCCAGTTGCTCTCGGCGCGTCCTGATGTTTTGCCAGCCCGATGGGTCTCGCAGTTAGCAGAACTTCAGGACAAGGTGCCTCCATTCAGTTTTGATCAGGCTCAGGCTCTGCTGGAGCAGGAATTAGGAGACCGCTGTGCAGAGATTATTGATCTCGATGATCAGCACCTTGCTGCCGCCTCACTGGCTCAGGTTCATCGCGCCAGTCTGCGCAGCGGCCGTCAAGTTGTTTTGAAGATTCAACGACCGCGCCTGGAGCGGTTGTTTCGTTTAGATCTAGAAATCATGCAGCAGGTTGCTGCTGTACTGCAACGTCATCCCAAATGGGGTCGTGGTCGCGACTGGGTTGCGATCGCTCAAGAATGCCGTCGGGTATTACTGCGGGAGCTCGATTTTCGTATTGAAGCGCAGTACGCCGCTCGTTTTCGTCAGCAGTTTCTTGATGATCCCAGAATTCGGGTGCCTGCAGTGGTCTGGGAACTCAGCACCCGGCGTGTTCTTTGTCTTGATTATTTGCCCGGCATCAAGGTGAATGATCTTGAGGCTTTGCGGGCGGCAGGAATTGATCCATCGGCGGTAGCGGAAATCGGAGCCTCTAGTTATTTGCAGCAGCTGGTTCGCTTCGGTTTTTTTCATGCTGATCCCCATCCGGGAAACCTTGCCGTAGCAGCTGACGGAGCACTCATTTACTACGACTTCGGCATGATGGGATTGGTCTCTGATGCCCTCAGGCGTCGGCTGGGTTCAATGATTCGTGCTGCGGCACTAAGAGATGCGGCAGCATTGGTTGAGGAGTTGCAGGCTGCAGGAGTAATTGCATCGGGCATTGACGTTGGCCCAGTGCGGCGGTTGGTGCGGGTGATGTTTCAGGACGCTTTGACGCCACCTTTTGGCGCCAATGTGATTGACAAGCTTTCTGGAGATCTTTACGAACTGGTTTATGGACAACCCTTTCGGGTGCCAGTGGAGCTGATTTTTGTCATGCGTGCTTTATCTACCTTTGAAGGTGTGGGGCGAAGTCTTGATTCAGGCTTTAGTTTGATGGCTATAGCTAAGCCATATTTACTGCCACTGATGACTTCAAGCGGTTCTGGTCCTAACGATTTGTTCAACGAGCTCGGCCGTCAGGTTGGAGCTATTGGCAGCCGGGCTGCGGCACTGCCAAGGCGATTGGATGAAAGCCTTGAGCGACTTGAACAAGGTGATTTACAACTGCAGATTCGGATGGGTGAATCCGATCGGCAGTTGCGGCGCATGATCACCGCTCAAAAGGCTCTCGGTCAATCGGTGCTATTGGGTTGCCTAGGTGTGGCAGCGGCTCTATTAGGGGCAAGTGACCGGCCGATTTGGTCTGTCTTGCCATTAGTGGTTGCTCTTCCGGTTGGCTTGGGTTGGTTTCGATTACAACTCAGGTTGGCTCGTGAGGCGCGGATGGATCAATTGCCTGGTCAACCTGGTCAGAGTCGCTGAAGGCAGCCCAGTGAGATTGCCGCTCGATGTTGTGCGGCTTGGGCTTAGCTCTGCCCCCGTGGACCTTGTCCTGTGACGCCGGCATACACCGCTTGGCTGCCCAGTTCATCTTCGATGCGTAGGAGTTGGTTGTATTTGGCTACCCGCTCACTGCGGCTTAGAGATCCCGTTTTGATTTGTCCAGCACGGGTGGCCACGGCAAGATCGGCAATCGTGGTGTCTTCAGTTTCTCCACTGCGGTGACTAATCACGCTGGTGTATCCAGCGCGACCAGCCAGATCGATGGCCTGTAGCGTTTCAGTTAACGAGCCAATTTGATTCACCTTGATCAGGATCGAATTGGCTACGTTCTGGTCAATGCCTTGTTGTAGGCGTTTGGTACTAGTTACAAAAATATCGTCACCTATCAGTTGGATACGCTTCCCTAATTTTTTTGTGAGTAGCGCCCAACCTTGCCAATCATCTTCTGCCAGTCCATCTTCGATCGAAATGATTGGGTAGCGGTC
>Ga0208766_1002158_pt1 | contig 10247 bp, 10 predicted proteins | sample ETN01SmetaG_3_FD_185792 | JGI IMG/M metagenome (GOLD analysis project Ga0208766, IMG submission 185792) | Marine microbial and viral communities from oxygen minimum zone, Eastern Pacific Ocean - ETNP2014F12-01SV263 (SPAdes) (version 2) | ecosystem: Environmental > Aquatic > Marine > Oceanic ...
CCTTGATAGAGGTGAAAATGAAATTATTTTGTCCGCCCTGGATCTTTACTACTTGCGTTGCTCTAACAGTTAAAGATTTTCTGAGAACGGAGGTTGATGTTGACTCAATTGCTTCAAAAAAATATGGTGATGAACTCTCTAAAAAATATAAACCCATTGACGGTATTGAGATTGCTTCTGCCGCGAAAGAAATTCTTTTTTTATTAGATGAAATTGGAGCGGACCAAGAGGCAGAGAGTTTCGTAGATGGCTTTATTTATAATGTTATCAGTTTTAATAATGGAAAGCCCAGAAATAGAAACCCTCTTTTTGGGTGTATCTTTGATGGTGAAAAGGATCGTTTATATGGAGCCAAAGAAACTCTTAAAATGTTTAAATCATACGTCTTTTCATTGAGATCCAATCTTTCAAGTTTGTCTCCTGTCGGTTGGACTTTGAGTAAAGAAGAAAACATCGATTTTATTAAAGATATAGCCCAAGCAGAATTTTCAATTTTTGATGCAGTTTCGTAATCGAAATTGATATAAATCAAGACTAAGTTTTTTTGATATAAATCAATCTCATTTTAATGACTTAAATCAATATTTAAATCAAAACAATTGAGAATTTTTGATGAAGTCAATCTTAGTAACAATTGCAATTATTTTAATTTTATTTTTTTCCTATCTAATGTTCTCAGCGTTAGATCTTCCTTTTTATATTGCTAGTTTAATTTTTCTATTGGCAAGTATCATTTGGTTATTGAATCTAATTGGCTCAAATAAAAACATTAGCACCCAAACGGGATATATGGATGACGTTATTCGTGCCGGAGTATTAGCAACGATCTTTTGGGGTATTGTTGGTTTTAGTGTGGGTGTTTTTATTGCTTTCCAATTAGCTTTTCCTGAATTGAATTTAAACTTGAGCTATACTAGCTTTGGTCGTCTTAGACCCTTGCATACATCAGCAGTAATTTTTGCATTTTGTGGCAATGCATTAATCTCTACTTCATTTTATATAGTGCAACGTACATCTGGAGTTAGACTTTGGGGGGGAGGGTTGGCCTGGTTTGTGTTTTGGGGTTATCAGTTATTCATTTTAATCGCTGCCACTGGATATGTTCTGGGAGCCAATCAATCAAAAGAATATGCTGAGCCGGAATGGTATGCAGACATTTGGTTGACAATCGTTTGGGTGGCCTATCTAGCAGTTTTCTTGGGGACAATAATTAGAAGACGTGAGCCCCATATATATGTTGCAAATTGGTTTTTGCTTAGTTTTATAGTTACTGTAGCCATGTTACATGTGGTTAATAATATTTCTTTACCCATATCTATATATGGCTCGAAGTCTGTACAGTTATTCTCCGGTGTGCAAGACGCTTTAATACAATGGTGGTATGGGCATAACGCTGTTGGTTTTTTCTTAACTGCAGGTTTCTTGGGAATGATGTATTATTTTGTTCCTAAGCAAGTTAATCAACCGATTTACAGTTACAAACTTTCAATTATTCATTTTTGGGCACTTATTTTTCTTTATATTTGGGCAGGTCCTCACCACCTTCACTACACTGCATTACCTGACTGGGCTCAGACTTTAGGAATGGTTTTTTCAGTAATGCTCTGGATGCCTTCTTGGGGAGGGATGATTAACGGTTTGATGACACTTTCTGGAGCCTGGGACAAATTAAGAACTGACCCGGTTCTAAGGTTTATGGCCGTGTCACTTGGCTTTTATGGAATGTCAACTTTTGAGGGTCCTATGATGTCAATAAAAGCAGTCAATTCTCTTAGCCATTATACTGACTGGACAATAGGCCATGTTCACTCAGGAGCTCTCGGATGGAATGGAATGATAACATTTGGAGCTATATATTTTCTTGTACCAAGACTATGGAATAAGAAAAGCCTGTACTCATTTACATTAGTTAATTGGCATTTTTGGTTAGCTACAATTGGAATTGTTTTTTACGCAGCTTCAATGTGGGTAACTGGAATTATGGAAGGCTTAATGTGGCGTGAAATAGATGCACAAGGCTTTTTGGTAAATTCCTTCGCAGATACTGTAAAAGCAAAGTTTCCAATGTATTTGGTTAGAGGATTAGGAGGAATTCTTTATCTAATAGGAGGTATTTTAATGGTTATAAATATTTGGAAAACAATTTTCTCAAATGAAATAAACCGGGAGAGCTATGGGTATGATAGAAAAACACTCACTAATTGAAAAAAACGCCACTCTATTATTAGTATTTTGTTTCTTGGTTGTTACAATAGGTGGAATTATTGAAATAATACCTCTCTTCTATATAGAAAATACCATTGAAAAGGTTAATGGCATGCGCCCTTACACGCCTTTAGAATTGTCAGGTAGAAATATTTATATCAGAGAGGGGTGCAACTCTTGTCATAGTCAAATGATTAGACCACTTAGAGATGAAGTTGAACGTTATGGTCATTACTCTCTTGCAGCTGAATCAAAATATGATCATCCATTTCTTTGGGGGTCTAAACGAACTGGACCAGACCTTGCTAGAATTGGCGAACGATATTCAGATAAGTGGCACGTGGATCATTTAATTAATCCGCAATCTTTAGTGCCCGGAAGTGTTATGCCTGGCTACAGTTTTCTGGCTACACAACCGCTAGAAACAAAAAACATTTCAGCTTTGTTAAAAATAAATAAATTCGTTGGTGTGCCTTATACAGATGCAATGATCTCAAATGCAAAAATTGATTTACTGGTTCAAGCTGATCCAGAATCAGAAACAGAAAATTTTGAAGATAGGTACCCGGGTGCATCAATCCGTAATTTTGATGGAAACAGTGAAGTAACTGAAATGGATGCTCTAGTGGCTTATTTGCAGATGCTGGGCACGCTTGTAGACTTCACAACTTTTTCACCTGATTACAAACGCTAAAGGGGTATTAATGGAAACTTATTCTATACTGAGACAATTAGCAGATAGCTGGGGTTTAGTATTTTTATTCTTAGTATTTATTTCAGTGATAGTTTTTGTTTATAGGCCTGGAAGCAAAAATCTACATAAAGAAATTTCAAAAATCCCTCTAAAAAATGAAAATTTACTAACAAAGAAATTTTATGAAAAATAATTCTGATCAAAAAAATAAAAGAGAGCATAGTTGGGATGGTATAGAGGAATATAATAACCCTCTCCCACGATGGTGGCTGTGGACGTTCTACATTACAATATTCTGGTCTTTAGTTTACATAGTGATTTATCCATCGATACCGTTTATTAATTTGGCTTCACAAGGGTTGATTGGTTATGATTCCCGTAAATCACTAGAGCAAGAGATAGATAAGCACAATAAAATAAACTCTGAGATAATCGATTCTATAAAAAATAACAGTCTTTATTATATCCTTAACGATAACACCCTAACCCAATTCGCCAATTCAGGAGGAGCTGCTCTTTTTAGGACTTTTTGTTCTCAGTGTCATGGCGCAGGTGCAGCTGGAAGCAAAGGTTACCCAAATTTACTCGATGATGACTGGCTTTGGGGAGGAGATGTTGAATCAATTTATCAAACAATTCTCCATGGAATTCGCTCAGATAAAGATGATGAAACCAGATACTCTGAAATGCCTCAATTTAAAGATATCTTAGAAGAAAACCAAATCCAAACTTTAACAGAATACGTTTTATTCCTTTCTCAAAAAGATAGCAATCAACTCAACTTTTCTTTAGAGGGTCAACAACTTTTTCAGGAAAATTGCATTGGTTGCCATGGAGAAAATGGTTTGGGAAACAGTGAATTTGGTGCTCCAAATTTAACGGACAAGATATGGCTTTATGGTGGGAATAAAAAAAGCATCCAAAATACAATCAACTATAGCCACTTTGGAATGATGCCTGCGTGGGATGGGCGACTTGATGATGTTCAAATAAAGCAACTAGCTATATACGTGTTTCTACTTGGCGGAGGAAACTATAGCAAAGCTCAACAGTAGCGATGAAATGGTAAATACATTTTCTTCAAGTCTTTATTCCTCAAGGCAACCTATATTTCCAAAAAGAGTTTATGGCCAATTTAGAAATTTGAAATGGTGTATAATGGTTTTCACCCTCAGCATTTATTATTTTACACCATGGATAAGGTTCGATAGAGGTCCAAATTTACCCAATCAAGCTGTATTAGTCGACTTGGCGGGAAGAAGATTTTATATGTTTTGGATAGAAATCTGGCCGCATGAATTTTTCTTTGTTGCTGGTTTGTTGATAATGGCTGGGATTGGATTATTTTTTTTTACATCTTTATTTGGAAGGGCCTGGTGCGGCTATTCTTGTCCTCAAACAGTGTGGGTTGATCTATTTATTCTCGTAGAACGGTGGGTGGAAGGAGATCGCAATGCAAGAATAAAGCTTTGGCGAAAGGCTTTGGATTGGAATAAGGCTATCCTCAGATTAACTAAGTGGTTAATCTGGTTGATAATTTCTGTACTTACTGGTGGGGCGTGGGTATTTTACTACACTGATGCACCTAAATTAGCTAGTGATTTAGTTTCATTGTCAGTTCCACCGATAGCACTTTTTTCAATAACAACCTTGACATTCACAACATTTATTTTTGGTGGCTTCATGCGTGAACAAGTATGTATTTATATGTGCCCATGGCCACGGATTCAATCATCAATGATGGATGAAAATTCATTGACTATTGGATACAGGTATTGGAGAGGTGAACCAAGGGGAAAACTTAAAAAAAATTTTCGTTCATTAGGAGACTGTATAGATTGCTCAGCTTGTGTAAACGTTTGCCCTATGGGGATAGACATTCGTGATGGAAATCAAATGGAATGCATATCGTGCGCCCTCTGCATAGACGCTTGCAATAATATAATGGACAGAATCGGCAAGCCCTATAACCTTATTGGTTACTTTGGTTTGAATGATGAAAAAAGAGAACGAAGTGGAAAAACTCCATATTCTGTTTGGCATCATATTCTTACATTTAGAATAGTTCTTTACATGTTGATTTGGGGATTTATAGGGTTTGCACTTTTATTTGCATTATTTATTCGCCCTGATTTAGAAATGTCAGTATATCCTATTCGTAATCCTCTACTTGTCACAATGTCAGATGGAAGTGTAAGAAATATTTATGAACTAAAACTATTTAATAAACTTCCAACAACTCAAACTTTTCAATTAAATGTGTCCAACCCTATTAGCACTATTGAAATTGATACTTCTGGTAAATTTAGTAATATTATATCCGTACCAGCTGATAGCATTCAAACCAAAAAGGTTTTCCTGACCGCCCCTAAAAATAGCCTTGCAGCCAAGATTGACAAAACTGAAATTACTTTTTGGGTCAACAATATTAAATCAAAAAAAAGAATTTACGCAAAAAGTTACTTCAATGGTATTAATCAATGAGTAAAGGCAGATTTATATTAACTGGTAAGCACGTTTTAATTGGAACTTCCTGTGGCTTTGCTTTGATAATTTCTGTGAATTTAGTCTTGGCATATTTTGCAGTAACAACATTTCCAGGGTTGGAAACCACAAACAGTTATCTCACAAGCAAACAATTTAATACTATTGAGAAAAAGCAGAGGGAACTTGGTTGGAAAACTAATATACATTACGCTGATGAAAAAATTACTTTAGTTATTTTAGATAAAAACAACAATTTTATATTTCCAAAAAATTTGAACATTCGCCTGGGCAAGGCAACTACTGACCGTGAAGATACGTCATTGATTCCTATTAAATCACAAGACTCTTTCATTATTAATCATAAATTAATTCCTGGTAATTGGTTGGTATTTATAGAAGCAGTAAATCACGAACAAACTATATATAAACAACGTATTAATCTAATAGTTGATAGCTAGAATGTCTCAGTTTTATAAAACTCTAACCCCGTCAACCACTCTTTTCAAGACTGAAGGCATTTCAACAAATCCCTTTAAACATGATTTATTTCTTCATGTACCTCAAATTCATTGCTCAGGATGCATTTCAACTATTGAAAAAGGATTGGAGAAGCTTGACGGTATAATTTCCTCGCGAGTTCACTATGGTCTTAAACGAGTAATGGTAACTGCTACACAGGAAATTACACATGACCACTTGGTGTTACGTTTAAAAGATTTGGGGTTTACCTCTGAGCCTTTAGATATGACAGTCCACAATATGCAAAGGATTAATGAAAGAAGCAAAAACCTTCTTTTGCGTTTGGCTGTATCAGGGTTTGCTTGCATGAATGTAATGTTAATGTCAATTGCAATTTGGTCCGGAGCTGAAGATACTACAAGGCAGCTTTTTTATTGGTTGTCAGCTTTAATAGCTCTCCCATCTTTAGCTTTTTCATCTCAACCATTTTTTATTAATGCTTTCTCATCACTTAAAAAGTTAAAACTCAATATGGATGTCCCAATATCTTTAGCAATATTTCTCTCTAGCGTTATTTCTTTATATGAAATTATTTTAGATGGGAAACATGCTTATTTTGACGCAGCTTTAACATTAACATTTTTTTTACTCTGTGGAAGATATCTTGAATGTTTAACAAGAAAAAGATCCCAATCTGCTGCTCAGCAATTGTCTAAAATGTTATCTCATAAAGCATTAAAATATATTTCTGGAAATGTTCATTTGGTTAATGTCTTTGAATTAAAGGTTGGAGACAGAGTTAAAGTATCATCAGGAAGTATTATCCCAACTGATGGCATTGTAATTAATGGCGAAAGTGAAACTGATCGCTCAATTATAAGCGGCGAAAACATACCTTTCAGTGTAAGGTCTGGAGATAAAGTGTATGCTGGAGAATTTAACATAAATGGATCTCTGGATATAAAAGTTACTAATTCTCAAGATGATACATACCTTCAAAGAATTGTTAACCAAGTGTCAATTTCTGAAGCAGAAAGAAATAAATATACTTCACTTTCTGATAAAGCCGCAGAAATTTATGCTCCCGGTGTACATATTTTGGCACTGTCTGCATTTATATTTTGGATTTTATTTACTCTAGATTTCAGGTACTCACTAAATATATCAATCGCCGTTTTGATAATCACGTGCCCATGTGCCTTGGGTTTGGCTGTTCCAACTGTTATAGCGTCAACTAGTGGAAAATTGTTTAAAAAAGGAATACTTGTCAAAACTTCAACAGCTTTAGAAAGGTTAACAGAAGTTGACACTATAATATTTGATAAAACTGGAACACTGACTACAGGAAAATTAAAATCAATTAATGTCAGTGAAATTCCAAAAAATATTTTATCATTGGCAGCGAGCATTTCTTCCTATTCTCTCCATCCTTTGGCTAAGGAAATTACTAGGGTTGCAAAAAGTAAAGGTGTTAAATTTAAAACTTTAGACAAAGTAAATGAGCTACCAGGAAAAGGTTTGGAGGCTTTTTATGAAGGGAAAAAACTTTGCCTAGGAAAGAAGGATTGGGTGTGCCCAAATGAAAAATCTTTAGCGAATAATAGCATTGCAACTTTTTTTAAAATTGATAATCAAAAAGTTTGGGAATTTAAATTTTTAGAAGAAATAAGAGATGGAGTTCCTCAAATGTTAAAAAAACTCCAAAACTTAAATTTAGATACTGTTGTACTTTCAGGTGATAACGTTTCTTCAACAAATAAATTAGCAAAATCAATCGGAATTAAAAAGGTCAGAGGGGGAGTGTCGCCAAATTATAAAATGCGATACATTAAATACCTTAATTCTAGAGGACATAAGGTTTTGATGGTAGGAGATGGTTTGAATGACACTGCAGCTCTTTCTAGGGCACATGTTTCTATTTGCCCTTCTACAGCGCTAGATGCCGCAAAAGCATCTGTTGACATTATTATTTTAAATGGAAAAATTTCTTTGATACCCACATTACTAAAAATAGCTCATACTTCAAAAACCCGCATCATTCAAAATTTTTTAATTGCAGGCATTTACAATTTAATTGCCGTTCCCATTGCAACCCTTGGTTTTGTTACACCGCTGATTGCTGCTTTGGCAATGTCTTCGTCTTCAATTGCAGTTTCTCTTAATGCTTTAAGAAAATGATGAACACTTTTTTTATTATTAGCCTATGAATATTATTTTAATATTGCTTCCATTGTCGTTACTATTAGGTGCTATTGGTTTATTACTTTTCTATTGGGCTGTAAAAAATAATCAATTTGATGACCCGGAAGGTAATGCTCAAAGAATCTTAAGGGATGACCTAGATGAACATCCATAAATGCAAAAATATAAACTATTCAAAGTTAAAATATATTGAGGCATCTGTTTTACTTACTATTTGATTTTTATTTTTGTCTTTAATTTTGTTGTATTTATTGTCCTTGTTTGGTAGCTCCACATAACTGCAAGAATTTTTTAAGCAAATGACTTTAGTATAGTTAAATAATGCTAAAAATGTTTCGTTTTGAAATAAATTATTAAATGTAAATATTTCAGTGATTTTTAGGTATTTTTTATAATGGATTTGTTTTTGGTTGGTTTTCGTAACATTATTTTCAATAAACCTATAAAGTAATATACCTATAATGTATTGTGCTTCATTTTTAGCTAAAAGTACCCCTGACACATTGGCGCAAGAATTTGAAAATGAATGTATATGACATTTTATTTTATCACCTGACCAATTTGGAAATTCGTTAGAAAAAATTGGAACTAAAGGCGTTACATTATCTCCATTGAATAATTCAACTTTAATTTTTGAATTGTGTGATTTGTTATTATTCATTTCTTTACAATATCAAAAACAGATCAAAGGAACTTTGATGTATGATAATTTACTATTAATTTATTATTTTTGATATAAATCAACAAATACCTTTGCCTAAACATCTAATGTTTACATAACTAATATTTAATAATAGGGTTTTGTTTATGCTTGATACTAAGAGTACCCTTGCAAAAGAAACTGAGGCTCTATCGCCTCGAAAGTATAATAGATGCCTAGAGTGCAAAATCAGATCCCACTCATTTTGCCGAGAGTTACCAGATGAAAAAATTGAAGATTTTTTATGCATTTCAATTGAGAAAAGATACCCAAATAAACAAAACATTTTTCTACAAGAAGATGAAGCCAATCATATTTACAATATAACTGAAGGAAATGTTAAGATTTATAAACTTCTGAGTGACGGTCGTATACAAATTATTGGATTTCTATATCCAGGAGACTTTTTTGGTTCCTATAAAAATAAGAAGTATAGTTATTCAGCTGAAGCAATCGGAACTGCAAAAACATGTGTTTTTGATGTTAACAATTTGGATTTATTTTTAGAAAAAAATATCCTGCTTGCTAAAGGTTTGTTGCATCAAACTTCACATGAACTTACATTGGCACAAGACAGAATTAGCGTTTTAGGGAAACTTGAATCTATAGAAAGATTGGCTACTTTTATACTCAATATATCCCAACAAAGGGAAAGAATTGGCTGGCAAAACAACCCTATAAGCTTACCTATGACAAGGCAAGATATTGCAGACTATTTAGGATTAACTATAGAAACTGTAAGCAGATGCATAACTCAACTAAAAACTACTGGGGTTATTAGGTTGCTTAATAAGAAACAAATTTTTATTCTGGACTGGAATAAATTAAAAAACATTAGCCTAGCTTAATTGCTAGCAATGTTGACCATATCATCTAAATCAAACTCTTTCAGTTAACCTTTGTAGATTTCAAAACAAGACGATTTGAATGAATAGAGTGATTAATTTTTATTTATTTGGAAAGAATTAAGTCTGAGGCCTTTTCTGCAATCATTGTAATCGGCGCATGAGTATTGCCACTTGTAATAACAGGCATGATTGAGCCATCTACAACTCTCAGGTTTTTGTAGCCTCGAACTCTGAGGTTATGATCTACAACTGACATGGGATCGCTTGGTAAGCCCATTTTTGCCGTGCCTACAGGATGGAAAATTGTAGTAGAAATTTTACCTGCTTCATCTAATAAATCTTTGTGTTTAGTTATCTTTTTCCCTGGCAAAAATTCATCTGGTTCATAAAAAGCCATACTCCTAGTAGACATTAGGTTTCTAGCCTTTTTAATTGACTCAACCGCAACCTCCTTATCTTCTGGGTCAGTAAGATAATTTGGTGCTATTTTTGGTTGATCCATAGGGTTGGAACTCATTAAAGAAACTGTTCCTCTGGATTTGGGTCTTAAATTACAAACAGAAACTGTAAGTGCAGGAAAATTGTGGAGAGGATCTCCAAATTTATCTAAAGAAAGAGGTTGGACATGAAATTCTATGTTTGGTGTATCAAA
>Ga0208766_1002159_pt1 | contig 10246 bp, 11 predicted proteins | sample ETN01SmetaG_3_FD_185792 | JGI IMG/M metagenome (GOLD analysis project Ga0208766, IMG submission 185792) | Marine microbial and viral communities from oxygen minimum zone, Eastern Pacific Ocean - ETNP2014F12-01SV263 (SPAdes) (version 2) | ecosystem: Environmental > Aquatic > Marine > Oceanic ...
CCTCTATTTGATAGAGGGTTATAGATTTTGATCAAAAATAAATTAATTCCATGATTTAACATTTCTTACCGTAACTGTCCCTAAATAATCAGATGTAGGGTTTGTTTTTTTCTGAAACTTAACAAAAGCCGCTTGTTCTTTTTCATTTTTAGGACCCCATGATAATGCAGAACCATAATCCTTATGAGTTGTATAGATATAATGAGACTCTCCATCTGGACTTGATCCTTGAGAAATTCGGCCAATAGACAGATAACCGTCTTGTGGAAATGAGCTAGTTAAAGAAATAAATTCATTCATAAAAACTTCAGGATCTTTTACATTCCATTGCCATAGCTGAGCTATTGGATAATTGCCTTTATCCAAATTCATTCTCATTAAAGTTGAACCAGATGTTATAGAAGTAATTTTTGAGAATTTCAACATATTTTGATTATACTGCATATATACTGATCCAGAGCGAAGTTCTCTAAGTTTAGCAAGATCTTCTGCAGATCCAGCAAAAGTTAAAAAATGAGTAGCTTCATATCCTTCTGGTTTGAACATAACAGCATCAAGAGATATTGCTACTCCTTCTGGTTTCTCAATACTTGTGTAAAACTCTTCTACAAGTTCTAAAACAAAGTTTGAACTTCCTTGATTAACTTTTAATCCAACTTGTTCCCAAAAAATATTTTGAGCTGTAAGACTAAAAGAAATTAATAGTAAAAAAATAAATATAATCTTCTTCATTGTAATTGCTTTTTAATTAATAATGTTTATACTTTAAAAAAAGTATTTGAATATAATGAAAGTTAAATTTTATTTATTCAAAAAAATGAATTTCTTTAACACGACATTGTCTGTCAAATCTCTTAATTTCATCATATTTTGATATGATTTAGAGGCATTTGTTGACGGTCCAGAAGTTCTTTTTAAAAAATCTGAATATTTATCATACCAATCAACTGTAAAATGAGTCCAAGACATATTTGTTCCATATCTATCAATTCTTTTTGCTAAAGACCATCCTTTTCTAATTGAGTTATTTGGAATAGATTTAGTTAATGCAATTTCTAAATCCTCATAAGACTTATATTTACCATGTTTAGCTTTCATAAAATTTACAACAGCTATATCAGGATATGTAGTTACACCATTTTGTAGTACTTCAGCAACATTTACAATTTGAGTTTCAAAAATAATTTTTCTGTTTTTATTATTTTTTTCACCCCAATCTTTAAGTTCATCCTCTGTCAAATCTGGAAATATTTCTGTCCATTTTTTAGGAGTATAATCTTCATCTGCTACATCTAAATCATAAATAGATACAGCAACATGAGTAAATGGTGTTTGGGCCCCATTGAGAACCTTCCAAACATGCCATCCTAAAATTCTTCCATCATCCATATAGTTTTGATTGACTTTCTGAAATTTAGTCTTTAAGTTTTGGTCATAATCATTAATGTTTTCTGCTTTAATAAAAGCAAAATCAAGAGTTATCTTCTGAGAAAACCCTGTGAAAACAAAAAGCATTAATAAAAAAGTGAAAAATTTTTTCATTTTAAATTTGGTTTAAAGTTAATATAACACCAATGTAATAAAAAACACAAGTAAATAAATAAAAAAACGGCCTAATCTCTTAAGCCGTTATTTTAAAGGGTGGAAGAGCGGTCTCGAACCGCCGACCTCCTGAACCACAACCAGGCGCTCTAACCAACTGAGCTACAACCACCATAAAAGGGTAGCAAATTTAATTTATTTTTTTACAGGACAAAAATGCTATAAAAAGAAAATTTATAAAAACTAATTTAAAAAAGAGTTAAGATCACTTACAGATAATATTTGTCTAGAATTAAAACCTTCACCAGCTTCAGAATTAATTAATCTACCCATGTTTTTTGCTCTATAAGACACGCTTTCAATAAAGTTTTTTGAACTTATAGGCGTTTCTGATTCAGAACTATTTGGATTAAATAATTGACTGGAATATGCTTTAACTGCATCTAACTTAATTTTTAAATAACCACTAATGTCAAAAATAAAATCTGGTTTAATTTCATTCCATTGAATATATTCTAAAACAATTTTTGGACGCCAAACTTCTTGCCTGTTTTTATTAATATCAAAAGTTTCAATCTTTTCAAGCCCACTTAAAAAACAAGAATCATTAACTAAACTACTACCCTTCCCATGATCAATATGTCTATCTTCAGAAGAGTTACATAAAACAATATCCGGTTTAAATTCTCTAATTTTAGAAATTACAATTAACTGATGCTTTTTATCGTTTTTGAAAAATCCATCTTTAAAATCAAGATTTTCCCGACAATTAATTCCTAAAATTTTACTTGCTTCAGACGATTCCTTTTTTCTTATCCCTACACTTCCTCTTGTTCCAAGTTCTCCCCTAGTAAGATCGATAATAGCGACTTTTTTGTTTTGACTTAACGATTTAGATATCGTTCCTCCACAACCTAATTCTACATCATCTGGATGAGCTCCAAAAGCTAAAATATCATATTTCATAGACTGTTTTTTATAGCTTGAGATAAATCATTTTTTAAATCATCAATAAATTCAATCCCTGTTGAAAATCTAATCATTTGATCATTAATTCCTTGTTCTTTTCTTTCAAGATCAGAAAGCAATGCATGAGATGTCAGTTTAGGGCTCAAAACTGTACTTTCTACTCCAGCTAAACTCATTGATGGCTTTATAATTTTCAATGAGTTTAAAAATTTTTTAACCTCTATATTTTTGTTTAAATCAAAAGTTAACATCCCTCCAAAACCTTTCATTTGAGTTTTAGCTATTTCATGATCAGGATGAATATTTAATCCTGGATAATAAACTTTATCAACCCAATCTTGAGAAAGTAAAAAATTTGCCAATTTTAAAGCGTTATTATTTTGAGCTGTAACTCTTAAATACAAAGTTTTAATACTTCTTTCAAGAAGCCACACAGTATAATCACTTAAATTACCACCTAAATTTTTAGCTGATTGAAAAATTATATCAATGTTTTTCTTTTCACTAACAACTACACCTGCACATATATCACTATGACCTCCTAAATATTTTGTTGCACTATGAATAACTATACCTATTCCAAATAAAATTGGATTTTGATTAACAGGGCTAGCAAAAGTATTATCAATCATTGACCATAAATTATTTGATTTAGCAAATAACCCTATTTTTTTTAAATCAACTATTTTGAGTAATGGATTACTAGGGGTTTCAATAAAAATCCCTTTAGTGTTTTTTTTTATTTCTTCTTGAAAAGATTGAATTGTTAAATCTTTAGTAAAACTAAATTCAATATTATACTTTGGTAATTCCTTTTTAATAAAATTTCTTGTTCCTCCATATAAATCTCCTTGAATTATTAAATGATCACCAGAATTTAAATGTGAAAGTAAAGATGTGCTTATTGCAGCCATTCCAGAACTAAAAATTAATCCAGTTTCAGCACATTCAATAGATGAGATTTTTTTTACTAAAGCTCTTTGATTAGGTGTATTAAAATATCTAGGGTATTGTTTTATATCAACATCAGTAAAAGCATATGAAGTTGACATGAATAAAGGAGATGTTGATCCTTTAAATTGAGTATCTTTAATCTCTCCCTCATGAACACATAAAGTTTTAAAATCTTTTTTACCCATTATTAAACTTATAATTAATTTAAAATCCAATCAATAATAGACTGGTCATCAGGTTGAATTCTAGGAGAAATTACTCTTTTTAATTTCCCGTCCTCATCCAATAAATATTTTTGAAAATTCCATGTGACTTTTGAATCTAAAACACCATTTTTTTCTTTATCAGTTAAAAATTGGTAAACGGGATGTTTATCTTTACCAACAACAGATATTTTACTCATCATAGGAAAAGAAACACCATAATTAGATTTACAGAAATTTGAAATTTCATCATTTGAACCAGGTTCTTGAAAAAGAAAATTATTTGAAGGAAATCCTATTATTACAAATTTTTGGTCGCCATATTTTTCATATAAAGATTGTAGCTTTTCATATTGAGGTGTTAACCCACATTTAGAAGCCGTATTTACTATCATAATCTTTTTGCCTTTTAAAGTAGAAAAATCAAAAGTATCTCCATAAATATCATTAACTGTAAATTGGTGTATAGAATAATTCATAATTAAGTGTGAGTTTATAACATTAAAAAAGGATAAAATCGAAAGTAAATAAAACATCTAATTAAGATTTAATATTTGCAAATATCTCAATTTTATTTATTAAAATAAATATAATTTCAAGTAATTTCCGCTGATAATCCAGCTTCCAAAAGAGCACTGCAAATAGGAACTAGTTTTTCCAAAGGACCTGTTTTTACAACACACTTTCCTGAAAAATGAACAATATAAGCACATTGCTCAGCTTGTTGATAGGTATGTTTACATACTTTTACTAAAGTTTCTATAACATGCTGAAACGTATTAACATCATCATTATATAAGATTATTTGATGTTTTTCAACAGCTTTAGTTAAAATATCTTCATCAAGACTGGGGTTTATTTTTTCTTTTTTACTCATTTTTAAAAAAATAAGAATCCATTTAATTTAATATTAAAACATTAAAATAAATTTATTAAACTTCTGAATACAAAATAACTTTTTAAAAAGAATTTATTATCTCAATGAAATCATTACTAATCAATGAAGCTCCTCCAATCAAACCACCATCAACATCAGCTTGAGAAAAAATTTTAGATGCATTATTAGGGTTTACACTTCCTCCGTATAATATTGGAACCATCTCTGATGTTTTTAATCCAAAATTGATTTTAATCCAATTTCTTACATAAAGATGCATCTCTTGGGCTTGTTCAGGTGTCGCATTCTCACCAGTTCCAATTGCCCAAACTGGTTCATAGGCTAAAATAATATTATCCCAATCAGGTTTTTTTATATCTAACAATGTTTTTGAAAGTTGATTATTAACAATCTCAAATTCCTTTTTGTTTTTTCTATCACTAATCTGCTCACCAAAACAAAAAATTAAATCAAGATTATTTTTTAATGCATTATTAATTTTTTTCTTTAATAACTGATCTGTTTCATTATAATATGCCCTTCTTTCAGAATGGCCTATAATAACTCTTGAAACACCAATGCTTTTTAACATTGAAGGTGAAATCTCTCCTGTATAAGCACCTTTTTCTAACTCACTGATATTTTGAGCTATTACTTCAATTTTTGAATCAGATAAATTAATTACACTTTTCTGAAGATTAGTAAATGACGGAGAAACCATTACAATCACATCATTTTTGAATTTGTAGTTTTTGAGTTTCTTTAATAAAGATTCTGTCTCATTGGCATCATTATTCATCTTCCAATTACCTGCAACAATTTTATTTCTCATTTTAATAATATTTAATTCTTGGATCTAGATATAAATGTGTAATGTCTACTAAAATATTAATAATTATAAAAAGAAATGCAATAATTAAAGTTGATCCCATAATAACTGGAATATCCATATGATTTAAAGCGAAAATAATTTCTTTTCCTAAACCATTCCATCCAAAAATATATTCAACAAAAATTGATCCTGCTAAAAGCGAAGCAAACCAACCTGATAGAATAGTAATAACAGGATTTAAGGAGTTCTTTAAAGAATGATAATAAATAATTTTAAACATAGAAAGACCTTTAGCTTTTGCAGTTCTAATATATTCTTGATTCAAAGTGTCTAAAAGGCTGGTCCTCATTAATTGAACAATAACAGAAAGGGGTCTAATTCCTAAAACAAAAGCTGGTAAAATAAGATTTTTTATTTTCATTTCTTCAACTTCTCCATAATCATCTAACTCATACAAACTTCCAGTCATATTTAAGTTTGTATACTCACTTAAAATAAATCCGAAAAACCAAGAAAATAAAATAGCACTAAAAAAAGAAGGCATACTCATTCCGAGAGTACAAATAAATTGCAATAATTTATCAGTTATATTTTTCTTATTTAAAGCTGATATGATTCCAAATGATATTCCAAAAAATGTAGCAATAAGAATAGATGATAGTGCTAAAATAAAAGTGTTTGGCAAAGTTTCTTTTATTATATCAGAAACAGGTTTTCCAGATTTTTGATATGAAGTTCTTAAATAAGGAAATTTTAAAATCAAAAAATATTTAGAAGTCGAAAAAAGATTTATTCCATCATATTTGGATTTATCATAATAGATAAAATCTTTATTATTATTTGAGTGAATAGATATAGGTGACAAATCATTTAAATAAAATAAATATTGCTTTTCTAAAGTTAAGTCGAAACCATATTTTTTTTCAATATTTCTAATTTGTTCTTCATTTTCAATTTGACCCAACATCATTTGAGCTGGGTCTGAAGGAATTATATTAAAAAGAAAAAAAATAATTGATATAACACCAAATAATGCTAAAAAAATATTTAAAACTCTATGAAATAAAAAATTTATCATTCACCAATTAAAATTAATGCAAAAACAGAGTAATTAATAATATCTTGATAATTTGCTTCAATTCCTTCGCTAATAATAGTTTTTCCTTTATTATCTTCAATTTGTTTTACTCTCAATAATTTTTGTAAAATTAAATCTGTTAATGAGCTAACTCTCATTTCTTTCCATGCCTCTCCATAATCATGATTTTTTTTAAGCATTAAGTCATAAGTAATTTGGATTTTTTTATCATAAAGTTTTAGTGATTCTAAAATATTAATATCTGGCTGTTCAACAATTCCTTTATCAATTTGAATAAGTGCCATAATAGAATAATTTATAATTCCAATAAACTCAGAATTGATTCCTTCATCAATTTTTTGATCAATGTTATTTTGAATACTTCTAATTCTTTGTGCTTTAATAAAAATTTGATCTGTTAATGAAGACATTCTAAGTATTCTCCATGCAGAACCATAATCTTTCATTTTATTTTCAAATAACAATCTTGATTTTGAAATTATTTTCCAATACTGATCTTCAGTAGATCCCATATAATATTAAATTTGTATAAATTTCGTTTATATTTTTGAAGAACCATTAATTAATATAAAAATTTTAAATAAACTGAATAATTTATCAATAAATATTAAAGGAAAATTAATTGATTTTGAAACTCCCAAAATTATGGGAATTCTAAACATAAATAATGATTCTTTTTATGATGGAGGAAGATTTAACTCAAAAGATAAAGCATTAAAACAGGTTGAAAAAATGTTTAATGAAGGTGCTGACTTCATTGATATAGGAGCTGCTACAAGCAAACCTGGAAGTGAAAGAATTTCAACTGAAAAAGAAAAAAAAATTTTATTTCCTATTCTTGAGGCATTATTAAATAAATTCCCGGATTCATTTTTTTCAATAGACACGTACAGAAGTGAAATAGCAGAAAAATCAATTCAAATTGGAGCAAGTATAATTAATGATATTTCAGGAGGTAAATTTGATAAAAATATGTTTAAAGTTATTTCAAAATATAAAGTTCCATATATAATGATGCACATTAAAGGAAATCCTAATACAATGCAATTAAATCCAAAATATGAAAATGTTGTAGTTGAAATTTTAAACTTTTTTATTAAACAAACAAAAAAAGCATATAATAATGGAATAACTGATATAATTATTGATCCTGGCTTTGGTTTTGGAAAATCTTTAAATCATAACTACGAATTATTAAAATCGCTTAGTTTGTTTAAGGAAATCAATTGTCCAATTTTAATTGGTGTATCGAGAAAGTCTATGATATATAATATAATAAATAAAGATTCTAAACATGCATTAAATGGAACTACAGTTCTAAATACTTTTGGACTTATGAATGGAGCTAATATAATTAGGGTTCATGATGTAAAAGAAGCAAAAGAATGTATTTCATTGTGGGAATATTTGCATTAGTTTCTTAATTTTAAGAAAAATTAAAATTCTGAAGTCACTAGAATACTTTCAATTTTCATTTACTGATGTAATAGATATAGTTCTTGTTGCAATTCTATTATTTTATTTATACAGACTTGTAAAAGGAACTGTTGCAATAAATATTTTCATTGGTATTATTATTATTTATATTATATGGAAAATTACTGATTTGCTTAAGATGGATGTTTTAAGTAATATTCTAGGAAATTTTATCAGTGTTGGTTTTTTTGCTTTAATAGTTGTTTTTCAACAAGAAATAAGGAAATTTCTTTTATTAATTGGATCTCCAAACTTTGCAACTAGAAGGAATATTATTAAATATTTTAATTTTTTAAATCAAAATACAGATGATAAAAATTTTAATGTAGAATTATTTCTAAATGATTGCTCTTCTATGTCCAAAAAAAAGACAGGTGCTATTATTGTAATTGAAAGAAACAATAATCTAGAGTTTTTAATTACTTCAGGGAATAATGTTAATATTAAATTATCACCTCAAATATTGGAAACTATATTTTTTAAAAACAATCCATTACATGATGGCGCTGTTTTAATTAGATCAAATTACATAGTTGCTACTAGAGTCGTTCTTCCAGTTTCTGATTCAAGCTCTATTCCATCTAGGTTTGGTTTAAGACATAGAGCTGCAATTGGAATAACTGAAAAAACTGATGCAATAGCAATAGTTGTCTCTGAACAAACTGGAGAAATTTCATACGTTAAAGATGGAGTTATTGCTAATTATAAAAGTCAAACTGAACTTAATAAAATTTTCTCCGAAGACCTTTCATATTAATTATAAATCTTTTATCAAATCTAATGAGTTCTTCTTATTTAGTTTCTTGTAAAAACCCTTTTCTGATTTTAATAATTCATTATGAGTTCCTTCCTCTACAATTCTTCCATTATCTAAAACAACTATTTTATCTGAATTTTTAATTGTAGCTAACCTGTGAGCTATAATTATTGATGTTTTTCCCTTTATAAGTTTATTAGTAGCGGCCTGAATAATTTCCTCAGAATAAGAATCAACCGAAGAAGTTGCTTCATCCAAAATCAATATATTAGGGTTTCTTAAATAAACTCTAAGGAAAGCAATTAATTGCCTCTGACCAGCAGATAACATTTGCCCTCTTTCTTGAATGTTAAAGTCATATCCTTTTGGCAGGGTCATTATAAAATCATGAATGCCAATTTCTTTAGCTGAATTTATTACGTCTGATTTCTTAAATGATTTATCAAATAATGTTATATTATTATAAATTGAATCTGCATAAAGAAAAACTTCTTGCAGAACAATTCCAATATTGTTTCTAAGACTACTAATTTCAATGTCGTTTAAAGAAAATCCATCAATATAAATTTTTCCAGAATCAATTTCATAAAATCTTGAAATCAAGTTTATTATAGTCGACTTTCCAGAACCTGTTGCTCCAACAATAGCAATTTTTTCTCCAGGATTAATTTTTAAAGTAATTCCTTTAATTATTTCTTCACCTTTATTATATGAAAATTTCACATTTTTAAAAAAAATTAACCCTTTAGTTGATTTTAAAATAATTTTTCCATTATTTATAATTTTTAAATCTGTTTTCAATATTTTAAAAACTCTTTCAACTGAAACCATTCCCATTTGAAGAGTATTAAATTTATCAGCAATTTGTCTTAATGGCCTAAAAAGCATCTGAGACATTTGGATAAAAAGAAAAATTGTTCCAATTGAAATTGTCCCATTAGAAATAATATTATACCCTCCATACCATACTATTAATCCAATTAAAATTGAAGAAGAAATTTCAGCTACTGGAAAAAATATTGAATTTATCCAAACCGTTCTTAACCAAGCATTGCGATGAAAGCTATTTATTAATTTAAATTTTTTATACTCTTCATTTTCTCTATTAAAAATTTGAACAATTTTCATTCCACTTATTCTTTCCTGTATATAAGAGTTCAGATTAGCGACCTGAAGTCTTACATCTTCAAATGCTTTTTTCATAGATTTTTGAAAAAGTTTTGTAGCATAAAGGATTATTGGTAAAATTGAAAAAACTATTAATGATAATTCAAAGTTCACATAAAACATTACTATTATAACTAAAAACATTTGTAATAAGTCCGCAATTATCAAAAACAAACCTTGTGAAAAAATACTGGCAATTGTTTCAATATCATTAACAGTTCTAGTAACCAATCTTCCGATTGGATTTTTTTTAAAATAATCTAATTTGAAATCAATTATCCTATTAAATAATTTTATTCTAAGGGTTTTAATGACTTTTTGACCTAAAAAATTAGCAAAATAAACAAAGGCTATTTGAAAAATCACAGTT
>Ga0208766_1002160_pt1 | contig 10239 bp, 7 predicted proteins | sample ETN01SmetaG_3_FD_185792 | JGI IMG/M metagenome (GOLD analysis project Ga0208766, IMG submission 185792) | Marine microbial and viral communities from oxygen minimum zone, Eastern Pacific Ocean - ETNP2014F12-01SV263 (SPAdes) (version 2) | ecosystem: Environmental > Aquatic > Marine > Oceanic ...
ATCAATAGCCAGGCCGCCCTTGATGGGTTGGGCACTTAATGGTTTCTTCCATAAATCCTGACCGGTTTGAAGATCAATCATGGTGATGAACGGGGATTTGTTTTGGCCGACATCGCCGACGGCGATGAGGGTCTTTTTGCCAACAATAAATCCTGCAAAGCGGCGGGACTGCGCGTCACGCCACAATACTTTTCGCTGAGGACCTCCGCGACGGGCATTCCAGCGCGCACGCTCCTTGTTGAGTTTGGGGGCGATGCCTTTTGCTGTGTTATAGGCTGCCAGTAAGCCCGGATATTTTCGAACATAGTCTCCATAGTTTCCATTGGCAGGCAGAGTACGGCCTTCGGTCTTGCCATGGTTTTTGTAATGTGCTGCACCCCATTGTTCTATTGTTCGGCTATCGGTTGCCTTGAGCGGGGGTAGAGAAGCCATTGCATGCAGGAAATTGAATTTATTACCCTCGTAGCTGGCATCAAAAACCAGTTCGGTGCCATCAGGCATCTTGTGTGACAGGGAGACGTAATTGCCGTACTCTGGGTAGTAGGGATAAAAAGCCGTGCGAAAACCGGCGCTTACATTTTCCAGCGGTGTATTGAGGCATTTGCCGTCTTCAGGATTGAACTGTGCCACCTCCTGTACGCCTCCTCCCAGGAAGCAAAGGTTGCCATTTTCCATAAACAAGCTCCCCTGCATGCTCACGCCGCTATTGACCTTTTCATTGATGGAACCACTGGCATCGTTATGCCACTTGAGTTTTCCGGTGATTGCATCCAGCGCGACAACGTGGGTCCCATCATAGTGTGCGATGCCCGCAGCGGCATAAACCGTACCCTTTTCAACCAGCACACCTCCGGCAACCGGCCAGGTGGAAATGAGTTTTCCATAAACTGCAATCCAGCGCTCAGTAGGCGCAACGCGGTAGCTCCATAACTTACGCCCCGTGGTTGCCTCATGAGCGTAGACGCGCCCATCAGCGCTGCCACTGTAGACACGGCCATCGGCGACCGCGGGAGGGAAATAAATTGCTCCACCAGTATAGGTCTGCCATTTCACCTTGCCCTGACTATCCAGTGCGCGGAGCACGCCGCTGCGATCAGCGATAAAGGTGAGGCCACCGGCGGTGACCGGTGCGGTGGGCATGGAAGTCGTGGAAGGTTTGAAGCTCCAGGCTTGCTTGATATTTGCCGGCAGCTTGAGGGTGGTGGTGGCAGTGCGGCGGTTATTGCCCTGGTAAACAGCCCAGTCATTCTTGCCAGTCTTCAATTTGCCGATGCTGTTAATATTGCCTTCGCCAGTCTCGAATTGGGGGCGGGCACTGCCCGGACTGGCGAGCTGGTCTCCCGCAGCAGTAAGACTGATGTGTCCATAGAGCGAAAGCTGACAGCCACACATCCAGGGTCCCCAGAAGAGGTTGCCATCAGAAATAATCACCCCATCCTGGCAGGGGGGTCGCATGGGTGCGATGTGTTGGGCGGTATTGCTTGGCACGTCCATGCGCACAGTGCCGCCACTGGCCCTGAAGAAAACACTATCAATACTGCCGGTGGCCCGGGTACAGGCACGTCGCCACGGCATCACGCTTTTAACATTTCCGGTGGCATAATCGAGCACCATGCCTCCTTTTGAACGTTGAGAGCCCGCTGCATATACTCCGTCCTCGCGCAGCACCAGTTGCACATTACCTCCATCTTTCTTTTGCCAAAGCAGTCGTCCATCCTCGGTGGAGGCGCAGACCAGATTCGGGCGAACCGGTCCGGCAAAGAAAATCTCATTGTCAGTACACTTGATGTAGGTGGTTGTTGAATAGCCGGTGATGTAAAGTTGTGCGCGCGCATGGGGGGCGATGGATTCCAATAGTTCCTTGCTGGTGTTTTTCCAGGTGGGCTTGCCTTGAGTGTCTATCGCTGCCAGGAATTTGCCGGGACTGTAGAAATAGATTTTCCCATTGCGCATGCATACGCCCCGGGCATCGATGTATTCCTTCTCGGAATGTTGCCACTTGATTTTCCTGGTCTTGAGGTCGATCGCCACAAACGTGCGGCCATAGCCGAAGTTGGTCTTGGGGTTCTTGTAATCATGACCCTCCCACATGCCCCACGGCCAATGACCGAGACCGGGTTTATCGGATGGCACGGTCTTCACGGGGATTTCCTTGGATCCGACAAGTGCATAGAGGGTGTCATCTACCATGGCCATCCATTTCCAGGTGGGTCCATCACTGGTGCCTTCAGGGATAACGATTTCCTCACGGATTTCGCCTGTGAATGCATCAATAATTTTGCACGACTCATTATCGGCCATGTATAGCGCATCCTGTGTAGCCACCATGGTGTTCCGGTGAATCATGAATCCGGGGTTAAGCTTGCGTTTCCAATGGATGATGCCGTTGTGTGCGCTGGTACAAATAAGGGTGTTAAGCATCACGTTCTGATTGGCCTTATGGGCGATATGCCCGAAGGCGCGGTACACACGGCCACCGGCGGCTACGGTGATTTGCGGCATGGGGCTGAACTTGGGCGCCTGGATGAACTGCGTGAGGTAGGGTGCCCGTGCCACTTGATCTGTTGATTGGGGGTTATTGTCGGGCCGGTGAAACGGGTGGCTCCATGAATCGGCGCCTTCGGTGGCTGGCTTGATGATTTTCCTGTCCGCCAGTGTGGCCTCGGCTCCCGGGCGCAATACACGCAGGAGCTCCTTCTCCTTCACTCCGCGCGCTACGGCCAGGTCCACCATGTTGTCGCCCAGACAAATTCGCTCCAGTCGGCTTTGTTCAACAAATATTCGTTTCCCCAGGAGGCCAGCCTCGTTTGCGGCTTGGCGCATGGCCAGCACCTGCGAGGCGTCAGCTGATTGGAAATAAATTGTAAGCTCCGTGCCCTTGGCCAGTGATACCACCTGTTTCTCGGTATTGGCCGAAACTTTTCCGGCGACCAGAACGATGCCTCGCTTCAGTTTCGCGTTTTCAAGGTCGGCCAAATCCGCGCGCATTTGCGGCGTTAGAAAAGTGATGATGAGTGGTAAGGAGAGGAGTGCAGTCTTCATAACAGGAGTTTATTCAGGTGGAACAGAAATTGAATTATGGATCGTTGCGCCCAAGACGCAACACCTAGATTACGGATTATGAAGCAGATGATTAATAGGCAAATTTCAATTTCAGCCAATGAATGGCCCGATCGTTTGTACTCATATCAACGCCCTTGTGCAATTGACTTTAGGACGATACAACGAGTCCATGTTGCGGATGGTGTTAGTGTCTGGATTTCTGGGTTTTTTTGCTCACGGTTCCGAGCAATGGCCATCTTTCCGCGGTTTTCATGCTTCCGGGGTAATGGATAAAATGAATCTGCCTGAAGTTTGGCATGCCAGAACCGGCAAGGGCATTCGGTTCAAGGTCACTGTTCCCGGACTCGCGCATTCATCGCCGATTATTTGGGGTGACAGGCTTATTCTTACCACTGCGGCCAGTAGTATTGCAGATCCCACCTTCAAGCCCGGGTTGTACGGTGCAGGTACAGCTGCGGTTGATCGTTCGGTGCACGAATGGATGGTGCTTTGCCTTGATCGGCGCACGGGTAAAATGATTTGGCAAAAAACTGCTGCGAAAGGTAAGCCTCGCGACAAGCGACATATCAAGGCCACCTATGCCAATTCCACTCCTGCCACTGACGGTAAACACATTGTCGCCTTTTTCGGATCCGAGGGATTGTTTGGGTTTGATATGGCCGGCAAGTTTCTCTGGAAAAAAGATCTCGGTCGCTTGGATGTCGGTGCCTATGACCAACCCAGTTACGAGTGGGGTTCAGCTGGTTCACCGGTTCTCTGGAAGGGTAAGGTCTTTATGCAGTGCGATACGCAAGGCGATTCGTTCGTGGCGGCGTTCGATGCGAATACCGGAAAGGAAATCTGGCGGACCCAACGCGACGAATTGCCTTCATGGGGCACGCCCACCATCTGGCCCGGTAAAATACCCGAACTGATCACCAACGGCTCCAATTTTATTCGCGGTTACAATCCCGAAACGGGGAAGGAACTTTGGCGACTGGGTGGCAGTTCAAAAATTACCGCGCCCACACCGGTATTTTCCGGCAACCGCATTATCGTCGCCAGTGGACGGCATCCGGAGCGGCCAATTTTCTGCCTGCACGCGGGTGGGCGGGGCAACCTCACTGACAGCAAGCACGTCTCGTGGCAAAACCGCCGTGGGCCGTATATGCCAACTCCACTGATTTACCGGGGTAAGGTTTATTCGTTGAATAATAATGGGCTCATCGGTTGCTATGACCTCAAGACCGGGAAGGAATATTACTTCGAGCGTATCCGCCACCGTGGCAACGGTTTCAGCGCCTCGCCGGTGGCGGCTGATGGCAAAATCTACTGCGCCGGCGAGGATGGTCTGGTCTTTGTTGTCCAGGCTGGAGAGACATTTAAGTTGTTGGCGACCAATTTCATCGGGGAACCCCTTATGGCTACGCCGGCACTGTCTGATGGCGTGATGTATTTGCGCGGCACGCGAACGCTCTTTGCTGTTGGAAAATCACAACCGTAACAAGTCCTTTCCTGAATGCGAAACTTGCTGTAACGTCTAAAGAGTTGGTCATGCTGGAAATTCAACACGGCAAATTTGGGGGAAATTGCGCGGGGCTTTCGCGGCGTACGGCGTTGAAGGCGGGCTTTCTGGGCACGCTGGGGCTCTCGAGTGCGGACCTGTTGCAGCTGCGCGCGGAGGGCAAGGCGAAAACCAACAACAAGTCGGTGATTTTAATTTGGCTCGATGGTGGCCCAAGCCACATGGAGACCTACGATCCCAAGCCCAACGCCCCCAAGGAATACCGCGGGCCGTGGCTGGACATGCCCACCAACGTGAGCGGCATTCGGTTTTCCGAAATGCTCCCGCTGCAGGCGAAACACGCCGATAAGATGTGTGTGCTGCGCTCGGTGCATCATGACAACGGCGATCACTTTGCCGCTGCGCACTGGATGCTAACGGGATATTACGGCAGCACGTCGGCGGCGAAGGCACAGAAGTATCCGTCGGTTGGTTCGTGCGTGTCGCGCGTGAAGGGGGCAAATGCAGTTGGCATGCCGGCCTATGTTGGCCTGCCCGCAGCCGAGAGCGTTTACCTGTATCCCGGTTATCAGGGCGCGGCTTATCTTGGCCCGGCGTATAATCCGTTTCAGTTGAACATGAAACAGAAGTACCTTAGCGGTTCTTCCAAGACCAAGATTCAAACCCCACCGGTTTTGGGGAATCTGATTGGGAACACCGCGCGAGTGGGCAGTCGTGTCAATCTGCTTGAGGAGCTGGACCAGATCAATCGATCCATAGACCAGACCGGCTCCATCGAGGCACTTGATCGCTACCAGCAGGAAGCGGTGGACATGGTGCTCGGGGGAAAGGCCCGCGAAGCGTTTGATATCGACAAGGAAAGTGAGAAGTTGCGCGACAGCTACGGGCGCGGGCCCTGGGGGCACTATACGTTAATGGCGCGCCGATTGGTGGAGTCGGGCGTGAGTTTCGTGACCGTTGACATGCCGCACTGGGATACACACTCGAAAATTAAGTCCGGCTTGGAGGCCCGCCTGCCGTATCTCGACCGCGCGGTGGCCGGGCTATTGGAGGATTTAAAACAACGCGGTTTACTCGATGACACGCTGGTAGTCGTGATGGGCGAATTCGGCCGCACGCCCAAACTAAACAGCGGCCAGACCGGTATTCCCATCCCGGGACGCGACCACTGGGGCCAGGCGATGAGCGTTATTCTTGCCGGCGGCGGCCTGAAGACCGGCCAAGTCATCGGTGCGACCAACAGCAAGGCCGAGCATCCGATTGCCCGCCCTTTAAAGCCCAACGACATCCTCGCCACTATCTACACCGTTCTTGGTATTGATCCGCAAGCCAGCTTTCCCGATTTCGCTGGCCGACCGGTGCCGCTGGTCGATCAGGGCCGGCCGATCAAGGAGATTTTATAGCATGCGGCGGCAGCGAATTCATGCGCATTGACCTAACAAAAAGGTGAGGGCAAACGAGAGGAGAAAAAGGACAGTCTTCAAGTCCAAACCGATGACTAACGGTTGTTGCTCTAGTCAACCGGGATGGAGACTTACAACTCCCGAGTGGGAGGGTAGGTTCCAATTTCAATGTGGAATCCATCAGGGTCCTGAAAAAACAACTGGGTCACACCCACATCGGGCACGGTATTGACCTTGTATTGGATGCCATGCTCTTTAAGTAACTCCTCAACTTGATCCGTATCAGGCACATGAAAGGCAACGTGACTGGCGCGGATGGAGGTTTCGGGTGCATCAATGGCAGGATCTCCGGTGGCAACAATCAGGTGAATCTGAATGCCATAATTGAACAACCACGCGCCATCGAAGGCAAAATTGGGTCGCCAGACCGGCCGGAATCCAAGTACATCACAATAAAACGCCTTACTTGCCTCCAAATCACGCGTGACGCGGGCGATGTGATTAAGTGATTCGATAGGCAGAGGTTCTCTCATTGGTGGAAAGATAATTGTGATGAAATGGGATGGGAGTCAAGCTGGGTGAGGGTTCCGTTCAGATAAAGTGGATTTGTCGATTGGTTGCCTTCAATTTGGCTTGAAGATTTTGGCGCGTGAATGCATCAAAGGAGTGGAGATATTGCGGTGAAAAGCCAACTTACCATATTTGCGCTGGCGTTTTTTCTGGGGGGCTGTGCTTCGGGCAAAATCACCCCTTCGGCGTTTCTCAACGAGAAGAGGGGGCTTCAAGGGGATTTTCGTCGGATCGACACGGTGCATGTCGGAGACATGGCGCCGGATTTCAAGCTCAAGACGCTGGACGGCAAACGCACGGTCCGGCTTGGGCAATTCCGTGGCAAACGGCCGGTTGTCCTGATTTTTGGGAGCTACACCTGACCGCCATTTCGGGCCCAGGTGGGTGCCCTTGAAAGTTTGTATGCACGCTACAGGAATGATGTGGAGTTTTTCATGATCTACATCAAGGAAGCCCACCCGACCGACGGCTGGCAATTACGGGCCAATGTGAAGGATCGTGTCCTCTTCAAGAACCATGTGGATTTTGGCGAGCGAGTGGACGTGGCAAAGCAGTGTTCGGTGGCACTGAAACTTTCGATGCCGACCCTGGTTGACTCCATGGACAACGCCGTGAATTACCAGTATTCGGCCTGGCCTGATCGCGTGTATGTCATCGACACTACCGGCCGTATTGTAGTACAGGCTAAGCATGGTCCATTCGGGTTCCCACCCGGTGTACGGGCTACCGAGGAATGGCTGGCAAAATTTAAGCCGGGGAAATGATGAAACGCCGTGAATTCATGCGACTGGGTCTGGCGGGGTTGTCCCTGCCGGGCATGTTGCGTTTGCGTGCCGAGGCGAAGGAAAAGGCAAAAGGGCGCGCGGTGATTCTCGTTTGGTTGCGCGGTGGCTGTTCGCATCTCGACACGTTTGACCCCAAGCCCAACGCTTCCAGTGAATACCGTAGCCCGTATAAACCAATTTCCACCAACGTCCCGGGCCTGCAACTTACTGAACTCCTGCCGCGCCACGCGAAGATTGCCGATAAGTTCACGCTGCTGCGCTCCATGGTGCATACAGGCGGTGGGCACCCGGCAGGCTCATTGCAAATGCTCACCGGCGACACCGATGCCGCCGACAAGCGCAAGCCCATCCATCCTGACTGGATGAGCCTCGCCAACTATCTCAAGCGCAGCCCGAATCGCGCGTTGCCCAACTACATCGGCGTCAACCCCGTCACGCGCTACGACAGTTTCACCATCACCGGACAAGGCCATCTTGGGTCAGGGTACGGCCCATTCAGTGTCAGCGGCGATCCCAATGCCCCCAACTTCGAGGTGCCCAATATTGGTCTAAAGCCCGCCACCGTCGATCGCTTGCGCAGCCGCCTGAGCCTCAAGGATCAGCTCGACCGCCTCGATCGTGCCGCCGACCACACCGGCTCCATGGATGCCTTTGACACCTATGAGTCGCAAGCCATGCAGCTACTCACCAGTGCGTCTGCCCGCCGCGCCTTTGATCTCAGCCGCGAGAGCGATCGTACGCGTGATCGCTACGGGCGCAACCGCTGGGGTCAGCAGCTTTTGCTCGCACGGCGATTGGTGGAGTCCGGAGTGGAAATCATTACCAGCGAACTTAGCGGTCCTCTTTGCGGGCGCGTGTCCAACTGGGATGATCATGCGGTAAATCATCACATTTTTGACGCATTGAAATTCCGCATGCCCACCTATGACCAGGCGGTGACGGCTTTAATTGAGGATATTTATGAGCGGGGTCTGGACAAGCAGGTGCTCGTGTGTGTCTCCGGCGAATTCGGGCGCACCCCGCGCATCTCTCGCGTGGCCAGCAGTGGCGGCGGCGTGGCCAGTGGGGCCAAGGGAACCGTGCAGCCGGGCCGTGACCATTGGCCGCGCGCCTTTACGAATCTCTGGGCCGGTGGCGGCATTGAAACCGGCGGCATCATCGGCTCCAGCGACAAGCGCGGGGAGGACAGTATCACCCGCCGCACCGGTGCCCGGGATTTTATGGCCACCCTTTACCACCACCTTGGCATCGATGCAGCCAACGGTTTCATGAAGGATTTTCAAGGCAACCCGGTGCCCATCATGCCCGCGCCCGGCAAGCCGGTGCCCGAATTGATGGGTAAAGCGTAAATTTATTCGGCAACTTCCGCCGTCATCGCCAACTGTACGGCGGCATTCAGTGGCATTTCATTGATGCCCAGGGCCAGGCGCGTGTGCTGCCCACGTTCACCGAAGATTTCTGCCACCAGATCCGAGGCACCATTGAGCACCTGCGGATGACCGCGGAAACCCTCCGCGCAATGCACGTAACCTTCAATACGGACAATCTTTTGGACTTTGTCCAAGTCGCCGGTGGCCGCCTTGAGTTGGGCAATGGCATTGAGTGCGCACTGGCGCGCGGCCTGATAACCTTCTTCATCGGAAACTTCTGCACCCAGCTTGCCTGCATAGGCAATCTCCCCATCACGCCAAGGCAACTGGCCGGAGGTAAAAATTAAATTACCGGTACGAATCCAGGGTTGATAAGCGGCCACTGCAGCTGGGGCTTCAGGCAGAGTGATCCCTAATTCATTGAGTTTATCTTCAATACTCATAATAAATAATTAGCGCAGCCAGGGTTGGAACTGGAGGGCGTACAGGTCCCCGTTCTTTATTTCAAACCTCAATTGCACAACCTTGTGTTTGAGGCGCAATGCGCTGATGTCGGGGCCGTCTTTCCACATCACGGTACGGTGGAGTGAGTCCCCCTTGAGTGGCTTGCAATTCTCAAGGGTAAAGCCCGGGATGGGTTTGCCGTTGAGATCCTCAATGGCCACGCGGAGGGTGCCGTTCTTTGCTGTTTGATAGTTTAATGTCAGGCGTTCAGCGAGGCGGCCTAGTGTAATGGGTTTGGTGGTTAATTGTCCTCCTTTTGTTCCACCTCGGATGGAGACGAAACCGTCCTTGCGGTATTCAAAGCGGCGCACGCGGCTGTCGGGGCCTGTGTAGTAGGCTTCGGTGGCGTAGACCGAAAGATGATTGGGGCGGTCAGGAGTTTCCACGTGGCCCCAGGTCATGTAGTTGCTGCGGTTGCCGCTGCGATCCTTGGGTGCACTTTCGGGCACCACTGGCTCCAGCCAGCGGTGGAAATTGAGGCCGTCGCGGCTCACCATGAAGGTGGGCTCAACGCGCTGGCCTTGTTTGGGAAGGTAGCGGGTGGGGAAACCAATGAGCAGGTGCGGCGCGCGCTTATAGGGTTGCACGGCATTGGTGTAGAGATGTTGGGCGGGGATTCCTTTCTGGTAGCTCAAGAGCACGGGCTTGGTCCAGTGAATGAAATCCTTTGAGGTGCCGGTCATGATGGCCCGCTTACCGCTGACAAAGGTGCGGTGATATTCTCGGTACTGCTGGGTGTGGGTATCCCAGAAAGCGAGATTCTGTGAGTCAAAAGCACCCTCGGTGATGACCGGTTCATTTTTGATCAATTTCCAGTGGATGCCGTCAGGCGACTGGAATACATAAAGTCCTTTCTTGCCCTGCGGTCGACCGCGAGCGATGCCCTTGTAGAGTGCCTCAGGCGGACATTTCGGGTTGCCATCCCTGAACGCCACAAAACAATGAGTGCCGATGCCGTCCCACACGATATTGTTTGCCTTGGATCCATTGAATTCAAAGAGCCCGAGCTTTGGTTTGGTCCAATGAATGCCGTCCTTACT